>VTLG01002142.1_pt1 | contig 171900 bp, 247 predicted proteins | sample 4694571 | NCBI WGS metagenome assembly VTLG01 (sample SAMN12604809, study PRJNA352737) | marine metagenome | biome: ENVO:00000447; feature: ENVO:00000209|ENVO:00000569|ENVO:01000036; material: ENVO:00002151; isolation source: viral sequences binned using virsorter ... | reverse complement strand
TATTATAAGAACCACCTCGGATTGCACTTGAAGAAGTAGCAGCCGCCACAATAACTGATTTATTTTCTAATTCTATATTACCTTTGTTCCAATTAATTACACCTTGTTGTAACCACTTTGGTAAATTTTCATATGCTAATTGTACTCTACTTAAAATATCTCTAGCAGTAGAGGACTTATTGGCAAGTATGGCAATATTACTATTTGGATTAAATAATGCAAAATGTAAAAGATATGATACTGTTGTTGTGGATTTTCCTGATTGTCTTGGTAGTTTACAGATTGTAAATCTATTATCATGTATCGTATTTACTATTGTCTTTTGAAAAGGATACATCTTAAAAGGTATTAAACCCTCGTCAAGTGATACAATCTGGATATAATTTTCCATAAAGTAAATAGGGTTCTCAGCACACTTTTGATATTCTAATATTTGTTCTTTACTAAAATGTTGTGGTGTATTAATCTTTTTTAAATTCGGGTTTCCTAAATATGCTTCACTCATTTATTACTATTGCCTCTATGTGTGTGTAACCTAATTTTAAGGCAGCTTTTAATCTTTGGTTGCCTTTATGTACACTCCACTTTTTCTCCATATATATTTTTCCATTAACTCCATATCTAATATTCTCACTTATTTTATGTGTGTAAACCTCTATAGGGTTAATCAATTCTTGTCCATCAATTAATTCTTTTAACGGTACGCCGTGAGTTTTAAGATAAGTTATATCACTTATCGGTATTATCCTTTTGTTCGGGTGTAACGTTTTTGCTTTCAATATTCTCATCTTCTTGTTTTCTATTTAACATCTTTTGTAATTCAGCAGTTGATCCAACAAAAAGAGCATTCTTAACATTTGTACTTGCAATCTTTGGTACTTCTTTTAATTCTTTTAATTTCTTTTGTAAGTCTTGTAATTTATCAACTGTAGTTGCAACTTGTCCTAATAATTGTCCTGCAACTTCATATGCTCTAGGGTGTTGGCCTTCTTTTGCAATTTCTAATATACCATCAATAGCTTCATTACCTTTATCTATTAAATGGAAATAGTTATCTCTACTATATTTGTAATCGTTATCTACGTCTGTCTTATCTTTATCTTCAACTCTAGGAACTAGAGGTTTAAATTCTTTTTTTTCTACCACAGCGTTTTCAGTTGCAGTCTCAATACCTAAAATTTCATTTACTTTTTCTTCTATATTGCTCATAATATTTACTCATCTTGTCCAGTTTTTGGGTTATATTTTTTACCATCGGTATAATTACTTATAGTTGTTGTAAATCCAAAATCATCATCAGCGTCAGCTGTTATTGGATCAGGCACAACTATTATTCTTTCTTCACGTGAAGCAGTATCCCAATTTGAAGATGTATATAATTCTGATTGTACTTTTTTGATAACACCTGCATTAGAAGTAGGACCAAATAAGTATGTCTTCGCTGTAAAATTCATTGTATATATTACTGCTCTTCTATTTGTAAAAGCACCATCATAACTATCTTCATAATTAATAGTGTTAAGAACAATTGGTACGTCTCTTTTTATATTCATTTCAGGTAAAACATTTACTGTAACCGTATAATCTGGTTGAAAGAAAGGTAAAATTTGTTCTACAATTTGTAAACCATTTTCAGCAGTTGCTGTAAAGGCATAAACATTTAAACTTATGTTATATGGTACAGGTGTATAGTTAAAACTATTTTTTGTTCCTGAAGAAGCTACACCACTAGAATCTGTTTCATGTAATATATATTCTGCATGACCTGTAGTAGCATTTGCTTTTTCTAATATAACAAGACCACTCTCATCTTCCATTTGTACTCTATCTAATAGAGCGGATGATTGTGCTCTAGATAAATCTACTTTTGTTTTTCTAAACTTATGAACTCTTGTTAACTTTCTACTAGGATCATATTGTAATCCTGATATTTCAAATCCTATTCTTGGTAAAGTTATTGCAAATGATCTATCAGTTAAATCTGGTTGTTGTTCTAAACGAACTAAAAACTTTTCTTTAGGTGCATATGCTAAAGGAACTTTTATTCTTTTTGTAACAGCGCCTGTTGTTCTATTGGTATTTTCTATAACAATGTTATTGAATAATTGTCCAAATGCAATTATAATCTTTCTTAATCCTTCATTGTAAAATGGTGTTCCAAACATTATTGATCTACCTCTCCAAATGGATTTCTTTCAGTGAAATCTAATACATCATCTGTTACGGATTCTGTATCAAAACCGGCTGCCGTATCTAAATCTAAATTTTGTGCATAATCAGATTGAGTTTGTACAGTTGTTTTTGTTGAATCATAACTTTCATTAATTAAGAAATTAGCATTACCAGATTTAGTGTCATCTTGTTCTAATTGTATTGTACCTTTTTCATCTTCTAAAGTAAATCTATCTACTAATAAGTTTACAGAATATTTAGCTTCTTTAGCGTCAATACCTGCAACGCCAGTAGCAATTGTTTCGTTTGCATATTCCCAACGTGTAACTCTTAATTTATAAACAGGTAAATTACCTAATTGAAAGAAAGGTTCCTGATCTTCTACAAATTGAATTTCAAAGAAACTATTCATCAAAGGAAAGAATAAAATATCTCCTTCGTTAGGTCTACCTGGTACTTCTAAATTTGTTTTTACGTTTACTTTATTATGGAATCTTCTTTTAGAAACCATTAGAGTTGTATCTTCTCTAATTTCTAATCCAAATTTACTAATTAATTCTTGTTGACCTGCAAATCCTTCAGTAGTTTCAAAATACATTTCAATAGGAAAAGCATTTTTAAATTTACTATTAACATCTTCACCTAAAACCAAAGATTGATTTACAATACTTCTTGGCATATAGTAAATTAAATTACCATATATTTTTAATCCTTCTATGATTAAATCTTCGTAAAGATATTTTTCGGATGCATTCCCAATACCATCGCCTGACTGAAAATATGGATTCATTACTACCATAGTTGTTTACCCTATCAGAAAGTTATGAGGCTCTTCAAAAGTTGTTCTAATTTCTGTTTCTAATTTTTCTATATCTGTTAGTGATTCGGAGTATAATTGGCCTCCGTTAAGTGATACACCACCTATCATAGCAACGCCATTAAATTTAGATAAGTTTGCTCCCCATTGTTTTTTAAACAAAGCAGTTACATATCTTTTTAACCACTGATCGTTGTATATATCGGTATTAGTTGCTGGGTCTAATTTTCTAAAACAATCTATAACTAAATGTTCACCAACTCTTAAATCTTCTTTCCAATCCATATCAACAAATAATTTGTTATCATTTTGATTAAATCTTAAAGGTTTTTCACCTACTAAAATATGATCTAAAAAATCTAAATGTCTTAATACAACATCATAGTTAACTACCGATGTTGAAGAAAAATCATATAAATCATTTAATCTCATTTGGTATCTTACATCAAATAAATTTAAACTTCCTTTACTTGAAAATGGAAAAATATTTGTAACCGAAATAACTGTTTCAGGAACAATTATATAATTTTGATTTTCCTTCCAAGTATTTGTAATAGAATTTTTAGTTATTGATTCTGAAACATCTCCATTTGTTACAATTCTATCATAATCTGCTTGTGTGTATTCGTATTTTAGATAACATCTTCTTATTGCATTCATATGAAATTGAGAATAGTATTGCATAGCTTCATCTAATCTATCCTGCAATTGATCTTCATCAACGTTAATCTCTATAACTGGTTGACCTAATGATCTTAAAGCGTAATCTTTTAATTGTTCTCTTGTTGCTGGTGTTGCCATGTTTATATTTATCCTTAATTAACTTGTTGTACCATACATTGTTTTTAATGCTGTGCCACTTGAATTTTTAATTACAATACTTGTTGAGTTACTAACTCCGCTAGACAATGTTAAAGCACCTGTTATTTTAACATTACCTACTACGTCTAATTTTTCCGCTGGAGTTGTTATACCTATTCCAACGTTACCATCATTTCCAAATGTGACAACTGAATGGGCTGCAGTTGCGTCACTATTGTTAGCAAGACTATTTTGGACTATATGTAATTTTCCTCTTGCATAAGAAGTTCCATCATCTTCTAACATCATTCCAGTTTTGAAAAAACCTTCTGAATTAGATACTTTAAATAAAACACCTGCTGTACCTCCTGTATCAGAATTATCATTTTCCACATAGATAAAAGGATTTGCTGAATCTTTAATATGTAATTCTGCTAAAGGACTTGTTGTACCTATTCCAACATTACCATTATCAACAATGTTAAAAGCATCCGCTGTGTCTTCGGTATCAATACCTAATGTCCATTGATTAGTAGCGTCATAATAACTTTTAATTCTGTGCTTAACATTGGTGTTTTGTGTAAACTCCATGTCAACACCTTTACCAGCCGCATTTGGATTATCTAATTGTAATACTGTAGTAAGTGCTGCTGTATCAGGCGATACAACGCTTAGCATTGAAGCAGGATTTGTAACACCTATTCCAACTTTACCATCATGTTTAATTCTTACTCTTTCGGAGCCAGTAGTTTCAAATATTAAATCTTGAGCAGATTGATTTGCTCCAATAACAGCATTTGAACTTTCAACTCTTAAATCTAATCGTTTATTACCACCATCTGTTGTTTCTAACCTTAATAGTGGCATGTCTACAGCAGACGCAGCTATATGAAATAGTTTGTTAGGATTATCTGTACCAATACCAACTCTACCTGCTGCTATATGTATTTCACTTGCTCCAATTTTTAAATCTGTACCATCGCCATAGATATGTTCACCAGTGTTACCAAATTGTATTTGTGTATTTGCGTCTAGTAAAGTATTTGAATCAGTAACCATACCAGAACCAGTATACCCTATAGAACCTTGCGATCCTGTAAAACCACCTGTTAGTGGTTGTAAAGCCCACGCCTCACCATTCCATTTCCAGGTACGAGTACCTAGATTGTATGTATCATTGAGCGACGGACCACTCGGAAAATTTATGCTTGGCATTTTCTATCCTTTAATTGTTCTCTCACCATATTTATAATATTTATACAATGCTTAAGTAAGCTATTTTCCAATAAAAAACCCCCGGAACCGAAGTACCGGGGGTTAATTTCGTTTAGTTAATTACTAGCGTATTTAGATTATGCTTTTACAATCTTTAATACGTGAGTTGCCGCTGTGGATGTTGATCCTCCAGGGAACTCCTGAGCTCTGTAATCATCGCCTCCAACTTGATTAGTTGCGTAAGTAGCACCATCTAGTATAGTATTAGCCATACCTGATCCTCTTGTCGTTCCTGATCCGTTGAAATTATATCTAATAGTATATCCGTCTCCTGAACTAGCAGCTGTATACTTAATCCAAGCTTGACAAAGTGTGTCAAAACCTGCACCAGTTTCCTGTAGGTCATTTGATCCGTCTATATTTAAAAGACTTGCGTATGAAGACGTAGCACCATTTACTCTTTGTAAATAGTAACTAGTAATCGTTGTAGGGTTATCAAGTGCGTGTGATCCAATCGTACCAGCAGCATAAGCGCCTGTGTTGGCTCTTGTGTCTACAAATATCGGCGTGGATGCTCCACTAACTTCAGTGGCACCAGCAACAGAAGCAGCTGTTGATACAAAATATGTACCCCCTTGTTGCGTTGTTGTGGTACTTGCTGTAAGTAGATCAATAGCAGGATGTAAGAATGTATCCTTAATATCTGCTAAAGGCATTGCTTGAACTTCTCCACCACTTGTGTAGTAAATTGGCCAAGTTTTACCTGAGTCAGCTGTCGGCGAACCGGGCGTAACTGTTTGTTCTACTTTATCATAGTTAACTGTAACTGTTTGTGGGTCTTGTGTTGTTCCTTGACTAGGAAAAGAGGACGCATGAGTCGAATGTGTACCTGCTTGTTTTCTAGTATCGCTTATTGATCCTAGATTACCGCCACTACCTTGAACAGACAGAACAACTGACGGACTTTGAGAATATTGATAAACAATATTATCAACGACTGCGTCAATCTGAGCTGAAGTCATTTCAATTAAATTACCCCCACTGTATATTAATGGGTTTCGTGTAGCCATATTTTATTTTCTCCTTCTTTTGTTTTCTGTTAAGATAATTATTATTAGTTAGTAACTATCTGCTATTACGTAGCGTTTCCTATGATTGTCTTTTGAGTAACACCACTAGAGTTTTTGATTAACAACGTCACAGCTGAGCTGAAATTAGATGAATCAATAGTACTAACTTGAGCACCTTTTGATCCAGTAAATCCAACAACACCTTGGTTAGAAAGTTCTACCCATTGTGTACTATTACCATCATTGTAGTAAAAGTATTGTACACCAGTAGCGTTATCTACCCATATATCGCCTTCGCCCACACCTGAAGTAGGTGGAGTTGCAGCTGTTGTAATATCAAGGTTTCCTTCTGATCCTGTAAATCCTTTAGAACCTGTGAAACCAATGTCTCCTTTTGATCCTGTGAATCCAATATCACCTTTTGATCCTGTAAATCCTTTAGAACCTGTGAAACCAATGTCTCCTTTTGATCCAGTAAATCCTTTAGAACCTGTGAATCCAATATCACCTTTTGATCCTGTATATCCTATAACACCTTGTATACCTTGATCTCCTTTTGATCCTGTGAAACCAATGTCTCCTTTAGAACCAGTGAAACCAATATCACCTTTAGAACCTGTAAAACCAATTGTACCAGAAAGGTCAGATACGAATGAGTATACTGTTCCGTTCCATAAATACAATCTAGAATTTTCGGCGTCTGTTAGTGATCCATTTTCAATTATAGCAAATTCACCTGTAGCTATGCCACTTGGTGATGTGTCTGCTGATAGAGCTGCAACACTAGCATAAGTCTTCGCAATGTTGAAACCTAAACCAGTAGCACCTTTAGAGCCTGTAAAACCAATATCACCTTTAGAACCGGTATAACCGATTGATCCAGTGAAACCTGCTGTTAACGGCTGTAGCGCCCACCCATTTCCGTTCCATTTCCACTGACGTGTGCCGAGTGTGTATAGATCGTTTAACGAGGGACTATTTGGAAAGTTTATTGCCATTTTGTTTGTCTCCTAATTTATTGTTTTGTTTTGTCTTTTTTAATTAAAAAATTCAATACTGTACATCTTATAACAATTATTTTATCTTGCAAGAAAGGTTTCGTTCTTTCTACAATCTATTTATAATATATAAACACTATACAAGACATATAATATAGTGTCCATCAAAATTTATTTTATCTACGTACCAACTGTACCACCATTTAAGCACCAACCAGCACCGTCCCATACGCAGGAGAAAGTATTGGCGTAAACGCCACCTGTAGTATCTAATCTCCATATATGTGAACCTTTTAATTCTGTTGCTCCTGTTGATATATTAACAACTTTTGCGTTAGCTACTGTAATATCGCTATATGTTGAAGTTGTTACGCCTGATTTATAGAAAATTAACTCTTGTCCTATATAAGTGCCGTCCTGAAGTGTATAATTTATACTTGATGTAATAAAGTGATTACGTTTTGTTATATCTAAAGCGCCTGGAGCTTCATTCGCTATGTATTCACTTGTTGTTATATGAGAACCTGCTACAGTTAATTTATCACTTGTAAGTCCAATGCTTACCTCATTTGTTCCCATTTTTAAACTGTTACTAGTTAAGAATAAGTGTCTAACTTTTCTATCAGCACTACCTATGTCATATGTTGAATTTGCTACAGGTAATAAATGTCCACTATTTGTAATATCCCAACGGTCAGTACCTTCAGTTTTTATAGTAACTTCGCCATCTGTACCAGTATCAACTACTGTCACAGCACTATTGCCAACTGATATAGAACTTCCTCCTGTTCCTGCCGAACCTGTAAAACCAGTTGAGCCTGTAAATCCTACTATACCACTATTTGCTAATTCTACCCATTGATTACTATTGCCGTCATTCATGTAGAAGTATTGAATACCTGTTGCGTCATCTATCCAAACATCTCCAAGTCCTGCTGAAACAGGTGGAGTTGAATTTAATGTAACATCTAAATTTCCTTCTGATCCTGAATAACCAATTACACCTTGATCGCCTTTTGATCCTGAATACCCAATTGATCCTGTATAACCAATTGATCCAAGATCACCTTTTGATCCTGTAAATCCTATTATACCTTGAATACCTTGATCGCCTTTTGATCCTGTATAACCTAAATCTCCTTTTGATCCAGTAAAACCAACGGCGCCAGCTGTACCTGCTGTACCTTTTGATCCTGTGAAACCTACACTACCAATATCTCCTTTTGATCCTGTAAATCCTGTTGCACCTGTTCCACCATCAGCACCTTTTGATCCTGTAAAACCTACAGTACCAATATCTCCTTTTGATCCTGTAAAACCTACAGCGCCAGTATCTCCTTTTGATCCTGTATAACCTAAATTTCCTTTTGAGCCAGTGAAACCAACGGCGCCGGCTGTACCAGTATCTCCTTTTGATCCTGTAAAACCAATTGCACCTGCTGATCCTGTATAACCTACTCCACCACTTGTACTGAATAATGACCAGTTACCGTCCGCATTTGGAACAGCACCTGTTATAGTACTACGAACTTCTGAACCTAAAAGTTTATAAGTGTAATACTTGTCGCCTGTGTAAGTTGTGGAACCGGAAGTATATGTGTTCTTAACATAAACTAACATACCTTCCTGGATTCTTGCTCCAGCAATATCTGTTAATCTATCACTAACGTTACCTGTTATGGAATGGAGTGTACCTCTAACTTCTGTATCTAATACTATTGGAGCATTAGTGCCGGTACTCCATGTACCTGGCCAGACGTTTCGGGTTAATCCATCGTAATTACTTGCCATTAGCTAATCTCCACATATGTTGTTCCTGGTTGTAAAGTAAATCCGTATAAGTGATAAGGCTCTGCAACGAATCCTGATGGCGCTGCTGTTGGTATTAAGCCAACTAATCCACCATCTGTAGTAGATACATCACTTAATAATCCAGCACTAGCACCAGTTTTAAATGTTGTTGGTTGTGTAACCGAATTCCTTACAGCAAACCAAAAAGCACGAGGATTAGAATCACTATTGTTCACTGCTTGGACGGAAAAATCATGAGTCTGATTGGCTAGTTGATTTGCTGCTGAGTCGAAACCGGTTGACGTACTATCATCTATTATATCTGTAAGTGTGGGAGGGGATCCTACACTTGTACTCCAAATCCAAAAACTTGGATATGAAAATGTAGCAGATACGTTTGAAGTTGTTGATGATTGCGTGTCGGTGTACGATGAACCGGTTACGTTTACAGGTCTTGTGAAAGTCGTTGTGTTTGAAATTGTACGTGTTGTTCCAGTATTGTCTTTATGTATTGGATCAGTAAACGTAAATGTACCACTAACGTATCCACTTCCTGATGTGTTGTTCAAAGAACCTCCTGCTGCTGTTAAACTATGTGAAGTATTACTATTAGTTAAAATATTACTTACATTAGTAGAGTAAGAGGTACTTGAATATGTTTTTAAGAATGTTTCACCACTCTTATTACTTTTAGATAAACTATGAGAAGCTGTTCCCCAATTGACCGAGAAACTAGTATCTGAAGCTGTATATTCTTGCTCAGTACCATTGTTATGATTAAATTTAATTGTAGCTCCTGCTGAACCACCACTACGAGTAGTTGATGTTGATCTAATAAATGAACTTGAATTGTTTGTAGTGAAAGATTGATTCCAATCTACACCACCAGCCGGTGTTTGTGAATAACTACCTGCTGAATAATTAGTTAAAGTTCCGTTAACACTTCCACTTGTTTGAGTGATAGAGTAAACTGAACTTATAAAATCATTTGTAACGTCACTAGGGTTATCTACTGATACAGAAAATCCTGTAACTGGTTGATCCCATTTTGGAGAAGTTGGAGAACTACTTGCTGAAAATGTTGGAGTAAATGTTGCTAAAGTTAATCTTAAAAGATCACTTGAAAATTCTGCTGTTCTAATTGTATTTGTTGTACCACCTTCTTTATAACCTGTAAGTGTTCTATAATCTCCTGAAGTTGTAAATACAAATGGAGAACCTGTACCTGTACCTGCTGAACCAGTGAAACCAATTGCACCTACTGATCCTGTAAATCCTGTTCCTGCTGAACCAGTGAAACCAACAGCGCCTGCTGTTCCTGCGTCACCTTTTGATCCTGAATAACCTAAATCACCTTTTGATCCAGAAAATCCAACTGCACCTGTAGCTCCAATATCACCTTTTGATCCTGAATAACCTAAAGTTCCTTTTGATCCTGTAAAACCAACTGCACCAGCAGCTCCTGAATCTCCTTTTGATCCAGTATAACCACCACCTGGTCCTTGAGCACCAACTGATCCTGTGAAACCTGCACCTGTTGATCCAGTAAAACCTAAACCTCCAGTATCTCCTTTTGATCCTGAAAATCCAACTGCACCTGTAGCTCCAATATCACCTTTTGATCCAGTGAAACCTGCACCTGTTGATCCTGTAAAACCAACGGCGCCATCCGAACCATCTGTACCGTCAACACCTTTTGATCCTGTGTATCCTGCACCTACTGATCCAGTGAAACCTACTGTACCTAGATCGCCTTTTGATCCAGTATAACCAACAGCACCTGCTGATCCAGTGTAACCTGCACCTGCTGATCCTGTATAACCTAAACCTCCGACTGATCCTGAATATCCTTGTGAACCGGAATAACCACCGGGTGAGCCTGCAACTCCAGCTGCTCCAGCTGATCCTGTGAAACCTGCTGTACCCGCCGATCCAGTATAACCTATACGCCCTAGGCCTACTCTTACTCCTGCGCCTTTAATTACTGGCATGTCTTAATTCTTATCCCCCTCATGTTAAGTCCAAGCATTGACTTTTTTTTGTAACTCTGTTATAGTATATTTATAAATAATCTGTAGTGAATTGATACTCAAAATAAAAAATTATAAATGATTTCTATCGCATTTTTAGATATAATTGGTCTTCCCTATGATGGAGACACTTTAAAGAAACGTGGCCTCGGAGGTTCCGAGTCTGCGACTATCTTAATGGCTAGAGAACTAGCCAAATTCGGTTTCAAAGTTACTATATTTAATAACTGTTTAAGTGATCCTAATCTTGCAAAAGAAGGTACTTATGATGGTGTACAATATTTAGATAATTCAATTTTAGACTATAAAAGTGATTTTAGATTTGATGTTGTTATATCTTTAAGAACAATCGTTCCATTTATACCAAGTACTTTATACAACCAATTCAAACAATTCAATCCTAGAAGGTATTCTGCAATAGCTCAAAATGCAAAATGGAAAGCAATGTGGATGCATGATACATTTGCAACCGGAGATCACTTATTAGAAAGCTTACTTGTAAACGGACATATAGATGAGATATTTACTTTGTCTGATTTCCATTCAACTTATGTTTTAAATTGTGACCATGGTAAAAGAAGAAACATGGAAGTATTAAAACATAAATTTTTTCAAACTAGAAATGGAATAGTAATGCATAGAAATGATGTTGATATAAGAAGAAAGGATCCTAACTTATACGTTTTCAATGCAGCTTACACAAAAGGTATGCACCCTTTAGTTGTGTCTATATGGCCAAGAATAAAAGATAAAATACCTGAAGCTAGATTAATATGTATTGGTGGTTTTTATACATTTAAGGGTGGACAAATGGATGCTCAAGGAAAAGAATGGACTATGTTGAAAGACAATCCTCGTCATAAAAATTTAGGTGTAACATTTACAGGCGTTATTAGACAAGATGAAATAGCAGATATATTGGCCAGAGCAAGTTATAAATTATTTCCAGGACAATTTCCTGAAACATTTGGTATATCATCTTTAGAGGCAATAGCATATAATACACCTATCATTGGTACACGTTTTGGTGCTTTAGAAGAAACAGCAGTTAGTGAAGCTTGTTATATGATAGACTATGCAATTGAACCAAACTCATTATTTACTTGGATTAAAAAAGGTGACCAAGTCACAAAATTTGTTAATACTGTAATGATGGCACATCATAATAGATATTTACACCAACAAAAACAATATGCTTGTAATCAAATTAAAGGTTGTGTTGGTTGGGATACGGTTGCCTTACAATGGAAACAACATTTATATAAAAAATTAGGCCATTACTTATCAAAAGAAGATTATAGAAAAGTAAGTCACATTAATTCTAGAGTCAGAAAAGTATTTGGAAGAAGATTTACAAATTTAGAAGAAAACTATTTACCAAGAAAACCAGAACAAAAGATAGTTATAATAACGCCTACTTATAACTCTGATAAATATATTGATAGATGTATTAGGTCAGTTATTTCACAAGACTATGATAATTATGAAATGATTGTAATTGATGACGCTTCTACGGATAATACGTATGACGTTGCCCAAAAATATGAAAGTGATAAGATAAAAGTTATTAGAAATGAAGTTAATAAAGGAGCTGTTTGTAACCAAATAGAAACTATAAGAAGATATTGCCAGTTTGAAAAGAAGTACAATACTAGAAATGCCAAAGATGATATAGTAATGTTTTTAGATGGTGATGACTCTTTTATAAATGATAATCAAATATTACAATATTATAATAACCTTTATGACGGCACTACAGAATTTTCATATGGATCATGTTGGTCAGAGGTAGATAAAATACCTTTAGTAGCACAAAATTATCCAGAAGAAATTAAACAAAAAAGAGAATATAGAAAATATAAATTTAATTGGAATATGCCATACACCCATTTAAGAACATTTAAAGCAGGTCTTTTAGATGACGTAGATGATAGTAATTTCCAAGATGAAAATAAAAAATGGTATAAAGCTGGCGGTGATGGTTCTATATTTTATACTCTAATTGAGAAAGCTGATCCCGCTAAAATTAAAGTTGTATCAGATATAGTATATAATTATAATGATATAAATCCTCTTAATGATTATAAAATTAACAGTGAGGTACAAACAAAAAATGCAAATAGGATAATTAGACAATGAAAAAGATATTAATAGCCATACCAACAAACAAGTACATAGAACCATCAACATACAAAGCAATATATGATCTTATTATTCCACAAGGATATAAAGTTGAATTTCAATTTTTCTTTGGATATCAAATAGACCAAATAAGAAATCTAATAGCACATTGGGGAGAACATTATGATTATTTGTTTTCTGTAGACAGTGATATATCTTTTGAAAAAGATACGTTAGTTAAATTATTAAAACATGATAAAGATATTGTTTCAGGTCTTTATATTCAAAGAATACCAGGAACTCACTCTTTAGAAGTTTATGAGGCTAAAGAAAATGGTGGCTCTAAACGTATTCCTTGGGAAAGAATTAAAAATCTTCCTTTGGTAGAGATAGTAGCCTGTGGTATGGGCTGTGCTCTAATTAAAGGTCATGTATTAAGAAAAGTTGGTTATCCTTATTTCACATATCATTCTGCATTAGATCATAAGAATACAGTATCCGAAGATGTTGATTTCTGTAGAAAGGTAAGAAATAATGGTTTCAAAATTTTTGCTGATACTACAATACGTTGTGAACACACAGGAGCAAGTACATATAAAGTAGGAGAAGTCCAAAGCAACAAACCATTGATTGAGGAAGAGGTACGAGCACCTATTCAGGTAGGAGCTCCAAAAGCTACAGCTGTACCTGCACCTATACAAAAAACAAATTTACAAAAAACTGCCAATCTTTCCAAGGCAAAAACTAGATATGATGATAGTACATCTAAAAAAGTAAAAAGAACTTATCCAGGTATTGATCCTAAAACTGGTAAATATGCATTAGAAGTAAATGAAGGAGAGAAATTTACAGGCGATAGTGTAGAGTATACTTCATTAGCAGAAGCAGTACAAAGTTTAAAAAATCCTATTGGTGCTAGTGTAGAACTTGGCGTTAGATTAGGATTAGGTAGTAAAACTATTATAGACGCATATAGAAATTTTCATCCTAACATTAGATTAAATCATTTAGGTATAGACCCATATGGCGATATTGACTATGCAGCTTCTGATAGTGTATTGGCAAGAAAGTTTAACTATGATAACTTAATGAAAAAGACAACATTAATAAACTTTGCTGAAGAATATCCAGAATTTCATCTAGTTAATTTTGAAGATACAGAATTTTTTAATAGATTTAGTGATGGTTATCCTGTTTATGAAGAAAAGAAACATATGATAACTCATTATGAACTTGTACACTTTGACGGTCCACATGATACTAGAAGTGTTATGAGAGAAGCCGTTTTCTTCAATCAAAAAAAAGCAGATCAAACATTTTGGATATTTGATGATATTTCAGGTTTAAGATGGAGTGTTTTAGATGGCTTTATGGGAAAAGCAGGATTTAAACTTGTTAAAAAAGGATTGAATAAAGCTGTATACGAATATAATATTTAAAAAGCTTTTACTACAGACGGAGTCACAACAGCAATACCCTCTAATAAACGAGTAACCGTACTATCAGCGTGAGTAGCGACAACGTCAAATACCCAACGGCCTGGTGATAATGCTTTTGTTTGATCGGCAGTTAAACTTACAGTTACCACACCTTCTGTTGGATTATCAACAGTACATGAAAATACTGTCCTAGGATACGTAGTTGCATATCCCTTAGCCAACTTACCCACCATTGTAAAACCAGTAAGATCGTAATCTGTACCGTCAGCATTAGTGACTTCTAGGTCGTAAGTAAAATTAGAGCCTTGATCTATTGTTAAATTTGCTATTCCTGCCATATCACTATTTATAATGGAAATTTGTTAAGATTGTATGTGTAATTCGTTTTTCTTTTTAGGGTGTTCAAATCCAATTGATCTTCTATCTTCATTAAGTTTATCAGATTTATATCTTTCAATTTTTTCAAGACAGTGTTCTTGGAATTGGTAACCTAGTTCAACTCCTAATTCATATAGTCTTATAAATCTTTCAAATCTTATATCAAAATCAGAGTTTTTATTCTTCCATTTAAAACCAAACTCACTATCAAATAACTCTCTATGTTCAAAATCTAATGGAGTATTTTTAAAAGTCATCATCACGTGGTGAGATATACTTATTAAATGTGAATACTTTTTATAATCTCTCAAAAGTTGTAGAGTATCTTCAAACATTTTTTCCGTTTCCGTAGGATATCCGACAATAAGTAAAAACTTCATAGTAATATTCCGTTTTCCGAGGTTGTCAACAAAGTATTTTATATCTTCGTTTGTAAATTTCTTTCTCATATGATTTCTAACTTCTTCATTACCTGACTCTAAACCCATTTCTAAACCATTGCAACCAGAATTTTTTAAATTATCAAAGTCTTCTTGTGAGAAAGTCTTTTGATCTCTTACAATAAACTGTGCCTCCCATTTAATCTTTTTAGGTCTGCTAGATAACTCTCTACATAAATCTCTAAAATGTTTCATAGAGCCGTTAATTAATGAATCTGAAAAGTGTATTTTATTTGTACCTGTTTGTTCAGAAACATGGTGCATTTCATCAGCGATTTTCTTACCTGTCTTCCATCTAAATTTAGGCCATATACTTGCAACATCACAAAAGGTACAGTTACGAACACAACCTCTTGATCCTGATATTACAAATTTCCTATAATTTTGATGTTGTATTACGTCTGAATAATCTGGTGGTGGTAAGTCTTCTATGTTTTCAATTTGTACTGGTTTTTTTCCGTTGATACCAGGATAATCAAAGTTGCCATTTAAAAATTCTCGTAAGGCATACTCTCCTTCTCCTGTTATATAATATTTTGTAGGCCAATCTATATCAACTCCTGATCCACCATAAAATGTATTTTCAAATCTTTTACCTAGATTTAAACCATCTTCTTTTTGCATAAAAGAAAATACTGATATGCCTAACCATCTAAAATTGTATTTGTTTATTTCTTTTTGAATGTTGTCTAGTGTATCATACATATGACCATCAACAACTTTAATTTTAAATCCTAATGGTTCTAGATACCCTTTTAAAAAAGATGGACCAGGTGCCGGTTTAGATTTATCCATTCCTGGTAGTGACGTTATAACAGCGTCATATAATATATTTTCTTTAATCACTTCTCCTGCTCTAGGCCATCTTTCTTCAGCCGTAGGAAATCTATCAGTCACTTGGTAAAGCTCCAACTATATGTGTTCTTAAACAATCTTTAGAACAATTTAATGCTGTATGAAATTTTGTTGTGTCAACAACATATGCCTCTCCTGTGGCTGGCAAATGTATTCTTTCATTATCAACTAATAAAAAACAATGTTCATGTGTGTTTACTGGTATGTGTAATCTTTTTGTTAAGTCAGCATGCCAAAGATAACATGCTTTAGGTTTCATTTTCATTATCCTTGTTCGTAATAAATTATGGTCATCCATGATAGCGTTGATATAAGGGAGATCAAATAGCGGAACATTATACAAATGTTCAGCATTATCTATTTCATATCCCTTACCAGCGCCTGCTTGGGGATCCATATCCTTGGAATCACCTTGTAAATATATTTGTTTACCATACTCTGGTAAACTTTCCACTTCTTTTTTAATTCTTTCTAAATCGTATTGATAAGTTTTCATGCTTTACTTCTAACTAGTTTATCTTTGGCTGCTAGTTTCAATTTTTTTAAGGTTCTTATATCCGCCCAACTTTTTGGACCTCTTCTGATTTTTCGTTTCACTTCGGCTTCATTAACTTGTTTTTTTAATTCTTTATGTTTTTCTTTTATCGTCATTTGGCCTCCATTCTCTATACAAGTATTTATACGCCTTATAAATATGTCCAGGTTGCCAAAAATAGAAAAAAATGTTAATATAATATATGACCAGATTAAATATAATTGTCACAAGTAAACCTGGAGATGGACTATTACACTATAGTTATGAACAATGTAGCTATTTAAAAAAACTAGGAATTGACGCAAGAGTTGTTGTAATACCACACCCAAAATATTCAGAAGAATCTTATATAACTGCAATGTCAGAAAAGTATATAAATTATGAACCTATGTATTTTGATTATGAAGAAAAGGAAAAAGAAGTCAATTTAATTATGGGTAGAAGTATGTTAACTCTAGCATATAGGAGTATTAAAGATTACGATAAAGATACACAATTAACTTTACGTTTATTATTTAAACTACCTCTTATATCTGTTTATTCAGAAAACCACCCAAAAGATTATCCATTAGCATTAGAATTTTTTAAACCTAAAAAAGTAATTGACTTATGCGACCACGAAGTTTATACCAATGGTGTAGGTAGACAATTTGAAAAAATTATTAACTATAGTATATACAAACCTATAGTAAGAGATATTAAGTTTAGGAATTTATTTTTAGGCACAAATGAAAGTTATTATAAAGAAATAAAAAAATATATTATTAAATATGCAAATCATGGTATCTTGGCATACAAAGATAAGTATATTGATTATAATTTAAATCACGTATTTGTACCTGTAAAAAATTTATTAGGTATGTTTGATACTTACGTTTATACTAAACATACTTTTGATCCGGCACCAAGATTAATGCAAGAGTGTCGTTTCTTTGGAATGAATTTTATATATGCAAGGGATTGGAATATTAAAGACGGAGGACCTGTTTACTATAAAAGGCCTGCTAACTGTCTTACTGATCCTGTTAATAAACCAAATATAGAAGTAATTATAAAGGCAATGAATGACATACTTTAAAACAAGATCATGGGTAAATGTGGATTCTTCTCATAGATGTCCTTTAGAATGTCCTAATTGTCAAAGACAAACAGCATTTACATTTAAAGGTAAAGTGGTTCATGGCCGAGATTTAAAAATGGATGAAATAGAAAAATTAGCAAAACATTTTAAGTCTTTTGTTTTCTGTGGACAGTTATCTGATCCAATACATCACCCTAAATTTCCTACAATATTAAATAGATTACATGAACTTGAAATACCGGAAGTTTTAGTACACAATGCCTCTACAGCAAAACCTATGGCATGGTACATTAAATCTTGGAAAGCAAATCCAAATGCTTTGTGGACTTTTGCGTGTGACGGTTTACCTAAAGATAGTCACAAGTATAGGAAAAATCAAAACGGAGAAAAAATGTTTGAAATAATGAAAGAGTCAATTAAACATTTAAATACAATACCAATATGGCAGTTTATAATATTTAATTATAATGAAAATGATATAGAAGAAGCTAAGATTATGGCTAATAGTAATGGAATAGATTTTCTGTTAACACAATCTTCCAGATGGAAAGATAGAGACGGAAAACCAGACCCATTGTTACCAACAGGAAAATATAAACCAGTATTAAGAAATAAATTACCAGGCAGGAGATTATATGAAGAATATTAAATTAAGACCTCGCTGTCTTCCTAATCCAGATGATCCAAATCATGTAGAACAGCCTTTAGCAATAAACAATAGAGGTTATTTGTTACCTTGTTGTTGGTGTGATGAAAGAGTTGTGACTAATAGTGAAAAGTTTAAAAAAATATATGACGTAAGTAAACTTGAAAACTTTGATACAGTTGAACAGTTAATGGATCAACCAGAATGGAAAGAATTTGAAAATGATTTAATCAGAGCTAGAGACGTAGGAGATAATCTAGAAAAAATAAATGGTGTCTGTATTCATCACTGTAAAGAAAGAGAAGAAATAGATAAGATAAAAGTAGAAACAACATTTAGAGACGGAAAAGAACTAAAGAAAGAAACGAAATAGTGGAAAGATATTTTAAAAAAAGACGTAGGTTAAATTTAGATGTGACCCATAGATGTCCTCTTGAATGTCCTAACTGTCAAAGACAAACATCGTTTACCAATGATGGTTTGGTACCTCATGGACGTGATCTAACGTTAGATGAATTAGATATGATAGCAAAACATTTTGTAGATATTGGTTTTTGTGGACAGTTATCGGATCCTGTACATCACCCTAAATTTAATGAAATAATGAAAATGCTTAAAGATGTGCCAGAGGTTTTTGTTCATAATGCAGCTACAGCTAAACCTATATCTTGGTATATTAAATCTTGGCAGGCAAATCCAAAAGCAGTTTGGATATTTGCTTGTGATGGTCTTCCTAAAGACAGTCATAAATATAGGAAGAATCAAGATGGTATAAAAATGTTTGAGATAATGAAAGAGGCCAAAAAACACTTATTGAGTACACCAGTGTGGCAATATATTAGATTTAAATATAATGAAAACGATATTGAAACAGCAAAGAAAATGGCCGAAGATGAAGGATTAAGTTTTATACAAATAGAATCTTCAAGGTGGTTGGGTGATGATGATCCTTTTAAACCTACAAACTCATTAAAATCAAAGGCGGCTGTTTACAAAGGTACAACTAAATGAAATTAAAACCTAAATGTTTACCTGATCCAGATAACAAAGACTTTCAACCTATGCCTTTGGCAATAGATAATAGAGGTCATTTAATACCTTGTTGTTGGTGCGATCACCCTAAAACAACAACGTCTGAATTATATAAACCTCTTTATAAAGTTAGTAAGCTTAAAGATTATAATAGTATAGATGAAATACTTGATACGAAAGAATGGAAAGAATTTGAAGATGATCTAGTCCAGGCTAGAGATATAGGAGACAATATAAATAAAATTAATCAAACTTGTCTCTTTCATTGTAAGGCAAGAAAGTCAGATGACAATATAAAAATTGAAACTTATTATGAAAAAGGTAAAGAAGTAGCAAAGGATATTAAATAATGGACGCATGGAAATTTGAATATGAATTAGATAAAGAGAACTATACTAAACTCTTTGATGAATGTATGAAAGAAGATCAGGAACAAAATATAGAGTTTCTGGAAAAAACAATTAAAGATATAATACCAAGAAAATATGCTGTAGCTTGTCAAAACGGTACAGACGCTTTAATGTTTTCTTTAAAATGTTTAGGCATAGGACCAGGTGACGAGGTATTAACAACTAACTTTTCTTGGATATCCACTGCCTCTTGTATATCTATGGTAGGTGCTAAACCTGTATTTTGTGATATTAATATTTTAAACTATCATATGTCATTAGATAGTATTAAAAAGATGTATTCTTCAAAAGTAAAAGCAATAGTTTATCCACATCTATTTGGTAATATGTCTGATACAAAAGAAATTATAGAGTGGTGTTTTTCAAAAAATGTTCACTTTATAGAAGACGCAGCTCAAGCCATAGGGTCAAGTTTTAATGGTAAACTGGCAGGAACAATAGGAGATTTTAGTACCATAAGTTTTAATGCCAACAAAACTATTGGTGGTATAGCTGGTGGTGGAGTTGTATTGACAGATAGAAAAGATTGGGCTGACACATGTATTAAGTTAAGAAAACATGGTAACCACGACCTTCTAGGATACAATTCTAAAATGTTATTCTTTAATGCTAAATTTATTGATTATAGATTAAAGAAGTTAAATGAGTATATAGAAAAAAAACAAGCCATAGCCAAAATGTATGATGAACAATTAAAAGATTATGTGACCGTACAACCAACATCTAACGGTGTTAACCATACATATCATAAATATGTTATTAGATTACAAAACAAAGAAGTAAGGGATAAAGTTAAAGACAAATTAGGTGCAAAGGTACATTATAATAAACCTATATCAGAAAATCCTATGTATAGAAATTTACACCCATATGAGTTTTCTGGAAATATACATTTTGAAAATATTAAACATAGAAAAGATGATTTGTTTATTACACAAACGGTATGCGATACCATATTGACTTTACCTATACACCCTTATATGAAGAAAGAAGAGGTTGATAAAATTATTAACACGATCTTAATATTAGTATGATAGAAATAATAGCAAGTCCAGATTTAGATAAAATTAGTTATATTGATAGTAACGAAAATCCTGTTCCTATAACAGATCAAAATCTTATCAAGACTTGTCAAATGATGAAAAGAGTATTAGGCACCAGTGATATATTTGATGAGAAATTAATTAATGAATATAATGAACCAGTGTATGAATATATTGTTGAGAAAACTTATATAATGCCAGAGTATGATTATGGTCCAGTATATTTTAAAGATAAACCAAAACAAAAAATGAAGATTGCATTTAACAAATTATTCTATGAAAAAATTAATAGTTAGTGGAGATAGTTGTACAGATTTAACTTTTGAATCTCCTGTCCACCCTACATGGGATTACTCATGGCCAAAATGGCCTGAACATTTAGCAAAACATCTAGGTATGGAACTAGTTTGTTTAGGTAAAGGTGGACAAGGTAATCAATTTATATACAGCACTCTATTAGATGAGATAACTAAAACAAAAAAAGATACAATAGGTTTAGTTATAGCTGCATGGTCTCAAAGTCATAGAAAAGATTGGGAATTAGGACATGTACCTGGACCTAGAGTAAATTATGAAGTAGGTTTAAAACAGTTATGGAGATCAAAAAGAGTAGATGAAGATGGCGATATATTACATTGGGTAACTAAAAGTTTAAGAACATATTTAAGTTTTCAGATACTTTGTGAAAGATACAACCTACCTTACTATCATTTTCAAATGGGAGACTTATTTGAGAACTATATGAAAGTGTTAGGACCTACGGAAACTGACAGATTACTAGGACAACCTGTTGATGAATCGTTCAAATATACAGGAGACCTTGAAAGAGATAAAATAAGAGTAATACATAAGGTATTAGAGTATGGTAAATGGATAAATAGATTCATAGGTTGGCCAGGACTACAAAGCCACCTTGATATTGGCGGATTCAATTTGCAACAGCACGTATTAGGGGATAATTTAGTAGACCAACTAGCAAACGGAACAGTTATATCAAAATATGATGACCATCCGAATGCAAAAGGCCATAAATTAATAGCTACATTTTTAGCAAATAATATAGATTTGCCGAAACTAGCAACTGAAATAGAAAAAGGAGATAAGAAATGAGTAGAGAAAATTTACCGGAAAATTACAGTAAATCCGAAATATATAATACATTTAAAAAAAGAAAACACGTCATAGAGTATCGCAAAGATAAGGTACCAGAACAATCATTAATAGAAGAACTTTTATGGAAAGCATGGCACATGACTCCATCAAAACAAAACTATTATCCTTACACGGTTAACATACTAGGACCAGACCCTAAATTTGATGATGAAAAACTTAAAGTATGGGATAAGGCAATGCATAACCACCATAATGTGGAAGAAAGAGCATTCCAAAAAGGTCAAGTAAAAGTAACCACAAAAAGAGTTAATCAAACATATCAACATTTATCAGACGCTCCATATGTAATAGTATTTACATCTAGAGTTACTGATCCAGCAAAAACAAATCTTTGGAATAAGAAATGTATTGCTGAAGAAGGTCATTTTAGTGAACCAGAATTTGAGGATCAAGTAGAAAACCTATCACAAGCAACAAGTCTTGAAGTAGGTTTATTTACAGCTTCTCTTACAGGATTACTTTGTGAACAAGGTATTGATATTACATATACACAATGTTTTCCAAAAGATGTTGAATTGTGGCACGATTTAGATTTTGTTACAAAATTACCACTTTTTTGTTGTTCTATTGGATACGGTAAGTATTACAAAATGGAAAAAATGAAAGCAGGTGGTACAAAAGACGAAAATGGTAAAGATATAACTAATTGGCAGGCAGATTCAAAAGCCGATTTTGGAGATATAATAAATTGGGTAAAAGATCAAGATACCACTGGAACTACAGACGAAAACAGAGTTGAAATGTTAAGAAGAATAAAAATTGGTAAAGACGAGCTCAAAGAGGGTATTCATGCCTAATATATACGAAACATTTAAAAAAAGAAAGCATGTTTGGGTATATGATGAAAAAAATATTCCAACCAAAGAAACGATTAATGAATTGTTAAAGAAGGCGTGGGAGTTAACGCCTTCTAAACAACAGTATATGCCTTATACTGTTAACGTTATCGGTCCAAATGACCAAGCTGAAAAGGAAAGAATCTGGAGACAAGCTATAAAGAATCACCATAGAGTTGAAGACGAAGCTTTGGCAGATGGTTATATAAAAGATTCTAAACATACAATAAACAGAAACTACCAACATATAATAACAGCACCATATGTTTTTATATTTACGTCTAGAGTTTGTGAATCAAATGCATTTAACAAACTGGCCATTGAAGAATCTAGTCATATGCCGGAACAAGAGTTTGAAGAAAAATTAGAAATGATAAACACATTAATTTCTATGGAAGTAGGAATGTTTTGTGCTACTTTAACTGGTTTGTTATGCGAAGCAGGTTTAGATATATCTTTTTGTTCTTGTTTTCCTAAACAAATTACACAATGGAAACATATTCCATATGTAGATCAAGAACCTCATGTTATAATGACAACAGGTGTTGGTAAATATTTTAGATGGCAGTTTATGGAAAGAACTAAACAAACACATTTAGACCCTAAACCTGATTTTGATAAAGTTATCAATTGGGTTGTGACTAACGAAGATAATGATCCAGAGCCGGAAGATTTAAGACAAAAAGAATGGGTACAGTTACATATACCTGGAGAAACAGATAAATCAGCTGGTACTGATATTGAAAAATTGAAAACAAAATAATATAATGAAAGTCCTATATAATGTCTATAACTTATGATGGTAAAGAAATTGCATTTTTTAAATTTCCAGTAAAGCAAGTCGTACTAGCTTTATCAGGCGGAACGGATTCGGCTGCCATTCTTTATCTAATATGTAAAAAATTTCCAGATGTGGAAATTATACCATATAATTGTGAAGATGTTGATAATCCATATGATATGCAGGCAGCCGAAAAAATTATAGAAGTTGTTAAAGGTTGGTTTCCTGATAATAAGATTAGACCTTTGGTAAAGGGAATTTATAACGATCAAGACGAGACACTCTTTCCAAAGGCAATAATAGAAATTGGAGTTAATCCACATTGGGCTACCGAAAAAGATAAAGCAAACGCTTCAAAAGAAGAACATATAGCTTTAATAAAAAAATATCAACCCAAGAGTTTAGATTATTATATTGAACATTTTAGATGGCTTAATATATTATTAACACCTCTCATTATAACTAGGGTAACAAAGACTTTATATTTAGATAAATTAAAAGGTGAAATGAGAGCCAAATATCCTAACGCATACCTTGTAAATGGTATGACCAGAAATCCTCCAATAGAAGAACAAAAGAAATATCCGGTAATGTATCAACTAGCCGAAACAAGAAGAAATCCTAATGATAAAATTAGAAACACAAGAGGTCCAAAAAACGTTTATATTCCTTTTGCTAATGTTGATAAAAAGTTTGTAGCAGCTATATATAAGGAGGAAAAATTAATGAAAGATATATTTCCTCTCACAAGATCATGTGTAGGTGTAGCAAACTTAACTGATAACTATACGAAAAACTGCCACCAATGTTTTTGGTGTTATGAAAAGAAATGGGCGTTTGATTTAAAATGGTAGTAAATAAAATAGAAGAAATTATTGATGAAGCTCGTAATGGGCGAATGTATATATTAGTTGATAATCCTAATAGAGAAAATGAAGGAGATTTAATTATTCCTGCACAAATGGTTACTCCTGAATCAATTAATTTTATGACAAAATATGGTAGAGGATTAATATGTTTGGCATTAACGAAACAAAGAACTGACCAACTTAAACTTGCATTAATGAATCCATCAAATCAAAAAAATGATTTAACAGCATTTACTGTCTCTATAGAGGCTAAAGAAGGTGTAACTACAGGTATTTCAGCCGCTGATAGGGCACACACAATTTCTGTTGCTATAAATAATAAAACAAAAAAAGAGGATTTAGTTTTTCCAGGACATGTTTTTCCTGTTATGGCATGGGAAGGAGGAGTATTAAGAAGAGCAGGTCATACAGAGGCAGCTGTAGATATTTCCACTATTGCAGGACTCAATCCTTCAGGAGTAATTTGTGAAATAATGAGTGAAGATGGTACAATGGCTAGACTTCCAGAATTAATTAATTTTGCAAAACAACATTCTCTTAAAATAGGTTCGGTAGAAGATTTAATCAAATACCGTTTAAAATCAGATAATGATATGATGATGTACAATTGAAAAGAGAGATAAATATTATATAATGAAGTTTGATCTTACATATGCACAAAAAAACTATTTAGCGGTAGATTTCTTTCTATCAATGTCTTGTAATAAAGACTGCCACTATTGTACAAGTTATACTCTAGAAATGAGAAACTTAACAGTAGATTTAGTTTTTTTAAGAAAATGTTTAGAGGCTTTAAAGCCTTATAAAACTAGGATATGTTTACTTGGTGGAGAACCAGGTTTAATTAAGAACTTACGTGAAGTTATATCAATGGTAAAAGAATATCCTAATTTCATTTGTCAAGTTTTATCTAACTCTTTTATAAGAAAAAGGTATCCTGAAATACTAGAAGATCCAGAAATATTATATGTAGAACACTTAACATTGGATTTTTATCCAGATGAAATAAAAAAATTAGGTAACTATGAATATTTAGAGCCAAATGAAATGAATAACTATAACGTAGTACTTAAAACACCTAATTACTTTAAATACATAGCAAACTATCCAGAATTTAAAAAGAAATTAAACCACAAAAATACTATGTTCAAAGCATTTAATGGTAGAACACCATCTAAAGGTGACGTAGAAGAAGTACACCAACAGGCGGCTGAAATAGACCGTAAAATGTGTGCCGCTTTTCCAATGGTACCTGTTATTGATTTTGAAAAAAGACACATAGTACACTGTAGTAAAAAATTTGCAAATAACACCGAATTGTCTAGGTCTTTCCCTATGACAAAAGAAAATATTGATAAGATGATGAACTTTCAATTATTTAAATACGAAAGGTATTGTGTGACATGTAAAGAGTACGTACAACCAAAGGGACACTTCCCTATTGAGAAGTACGCTAATATATTAAATAGATAAGGAGTAAATTATGAATGAAACAGATGATCCAGATTTAAGAGTGCCTAAACCCGCTGTTGACGCACAACTTAATGCTACACTAGAAGATATTACAGACCATCAAGAAACTCGTTTAGAGTATATTAATCATATTACAGAGAAACTTAAAACTTGTTATGATCCTGAAATTTCTACAGACATTTATACACTTGGACTTATATATGATGTTAAAGTGACAGAAGCAAGATATGTTTTTGTTTTAATGAGTTTAACGTCTGCTTTTTGTCCGGCAGTAGATGAAATAGTTAATGGAGTTAAAATGGCAGTTGAAAGTATACCAGGACTAAAATGTAATGTTAGAATTACAATGACACCTATGTGGACTAGAGATATGATTGATCCCGAAATAAGAGAGTTAATGGGACTATAATAAATAAGTACGAGGAGAATATTATGAAAATTTTTGCTGTTGCAATAAACTTACACGACCATAACACCTATGACGGTGTTTATCATAATCAATTAGAAAGACACACAAGATTTAAACATAACTTACCATACAAAGCAGAAGCTTATAATCATCAATCAGATATATTAAATCCTGGTGATTATACTTTAAATGATAGATTTGTAGCAGATCATGTTAAAAAAGAACCTGATACTCTTTTCGCATTTACATATACTTATGGTGGTATAAGAAAAGCAAAAGAAGAATTATGGAATACTATATTTAAAGGTCACGATGAAATTTTAGATTATGAAGTTAAAACATTATGGCAAAGACACTATAAAGATGGCATTTATTATATTGACCATCATCAATCACATGCCGCTTATGCATTTTTAAATTCAGGTTATAAACAAAGTGATATACTTGCAATAGATGGTATTGGCTCAAGATATAGATGTGTATTCTTTGACAGAGACGGCAACGCAACTGATCTATCAGATAAACTTCCTATCGGGTGGTTGTGGAATCATATGTCTAATCTTACAGGTTTCGGAACATTAGGTGCAAGTAAACTTATGGGTAAAGTTGGTTATGGAAAACATAGTGACTATTACTATAATGTATTATCTCAAATATTAGAAGGACCTATATTAGAAAGAAAATATCCAGAATGGAAACAAATTAAACTTCAAAAACATGGTATAAATGACCTAGCATACACACTACAAGAAATTACAATGGAAAGAATTAAAGAACATATCTACCCATTAAAAACATCCGACAATCTTTGTCTTGCTGGTGGTGTTGCTTACAATGGTTATGTAAATGAAATGTTTACCGAAAAATGGGATAATGTTTTTATTCCACCTGCAATTGGTGATGAAGGCCAAGCTATTGGTACTTATCAACATGCTGAATATACAATAAACAATAGAGTACACAAGTCTAACGTATTTGCCGGCAAATCATACGAGTATCTAGGCGAAGAAAAATTAACGTCTTACAAAGAAGTAGCACAGGCAATTGCTGATGGTAAAATAGTAGGTTGGTTTCAAGGTAAATCAGAAAGTGGTAACAGAGCATTAGGTAATAGAAGTATATTAGCTGATCCTAGAAATCCAGAAATAAAAGATATTATCAATAGTACAATAAAAATGAGAGAAGATTTTAGACCATTCGCTCCAGCAGTTTTAGAAGAACATTATAAAGAATATTTTGATACAAAGAGTCCTAGTCCTTATATGTCAAGAATATGTAAGGTTAAAGAAGATAAAAAATCAGTAATACCTGGCGTCACACACGTTGATGGTACTGCTAGAATACAAACAGTTAACAAAGAAGATAATAATAAATTTTATGAACTTATACGAGAGTTTGGTGTTATCACTGGTGTTCCTATGTTGCTTAATACAAGTTTCAATTGTCAAGAGCCTATAGTAGAAACACCTCAAAATGCATTAAGAACTTTTAAAAGAACAGGATTAGATATATTAATTATTAATGATTATATAATAAGAAAATGATTACAGTAACAAAAAGATATATAGGCACAAAAGGACCATGGTTATTTGATATGATTTATTCAGATGGTATGGAAGGTGGAAAAGAAAGAGAAGATAATCTTGCTAAAGATGTGGAAGAAAAAGATGATGGTGTCTTTGAATATAAGGTAGAACGAGAATGATAGATTTAGAAATATTAAAAAATTTAATGAGTGAGATTAGAGAGAATGATGATTTATTAGATTCATTAAGTCCAAATCAATTCGCTACTAAATTAAAACTTGTTGAACATGTAAATAAATTAGACATATTAAACAAAGATTCAAAAGTAGTTATTTTTGGTAGTTGGTATGGTAGTATATTAATACCGGCCTTTTATCATAAAGTAAAACAGATTGTATGTGTTGATACAGACGCTCAAGTAATTAGTAGATCAAAGTATAGAATATTTCCTGAATGGAATATTGATTGGATAACAGGCGATGTATTTGAAAAGTATAGAGATCAATATGATGGTGTTGATTTGTTTATTAATACATCTTGCGAACATATGAAACCTATGAAAGAATGGGGACCGGCACCAATAATGAAAAATCCTTGGTGGGGTAGAACTTCACCTACACACTTTGCTTTTACATCAAACAACATGTTTGATATTGAAGGCCATATTAATTGTGTAGATACAATAGAAAATTTTAAGAAACAATTGCCTAGTAATGCAACTGTATTATCAGAGGAAAAGGTAACAGATTATAGAGGTACAAGATTTATTATAGTAGGAAAAATGGAAGGAAAACCTGATCCTATTATGTCATGGGAAGAAGCTAAGAAAATAAAATAATGAAATTATTTGATAATGAACCTAAAAAAAGAGTTATATTCTCCTTGTATATTAATATACCTAAAGAGGAGTTAGACTTATTTGATAAACATATAAAGAAACCAGATACAGAGTTTACAAATATTAATACTAAAAATGAATTTGAAACTCATTACCAAAGACTAATAGATTGTAAAAAAGAATATGCTGATAAAATAGGCGTAGACTTTTTTATGCATGAAGAATATAAAGAATATTACGATCACTTTCAAAAAAACTATCCAGAAATTACAAGTTATAATATAGTTAACTTTTTTAAAATACATTTACTATATGAGTATAGTAAAAAATATGATGAAGTATTATACCTAGACTTTGATGTTGTTCCTAATACAGACGAAAACTTTTTTGACCATTGGGATTTATCAAAAGGTGTTTGTGTTTTAAATAATAATGAAAGAGTATCTCCTATTCAAAAGATTACAGAAAGAACACAAACAATAAGAAGTCCAAACGCAAAATTTTATAATGCTCAAGCTATGTTAATAGAAAAAGGTTTAAGTCCTGAAAATGATGTTATTAATACAGGTATAATAGGTATTGATAAAGAACATTTAGATCAATTAGAATATTTTACAAATTTTAAAGAAACTCTTAATGAAATGACAAGACTTATAGGTGTATATGATATATTTCCTAAAAAGATTGCTGATTTCTTTGGTTATGATAATGAAACAATATTTGCTGTGAAACTAAAAGAAAAGAAAGTACCAGTACAATGGTTAGATAAAGATTGGCACTATTTCTTTGATACAAATCTTTTTATTCCTAAAACTGCCAAACTTATACATGCTATTAATAAAAGGTTTGATATAATTTGGAGAAACATTGATGATTAAAATATGTACTGTATACTTCAAAGGCATGTATACACCAGATTATGTTGCTAACTTATATGATGGACTGAAAAGAAACAGTACAATACCTTTTCAGTTTATTTGTTTAAGTGATGACCCTAACGTAAAGGCCGATGTAGTATTACCATATAATCATCATAGTACTATTGTAAAGCACTGGCATAAATTAAAATTTTTTAGTCCTTTATTTGGTGGTCAACAACCAAGTGATGAGATTGTTATAATGGATATAGATCAAGTTATTGTAGGTAATGTAGATGATCTTATAGGACATCCAGTTGGCGATGATGAGTTAGTATCATATGGTGTATTTTGGAATGAAAGATTACATACTAACAGATTAAAAGATAATAACATATTACCTTTGAATGGTGGTTTTTATAAATTTAAATCTGGCCAATTCAAGCATATATGGGATGATTTCGCACTTAATCCTGAATATTGGCAATTGCATTATTACAATGTAGGTAAAGTACACTTTAAATATTATGGCGAACAAAACTATGTTGATTGGAAAATATTTGAAAAGAAAAGTAAACTTACTAATACACCACAAGAATGGTTAGGTAAGTATACAGAAAACGGAAAAGATATGATAAATCTGAACAAGATGTATGCAAAAAAATTTGATACAGATTATATGTTGTTAGATGAACCAAATGAAAAATTAAAGATTGTACACTATACAGGTCCGAATCGTGTTATTCACGAACTAAAAGACAGCCCTTTGTATAGTAAGTGGATAAATAGGTAAATGGACGAGAAACAAAAAAAAGAATTTGAACAAAAGTTAAAGGATAAGAAACTATGGTTTTGTCCTTTACCTTTCACACATGTATTCTCTAGTTTAAGTGGTAGATTTGCACCTTGCTATGACGCACTAGCAAGAACTGGCCATAATATGGAAGATACTACAATAAGAGAATGGTATACTTCTGACTATCAAAACACTTTAAGAAAAGAAATGTTAAAAGAGGATTATAATGGTAAATTCTTTAAACATCATTGTACAGGTTGTTGGAAACAAGAATCAAAATATGGTCGTTCAGATAGACAGAAATATGTTGAACAAATATTAGCAGGTACATTTGATAGTAAAGTACCAGAGTTATTAAGAGCCGTTCAAAAATTTCAAGATGACGGTAAGTTAGATTTAGATGAAAGAATATTAGACATTAAAATGAAGATGTTTGGTAATGCTTGTAATCTAGATTGTTATATGTGTACACCAAGAAGTGCTAACACTAGAACTATATCTCTAAAAAAATTAAAGAAAGTATATGATCCTGATTTAGACCCTAAAGACGGTGATAGAATGAATACTTTAAAACATGATGATATAGAATATCTAGATGATATTGCCTCTGTAGCAAAATATACTAGATCAATCAAACTAATTGGTGGCGAACCTTTAGTTATGGTAAATCATTATAAACTATTAGACAAATTAGTAAAAACAGGTTACTCAAAAGGTATAGACTTAATCTATAAAACAAACTTATCAGTATTTGATATGGACGGTTACAACTTTAGAGATTACTTTGACCACTTCAAAGAATTTGTAATGAAAATATCTATAGATAGTTATGGTAAATATAATGACTATATAAGAAAGAAATCAGATTGGCCTTCACTTTTAGATAATATGAAAACAATGAGAGCAAGAAGAAATGCAAGAGTTAATGTTCACTCTGTAATATCTTTTTTAAGTGTATTAGAAAATTATAAACTAATTGCATTATTAAAAGATATGGGTATAGCACATACGTTCTATATTATAGAATATCCAAAAATCTTACAAGTTAAAAATTTACCATATGATATAAAACAAAAATTAATACCTTTTTATAAAGACTATCCTAACATTATAAGATCATTAGAAAAGGAACAAGATGAAGCAGAATTTATTAAGACTATTGAGTATTGTCAAGATTTAGATGAAAATGGCTTTAGTAAAGAAAAAGGACATGATTTATTTGCACTACATCCAGAACTAGAAGAACACTATATAAAGGCGAAACAACGTGAGACAAGACATTAAATAATACTTGAAGGAGATATTATGAAACTAACATACGGCGAACAGACAATAGACTTATTTGGAGAAGACATTTTTCCAGATGGACCCCCAGAAAAGGTTGTAATCTCATTATCAGGAGGTTGTGACTCATCATCACTTACATATTTAATTGGAACTAATTTTCCAAATATTCAAATGTATCCTTTTCATTCAAAAGATGAAGACTGCACTATAGATACTGAACGTGCTATAGAAGTACATAAATTTTTACAAGACAAATTTCCTACAGTTAATGATTTAGAAATCTTTACTGTAAGAACAAGTGATCCTAGTTGGCAAAAAAAGGCCAAAGAAGCAATGGCTGATCCAAAAAATAGTCCTACAGTAAATGGTAAAAAAGTTTCTATGTGGGGATCATTAAACGGTTGTTCAAAAGCTCTACAAAACAGAAACGTAAGATCAATTATGTCAACAAGATATTCAGCGCCTGTTGTTATGGCCATGACTACTAATCCTCCAGTAGATATACAAAAAGAAAGAGGATTTTATGATGTAGCAGAAAGAAAAAGGGATCCAGGCGACAGTGATTTAAAAATGTTGGATATAATTCCAGCTGGTGGTAAAACATATCAACCATATCTAAAAGTTGATAAAAAATATGTAGCAGGTGTCTTTAAAGAAAATAATTTAATGGAGACTTTATTTCCAGAAACTAAATCATGTGCTTGGTCTAAAACACTTGAAGTATGTGGTAAATGTTTTTGGTGTAATGAGAGGGCTTGGGCATTTGAGGATTAGACTACATTATGTTAAAATTTGCAGACAATATAGATAGAAAACTTTTACCTAAAAATATACTTATTTTAAATGCTCGTAAAAAATGGGAAACTTTAGTAGAGCTTTGTTTAAAGTATGGCATTAATTTTAAGATGTTTGATCTAGCTAGTAAACATACTTTTAATGAAAGCAATAAATTAAGGCCATATGCTACATATCTTCCAAAAGAAAAATTATATGATCCACAATATTATATAAAAAATTTAGATTTTGTACCTGAATATATTATGAATTGTAGAGACGAAGAACCAATAACTAAAGTAGAATATGAACTTTGTTTATGGTATAATACTAAAACACAATTTGATAAAAGAGCTTTAAAGTTTTTTACATCTAAAAGAGAACAAGACCGAGTATGTAAATTAATGGGTATACCTACTTTAGATGAAGGAAATCCTAATGATAAAATTATAGTAAAATTAGATTCAGGAAAATCAGGTGGTGGACATGGTTATAAAATATGTCTGAAAAAACACTATCAAGCAAGGAAAAATGATTTTATACAAAGATATATAAATTACGATTATTCAATTATCTCACAGGTTCTATGTGATAATGAGGGCGAGTATCATTTATATAATCATACTATAGGTGTGCCAGGAGATGGCATTAAAATGGCTCAAAATATTCCATTTATGTATCAATTTCCACACGTAAATTTTCCTAAAGAGGAAATAGATATAATAAAAAATTTCTATAAAAAGTTAAAAGAAAATATAACAGTAAAGAATAGAATTGTGGCAACAGAATTTTCTAAAGAAAAAAACGGTAAACTACATTTTCAAGAATACAATGCTAGACCCTTTGGTCAACTTGAAATAGGATCATATGATTGGGATATAGGTAAATTTAATACAATAGTAGATTTGTTTACAAATAAAGTACAAGATGAAATAGAACATTATCAACAAATAACATCGGTATATCTTGATAATATCCGTACTAATACTGAATTTGGTTGGGGTGATTATGATGGATTAAAACTCGTAAAACTTCCATATTCAGAAAAAATAAAAACATGGAATACAAAAGAAAAATGAAATTTTATATAACAGGAACAAGACGTGGTTTAGGAAAAGCTTTACTAGAAAAATATGATAAAATAGTGGTATATCCAACTGGCAACATGGTAGTTGGTTCTTTAATTGATTGTGATGTTTTTATAAATTGTAAACACGATAAATTTGAACAAGTTGAATTATTATATAAAGCTGGTAAATTAAAGAAAAAAATAATTAATATTGGTTCTCTTGCTAGTGATTATACGTATCTGTATCGGTATGGTGTTGAGAAAAAAGCTTTAAGAGAAGCTAATCACCAATTATTTAATGATGGAATTGATACAACAATTATAAATTTTGGTTATATAGATACAGAAAGAGTACAAGATAAAGATGTTCCTAAAATGAGTGTTGAGTATTGTTGTGGTATTATTCATTGGGTTTTACAACAACCAAATAGAATTAAAGAAATAACAGTTTGTCCACCTGAAAAAAATATTAAATCTAATTTTGGTCCAGATGATGACAAAATTAAGGGTGTAGCTCATGCTAAATTTGAATAAAATATTAAAAGAAATAGAAACTTTACCTAAATGGGACGAACAAATATGTTTACAAGGTACAGAAACTATTAAAGATCCTTTTATTGGTGCTGGTAAACATTTTTACGATAATCGTAATTCAGAGGATGAAAAAGAATTTATACATCTACTATTTGATTTACCTTATATCAATTCTATTATTAAAGAACAAAATCTATATAGAGTTAGATTGATGAATTTAAAAAGTAAAACTTGTTATACTTACCATCAAGATTATGAAAAAAGATTCCATATACCTTTAATTACAAATAATAATTGTTTCTTTGTTATTGATGATAAAATTAAAAGGTATCCAGCAGATGGTAATTGGTATATAATTGATACTACTAAAAAACATACTGCTGTTAATGCTTCAAGAGAAGATAGAATACATTTAGTAGGAAATAAAATATAATTATGGTTGCTACAATACGATATATAAATGTCAATCCTGATGGTGGCGTACCAAAGCGTCAAGTCTCTACAGCTAATATAGAAAAATCAGGTCTTAAAGAAGATAGACAAAATTCTCATACAGGACTTAATCGTGCTGTTTTATTATATGATAATCAAAAAATTATCAAATTACAGGCAGACGGACACCCTATTGCTCCTGGAACAGCCGGAGAAAATATAACTATAGATTTTTGGAGAGAAGGATTATCATATGATAATTTTAAAAAAGGAGATATAGTTAAAGTAGGAAAAACAATACTTCAATTAACTTTTACAGCACCACCTTGCGAAGGCATTAGTAAGTCATTTTTAAATGGTGACTGGGATATAGTAAATGAAAAAATTTATCCAACATATGGCAGATGGTGTGCCAAAGTTTTAAAAGCAGGACAAATAAGTATAGGTGATGTAATAGATATTGAGAAATGAGAATAGTTTTAATTGGTCATCCAGGTAGTGGAAAATCAACTCTTGCAAAAATATTATTAAAAGAATTTAAGTTATCACATATCCACGCTAAAGAGGTACCTGATAATTATCTTTACCAGCAATTGATCTTGGATGGATATCCAAGTAATATGAAACAAGTTAAAGACTTGGAAAAGAAAGGTATTGATATAGACAAATTAGAAATCAAAGAGGCTGAAAGACCGTATAATCAACTTTTTCATCAAAAGTATTCTGACTATGTGATATATTTAGATGTGAGTCAGGAAGAACTTATCAAAAGATTAATTGCTAGAGGCAAAGATAAATGGCATCCACCCGAATATACAGGCAGAATAGATGAAGATTCAGATTCTACATCTATTGATTTATATGAAAAAGCAATTGCTAAATATAAAAAACAAGTTGATCCTGTAATAGAATATTTCAAAGGTAGACCTGGTTACTTATATATTAAGGCTGAAGGCGATACGCCGGAGAACATAGCTAAAGAGATAATAAATAAGATAAGAAACACTAAAAGAATGTACACTCCAAAACAACTTAAAACCTGTACGCTATTGAATTTAATTGATTTTGAAGGCAATAGTCTATTATCAGGTGATACGGCTTTAAATAATTTGCGTTTTAGTAAGTTAAAAAAATTGTTGTTTGAAACAAAATTTGAAACAAAATTACCAGACTTATGTATAGTATCTGAAAATTTAAATGAATATGGTTATATGACTAAAATGAATGAACTAAAGTATGAAATTAAAGACAGATATAATTGGCTAGAGTTACCAGACACCAGCGATTGGAAATTTGATAAAGCAAATCCATTTAACTCCATTAAATATATTAAAAAAGAATTTGAAGGTCTAGGAATAGGAATTAAAAATGTAATTGTGGCAGGTCAAAACTTACCAGGTTGTATTTTTAAAACATTAGATCACTCTGCTTTACGTTGGGCTGAACAAGGACATTATGTACAGATAGTATTATCTATGTGTGGCGATTATGAAGTGTCAGGTGTTGGACCAGAAAGATATATGAACTCATTTGCTAGTTTATATAAACAAATTAAAAAATCTGGACAATGGGCTAATATTGATTTAGTATCTGAAATGAAAGATATAAAATATATGATTGATGGTGTTTTAAAATGCGGAGAATAATAGCTTGTAGATTCGGTAATAAGTTTACACAATGGCATGTTGATAACTTAAAATATATGATAGACTTTCACTCTGGTATATCATATGATAGTTTTGAAGTTATTGAAAATGATATTTACGGTAATTGGTATAATAAATTCCAAATGTACGATAAGTTCCGGGATGGGGAGAACTTATACTTTGATTTAGACGTTATTATATGGAAAGAGTTACCAGATTTATTCAGAAAAGACTTTACTTTATTAAATGATTTATGGTGGAGAGAAGAAGCTCATACTCCATTAAACTCAACTATTGTCTCTTGGACAGGAGATGTTTCTCATATATGGGATAAATTTAAGTCTAACGAAAAAATGTACCTAGAAAAATACAATAAAGGTAGTGATGAGTTTTATTATAGAGAAATAAATTATAAAAACTATGATAAAGTTTGTCCTTCTATTAAAAACTATATGTATGAAATACCACCAAAAGAATTTAGTATTTGTACTTTAGGTCAAATGAACCACCTATTAGAACCAGGTTGGCAAGGTTGGTGGTCAGATTTTATTCTGCCTCACTATAAAGATTAAGAGCACTCTTTAACAAGTCAATTCTAGTTTTACATTTTCTTAATGCTTTTTTACCATCAAGATTTTTAGAATCTTTTATCTTATCTATTTCAAATAAGGCTATTTTTAAAGCAAACATTTCATCTTCGGTTGCTTCTTCAGGATTAAATATAAAATCAAGAACTCTAGTTGGAGAAGTATCGTCTGTTTGTACAAGACCCTCTCTTTTAGCAATAGCTAAAGCTACCTGTTCAAATTCTTTTTTTTGTTCTTCATTGTGACGATATGTACTCTCATGTATTTTTTCTATATTGGTAACTTTCATTAATGATATAAAGTATGGATGTTTTTCATCAAACTCAACGTGAGTAGATGTAAGACTCTCTTTATTTTCATTAGTTAATACTTCAATCCAATCTCTTTTACTATTAGTAAATCTAGCGTCAACAAAATATTTTAACATTCCATCACCAAATCCTACTTCTTTATGTTCTCTTTTAACTACTTCAATTGACATTTTTATTTTCCTTTATATAATTATATAGGTCAGTTTTAACCGACCAGTTTAGTTTATTTAAAACTTCTGTATCTGCTGTGTTATCTTCTCTTTCAAATTCATTACCTACCCTTTTTTCTTTAAAATCAATTCCAAAATACGTTATCATCTCCAGCAAACTATAAGATTTTCCTATACCTATATCTGTTACACCTGTAAATTCACTTTTCATTAAAGTGTCAATAGCAGATATTATATCATCTACATGTATAAAATCTCTTGTATGATTAGTATGTACAAATGGTACATCGTTTCTTAATATTCTTGGTATCAACATATGTTCCCTAGCGCCTGGTCCATATACAGTTGTAAATCTCATACCGATACTATTTTCTGGTGCAATTTGTTCCAAAGAATATTTACTCATAGCATAAGGGTTACGCCAAGGCTCTATGGCCGTTGAAGAACTTGCATATAATATTTTTGTATTTGGAAAATAATCAAATAGTCTTTGACCTGCAATTACATTTTCTTTCCAGTATTCTGTAGGTCTATCTAAACTATCTCTAACTCCTGAAAGGCCAGCCAAGTGTATGACCAAACCTACATCGTATTTAAGGTTACAATTTATTAAATCGTTACCTGATAATTTGTCTATTGGGATTACTTTGTGATTGTTATTTTCTAAATGCTTATGAAGGTGTTTTCCTATAAATCCTTCACTGCCTGTTAATAATATATTCATAATAAATTCTCATTGTTTAAACTCCAGCGGCGTGTAGTGTTTTCAATAAACCACCAGCACTATTCTTAATTAATAAAGTTGATAGCGATTTCATTTGTGTTGAACCGACAGAGTCATCAGCCATCATACTCTCTGTCACTAGATCAATTGATCCAGTTGTTATAATTTCTCCAGACGCACTTGGAAAAGTAATTGTTTGTCCGTTTAAAGTACCACTAACAGTTAAGTTTGTAATCGTTACATTAGTTGGGAATCCAACTGTAACTGTATCTGGACTTGAAACAACAGCATTGATTTCGTTACTAGTACCTAAAAATGATACAGTATTACCAGGAGCTATCAACTGTACAGTTGAACCAGAGTCTCTAATATAGTGACCTTGTCCAGTACCTATTTGAGAAGATAACTCTATTACAGCACCTACAACAGACGTTGCTGATATTCCTGCTGGAGATAATAGAGCTGCGTCACCAAAATCATTTAGAGCTAAGTCGTTAAACGTTGTTCTAAATGTTTCTAGTGTATCCGTTCCTAGTATATTTTTTACTGCCATTTTCTATTCTTTACATTCGCAAGGATCACAAGTACAAGGGTTACAAGTACAGTGTGGATTGTTGCAATTTTTGTTATCCATTTGTCTTAATCTTTCTTCTTTTTAAATAAGCCCATAACTTTAGAAGGTGCTTTTTTAACAGCTTCTGGTACCTTTAATTTAGGTAACGTAATTTTAGGCATTTTCATTTTCGCTTTTAATTTCTTTAGCATATTATCCTTTCCTAGTATTTTTTAACTCTTTCTTAATATTAAATAATTCTTTTTTTAATATATTTATCTCTTTACAAAGGCTTCTTATTGTATCACTATTAGTTTCTCTTGATTTTACTCTAGCCATATATGAGTTGTATTCTGATCTATTAGTGTTAATAATAGCTTTAGTGTTTACATCTTTAATTAGACTTTCAAATCCTTCAACCTTTAATGTATTATAATTTGCCATATTTTTATACTGCCAATGCAATACCTCTTAAATCTTTCATTACAGGTGGGTATGATGAGTTAGTACCTTTCATAACAACTTTTAATTGGAATGTAGTGAACTCATTTAAACCACTTGCACTATATTTGTATTCTCTAAACGTATCATCATCTTCAGCAGGTGTAACAGTTGTATCTTCTAAACCTGTATCATTAAATGCTGTCCAACCTATATCGTCAATTTTTCTTGCTTCTTCCGAAGAAGATAATCTATAATAAACGAGGACACTAGAAGTTGCTCTAACGTTTGAAGTCATTCTAATATCTAAAGCAGTTGATAAGTTTTCTAAAACAATTGGTTTAGTAACATAAACTCCTGCTGATGATGTACCACTAGCTTCCGTATCTGCTACATAATTTGGTGTATTAAAGCTAGTTGCTGAATTTAATCTATTCTGAATTGTATATGCACTAACTCTTGCCATATCTAGCACTGGAGATAGTTTAGTATTTGATGTTGTAAACGTTAAGTTAACGAATAAAGATTTATTACCTGACATTTCATTAGTTTGGTTTATATCACTTGCAACCATATTAGGTGCATTAAACCAAATATTATCTCCTGCAATAGCTGATATTGCATTAGCTGATGATGTTAAACTAAACTCTGACTCATTACCATGAATTGATCTTCCTGTTGTAGGTCTAATTGCATATGTTATATTTGTTCCTGGAACTGTTGCTGTAGCTAAATTTAAATTTAGTACATCATACGCTCTATTTTGTGTAGCAGTGATAGCAGATCCCCCTATATCTCCTGTCGCTGTTGCTGTTCCTGAAGTAGTAACATCGTAACTATCTAAAGTTACATTAGAAATACTTGTATATGTTCCATTAATATCTGAATGGACAATGCCATTGTAAGTTGCTGATGGAACACCTGCGATTGTAACGTTGTTTGATGTACCATGCATACCGTGATTAGGATGTGAAATTCTAATTACACCAGATGTATTAGTTGTTCTAATTGCATTTGTTTTTAATGTTCTTGTAGGTAATACGTCATTACATAGTGTAACCGTACCTGTTACGTTTTCAAATTCTGCTCTCTTTATTTTAAACTTAATGTCCTCGTTTTGTTCAGCCGTCCAAGTTGAACCATTTTGTGATTTGAATAGAACACCAGCATAAGGCTGTTGAGAAATTGTTCTATCTGAATTTATTACTTTTTCACCTAATCTACCAACATAACAATTGTAATTGTTGGTCATTGCCATAACAACAAAACAGTATTCTGTATTTTCTTGTAAGTAAACTGGTGAGTCAAAAGTAAATGTTGTAGCCGTTGTTGCGTCTGTACTTATATTTACTGAATTTGGATTTAAAGTTTTTTCACTGAAAGGAAGTATTCTCTTTCCAGGATATCCGTTTACTACTTCTCTAATTTGTACTGTTACCGGAATATTACTATCTTTTGAACTAAAATATAAATCTACTGAAGTTGCAAATACACCACCTGCGTCATCAATCATAAATGTTTGTGATAATGGGTCATGCCAACCTATTTGTTGTTCGGTAATTCTTGTTCTTGTTTGTGTTCCTCTACTAACTGTTTCAACAGTACTTTCTCTAACAGTTTGAGCTTCTCTTGTAGAAATAATTGTTTCTTGTACTGTATCTAAAGCACCTTTAGCAACATAATCAGCCTCTGCTGAAGTTTGAACTGCCGTACTTAAATTGTTTGTAACTGAACTTGTTAATCTGAATACTCTTTGACCTGTTCTCCATCTTGGATTACTATTCACTTTTGGATCAGGTATTGAAAATGTTCCTGTAACCATTCCATTAATATTTGTAACCAAATTGCCACCTAACGAACCACCGTTTGGTGTAATATAACTTGCTACGTCAATGTTATCAAAGAAAGGATAAACTCTTGTTTCAGGTTTCATTCTAGTTGCTATAAAGGTTAATGTTCTACTTCTTATAAATGGAACAAAACCAACACTAACAACTCTATCGCCTATTGATGTTCTTACTACTTGTGGTACTATTCTTGATCTTATACCTGTTCTTGTTGCTGATAATTGACCTCTTTCAGTAATTGCTGTACGTTGCATTACTCGTCTACCACGTCTAATATTACCTACATTACTTCTAGATAATTCTTGTGGTGTTCCTGACCAGAACTCTTGCCAATCATTCCATACAGTACCTATTGCTACACTTGTTAAATTTGGATTACCTAAACTTTGTACTAACGTATCAAAACTACCTGTTCTATTAATTACCAATTCTGGCATTCTTTCAGTTTCTTTCCATTCATCACTTGGTGGAGTTAATTGAATATTACCTGCCCATGAGAAAACGTCAAATGGGTTTACGTTAACAAATTTACTTGCAAAAGGTTGATCTATTAAAGTTGTTTCAGTGTAAGGTAAAGTCATACAATCACCTGTTTTTGCATACTTAGCGTCTGTTCTATCTAAAGCAGTTATTGAAGTACCGTCATCATCAGCTTCTATTAACTGTACGGCATCCTCATGGAACATAGGTCTCATTTCACCCTTTGCCATATCCATAGATACTTTGTAATCTAAATTTCCTGCGTCACCAACGCTATGACCTGTAAAGTTATCTACTAAAAATCCATTTTTAAATCTATCAAATCCATCTGCGTCTTGTATTTGTAAATTAGCTGCTTGCATTTCTAAAAGAGATAATTGAGTATAGTATTCTGTATTTTCAAGTCTATTTTCTAATCTACCAATGTCTCTCATTGTATATCTCTTATTATCTACTTTAGTAATATCAATATCTTCTGGAGTTAAAGTATAAGCAGGAATATCTAAAGTGTATAAATGCATTGCACCATCTAAATTTTTAGGCGCTTGTGGAATTAATGAACTAGCACCTCTAGCTACTTGAAACTTACCATCTTTATCTACAAAAATTTTATCTATTCTTGATAAGTAATATTCTAAATCTGAAGATATATCAGAACCAAATTTAGCAACATCTACAGTTGAAGCACCTGTACCGTTATAATCTCGGTCCTGGTATCCTCTATTAATTCTAGCCTCGTCATCAACTCTTGGTCTGAAATCTAAACAATCTCTTAACTCATAAGTGTCTCCAGTTGTATCCGAAGTATGAGAAGGAATATCTGCATAATCAACAGCGCCTGAATAACTATCAACAGTGAAAACATCTCCTGAACCGTGAGAGAAGTAATCAACACTAATTTGAATAGAACCTGTTGGGTCTACTGCACCTGTATTTAAAGTTATTCTACCTATATCATAGAAGTTATCTCTTTGACCATTGTCTAAAGTAAATCTATCTGTAATATCAATTTCTCCTGATTGCGAATATAAACCAAAGGCAGTTGCCATTTTAACATAGTTTAATTTGTAAATATCACATTTATTTAATCTCATACCACCTTGTTTTTTAATATCTGCTAAACTTGTATGATTTCTTGTAAATCCTGTTACCAATGTTTTTGTTTTTTCTTCTACTACTGATCTAACAATAGTAGCTAAGACTTTGATTTTATGTCCTGCATAATTAGCACCAAAATCTAAAATTATTGATTTACCTACTGGCGAACCAGTTAATGAAAATATTACATCACCTTCATGGTTATTTCCAGTTAAACTTAAAAAATCTCCTGTCGCACCTGTGCCACCTGAACCTGTTGACATTATTGATACAGAAAAATCATATTCGCCCATAGAAGGGAATACTTCGTTTGTACCTGCTGAAAGAGTTGCGTCACCATTTGATCCTAATGTTGCTGTAAAGTGTCTTCTAACTTTAAAGTTTGTATCACTAGCACCAGAGTTAGAAGTTGTTTTTAATGTCTTAACATTTTCATAAGGTAATTTGAATAATGAAATGTTTTTATCTGAATCTTTAAATGTTGCTCTGTTTCTATTTGCATTTGATTTAGTTGAAACATCTGAACCACCAACTGCACTAGATATTTCTAAAGAAGTATCTGAAATAATAGCTTCAATAATTCTTGTTAGTGAAGTACCTGCGTCTGTAGTTAATGTGATTGAATCACCTACTCTTAATTCTGTATTAAATTTTGTACCAAAACCTGTAATTGCGTTGCTACTGTTTGCAACTGATAATGTACCTGTAATCTGTAAACTTTCTCCGTATGTAGAATCTATAAGAGTATCTGCTGTAAATACCGGAGTACCAGCCATACCAATTTGTTTTGTAGATGTGAAATCATATGAAGTAACACCTTTAAATCCTCTAGCGTCTGCTTGAATAGTAGCAGTGTTTGATGAAATACCACCTGTTATAATTTCTCCAGCTGTAAATGTTCCGTTTACAGCAGATAAAATAACAACTGATTGATCTGCCGTACCACCACTTGTATATGAAGTAAAACCAGAACCGTTTACATCTAATTCAAAATTTGAACTAGTTGGATTTTTTACTGTATATGTGTTACCATTTAATTCTGTCATACCACCAACACTATTGATTGTCACTTGTTGACCATCTTTTAAAGTGTTTGTAGAAGTTATTACTACAGGATTAGCTGCTGTTGCAGCTGTTATTGAATGTTGATTATTTGTTGATATACTTTCAAATGTACCTTTAGCACCTGAAGTACCACCTGTAATTTCTTCTCCAGTTGTAAATGCTTGGTTTTTAGGACAGTTTAAGTGAGTCATCATAACAATATCAAATAGATAATGTTTGAATACTGCACTTGTTAATGATGAACTTGAAAAAATATTGTTTGTAGCTGTACCTGAAGCATATTCAAATCCTCTAGATTTAGCACGACCTATTATAGGTATATTAGAACCTGATCCTGTATTTTCTGTTCCTCTTGCTGATGTTGCTGTATTATATAAACCAACTTTTTTAAAAGCTTCAACATCACCTGAAACAAATCCAATATCTGGAGAACCATATACGTTATTAACGTACACATAGTTTCCTACATCAAATCTAGTATTAGAATTGTTTTGTGTATCAAAATCTCTTGCCTTATCTACATCAGCAAATCTTGTTCCAATAGTACTTATTTCATAACCTTTAACGTATGCTTTACCTGGTGCTAAACCAGCAGCAATTTTAGTTTCTAATCCACCATCAGCTGAAGTGTAAATACCTCTATTATCTCCTGATACTAAATGTTCTCTTAAATCTAAATCAAAATCTTTTATTGAATAATCACCTGATTCGTCAAATGTTCGTCTTGCTAATGTTTCTTCTAATACTGCATAATCAGTTGTTCTAACTTGGTTTTGAATAATACCACTTTTTAATCTTAATAATTCTACAAAGTTTGAATCATCTGTAGCAGTTAAAGATTTTTTAGCTAATGTTAAATCTATTTTAAATCTATGAGCACCTGGAGCGTTTGTATTTGAAACTCCTTGAGCATTATCATTTAAAGTTGAATCATCATTTTGAGTTACAAAACTTTCTGTTATTATTAATCCTACTCTATAAGAAGGAGTGTTTGAATATTTTTCTAGTACTAAATCTTGTTTACTTACTTGAACATGAAATCCATTAATATAATAAACACCTTCATTAACAGCGGCCATACTACCATCTGCTGTGGTATTAACTACTGCTGAAACTGTTGTTACTGTTGATTGTAAAGTTGTTGCTACTGATATAGTTTCTCCATCTGTAAATGCTGATGAAGTATTATTTGTACCTGAATTTAAATATTTAACAAGTAAAGTGTTTGGATCTGTTCCATCTGTTGCTACAGTTTTAACAACTCTTGCTTTTAAACCTGAAGAAACACCTGTTAAAGTTAAACCAACAAAATCTGTTAATACAACACCAACGGCAGCTGAATCTGTAAATGAAGTTAACTTAACAGAACCTACCATTAAGTCATAAGAAATATCGCCAGGTATAACCATAGCGCCTTGTTCAAAGACGTGATCTGATAATCTCTCAATCTGATTTTGTAAAATTGATTGCGATTGTGTTAACTCTCTACCTTGTACAGCAAATGCTGGTCTATAAAGAACTCTATGAAACTTTTTAGTTTCAGTAAAGTCATCGTAGTAAGGCGAAAGATTAAAGTCAGTTGGACTTGGCATTTAATTCTCCCTAAAATTCAATAACTAGTTTGATATTTTCTGTTTGATCTGTTGCTCTTTGAATCGGAGCTCTGTTTTCTACGTATAAAATATCACCAGTATCATGGTCTATTTCAGAAGCAGAATAACCACCTGAAAATACAACGTTATTGATTGTACTTGTTACACTTGTTTCCGGTGTACCTGTTGCTGATGAAGTTTGACCTGTGATAACTTCGGTACTAGAAAATGCTGTTAAATTACCTGACGAGTCAACACCGGCGTCATTATGTCTTGATTGCATGTAATATAAAATTCTGTTTGTTGAGTCCCATTCTACAACTTTACCAACTGCACCTGTACTTGCTTGATTCAATTCTTCATCTACTACAAAAGTACCTGGAGTTGGAGTTGAGTTAATTCTAACTGCTTTAGTTCCTCTTAATGTTGAAGCTGAAGCGGCTGAACCACCAGCTGCTGGGTCTCTTATTAAAGTGATTTTTCTGAAATCATTACCAGCATGGAAATCTCCAGAGTTTGCTGATTCTGTTCCTTCTAAATTTATATTTAGCATTACAAAGAAACCACCTAATTCTTCTACTGCATTAAATCCATTACCACCATTTGGTGAGATAATAACATCTAATTCAGCACCTGTTAAACCTGTTGCACCAGCGGCTACAATTTCTGTATTTGAAACTGTACCAAAAGTGTAACCTGATCCAACGTTAGTCATAGTTACAGAAGTAATAATACCACCTGAAACTAAAACGTTAGCAGTTGCACTTGATCCGTCACCTTTAATAGTAACTGAATGTGTACCGTTTGCTCCACCTGAACCACTTGCTTTAATTTTTATACAATCAATTGATCCGTCTATAGCAGCTGCACTAACAGTTGAGTTAGTTGATACTCCCATAAAGTCTGTTGATAAAAAATTTGATTGTTGAGAAGCTGACATAGTGAACATGTATTTCCATTTATATCCGTCAGCAGTTGTTATAACAGTTGTTGATGTTCCTGTAGGTTCTACAGTTGAAGCTGTGTTACCATCGTTGTCTATGCACTTATAAACATTTCTGTCTGTAGTTAATACATAGAAATTAGCGTCATGTAAAATTGTTGCACCACTATTAGCAGTAACTCTTGTAGATACACTACCTGTTAAGTATTCGCCATAGTCGTGTCTGTAAATATCGTATGTTGTTCCTGTTGCCCAATTTCTTCTTGGTATAGCAAAAGAAATATCCGAAGTTGTAATTTTCTTAGCTGCTAATAAATCATCGTAGGTATTGAACTCTGCAACGACACTGTCGCCTGGAGTTATTGGAGCTGCGTCTGTTCCTTCGTAATCTGTACGAGAATCAGCTCTTGTTAAAGTACCCCAAGGTTGAGGTCTTCCAAGTCCTAGGTAGTAAACGTTTGGCGAAGCTTCCGTGAAAGATTCGTGAAACTGTTCACTGTTATTAATTCTGAATTTTGTTGTTATAATCGCTGGCATAATTGTTATTCCTATTTATAATACTTTCTATGATGTTGTTCCAATAATTGTTTTTTGTGTAACGCCACTAGAATTTTTTACTAGTAGAGTTGACGCATTAGATAGATTAGCCATAGTGATAGAACCACCAGTTATTGCAACTGCATTAGCATTTTGAGCAGCCATAGTACCTATTGTACCTAAAGCTATATTAACAAAAGCACTACCGTTCCACTGTAAAATATCGCCACTTGCAATACTTGTCAAAGTGACATCGTTCATTTCTGATATTTGGTCTTCAGCGGATACAGCAGTTAAAATTGAACTGTCTACATATTGTTTTGTTGCAATACCTAAATTTTTTGTTGGGTTACCAAATATTACAACCTCACCTGTACTATCTCCTTCTAACCAAGTTGTCAAAGTAGAACCATCTGATCCTGCAATTATCATTGCTCTAGTTTCACCGGTAGTATTACCAGCAGCATTTCCTATAATAACATTACCTGATCCAGTTTCTATAGTTTGACCTGCATTATAACCTACAAAAGTGTTTTGTTGTCCTGCATTTACTCTTAAACCTGCGTTTGCACCAAATAAAGTATTTCTTTGTCCTGTTGCGTCTTTACCTGCTGAGTGACCTACAGCTGTACTTTTACTGTTAGAGGTCATTGATTCTAAAGCTGCAAACCCCACGGCAACGTTATCGTCTCCTGAAGTAATTGCTCTTAAAGATGTTTTACCAACAGCAACGTTTTCTTGAGCTGCACTCAAAGTACCTGTCACCGAGTGACCGATCATTAAAGAGTTTGAGAAGTTTGCTCCTTCTTGTTTACCTGTAATAATACCAGTACTTAAATTTGTACCGTCTCCTATAGTACTATAGATTTCGTTAAAGTTATCGTTGATTAAATCTCCACCTGCTCTAATAGTAGAACCTGTACCGTCATTTGGAGCTGAACCGATTGATATTGTTTGTTTTGCCATTTCTATCTCTATTTATATCCTATATTTATACGTTTGCTTGGTCAAATTCATTATTAGTGCTATCAAATTTTATAGTATTTCCACTAAATGATTCTTCGCCTGGGAATGTAATATCTGCTGGAAAAGTGAAGTTGGTCTTTAACATAAAACCATTATCATCTTCATTTACATTAGTACCACTTATCATATTAAGTAGAGCTGTTGTACCATCTAAACTTGATCTAGTACCAGTAACCTTTAATTCGTTTAATCTATTAAAAGTAATACCAGATGTACCATTAATACCACCTGCTCTATTGACAGTAACACCATATGCTGTATTAGCCCACTTGTTTATTGAAGAAAATCTAGGACCACAATATGCAAATCCTTGACTTATAGTTTTGTTCGTTCCAACTTTTCTTCTTATTCTTAAACTTAATCTAACACCTATAGGCGCTCTTGATAAAGTCACGTCTCTAGTTGTAGTAGCAAAATATGGATATACTACTGCTGGAGAAGCATAGTATGAATCTGATCTTAAACTTGTTCCATCATCTATTGTTCCTAATCTTCTACCAAATACAGTAGAAAATATTAATTTCATCATTGAAATTATTGGTTCGCCAATTGTACCTGTGTTAAGAGCCTCTGCTATGCTAACTTGCATATTAATTCTACTCTCTAAATCAACTTGACCTGTAAAATAGAAACCTGAAGTATGCATTGTTTTTTTAAATGCGTCTCTCCATAAATTAATTGAGTTACCTACTTTTAATACATAAGAATAATCTTGATAGTATAAACTATCTTGTACTTTCATAGTATTTTCTGAAAGGAATCCTTTTTCATTTAAGAATTTACCATCTGTATCTACTACAGCAGCGACATTTACAGTTGTTGTAGTTAAATCTAAATATTTTAAAGTACCACTAGCACCTGAAGTTGTTACTGTTTCATTTAATTGAAAAGTACCTGATACATTTTTTACTTTTAATATATTTCTATCTGTATCCCAATCTGTTACTAATCCTGTTGCACCTGAAGAAGCACCTGTTAAAGTTAATGCATTTGCAAAATTTCCTGTAACACCTGTCAAAAATAAATTTTGTACAAAAGATAATGTTGGAGGTGTAGGAGAATTTTGATATTTAATACCTAAATTTGTTGTTGTTATTCCTAAAACTTTTCCTACTTCTGTACCATAAGATAATAAGTTTGCATTTGCACCAGCTGAAGATGTTACCGTAACTGTTGGTAAAGTTTTATATCCGTCACCACCATTATATAAGTAAACGTCTGTAATATCTCCTGTACCTGTATCTGATTCAAAAACAATTTTATCTCCTGTAAGATGATCTCCTGAAGTTGTCTGATCTTCTAATACTACATGATCTGTATCTTCATGTGCTACAGCACCATTAACAACAGTAACTACACCTTTAGCACCTGATCCAAATGTTCCTGTATTTGCAAAACTTAATTCATCTCCAATTTCATAACCAGAACCCCCGGCGTCAACAATAACTTCCGTTAATTTACCAGAACCAACATCACTAACTTGAAAAGCAGCTTGTTCTCCACCACCTGTGACTGTTATAATATCGTCTGTAGTATATAAATTACCGTCATTAGTAATTGTTTTTGTTCCTGGTATTCCTGAAATATTTGCTAAAATATAATAATCGTCTGTATCAGTTGCTGTACCTTGTATTTCTTCATCTACTTGAAAAGTACCTATGATAGTATCTTTGTTTATAGTAACTTCAGAAACTTCATTAGCACCAATATAAAATTTAGTAACATGTTCTATTATTGCTGTTGCGTTAGAAGTATTACCTGTAATTTTTCTTCCAACTAAAGATGAAGTATTACCTTGTGTAGCTATTACTCTTAAAACTGTTTTAGTATCCCATTTACCGTCAGATACTTTCATCAAGTTTTCTCTAGGATAAAATGTTTCAGAGCTATCGTTAAATAATATTCTAAAAAATAATTCGTGGCCTTTTTGTGTGCCTTTTAGTTTATATAACGATTTAATATTTTTTATTAAATTTCTTTTGTTTAATCCTGAAGCTAAATTTTCTGGTATAGTTTGAAAGAACTCGTCCCTAAAACTATCTAAAAAATTTGAAATAACTTTATCAGGATCCCTAAAGTTTGTTAATTGTTGAATAGTATTAACTGGATTAGGTCTATATAAATTAACAACAGCTGACGCATTAGAAATTGAACCAACAACTATTTCGCCAACTATAAATTTATCTTGTGATGATATGAATAATCTATTATTAATTAAATCTTCCGTTAATACTGTAGCTGTTGCTTTAGAAGTTTGTCCTGTTATAGTTTCTTTAAATGTAAATTTACCATATGTACTATCTTCTAATATAATTTTATCATCTAAATCTAATTGTGTATGTTCAGCACCAAGTGATCCACCATCTAATACTAAATTGTTAGCAACACCTGTTTGATTTTCTAAAGTTATTCCGTCTGTAGTTTGAATAGAAGTTACCTGTAATTCGGCAGCCTCCATAAATTGAAAATAAGTTTTTAAGAACTCTACAAATTTTGGGTGATCGTCAACTACGAAATCCGGTAGTTGAGTCGGTATTAAGTTGGAAATTTTATTATCAAATTTCGCCATTGTTTATTAATGACTTGTTGTAGTTGTATAGCCTACGCCAGCTTCGGATGAACCGCCTACAAAAGTATCTTCCTCTACAGTTATGTTTGAATTTGAAACGTCTATCTCTACAACTTGGTTTCTAACTGGAACTATATCATTTGATTTTGGCGTAGCAGTTAATTCAATTACATTAGAAACAACACCTCTAATATTTGATATTGAAGCTACGTTTAATGAATTTAAAGTTACCTGACCTGTTTCATAATTAATAGTACCTTGTGTTGAGTTAGCATATGTTTTAACACCACTTACTAGATAATATCTTCTAATATTACCTTTACTATCATCATCTAAAAACATTTCATTATTACTACCTGAAACTTTAAATCCTGTTGATGTCAAAACTGGTGGATGACTATCATGTGGATCCCATATTGCGTTTCTAAAATATATATCATATTTTGTTGAAGACGCTATAGTTGGTGTAAAATTCTTTCTCATTTTAATAGTTGTTATATTTGATAAAATACTTGTATCAACACCATCTATTAAACCTGTTAATTTAGAAAATCTGAATACACCATCAAATTTTTGTAAAGTAGAACTATTATAATTTGTAATAGCTGTAACTATTTCTGATTTTAATGAATCATCGGATTTACTAGTACCTTTTTTATCGTACTTAGCAGTAGTAGTTAATAAAATTGATGTTGTTTCTGGATCAATAATTTCTGGTCTAACAGCCGCTACATTATAAGGTATTAATTCTTTTACAATAGAAGCTTTTGTTGCCTCGGTTAAAGTTGAACCTGAAGCTGCTTTTATTGAAATTTTTACTACACCATAAACTGGTGTTTCATCATCTTCTCCACCCCACGCACTAACTGATAATGCATTAGGATAAATTGATCTTACTATTGTTTCGTAATCTGTTGCTGTGACAGCTCTATCTTGTGCTGTATATTGTAGAGGCGCATTAAATCTAATAGACTCTTTTTCTTCTTCGTCTGATCCGCCTTGAGCATTTGATTTAGTTGTTATGGTTACATTTGAAAATGCTCCAATACTAGAACCTAATTCAAATTTACTAGCGCCATTAGCTTCTTCTTGATTTGTAACAATATATTCTAAAATAACTATGTTACCATCTTCTAATTTATTTCCTATAACACCATCACCAAAGTAAACTTCAAATTTACCTGTATCTGTTTCTTGTAAGAAGTAAATTTTAGATGTATTATTTAAATTTCTTAAACCTGTAGCTAATGTGTAAGTATTTAATGTTGAATCTGATACAGAGTTTTGAATTGTTACTTTTAAAGTAGAAGTATCAGCGTCTATATTTCTTATCATAAAGCTTTGATCTGAATCAGAGCTATCAACTGTATATTTGAAAGTAACTAAAGTACCTTCGTATAATTTAATATTTGAAAACTTATAAACACCGTTTAAAGGTGTGATTGTAATATCTTCGTTAGTAAGAAAGTTATATCCTGTTCCATCTACTGTAGTTGTAAACGTTGTTCCTTTATTCATTAATATACTTGAGCCTGAAGCGTTGTTAACTAAAATATCAATTTCAGCCATTGGCGCTCTAACAGATGATGGAGTATAACCGATTGCTTTTGCTAATGAGACTATATTTTTTCTTATGTCAGCAGAATCTAAATAAGATTCATTTACAAACATATTGGCATTGAAACCAAGATAATGTGTATTGTAAGCTAACGTATCTAAAAGAACAGCAAAGCCTGATCCTTCAAAATTGTAGTCTGAAAATTCTGGTTGATTTTGTAAAAATGTTTTTAAGTTTGCTTTGACGTTATCAAAGTCAAAATCTGATACTACGAGTTTATTACTTGCCATTATCTTAATCTTTCTAAAAATGTTTCTATTGTTACCGGCTCTGTTGTACCTATAACATAAAACATTATTGTTAAGTGATAACTATTTCTATCAAGGTCTGGTCTAGCTAAAATTTGTACTAATTTAATTCTAGGCTCAAAATTATCAAGAACTTCGTTAACCTTTCTTTGTAAATTAAGCGCTGTAAGAGGTGTCATTGGTTCAAATAACATACTTCTAACATCACTGCCAATTTCTGGATGAAAAGGTCTCTCAAAGTGAGAAGTTTGTATTAAATTTCTAACACTTCGTTTAACAGCCTCTACATCGGTCAATTTGTTTACATCGTTAGTAACAGGATTACGACCAAAATTCAAATCCAAGTCTTTATAGATTCTATTTGCTCTTTTGCTATTGTTTGTATTGCTACTATCAAAGTTTGGCATGCTTATATTTATACGACAATTGGTAATTAACCGCTAAAAACATTTGATGATCCTGCAGTCATAGCTCCTGCGTCTGTACTATCGCCAATTCTTGCTACTGCTAAGCTATGTACTCTAACAGTTGAAGAGCCTACGTTAACAACTTTAACATGATCCGGGCAAGGAGGTATTGGAGGCGCTGGATGAGGTACAGTTGGATCGGTAACTCTAGCAATTAGAATACTATTTGCTCTACAAGTACCTTGTCCTGGTGTATCAAGTATAGTTGAACCTACACAAGCATGTCCTGTACTTAAAGCGTCACCTTTTCTACTAACTGCTGGCATTATCTTCCTATTTTGTCTTTTCTACCTAATGGTAATATTTGCCATTTGGTCATTTCCTGACCTTTTTTACTTACCCATTCAACGTATACCATTTTTTGTTTAACTTGATTTTGAAAAGATTTTACTGCTTTCTTAAATGAAGTTGATTCTATTATTTTTTCGCCTTTTTCATCATCTATAAATTTAAATTCTCGCATTTTACTCATTATTTTCCTCTATTTCTATATTTTCTTCAATTCTATTATATTGACAAACGACAATTTCGTAAATTCTGCCATTTTCATCTATTTCCGTTCTTTTTAGAAAATCATCGTGAGATTTATTTCCACAATTCATACAATAAGTCATAATATTATTTAGGTTTAAAAATTACAGCGAATATGAGCATAAATTTCATTTCCGGATAAATTTTTTGCATAATTTTTTACTGATTCTTGCTCAAACTCAAAAAAGCGACATTTTTCAACATTTTTTGAGCAAGAAACTAGAACAAAAAGCGAACAGACTAAAAAAAGCGCCATTTTACTTGATTTTTTTTCATTTTTGCTCATTTTTTTGTTGACTTTTCTATATTTATCTGGTATAGTGGACCAATAAATGAAAATAATAAAGGAAAACACTATGAATACTTTTTTTAGTATTACAACTATACTTTCTGCTATAATGGCAGTTGGTTTCATTGAAGATTGTGGTGGTCATTGTTTAGGAAACGATAACTGGCCAATGTTCTTTGTAATGTTTGGAATTATGTTAATTTCAGGCATATTAACACTATACACTATGGAGGGAAAATAATGACAATAGTTAACTTAAAAGCAACTTCTTTAGATGAAGGAGTTAAAAATATGATGAATGGTGCCAAGGCAGATTATGTTTCTTGGACTACCGACAAAAATGGTAACGTTTCTGACTACTCAAAAGAAGAAATCGCAAATTGGGATAATAAAACAAGAGTATCACAAGGTAAAAAGTACATTAGAGTTGTACGTGATGGTGGTGTTTTTGCATTTATCGTAATGAATGATTTTAAACACTTTAAAAAAGGCGATATATTAAAAGCGGCTGGTTATAATGCACCTGCTTTAAATTCTCCTAGAGGAAATGTACTAAATGGCAATTACCATATCAAATGGACTGGTCCTTTGTATATGGATTCACAAAGAAGATTAAGAGGATAATATGAATAGACGTGATAAAGTTTTTAGAAAAATAGTAAACCCATTATTACTTAAACATATGTTAGACCCATTTAAATATCAAGGGTCTTGTATAGCTGCTGGTATACCAATTAAGTATTTAAAATACTTTAAAGAAATTACTAGAGCTAAAAACGCCAAGAAAGTTAGATATAGATATAGAGGTTGTTCAAAACCGAACTATAAAAGACCTCAATCTTTTTGTCATATTTTTGGTGCTGATACATTTAGTTTATATTATAGAAATCCAAACAATAACTATTTTAGATATAATTAACTATCTATAATACGTTTTCTTAAATCAGTGGTGGAGAACCTATGTTCTCTTTTATTGTAAACAATCTTTATGTGTTTCTTAACACATATCTCTTTACCAGTAAAATTCTTACCTTGATATTCTTCACCTATAATTCTAACTGATATATTATACATTTGGAATATATCTTCTAAATCTTTTTCTGTTTCGTATGGTATAACTTCATCTACATATTTTATAGCATTAAGTTGTATACTTCTCTCTACCAATGTTTGTATTGGTTTTTTCTTTTCTTTTGGTCTATCTATAGTTGGATCAGTTTGTAATCCAACAATCAAGTAATCGCATTCTTCTTTAGCGTCTTTTAACATCTGTACATGACCAGCATGTAACAAATCAAAAGCACTACACGTAAATCCTACTTTCATTCTTTCTCCTTTCTCAACATTTTCTGATAGTATTGTTTATCTTGAACTCGTTGACTATTAAAACCATATAACCTTACACAGTTTGCAATCCATTCATGTCCTTTTTTATTTGGGTGTGGATTAGCGTCACTAATAACATAATCATAATTAATCATATCTCGTGGAGCTATACCTACATGTTTACCAAATATTTTATATAACTCTTTATTGTTTCTACCTTTTATTCTATCCTCATAATCTCTATTATAAGGATTAAAGGAAGAACTTGCTAAATTATTGGCTAATCTATTTTCCACTCCCCAATTTTTATGTATTTGTACATCACCAAGAACAAAACCACCAGCTTCCTCAATGATAGGCCAACCAATAAAGTTTTTCATTTTATGGAAGTATGGTGATGTTTTAATTACATCACAACAACTATCATATATTTTTTTAAATGGTATACCATTATCTTTATATTCTACTTCATAGATATGATCTACAAATAAAGAAATCATTTGAAAATGTCTATATGGTATTCTATTATATTCCATTAATGTTTGAAAGGCATACATGTATCTTAATGAATCTAATATCCAAAAATGTACATGACCATATAAATTAGGTCTACCATCATCCCATTCTAATTTTCTCTTTTGCCAATTTGCTCTTTGACTTTTTGACCAGGCTGCAATACATAAACCAATTTCTTGTGGATCATGTCTCGCCACGTAATCTTGTATTGTTGAGAATATTCCTTGTTGACCAAAACCACACTTAGCTAAACAAACTAATTCCATATCTAATTTTTTTGCTAGAAGTTGTGCCCAATTAGGAAAATCTTTAATAATTATTGGAGCACCTTCTCTTTTCATTTGGTGTGGTACAACACCATCACCTTCTTTTGCTAAAGGCGCTTCTTGTGAATTTATTAAATCAATATAGTTAATATCTGACCAACTACAACCACCAATTACCAATTTTTTTCTATTTCTCATTTAAAAATATATCCTTTACTCTCCTATAAAATCTTTCTTTATTACTATAACCTACAAGTCTAACTAATTCTTTTCTACCATTCCATATTATAAATGTTGGTGTTCCTCTAATAGGTTTAATTCTGTTTTGAGCATACGCTTCTTTAAACCATTCAGGCTGATTATATAGATTAATAATAACCAAAGGTAATTCTTTGTTATCATAATCAATAGCAACCTCATCCATGAATTTATTACAAATGTGACATTTAGGATTGTGTGCCATTAATAATTCTAATGCTTGTATTGTTGTAGCATAAAACATTGCTAAAAGAAATACTAATATTTTCATTATTTTTTCTCCACACTTGTTGCTACACCTTTTTCAGTATCTATCCATTCTACCACTTGTGTATATTTTTTTAACTTAGCACATGTAGTCCTACATGCATTTGGTCCTATATTATTTGATAAGTCTTTTGCAAATTGTTTCCATTGTTTTGATTTTAATATATCTTCTATTTTATTGTTATCATTTATAACACTTGCGTTCAACATATCTTTCATTAATGGGTCGTTCATTGTTTCTGGATCGTCCATTCTACAACAAGGTAGTAATACACCTTGATTAGTAACTGCTAAAGCAATTGCGTCTTTAAAACATAAAGGGTCTAACTCAACATCTCCTTCTGCTCTAGATGTTAGATTTAATAAATCAACACCTAAAGAGTTATCGGTAACTTTAGTCATTTATTGTCCTTTTTGTTTTAGGCATTAACCAATCATCATCATCTGTCCATCTTGCACTATTAATTAATATAAAATTAACATCAGCCTCTTTGGCCATTTTCATTGCCTCATCAAGACTATGTTCATTATAACTGAATATAATAAATTGCCATAAAGGTTTAGTTTGTAAATACTTTTTACTTTCTAACATTATATTAAATAGTTTTCTACCATCTTGGTTTACTCTGTACTTATGACTTTCTTCAGGTATGCCATCTATACCAAATATCCAATTTGCTTTAGGGTTTGCCTTAAAGGCCTCTATATAATGTTTCATAGGTTTTAAAGATGAAGCTAAATGTACTTCAACTTTAGTACCACGTTCTTTTGTGATTTTTAATAATTCGTTTATTTGTGGGTGATGTATTGGGTCTGAATATTGGCCACAAAAAGATATTCGTGGAAACCAATCCAATATTTTATTAAATTCAGGTATTGTTAAATCTCTGCCTGGTACTTTTAGGCCTTTACTTGTAAAACTTCTTTGTCTACCACAACGTAAACACTCTAACGGACATCTATGAGATAAATCAATATTTAATCTCTTATGTCTTCTATCAAAAAAGGAATTTTCCTTTATCTTGATACCGTGTTGTATCTCTGTACCTTCAATCTTTTCTCTATTTGTTTCAGCCATAATATAAAACTATTTATGTTAGATACTAAATGATGTTCCACAACCACATGATGATTTAGTATTAGGGTTTTTAAAATGGAAAGAACTACCAAAGATTTCTTCTTTGTAATCCAACTCCATACCTGCGACATATATTTCAAATAGATTATCTATTACTACTAGATTGTCAACTATAATATCATCTTTAGTTGGTGTCTTTTCAAAGTCGTTTGGTATAAATGACCATTCGTATTCGTGACCTGCACAGCCACCACCTTTGACTTCTAGTCTAACATAATCTACTTTATGTTTTGCTTTTAAATTATTTAAATGTGCTTTCGCACCTTCTGTTAATGTAATCATAATTTTCCTTTAGATAGGCATACCAGTTTGTTTACCTATTTTAGGCTCTTCACCTAATATACTTCTATCTTGTTCTGTAGTATTATTTAGGTAAGTTTCATATTGCTCTTTTGTTAAACAATAACATTGTCCTCTACTATTAGGATACTTCTTATTATATTCACTTGCAACCACCACCGATGTCTGATAACAACTATCATATGTTTCAAATGGTACTTCGTTGTGTATCGTCTGACAAGCAGTCCCTATACACATCATAATAACAAGAAAAAATTCTCCCATTTTTCGTTCCTCCTAGAACTATCGGAACTTAATTCCGATTTTTTTTACTTTTATGGCTCAACTCACTTTCATATTGTTCTAATAGCTTTTTACAGATACCATACCAATAGATACCCGAGTCTCTTAGCATTTCATTGGAAGATCGTAGACGTTCCAACTTGCGTTCTAAAACATCAAGACGGACCTTTGTTAACTTCTTCGTGCCATTATGTAAATGTTCAAGAGTGGTAATTATATTATCAATGTCTGTACACGTATAATTCGGTACTTTAGGTGCCTTCTTCTTAAATGCAAGTAGAGCATACTTAATATCCTGGTATGTTACTTTGCCTGTATTTCGTGCCATGTATTCCCTTTACGGTTATTTTTTTATCAATAAACCAAATCAGAAATATTAGATATAGAATGAAATAGTTGGTAAATACCAACACTTATATTTATATTAGATTAGTGTTAAAAGTGTAAATTGTTTTTGCGAATAGTAATCAAGTGTCCGGCCTATAGGGCTTTGGAGCCTTCCTTGAAACTCAACACCGTTATATATGCTTTGTAAGATTTATAGACCTAGTGTCTAATAGAATAATAATAATAGGGATAGAAATACTGTTATAATGGCCAGCAACCCACAAATGTAATAAAACTTATTTGCCAGGTTTTTCATTGTTCCACATAATCAGTAATGCGAGTACTAATAAAAAAGGAAGACTTATCAATAATAAATTTATAGTTAAATCCATTAACATATCTTATACTATTTATATGATAAAGTCAATGCTCCAAGCTATCAACTTCCAGTTGACTACCACCGGCCACCGAAATCCTGGAGGAAAAAAATAAGATAAAGGATAATGCTAATGATTGTTATTGCAAATATAGATTAAATCTGGCCACCTCCAAATCAATAGCGCCGGCATATATGAAAAATTTTATGTGGTTTAAGGATTCAAATCAATAGTAGCCCCTCTATGTATTACTGCACCTGTTGTGTTAGATGTTTTAGTACCTGCTACGTCTTCTTGTTTATTTCCTTCTACTGATATTGTGTAATTGCCACCCACTTTAAGATTGTAATCGCCACTGCTAACGGCATTAATACGGCCATCTTTGGTCACCATATTAATATCTCCTTTGTCTACTTGTATGTTCACATTGGCATTTGCGCCCACGTGAATGTCATAGTGGTTGTCCTCAAAGCCATCTTTGTTAATGAATATTTTGTGGCGGCCATTGATTGTAATATCTGAATCTTGTTTTATGTTTATGTAATGGTCAGCGTCAATAATCTCGTAAGAGTCGGCCACTATTTTCTTTACAATAGAACCTGAATTATCTATTTCATAACCTGTGCCACTTTTGTGGCGTTCATGTATACGTGTGTAAAAATGATATTTGTTGGTGTACTCATCATACTCCCAAGAATCATCGTACTCTTTAATATGGCCTTGTTCAGATTCAAAAACATGATTGTATGGGTAAATGGCCGAGTAAGGAATTTCTGGTTGGTCCCAGGTGTCCGAGTCACTGGCCTTTATTGTACTGCCATCAGCGGCCTGCGTCTCGTCAAAGTCCGCCGTTGGTATTTCCAAATTACCTTTTTCGGGATCCTCTCTGTCGGCCTTCCTTGCCGTAAACGTAGGGTGTTCCAAGTCCGGGTTATTAACGGCCAGTCTATTGGTGTCCGGTTCGTTTATGTTTCTAGGGAATACCGATTTGTGGTAATTGTCGTCATCTTCTGAATCTTTTCCGTAATCCTCAATGGCCACATCCTCAATATCATCCTCTGATCTCCTAATTGGGTCATTAAAGCCCACGTCAGGATTGCCGTAATACTTCGGTTTACCTGGCAAACTCCCACAAACGACAGGCTCCTGGTGGCCACTGTCACGGAAATATCCCCATACCCAACTGCCTTCAACTAAAAAACTCGGTGAAGTTCCTAGTCCAGAAATACCTGGACTCTGCGTAGACAACATCACTGTCGCCCACGGTAAATCGGCCGTTGGTAATAAACTTTTATTTTCTGTATGAAAACCTAAACACCTTACTCTAAGCCGGCCTGTTTTAATTGGGTCTAATCTGTCCTCTACGACACCACTGAACCATGTAAACTCTGTATTCTTTCCTATAAATTTGGCCATGTTCTTAAATATTTTCCGATATATGTTTGTTTTTAATCTCTACACTATACGTCATTTCTACCTATTACTTTTATCCTTACGCAAATGGCCTTTATTCTTAACGTGGTCTCTGTAGGCCTGCGTATTGTTATTTATTAATGCGTTATAACCTTTTCCAATGGAATAGGCATGCGCTAGCATGACTTTAGCTATTGGCCTGCCTCTGATACACACGGTGGTGTATGTTCTCTGAACCCATGAAAATGATTTAACAAAGGCCGCCTTGAGCATAAGGTCTATGTGTCTATAAGGGTTGTTCTCTTTATTATACATTGTCATATTCATTGTTCCTTAATCTTGTCTTTAATATGTTATGGTCAAATCCTCTCGTCATGGCCTCTTATATGGCCTCCGTTAGTATATCTATCGTCAAAGCGAGCGGAGCGGTCGGAAATCTCGGAGATTCTCTAAGCCTATGAGAGTACACTTGGTGGACCTCCTTTATTTGCTTCAGTTATTATTGCGTCATCTAGGTCATACTGTAATACGTTGGTGGCCTCGGTGTTTTCCCTACCTGTAAAGGTATCTATTTCCTCTGATGGATATGGAGTTCTTACGGCGTCCTTCATACACGTAATATTCATTGTGTGTTTATCTGTAGCCGTATCTACTTTATGCCGTATATTCTTAACCAGGTAGCGTCCAGACATATAGGGATCGTGATCTAAAGGGTTATCAACACCTGCCGGTTCGTATGACGGAATCTCTAATGCGACTACATCACCAGCGGACAATCCTGTGAATCCTCTTGCTGTGAGTGCTACCTGCATTGAGGCGAAAGCCAACTTTTGTGATAATCTTTTGGCCATTGTTTCTTTTGGTACATCTTCAAAATCATTATGTATTTTGGTTGTGTTAGATTTCATAAATGTACGAGTCTCTGCGTAATCACTAAATTGGTTACCATGATAGTTTATCATTGGCGCCATTGATTTATCATCTGTTTTACCACCACTGCCATCATGCTCTGTATGGTGTGATTTTTCATAGTCCAAATTGTAATCATAATCATGTATTGTATATGTTTTATCCATTAAATTATGTGCAATAGTTCTACTTGCAAATACACCATTTCTTAAATTCTGTATTGTGTCATATTGGTTTTGTATAATAAAGTCATCCACTATCTGCATTTCTTGTATGATATTGGTTACACCAGAACCACCTTTAGCTGATCTTGGTTTCTTTTCAAATCGTGCAACAGCAGGTCTAGCCGCTCCATCTGTAATCGCCAACATATTTTCTAAACTTCTAAATCTATATCCTGTACTGTCTTCATAGAAAAAATAACCAGCATTATTATATCTACCTGATTCAGCTATGTTTCCTAAACCTTGAATAAATTCAAATGGCCTTAATCCTGTTGGCACATACTTACGAGCACCTTTCGTTTCTTCTAATATTAATGTCTTATTGGATTCTAAATCACGTCTGAATATATCCAGTACCATTTGATCTATAGTACCTGTCATAGGTCGGTAGATTTTCTTTGTCTCGTTTGTTAATATTTCTTTAGAGGCAAAATTTAAAACATAAAATTGTGTTCGTGGAGTCATTTCTCGTCTGGCTGATATTTTATATATGTACATAGGGTGGCCGGTCACCGATGTGAAGTCAAAACCTTTTGATATACCAGGTGTATTCAGTTTAAATTCTATTCGTTCAAACCCGGTAAGAGGTAAGTGATTGGGAACATTTTGGTTATCTACCACTACTACATTACCTGATAGACCTTTAGTAAATATATCCTCGTATATGTTTATTTCTAGTACTTGTGATCTGATACTAATTTTTTTTGGATTACTACCACCATCGGAAGATATATAAGATATTAATTGTATATCTGATAAGGAAAATTGACCAGCGGCAGTTAATGTGTCAGCGTTTATTTGATTGTACATAATTATTCATTTATCAATTTATCAAATTCTTCTAATAATACAGGCAAGAAACCTGGATTTAGTAATCTGATTTTTCTTCTTTGATCTTGTATTCTTTGTTCATATTCTCTATTAGAAACTGATTGAGCACCAGGCTCATTACTGTTTACCTCTATCATATGTGAATAATCGTTTGATGTGGTTGGACCACTTGATTGTGCCTTTTCATAATGATGTATTGCGTCTGGATTGGAATACTTTGTTGCAACAAAGGATTCAAATGCTCTAAAATCTAAAGGCCAATCATAAAAACCATCGTGACCAGCATTTGACATTAATATAACCCAATGATATTGAGGATCACCAAAATGTTTCATTGCTGTATCTTCAGGTCTTTCACCATTTGGTACATCATACTCTTGGTATAAACTTGCCTCGTTAATTATCTTATTTCTGATCTTAACTCGTTTGAATATATCGGTAACCAATTTGCTTGTAATATTATCGTTAGAATACATACCTTTTGGAAACTTTTCAAAATATGCCATATTAGAATCCCTCCGCTACTGTATGTTTAGTCATAATTTCTGTTTCACCAAACTCTAAATCCATTTTAATAATAGTTGGCGGTGCGCCTTTTTCATCTGGTATTAATGATGATACAACACCTTCGGGTGCATAATCAATACTACATGATTTTAAAACACAGCGGCTAATTCTTGGTATATATGCGTTTTCACTTTCTCTGTACATATATGTTATTTGAAATTCAGATGGTGTTATGAAATATCCTCCTTGAATACCATTTGATTGTTCAGGTAACATATGAAATCTTAACAATTGTAAAATTTTGTGTACTTGGTCTTTCTCTGACTGATCTTTTGGTGCAAATATAAATGGAAAATTAAATGATCTAAATGGCACAGATTGGAATACCATTTCTAAATTTTGGTTCTTTGCTTGACCTAATGCTTTGTCTAATACTGCTCTAGCATTTTCAAAACCTGGTATTATACCAGCAGCCATAAATCCAGCTGTCTTCACTACTTCACCAACCAGTTGACCAGTTCCAACACCAGCTGCTTTTACTTTATCTATCCAACCAGTTTCGTTCATAACAGAACCAATAGCTTGACCTAAATCACCTGCTAAACCTGTTGGTGTATCTTCATAACCCACACTGTAATTAAATTTCATTGCCTCTGCTGGCGTATATAATATAATACTATCTGAAATATAATTATGCGTATCACCTGTTTTGGATACTTGTCCAGAAGATGTTGATCTTAATCTTTTGGATTGAGTTATGCCATTTCTTTTTATGTTTGCTATTGATTGTGATTTACTTTTACCCATTTGTGTTGGACTTCCACCAAAGTTATTACTTGCTAATTGTCCATTCTGAAAAGTTTGTTGTTTAAATTTGGATGATTTGTGAGATACAATATCAAATATAATATAATGGCCGGCACCTAAATTAGATGTTTCATTTGGATAGTATACTGTACCATATTGATATGGGTTATTTATAGACTCCATATGTGATAATGGACCTGTTGCTCCTATCTCTAACGGCGATTTGTTTAATAGTTTGGCAGCCACTTTGGTTGTTTGACCAGATGAGGCAAAGGATAATTTACTAGCAATTGCGCCAGAAACCATGTTACCTATTTTACCTTTAACTATGTTTTTGATCTTGTTTGTCCAAGCCATATTTACTTCCTTTATATATACTGGTATATTTATAACGGATATGAAGAAATCTTTTAAAGGATTATATAAACCAGAGAACCCCAAAAAGTATGTTGGTGATGTAAAGAATATAATATACCGTTCTCTTTTAGAGAGACGTATGATGGTGTATTTAGATAATAGTCACAATATAGAACATTGGGCTAGTGAAGAATTGCCTATTAGATATTATAGTCCCATTGATAATAAATGGCATAGATACTTTCCAGATTTTGTAGCAAAGACAACTAAAGGTAATAGGGTAGTAATTGAAGTTAAACCATCACGCCAATGTGTTCCACCTAAAAAACCAACTAGCAGAAAAACTAAATCTTATATGAGAGAGTCTCTTGAATATATCAGAAATAAGGCTAAATGGCAAGCCGCTACCAAATATTGTAAAAATCAAGGTGCTGAATTTAAAATTATTACTGAAAAGGATTTAACCTAATCTGTCCAACGACTATCCGAAGTATCTATTATAGATTTATCTTTTGAAGAATCTTGAACACTAACATTTGCTCCTATAGCTTTATGTGTACTGCCGTCAATGCTCTGATAAATGTTTGAATTAATGCCACGTGCATTTAATCCTTTTTTAGAAGCCAAATTTAATTTAGTAAATTCTTCTACAGCTTCATTTTGCGCTTTAAGGTTTTTATAATATTCTTCATTATACTTATGCTCTTTGTGACCTCTCATTTCTAAACCTTTACTAGAGGCATCCCCACTCTTTATTGATTCAGAGATTACCGGAACATCTTCTGTTGGAGCCTCGGCCTTTTTCTTTTCTTCTGCCAACCATTTATGATATTGAATATAGGCCATTTTTGGATTGGGATGGCCTTCGTATTCTTTAAAAAATTCTTCTTTCTTTGCTTTTCTTACTTTTTCTGCTGCTTCTTCTGCTTCTGAATTATCAGCTAAACCTAATTTCTTACCTAACCATGAATTTTTAAACCATTCTATTATCTTTTTAAAGAAACCTGTAATAGCTTTAATCTTTTTCGCAACAAAAATAATAGCACCAATTACCAATGCAAATTTAGCAATCAATACTAATCTAGCAATTGAGAAAAAACCACTTATTGCTTTAATACCTTTTCCTAAAGCTTTAAATGATTTTAACAACATACCACCTGTCAAGAAATCAACTAGGTCTACGGCACCTTTACCTTGTTCTTTCAACTGACCAAAAGCGTCACCCATAGCTTGAAATGGTTCCATAAATGTCATTTTCAAATTTTCTAAAAACATAGGCAATGGTTTTGATTGAGAGCCTGTATGGGCAGTAATATTATCTGTACTTATACCTTTTTTCTTTTTTTCTTGAAGTTCTTTTAATCTTGCTAACTCAATAGAGTTCTTTTGTAAATCTTTCTTTGTTTTTGCTTGGTTTTCATCTTTACCAAAAGTTCGTGTTTGTAGTTTATGTGCGTCACGTTTTAGTTTTGTTTCTAGTTTTATTATCGCCTTCTCTCTTAATTTTATGGCCTTTTCTTCTTGTCTTATTTCATGTTTAGATAATATCTTGACCTCTTTTGTCGTCTCATTAATACGTGCAACAACACCTTGCTCTCTTAATTTCTGTACAGTTGCCTCTGACTTAACGGCCTTTTCTTCTCTTTTTTGCATTAAATCTGCCAACTCTGTACTGTATTCTCTTAAATCTAGACCTAACTTTTCAACCAATCTTTCTAATTTTACAATCACTCTTGTAAAACTATTAACAGGACCTTTCTTCAAATCAACTGTTAACTCATTTATCATTTTAGGTATATTGGGTATAATAGTCTTAACACCACCTGAAATTGAGGCGTTAACCTTTTCCTTGATTATCTGACCTAAACTGTCAATCGCTTGTTGTGTTGCGTCTGTACTTTGGTTGTCTACTATTGGTAATGCCATATTAGTTATTTATCTTTACCCTTATCTGATCCTGCATATAATCCGAACCAGGCAGCGCCAGCACCAACAACAACAGAAATTAATCCTGATTGTTCCATACTAGGTTGTCCTAATTCCATATACCATATTACACATTTGTATAATAATATAATATACGTTGTTATGAATATTCTAGGGAATATTCTCCAACTATCTATTGCTCTTGCTAAGTGAATCCATTTTCCATATGGGTTTACGCCTATATCTCTGATTGAGGTATCCACATCAAGATCAACCCTAATTTTTTGTTTAGGCTCTGCTACTTTTACAGGTTCTAACTTTTTTTCTACTTTAATTTCTTTTATTTCTTCTGACATATCATCTCCCTTTTTTAATCAGTAATTGGATCATGCTTTAAAACCGACATTTGTTCCAATCTAGTTTTCGCATTATCTATTGTTATTTCTTCTCTTTCATCTATTACTTCTTTTGTTGCTAATTTAGTTTCCCACTTATAGATTATATTTGTTAAGTCTTGAAAATGTGGATTAGATTGTGCCACTAATTCATTTCTAACTTTTTTTATATCTTCTATTATTTCTTTAATACTCATTTTCCTGGTTTCTCACTAAAATGTTTAAATTTATCTTTAACACCTCTCCATTTTTGTTCATCTTCTGGTACAGTTCCTTTAGTTTTAATATTCGGCCACTGTTCACTATATTTTGTATTGTGTGCTATCCAATCTGAAGCGCCAAAATCTGTATCTGGTTTAATTGCGTCAACAGGACACTCCGGTTCACAAACTCCACAATCTATACACTCATCGGGTCTAATAACAAGCATATTCTCACCTTCATAAAAACAATCAACTGGACAAACTTCAACACAATCCATTAATTTACATTTTATACAATTTTCGTTAACTATATAAGTCACTCACCAAGTCCATCTATTGCTCTTGCATGAAAGGGATTCTTTTTCTTTTTTTCTTCATCTAATTCGTCATACTTCTTTTTTCTTTTATGGTATTCTTCTTCTGTTAAAGCATGCCAACCAATACAAAGATTTGTTGGTGATCTACCACATTGACAAACAGACATTATTCCTCCCTTAAAATATATTTAATTGGATAATCTGATTTAACAACTATCTTTTTTTCAGTTTCTACATTCCAAAAAGCAATATGATTAGGTTTAATCTCAACAAACTTTTTAACTTGTAAAGTTTCTGATTTGCCTTCAAACCAATAAGTTAATTGTGCAGGATGTCCTACAATCCAATACCATATGTTTTTTAGTATGCTCATTATTTCTCCCTTTTATTCTTTTCATTTTCTTCTTTAATATAATTAATTAACATCGTAACATATATATCACGTTCCCATGGTATCATATGTTCAATCTCGGTAATGCTATACTTATGATGTTGCATTAACGAAAAGTTTACTTCAAAAAACGCCTCTAGGCTACTATGGGTGAGGCCAATCCGAAAAAATCGTGGAGTCCTTCAAAACTCACTTTACTTTTAACACCTGTCTTTGGATTTGTGACCTCTTGCTCATGTCTCAATCTAGGCATAGTATCAAAAAACTTTCTAATCTTATCAAAAGCACCTTGTGGCATTTTCTCAAAAAATTCTTTTAATTCTTCTCTAGTAGTATCTACTCCAGGATATATTTTCTCTCCTTCAAATACTTGGTCTACACAACTTAACATTAAATCAAATACAGTATCGTAATCAGCGTCTTTTAACATTTTGCTGTTTACCATTGCCATCGTAGGATATTTGAGAACAACACCCATTTGCCTAGTGTCATCAAATATTACTTTGTTTGTATGTTCATCATCTACTTGAACCTCAACCTTTGATAGGTCAATTTCAATATCTGTATAAGTTACTTTATCGTCTGGACATATAACTTGAAATTTTGATATTTCACCAACTGACTTTGATCTTATTTGTAAAAACATATACTCAATGTCAAATGTAGGTAAATTTACTATATCTATTTGGTTAAATGTACAAGCACCTAAAATTGTTTTAGTTGCTTCTTGTATTTGTGCTTCTTCACCAGACTCTAGAGCAATCAACATCAATTTTTCTTCTTTTACAAGAAAAGGTCTAAACTTAACCTTTTTTTCTTGCGAAGGTAATGTCAACTCATAAGTTGGTGTTTCTATTATCGGTAATGCCATAATATTATCTCCTTGTTATTATATATTTATTGGTGGTAGTTTGAACGGTGGGAACACTCTACCGCCGGTAATTTTACCTAGTGGTGCTCTACGTCTCAAATTGTTCAATACGTCTCTACCTGCTCGTCTCAATTCTGGTGGAAGTTTACCTAATAAACCTCCAAATAAACCGGACTGTTCTTTTACACTTGGTTTTCCAAATTTAGGTTGACCAAGTTCTATGTTGCCTTGTTTGTCTAAAAAGAAATTAATCCAATACATAAATTTAAATGTAACTGTAAATGTTTGTACATTATTTGAATCATGTGAATAATCTACTTTACTAATACTTGTTGGTAAACAATCAAACAATTGTACACCATATGTTATTTCGTCTCTCTCTTGTCTAGACGCAAATGATCCTAACTGATATATTCTCATATCTGACACGTAATTTTTATAGTAATTCATATTGAAAGATTTAGTACTGAAAGCGGCACTTTGCCACATTTCAAAATATGATCTTTCTCTCATAAATTTATCTGCATAAAACGTTGCTGTAATCTCTGCTGATTTAAAATCAATTGCAACGTGTCTAGTTGGTGTATTACCATGTCTAACTTCTTTGGTAACTATTTCTCTATCAGGCATTTCAATAGCACTACAAAATGCTTGAACACGTCTACCATTTGCTATATGTACTGCATTCATATCTTGAGCTGTATAAAATGAATCATATGTTTCATCTGCCATAGATGAAGATACGGAACCTGCTGAACCATCTGGTCCACCACCTAAAGATTTAGGTAACATAAACTCAACATAAAATCTTGCCTTACGAGCAAAACCTTCTGCCTCATTTACCATAGCCTGCACTCTACCCATTGTAGATTCAGGATTACCACCCATATTACGTTTTAATCTTTTATCACCTGCCACATTGTCAAGTGATCTATCTCTCGGTATACCAATTCTAATATCGTATCCGCCTATTCTTTTTCCGCCTCTTAATATCGCCATTAGTATGGTCTCCCTTTTTTAAATTGTGCGATTGGTAAATATACTGCTAAAGCAGCCTCATTATAATCTATTCTTAAATATTGACTTCTAGTATGTGCCCACAAATACTTTTTAATAGCATTCTTTGTAAGTGGTAACTTTTTAATTCTGTTATAACTGACATCAAATCTATTTTTAGCACTTATCTCCCTTGCTCCATGTATAGCATATCTTTGTAATTGTGTTAACAAAGTAAATCTTTGGTTTGGTGGTAAATAGTGAAAATTGATACCAGCAAATCCATTCTTTATTGGCTCTAGTGGTAACACTAAAGGAAAAATATCATAATATGGTAATGTCTGTTTATATTTAGGATCGTAAACAAATAAATTAAGTCTACCAACACTAGGTCTACCTATCAATTTACCTTGAGCCATTAATCTTCTTGCTGATATTCTATCTGTAATAGTACCTACAGCTTTCCTATACCATGAGGATGACTTTTGGCCACCATCTGCTTTATCAACCAGATTGTCTAAAATGCTTAATGCCATTATGGGTATATTTATACAAAAAAAAGGGCTATTATTACTAATAGCCCTTTAAAGTATGTCTAACGGAGGGAATAGTTAGTTTACTGATCGTCCTCGGCTAATTTACTAAAGTAAGATAACGTATCGTCATCATCACTAGCCGCTGGAGCAGTAGGTATTTCACTCATACTTTTCACACTACCAGCTGATTTAACGGTTGGCGGGAGCTCATCGTTATCTGCTGTTTTAGTGCTTCTTGTACCTGAAATTACCCTATTCAGTTTCTCTTTGAGTTCATCATAGGACTTAAAATTGTCAGGTGCTAAGAATGGTTTTAGAGGATATTGTGTAGACCAGATTGCTTTAATCTTGTCATCACCGTCAGCTGTTGCCGACACTGCCTCAAATTCAGATTTGTCGTAGTTCCAATAACCATCAACTTTTCTGATTTTTAGTTTAAAGTTTGCACCTTTCCAAAAATCAAATGGGTTAATTGGTTTCTCATCTTCAAATGCTGGTTGCATTGCTTCTGTTATCTTATCAAAAATCTTTTTACCAAATTTAAATAAGAACACTCTACCTTCATTCTCTGGATGTTTTGGATCAGATATGCATAGAATATTTGAGAAATAAGAAAGTTTTCTTTTTCTTTTTCTAGCAATATCTTTATCACTATCAACACCAGTATTCCACAATCTTGTGTTTTCCTCGGACACAGGATCCTTTTGGCTTAATGTTGTTAATGAGTTTTCAATATACCAACCGCCTTTATCTTGGAAGGCATGTGACCAAACTCTCTGCCAAGGTAAATCTTCTCCTTGTATAGCAGGTAAAAATCTGATTACTGCATAACCATTACCAGTTTTATCTAGTTCAGGTTTCCAAAATCTGTCGTCTTGGTATTTGTTTTTGTTTGATTGGTCCTCGGAATTGAGGTTCTTTTCAAGTGCTTTAGTAAGTTTGTCAAAGCCACTTGATGATGATTTTAATGCTTCAAAATCCATATTATTTTCTCCTTTGTATATATTTTCGTATTGTTATATTTGTGTTCCCTATATTATCGGGATCATTATTATTTATAAGTCTTTTAAATGTATTTGCCAGTTTTTTTATCAATCTTATGTGCTCTACCAGGTTTTAGTAATCTATTTTCACCCTTTGGCCACCTCATTTCAATTCTCAATAAACTTCCATCGGCTTTCAAAATTTGTATATCGTGTCCATTAGGTTCACTATTATCCCAATATCTAACATAATTGTTAATCTTAATAGTTTTAGTTGGCGTCTTTTTACTCATACCATTTATAATACTCATATTAGGTGTAATATAACATATCCTAGTTATATTGTCAATGCTCCTTTAGCCTGTTAATGTTTCCATAGTAGGATAGTCAATATAGAATACGTTTTTAAGACCTTCCCACTCTTTTATTGCTCTACTAACAACGTCATGTCCAACATCAGCCTCTGGATTGACTTTATAAAACGTCACTCCTGGGTTGTTAATCATTAATGATTTCCATTGGTTAATCCAATTGTCTGTTGGTACTTGTTGTTGTTCTTTTAAACCATAGTATTTTGTATCTTTGTATATATTGTTTATCATATCATCATTACTAGCCAGATCATGGCCAATTAAAAACAGTTCTAAACTAATTTTATGTTCATTATCATCGGCGTCATTATATAAGTCTGTTGCCTTTGGTTGTTTTTCTTTTAGTATTGCAATTGCACCAGCAGTAGGACCAGCAGCGAAACCCCAATCTCTTGGTTTCATTATATCGTCAATAGATTGTTCTTTACTATTCATGGTACACCAACTGACATCAACAGCAGTATGATTTACGTTTTTACTTTCTTGTTTCTTATTCTGTTTTAAAATTTTAACTGCACCTGATATATTAGACCCATGCATTACAAACTCTTGGCAATCACCTCTCTCATTTGAGTTAATCAATTTCTCTTCCTTAACAATGGCCATTTCTTCGGCAGTTATTGAGGCGCCTGCATTTATAACAGACTCATATATTGGTGCTGGTAATCTTGTCCAACCTCTTAAATATGTTTCATTATTTTGACAATAACCACTATTGTATATTTCATGGCAAATACCTGAATCTACTGCAACTAAAACATCTGGTGTAAAATCTCTATATATGGCATTACAACCATACGTCCTACCTTTTTCTTTTAAATTAGTTAAATTATAACTTTTTCGGCTTTCACCGTTACCTATAATAAATGCACTAGACATAAACTTTTAAAATTCCTATTAATATTACCATTGCTAAACAACTATTTAAAACCATCAATGCACGGTCATGCCATAGAATACCTACCCATAACCAACCCAATGTACCTACTAAACTTACATATAAATCATAATTATGATATTCAGTACCAGCAGCTCTAAAACAAACTGCCGATAATATTAAAATACAACTAAGCCATTTTAAATACCATGAAAAATCATGTAAAGGTGTTACCTTACTTAATACTTTTTCTATTTGTTTTTGTTTAACTTCTTTTTTTTCAATTGTTAAATGTTTCTTTTTCTTTTTAACAATATCTTTCATATCTTTCCATATTCCTTCATTCGTCATCTTTTTCTATATCATTAATCACATACCACACTAGTGTTAGTATTATTGCCATTACTACTATACCTGTTAACAATAGTCCAAATCCATCAGCCGCTGTCATTAAAGTCCTTTCTTCATTACGTTGTATACAATCTTTTTCCAATTGTAGTGTTGATCTACAGAGTTAACTATAATAATATTACCTGTGTCCATGTCCATCACGATTTGTTGACCACCATGACCGTCCATTCCCCAAATAGTTCTATCTTTGTTAATTCCTACAAAGTCCATGTGAAATTGACCACCATATTTTTTAGTGTAAGCACCAATTTGATATGCCTTATAACCTTCATGTCCTTTTTTAACTTTGTTATCGTTTATTGTTCTCAAATAGTTACCAATACAACTATCAGAGTTATAATCTTTTATTATTTGATCTGCTATTCTTAAATAATCATGTGCATTAGCAAAGAAAGTAAATCTAGAGTTACCTTGGTCAAAGTTTGATGAGTCAAACGCAACCTTTTGAAAACTAACTCTTTCTTTAACACCAATATGATCTCTAAAGATTTCTGTTAAAAATGCCTCATATTCTTGTGCATTGTCAAACTTACTAAGCATATAATTTAAAAATACGTGTGTTGATAGAGCAGAGTAATTATATCTGTTACCTTTCTTTTCTGTACCTCTAAAAAACTTATTCATAGTTTGAGAAATTGTAGACTTTTGTATATGGTTTTCTGCTTTACCAAATACAGCACCATCTGAGCTTTCTTTAAATTGACCATACTTATATTCACCTATGAAATTATGATCGCCAGCTGTCATGTTCATTATCTCTAACAAAGTATTGTCAGCATATAATGTATCATTTAAAACTTCCCAATCTGAAACTGATTGAGTCACACTACCAATATAACCTTTACAAACTGCGTGGCCTACTACATAAGCAGCTATACTTTTACCCATAGAATTTGATCTTATAGGAGGCTCTTCTGTATTGTATAAACCATTATTCTTTAAAATTTCTTCTGGATAATTATTTTTATCTACAATGATTTTACCGTCTTGATAAACTATAACGTTAATTAGACCAGTTTTTTCATTGTTTGCTAATTGTTTATCTACAAGTTTTGTATACTTGTTTTCTTCTATTAGTTCAGTTTCAAATTTCTTGTAGTTTTCTGAACCAACTGAAGCATAATTGTACCAGTAGTACAACTGTTCAAATGATTTATGATTGGCATTAGCAATATTGTTAAGACCCAACCATAGTAATACGTTGATTGTGATTATTGTTATTAGTAGTTTTTTCATAGTGTTTTATCCTTTGTTTATTGTATTATAATAACATAAAACCACTGAAAAAGCAAGCTTTTTCTTATAGAACATTTAGCGAACAAACACGTCCTTTAATGTTAATTTGCACTCTGTTTGGTTGAATTTAACGAATTTATTGAATTTTTTAAGTCTTTTTGAGAGTATAGGCCAAATAAATTTCTCTGAAATCTGTTTGTCCCAACGTTTGGCAAATCCTAGAAAATGGTCTAAAATTACCGTTGTTTGGAAAGTGATATTTTTCTTAATAAGAAGTTGTAGCAACCTTGGATGCTGTCCATTATTGCAACTAAAACCAGAATCAAAAGAAAGAGACCTAGTAGAAAAGTCATCAGCAATCCGTAAGCAATCGTTTCTAAAATGATAACTAATACCATCGGTATATTTTTTATAGTTGAGATAAACTTGTTTGCCATCTTTTCTTAATAAATTACCTACCCATTGCCTGTCATCGTCTAAAAAATTAGCAACGAAGAAGTCTGTTATTTCATATTTATCGTATTGCTTACTTAATTTATGGAAGAAGTATCTATCATTACGTTTGGTAAATGTCTCTAATTTACAATTGACCTTACCACCATAATTAAAATAATCATAATTATCTGTTGTAAAATGTAATTTTATTGCCAGATAAGTTTTAAATACCTCAAATCCATCATGCATATATTTTTCTCAATCTTTATGCCTGTTTCTGTTGCAAGGTACAGGCAAACCCCGGCTACCTAGGCAGCCATACGATAACTTTCGTTGTCGTTTATAGTTTTAACAGTACGTTGTTAGCGATTTAACTCCAAATAGTTTTAGTAGCAGTCGAATCTAACTCACCCCCTTAAAGCACACACGTATGTGTTTTGAATTGGTGGAGGTGGTGGGTACTGCCCCCACGTCCTCACTAGTTATTGTCTATTCTTCAACGTCAAATTCCTTTTATACCGGTAGCGACCCTGGTCTTGGTATGTTTAATAGTCTTAAATTAATGGCCTCTACTTTTAATTTTTCTTTTATCTGTTTATTGATAAATGAGTTTACTCTACCTGGATCCAAATCTTTTAATTCACATAAATGTATAATTGCGTCCATGTAGGAAATCTTTTGTTTTCTAACTGCATCCTCAATCTCTTGTGAGAAAGTCTTTGAGTTCATCTTTATAAGTTCCATAATTATTCTCCTAAAGTAGTTCTATCAAATGTATGATACATGATACAGGTTGATTGTCCATTTGGAATATCTACTGTTGCTACTATCTGATTTTCTTTTGAATAATGAGTTACCATCATAACAGGTTGTCCACTTGGTACGGCACCTGCTCTGCCTAGACTAGCATTCTCTAATTGAAATCCTTTACGTAATATAAAAGCGTGTACGTAATCTGGCTTACCACAAATAACTGGCATGGTACTAGGTGCTAGATTAGTATTATTTTCGTAACTCTCTGGCACTTTTTCCTCTGATAGGACTATTGTACTGAAAAGTACAAATAGGAGGATTAGGTATTTCATTACATCTTTGTTTTATTAAGTTCTTCATAATATTTATAAAATCCTTGTATTGCCTTACCTAATTTTTCTTCATATGGTGCTTTTTCTTTTACAAAAGGTACCATTGATCCATCTTCACCAGCAATTAATATTACTAGTTGATCTATTTTTTTCTTAAATAATTCTTCATACATTATTGCATAAGCACATGTTTGTAAGAAGTAGTTCTCTATCCAAGATTCTTGTCTTTCTTTGTTTGCTGTCTTGAAGTCTATTACAGAAAGTTTACCATTATATTCGGCAATACAATCCACTTGACCTGCAACGGTCAACTTATGACTATACATTATTGTTTCTAAACAATGTATGTTATTGATTTGATCTACGTATGGTTTAATTAGTCTGAACATACCTAAAGGTAACACACTTCTCTCACTTGGTGTTTCGCCTTTTAAATATTGTTCTACTAATTTATGTGTAGATTTGCCTCGTCTGGCTGCTCGTCTCATTTCCCAATTAGCAACATCTTCACCAATACTATCTCGCCATTTTTGTAGTTCTTTTTTCTTTTGAATACCAAGTACTGTAGTAATTGACGGATAGTTTTTACCATCTATTTCGTAAAATCTGAATCCATCTATTTTTTTACCTTTAGTCTTTGGTAAAACGTCTTCGTTTAGTTTTATAAATTTAAATTTGCTCATAATGTAACCACTTTAACATAACCAAAGTAAATTGTCAAGCCTTAAACACTTCGGAAATTGCCCATTCTCTTTCTTTACACCAGAAACAGGTATTACCACAACCTGTTTCGGGACCTATACATGAAGCTGTCATGTCTAATAGATCATCAATACCTTGGTCTTTGTATTCTTTGACAATAAATCTCTTATCAATCTCTATGAAAGGAGTAGTATGATTTCTATCTGCTACTCTTTGATTTTTATAGAAGTCTTTACCACCTTTAATACGGAATAACTCATCACCAAATGTTTTCTGAACATCTTCAGGTGGTCCTAATGATATAGCATGAAATATATGGTCAACTACACCTTTTGCTTCTAATTGTTTAACAAGTGGTCTAATGTAATCTTGTTTAGCACCATCTTTACCACCATTTGTATCAAATACTGTAGATATAGGCCAATTGATTATTACCTTTGGACATTGCATTCTAATGTATCTGATTATTTCTGGTAGACCTTTTGAGTCACCTGGTGCCCACATATCATAACCATTAATTGGTTGTATAGTTATATCTAAACCTTTTTCTCTAATAGTATTAGCTAAAAGATAACATAATAAAGTACTATCAGCACCACCTGACATGGCGACACCTATAGTTTCGTCATTTAAATGTTCAAGGTTTAACTCAATTAATCCAAATTTGTTATCGTATTTCATATTCTAAATTGACCTATACAATTGTAAATGGTCGTTAATTAATGCCGAGGATTCTCTTAATTTTTCTCGGTCCTGCTTTCAGCTAGGTTTATATTCTTCGTAACAAGTTTTACCTGTACCATTTCTGTAAGCACGTAAAATTTGTTTTCTATTATCTTCACTCTTGTAAGAACAATGTATCCACCCACTGTTAGGTTCGTCTAATTTGTGGTATTCCAAAATCATTTGGTCAAACTCCAAGTTGTCTGCTATCCACTTACATAATTCAGCGTTAGATAATCCAAAAATTTCAAAATCGGCCGCTTCCCCTTTGGCATGCTGGGAATTTTGTGATGATCCTATTGCCACACACAATTCCGGACTACGGTACCCACTTGATACTGTAACCACTTTACTATAATGATCTCTAACTTTTTGTAATACATTTTCACATAACAATTTTAACTTATCAATCTGATCTTCGTTAGGGTTATTATTAATACCCTTACGTTCAGCTGTTTGTGAAGCTGTCAATTCTTTTAAACTAAAGTTACTACTTAATTTCATTAATTATCCTCTCGTTATTTTTAAAATCTTCTCTATCTGTGCCTTGATAATTGGACCTCTGTTAGGCCAATGTATGTAAGGTTCAGTTGTTTTACTTAAATTATATAAAAAAGGCAATACTATTTTCTCTATATCTTTGAATTTAACTTTAACTGATTCATCTGATATTTCTTTTGTAATAGTATCCTTCTCTGCCACGATTTGCATAATTTCGTTCATCATAGACTTTATAGATGAAACATCGTCTTTAACTTTTGAAATTTCTAACGTTGATGATTCAATAGCCTTATTGGTTTCTGTAGTGTCTACAACAGGTACGTCCTGTGTAGGCATTGATGAAACTGGAGTAACTCCCCAATTATCAGTAAGGTCAAAACCTCTCATATAATCTGGTATATCTTTTGCCATATTATTTTGCTCCTTTTTTACTTTGTCTTGCTAGGTGTTTTTTGATTACTTTCTTTGTTGCTATATCTTTCGCCGATCTTTTTCCATATCTGTCTGCCAATTCACTTCCTGGGTGAGCTTCTGCTATACGTGATAGATTGTCTTTCCAACCACCATCGTTCTTCATATTAACACCTAAAACACCACCAACTATATTTATGGGTTGTGGTACTTGGACAATATGTTTATTTTTTGTCATATATTGTTCCATTTCTGCAATGGACATCATTTCTGTAAATTCTTTTTTATTTCTTTTATTTCTAAACGTGTAAATTGGCATTAGCAATCCTTATAATTCTGTTTATTAATTCTCCTAATCCATTTTGTCTTTGCATAGTAAGTAATTCTCTTATGCCTAATGGAACAAAACTATCTACTGTAAGATTGGCAACTTCTTCTACTGGTTGACCATTAACTATTTCAGTTACCACTTTGGCAGTACCTCTAGTTATGTGTGCCTCACCATCTACCTGATACATCATGTTATTATCTTCTCTCTTTCCACCAATAATCCATAATTTACTAGCACAACCATGTATTCTATTTTCTTCTGTCTTAACAATTTCTGGTAATGCCTCTACGTCTTTAGCTCTATCTACCAAATATTGTATTCGGTCAATTCCTGTTAATGTCTTTAGATTATCACCAGCTTCTTTAATTCTTTCAGTTATCATTATTCTTTATATCTTTACACTTGCTACTGTCACCTAAACAATCAAAAAATTTCTCCATTGCAGTCAGTTCAGGTTCCTCTTTATAAAAATCTGGACATCCATCGTCTGTACAATAGTATTTATTTTTTGTACTACAACCACTTAATAACACAACTGTAATTGTTAATAACATTAAGAATAAAGTTATATTTCTAAGCATAAAATCCTTTAATAACTAATAACATACCAAATTATACCTTCATCTTTTAAAAATTGTTCTATTTCTGGCCATTGACTTGCTGGAAAATCGTGTACCAATGTATTCTCTCCTACATTTTTGTAAATCACTAACCTCATATATCATACTATTGCTATTAAGATTATACCAATTAATACAATCACTATAATCCAAGGTAAACAATCCCAAAATAAATCTTTAATCAATTCCCAAATCAAGGTTATAATGCCTTTCCAAAAGCGCCAATTGGCACTATATCAGAATGCAAAGCGCCTGTCTTTCTATTATCGTAATACTTTTTAAATCCCATATCTTCAAAGTAAAATGCTATATCTTCAGGTGGTACTTGGTCTGATACTATACAATCGTATAGACTTTCATATGAATGTGGATGTGGCCAAGAGTCACATACAACCTTATTTATTTTTTTGTTTTTTCTTTTCATTTAGTATCCTTCCATAATTAGGCCAACCAAATTTATCTGGCGACTCGTCTGTATATCTCCAACGAATAACTCCTGTATCAGGATTTCTTTCGTATATCTTTCCTCGTTCTTGTTTCTTTTTAGCCATCATCAACTCCATTTATAATTTTTTGAATAAAAAACATCTACACTCCAATGTATCGTCATTAAAATAAGAGCGATCTGTATATTTTTCTATAGATATAATATTATCTTTTTCTAGTTGTTCTATTGTATGTTTAAACCCTAATTCTTCCCATATACCAATATTAATAGTACAAGCAAAGTATCCGCCTGGTTTTATTATTTCTATTATATAAGGTAAAGCATTATGTTTAACATGTCCTTTAGTAAAAGTTCCGCTTGACATGGCGGCGTCATACTTTGGGACCATTACATGAGATTTAGATTCATTAAGATTTATTTTAAGTAAATTCCTATATACTTTTTTTTTCTTTGCTTCTTCTAAAATTTTTTCACTAATATCCCAACCATCAATATTTTTAAATCCAAGGTTTGCTAATGCTTGTCCTGTTAAACCTGTACCAGTTCCGACATCAAGTATTCTAGCATCCTGTTTTGGTAACACACTAGCAAGATCCTTTGCTACATGTTCATACGCATTGTAATTAAGAATCTTAATAAGATGATTATCGTAATCGGTTGCCCATTTATTATAAAATTCTTCTGAATCTTTATCTGTTCGTATATTATATGCTTCAACTAAATGTGAATCATTATTTGGTATATGTACTTTTGCCATTTATTCTCCTATTGTGCGAATGTGGCCATTAGCATAGGTCCAAATGTACCTACTGCCCAACCTAAAGCAATAAGAGTTACTACACCTACTGCTAACCATTTCATTTTAAAGTCATCTACAATCATCTTTATACCTATAAGTTCGTTGCCTAATACTCTTAATGAAACTTCTATTTTACCATCATTATCTTTTTTTGCCATTAATCTTTCCCCTCAATGCTAGTTCCTTTAAAAGGATCATTTGTTGTATCTCTCTTAACTTTATTTAAGTCTGTTTTATTATTCTTTGCCTCTAACCACTTGTCATATTCTATATCTTGTATTTTTGAATCAACAAAAGGAGTCTCAATCTCAATCTCTGCAACATCTTCGTATGTTACATTAATGTCTGATAGTCCTTCTCTTAAAATCTTTTCTTCTTCTAATGTATAAGGCCTCTTTTGTTTTATATCCATAACCAAATCACTATTATTGCAAGAACAATCCATCTTTGTATATGAAATTCTCCAACTAACCATTTTTTAGCTTCTTTTAAATAATCCATCATTTCCTTTCCTTTTTATTGTTTGTATAATCTTTACTTTTAAAACTTTTACCAATATTTAACACTGATCCTTTTTTACCAAATATTTCATTATAATTATCCTTATATTTTTTGGTAGTTATTCTACTTCTACCATCCCATTTAAATGTAGTAGATTTTGTTAATCTACCTTTACCTGGCATTTACTTTTTCTCTATTTTTTTACAAGTTTCTATATCAGCTGGGTGTTCTTTTTCAGTAAACCATATGTAAGAATAAACTATATGGTCATCTTTTTCCATACATTTCTTACCAAATGATATTTCTTTTCCAGAACAGGCTGTTATTACAAAAAGTAATAATAAAAACGTCATTATTTTACCCATAGTATTTTAACTCCTTCTCTTTCATCTTTAATTTTATCAATAATATCTTTAAACATCGTATCTATTTCCATTACAGTATCCCATAAAGTACCCATATCAGCATACTGTTTTGATAACATAAACAACATTAATATTATACAAATAGAGTTTAATAATACTGCAATTTTAATAATCATTAATGTAAATTTTTGTTATACAAATCTTCTCTGTTATATTTTTTACACAACTTAACAAATACACCATGCCAAAAGGTCTTAGCCCAATCTTCGGTAGAGTTTTTACAAGCTCTAACAGCATTGTTTATAAGTCTTTCAACCTTGTGTTTTCCTTCAGTTATTCTATCTATATCTATCGGTGCCATCATTATACTATACCTCATTTACTTATCTTTGTCAAGCCTCGGGTGAGGTGTTACTTTTATTTCTTTACAAACCGCCTCTATTCCTTCATCTATTATTCTACTTACTTTACAATCATAACCAGTTATCTTTGATAAAGCAACATCATTGGTTGTAGGCATATCATTAGCCGCTAAAGCCACGTCTACACCTGTTTTTGTAAATGTTATTGTCTTATACGTTTCATATGTACCTGCACTTGTACCAACCCACGCTGGTAGGGTTCCACACCCATTCAATGCCACGAGCAATAATATTATACTAATTAGTTTTATTCTTATCATCTAAATTCACTATTTGGTTTAACTTTAACCTAATCTCATCTGGACTCATGTCATAGTCTTTTACCACATTTCTATATCGTTTTAAATACTTATTTCTTTTTATCAATCTGGCCATTTTTCTTTCTAAATTTTCTTTCTTTACAGATTGTGTTAGTTGTTTTTTCATTGATCTTTGTCTCAATGATATATTAGCCGCTATCAATAGTAATACTGCTAATGGATCAAATACAAATATTAATACCACTATAACCCACCTAACAGCCTCATCAAAATGGTCTTTTGCCTGTTCTCCATATATTAATTCAGCAATATATTTAATAGGTCCTACTTCGGCCTCTATCTTATCTTGCTCTAATGCTAAAACTGATTTTTCAGTTGTTAAAGTTGCAATCTCATCACTTGCATTATTGATTGCCTCATTTAAAAGGTCTCTTTCTTCTTTTTGTGCCTTTCTTTCTTTAAGTCCACGAGTCACATATTCTTTGTCTATGTAGACTTCTAATGCCTTATCTAATAATTCTAATTGTTTTTCTGCTCGTACTACGATTAAATTTTGTTGTGTAATTCGTTTGTCTAATAATTCTATCTTAATATTATTACCAGATATTGGTTTAACTTGATCTAGGTGTGCCTTTGATAGGAAACCAAAGATACCCATAGAGGTTATGAATACTAATACTATAATTGCTATAAACAGATATGTTTTTAAAATTCTAGGTATATCTGAGCGCCAATTATGATATAGCCAAGTAGCGGCCACTAATTTACCAACTTCTAAAGCACTACCCATTGCTATAATAGGTACAACAGCACCTGCAAATAGAGTTGCCAATCCTACAATAGAATAACCAGCGGCTATTACAGATATAGAAATAGCAGTTATAAATGTTAATAAAATTAAGAACATATTAGTCCCTATAGTCTTTTCTTATCTTTTTAATAATACTTTTAACTTTCCAAAAATAATCTTTATCAGTAGCATATGCTTCAAGCGTATCTACCAAAAGTAAACTATCTGCACCTGTGGCCAATAGTTCTCTATATTGTTCATATAAAGTATGATTATTTAAAGTTTTAATATAGTGAGCAACACTATCACACTCGTGTTGGTATACCTTAACTCCCCATTTTTTAGGATTGTTTGAAGGCAACATATGTGGTTCTTGTAGATCATAGGTTCTCATACCAAATAGGTTTTTACCTATTCTAGCAAACCTACTATTTCCCCAACCCGACTCTAGAGCCGCTTGAGCTAATAATAAATCTAAATCCACATGTTCAAGTGTCTTGTCATAAAAGTAAACATAATTTACACATTGATTCACATTTTGTAAAAATTGTTCATTGTTTGTATATTCAAAATCAGGTTGAATTGGTACATCAGCCATTGCTTGTTTCTTATAAAAGTGTAAAGTAAATACACAAAATATAACTATTACTACGAACATTAAAGTTCTTCCTATTGTCTTCATTGATTTCATAATTTCCTCGCTATATAATCGTATCCGACCCATTCTTGTCCTTCTTCATCTACAAATGATTCTAATTTGGATTGATATAAAGATAATCCATCTTTCATTTTTGCAACTTTAGCAAATATAACAGCTGCCTGTTTATCTGTAAAATTATCATACACGTCTTTAGCCCAATTACCAGTGTAATAAGTTTTTGTTGTACCTGGTAGATTTGATGGTTTCTTCAATTGTTCTAATTGTATCAACGCCTCACCTACTCTGCCTTTCAGGTAAGGGTCAAGTTCTTTCACTTTCCTTCTCGTTATTTCACTCATTATAAATCTAATCCTATTCTATTTAATTTTGTTCGGTAACTATAAAACAAGGCGTTATGGTTACCAGTATCGCCTTCGTTGACCATCTGATATAAATGTACCATTTCGTGTGCCAAAGTACATGCAAATTCTTTTTTATTAGTATAGTAAGGTCTCATATGGAGTTGATGTTCTCTAGTTCCACGTCTAGCCCAATCATAAGTTAATACTTGACCGTATATTTTTTCTTTTCTTTCGTGATCTCTGATCTGTTTAATCATTACCTTGTTAAACGGAGATAACTTGTTGTCAAAAATTAGTTCATTAAGCATAATAAAATATTTCTTAATATCTTTATAAGTTGTTTTATATTTTCTTTTTTGATTTTTAAGGTCTATCTGAATGATCCTTTTAGTTTTGGTGATTTTTGACTTTACTGATTTTCTTAACATACAACTCTTTTCCTCTGTTTAAGTTAATCATTATATACAATCTTTATCAAGCGCTTTAGTATCTTCCAATAATTTACACTTATACTCGTGGTCAGCCTTTAATCTTAATTCTGTCATTACAGAATCTAAAATGTATGGCAAATGTTTCTGTATAACTGAAATCATTTCCAAAGCATAAAGGTGTCCAAGTCTTTCTAGTTCACTTTCTAGTATAGCCTTGTTGTCAATGTCACTGTTTTTAATAGTTTCTGATATAACATGGCCAATAACTGCGTTAGTGTAGTCATCTGCCTTTGCTATACTTGATAAACCGAACCATAATGTGCTACAGATTATCAATATTGTCGCTAAAAACTTTTTCATAATATATATACCTTTCTTTTTATATATTTATTATATACCAAACCACTATAATAGTCAAGCGAAAAATATATTTAAAAAGCGTGTAAAATAAGGGTTTTTTAAGGGTACTGTATGTCGCACCCTTAAAAAGTGAGGTTTTAAGTCAATAATTCGTTAAGAATCGACTTGTTTGTCTGTTGCATAAATTCATCTGACCAGTTAAAAGCCTCTTTGACCATACTAGCCGTTAATCCTTTATACATGTTGTTGATTTTTTTGTCTTTGATACCAATCATAACCTCAGCGTCCTTCTCGTGTAAAGATTCTAATAAACCAAGGAACATCTTTTCTTTATGTAATCTATTGGTTTCTGGATCAGCACCTTTAACAAAGTGCCATAGTTTCTTACTTGCGAAAAATAGACTTGTATGCTCTGTTCCTGCTGGAGCTTCATTCGCTATGTAAGGAGGTCTTCCTTCTGGTAAATCAAACTCTATTTTAGGATCAAATGCAGCCTTAAGCAAGGCTCTCATTGCTTGGTTGTTGTGTTGTTTTAAGATTGCTATCTTTTTTGGTTTATCTTTAGCGTTGTTAATTTCCGTAAAAATCTCATGGACAGTAGGTTCTCCTGAGCCTGCTGTTCTGGATGACGCCGCTAATGATGGATTTATTTTTGCTATTGCCATAATTTATTCTCCATATATATGTTAGAAGTCATTTACTTGTTCAATCAATGTCTTCAATTTGTTTTTCATAAAGTAACTTAACAGGAGCGACCTGTCTTTAGCTTTATAATTCTTGTAAGTATTTATAATACTTTTTTCTATGTATTCTGGTATTTGAGACAAGTCAATTAGTGCCTTATTCCGTTGGTAGTTCTTCTTAATTGATGGTTCTATATCTAATGATGTTTCTATATTAGTAAACTCAGCCAATCTTTTCTTATTAATAGGTCTCTGCCTAACAGCCTTGTCTAAAAATATGTCATCGGCACTCAATACGTTTGGTACACCGTCTGATCTGTCACCCTTAATAATCTGTTCATGTAAGAATTGTATAGGGTCTTCGTTTTCACCAATATAACCTTTTAATATTGGACTGAATTGGTAAACGTCTCCATAATGGTGTAGTTGTATAAAATCTTTGTCACCAGATACTATCAAATACTTATCTTCTTCTCTCAATTTTATAAGACTAGCAATAATATCATCTGCCTCTGCTTTGGCAACATGCATAACAATATATGGAAAGTTTTCTATTAGTTCATTCTTAATAGTCAACATTATATCAAATATATTGTCCCAATCTGTATCTGAATCTACTCTACCTTTTCGTCTACCATGTTTATAAAGTGGAAATATTTCTCTACGCCAAGGATTGGCAGCGTCTGAACATAATATCATTTTGCCATACTCGTCTCTAAATTTTATATTAAAACCTCTCAATGAATTTAAAACCATCTGTCTCACCATATCTAAATTAGGTTTAACTTCTGGTTTACCTCTAGTCTGAACCATTAAGTTAGATATTAATACTTGATTTAAATCCACTAGTATCATTATTGATATTCACTCCAATGTTTTTCTTTAACCAATTTACCTTTTAATTTTGCTCTTAATCTTCCCTTTAATACTTTTATTCTGTACTTTATACCGTCAATGGTTGTGTACATCCAACCACAATCGTGTGGTTCTAATTGTTTCTTAAACCACTTATTTGTATCTTCTAATGTTTTTATTTGATTTTGTAATTGTGCTTTAGTTGACATAAATCTCCGTTCAAGTTGAATAGTGGCGATTTCTCGCCACCATTTTATATACTATATGTATATTAGTTTTTGTAAGCGAAAGGCGTACCATACATTTTTTGTATACCAGCAGCTATAATAGCTTTAGTTGGTGTACCTACTCTGTAAGAAGTACCTTTTGCTGACTTGTTGATATAGATCATATTACCTTGTGATCTTAATTTATCAACCATCGCTCTTGGCGATTGAAGGTCAAATCTGTTTCTCAAAATTTTCCAAGATACAGAGTCACCTCTATTCAAAAGATTTAATACCTTTTGAGTTTTGCTCAAAGTAGGTCTTCCGACTCTACCAAAAGCTTTCTTTATAGATTTAAACATTGTTTAAGTCTCCTTTTTTATTATTCACTATTTTACAACCTGCAAAGGCGATTCCAGTTGGAATTCCGTTAAGCTTTATCATCATCATCTGTTTCATCTGTAAAAAATTGGTTGGCACCATTTGATAGGTCGTCAACTTCTTCTTTTACCTCTTTACTAAATGGTCTAGTTGGTGTACGTCTTGCTTCTATTACCCTACTATAATCTATTTTAGCTGATCTATGACCGTTCTTTAATTGTTTTATATCTACTAATTTGTCTGTTAAGGAGTGAGAGGTATGTTTCATTCCAAAATCTCTGTAGATTAAACCTCTTAATGTGTCTACTACCATAGCCAAGTCTTTTGTAAATGTTATCTTATCTGTTTTTATGGCCATATCTAGAAAACTGTTTATTAATTTCATAACTATATCATCTACAGCAGATTCAATATATTGTTTTGTTTGCTGTTTCTTTAATTGATCGTTAAGTTTGTTTTGAATTTTTTGACTTTGTTGATCTTTACCTACACGCCTTACAATTTTATTAGTAGGAAATTGAATAATGTTTTTAATATCGTCATCACTCATAGTCTTGTAACTTTATAAAATGTATATTTAACTGTCAATTCTTCCCATGCTCTAATATTTCTTAATGTATATAATGTATATCTATCACCATCAACGGACACCGTTTCTTTAACTTTTATACAATTAGGTTTATCACTATGATTGATAAAACCTCCTAATGGAGTTCTTATAAGTTCATCATCAACAACTATATGTGATAATCCTAAATCAGTATCTTTCTCAATAAACTTATTTGTAAATACTCCTAGGCCTTCTATAGAAGATTTTTGAATTGTTAATCCGTCTGGTAATGGTTCATATGCCATTATAGTATATCTCCTTTGAAATTTATCTTACCTTCTTCTACAAAATACTCTAACAGTTGGTTATAACCACCAACTAATTGCTCGCCTATCTTCACCTGTGGCATTGATTTTACTTTTTTACCAATGTCCTTTAACATAGCGTCAACAGACGAAAATTCTTCCATCTTTTTTTCTGTGTATTCAAGGCCAAGCTTAGTTAAAAGTTCTTTGGCCTTGGTACAAAAGTGACAATTGTTTTTACTGTATATTACTATTTTCATTGGATTCTTTCATTAAGTTTTCGTAAGCTATGTCTGCTTTCATCTTAACGTTATAAGAATCTACAGCTTCAGAAATAGTGAAATTATACATTTTATTGTATTCACCCATTGGCAATCTTAAGCCAATCCAAGCTCTGTAATATCCATTTTTAGTCATTGTGACATCTTTAGCAAAGATTTCATAACCTCTAACTGGTGTTTCTTTAATTAAGTTTACAATTGTAGACTCAACCTCTGATACCGTTGTCTTGTTATTATTCTTTCCTAGTTCGGTAATGAATTGTTTGCTAGACTTATTCATTTCGCCTTTGATAATGTCAGCTAACTCTGCTTTTGCAATCATCATTCCTTTTTCTATTGCTAGATTAAGGTCTGGCGATACAGCAGTACCAACTCCAAAGATACACATTTTATCTTTTTCTTTACCAAATCTTGGCGTGTCACATGCTTTTGATTCAGAAAAATCGGCCATGTACCATTTTGGTACTTGATTTAATACTTTGCCTTTTTCTGATTTTATTTGATAATTAGAAGAACAATTGGAAATCAATAGTCCTAATAATACAACTCCTACGAGTTTTATCGTTTTTTTCATCATATATTTAATTTACCTCACTTTTAATAGAATACACCATTTCGCTAATTTTGTCAAGTCCCATTTGTACATAGTCCAAAAACTCACCAGCTGAAATTCCAGTGATTACTACGAATAAGAGAGATAAAATGATTAAGTTTTTAATCATTGTTTTACCTTCCATTCACCGTCCTTGTTTAAACATGTTTTTCCGAACGACTTAAAAACATGATTTTTTCTACTATACCATCTGCAATACTCTGGTGTTGCAATGTCTCTATAGTAAAACTGAGCAAACAGTTCCCAATAACTAGGTCCGTCTACTTTCTTCCTACCATCAGCACATTCAAGGGTTTCTTCTTTTATTATATTATTGCCTTGTTGCTTGATAATAATTTTTACATAACAATATTGATCGGCGGCATTTTTTGGTTCAATTGTCGTGATCTTATCGTAATAAACCTTACCTTTTTCTTTTTCAACTTGTTCAATCTTCTCTAATACTTCAATAGTTTTTTCTACTGTAGATGATACCTCTGTAGATGATACTACTTTTACCTCTGATACTGGTAAAACATTGCCTGTTAAATCAGCTGTCACTCCTTCAACCTCTGATTTCGCAACATCGGTTATCATCAATATAGAAAAGGCCATAATCGTGGCCATTAAAAATTCTTTTTTATTCATTTCTCTCCTTGTACATAAAATAACCACCCATAACTATACCTGCAAGTATTATAGTTCTTAATTCTATAGGTGATGACCAAAATATTTCAAATATTTCTATCATTTAATTTCTATTCCAATCTAATTTTTGTACTAAAGGGATCATAATATTTGGATCCGGAAATACTTTCTTGTTTATTTTGTTAACTGATATAGTTAACCAAACTAACATTACTATTATTACACCCTTAACTAATATGTCTAGTTGTTTCGTCATTTGCTCCTAACTTTGTTAATGTATCGTTAATTTCATAAAGTTCATCACTCAATGGTTTTGTTTCACCTGAAAATTCCATTTCGTCCTTTATTTCATCTTTTCTTTTTTTAAGATTTTGTATTGTTGTATTATCTGCCATAATTTCCTTTATCACTTGCTACAAGTTTACATTGTGATTGTATATCTACTATCATATTGTCTACTTCAGCGTCACGCTCTGGTGACTTTGGTTTATTATATTTTAATTTATATAATCTATCACTAACAGTTTTTATACCATTAATCTTTTTACATAGGTCACTTACTTTATGTATCATTGTTTTAACTCCACCCAACGTCCATCTGGTAATTGACAAGCAGTACCAAATATAACTTCTCTATTAACACCGCCTATACCAATTAATGGCCATCTATTTGTTATATCCACTGTAGCGTCATAATCTTTACACTTAAATGGACCCTCTAGGTAAGATCGTGTCACTTTAATAATACCTGAATTTCCTGTTTCACTATTATACCAATTAGTATATGAAGAACCATTAGGACCATTGTTTAAATGATCTACGAATACAGCATTGTGTACATCATAATCTGAATTGTACATAATTTCTGCACCAGCAAAGGCACCAACTAAAGTACAACCAGCGACAACATAGGGATCACTTACTCCCATTTCAATACATGCACCAGTAGTTGTTGTAGCACCTAAAACTGCTCCTACTTGTGATCTATTTGTAGAAGCACAATTTGTAAGTGCTAAACCGATTAATAATATTAGTATATTTCTAATCATTACTGTTTTATATTAAACAATCCTTTAATTTGATCTATTGTTTTAGCTAATTGAATTTTACCCTTAGCCCAATTTTCTTTTTGGAACTTTTTAGTTTTTTCAATTTCCATAGACAAGTGATTACCAATCTTCATTGGAACCTCTGAAACTGACTTACCAAATTCTTTTAGTGTCACTTTAGTGTTCTCATCACTTTTTGCCATAGTTGCTGTCATTAAACCAATTATGGTCATTAACATCATCATTGTTCTCATTTTTCCTCTTTCTTTGGTTATTATATTTGTTCTTATATAATTCATTATAACACTTTTATTAAAATTATGGTTTGCATTATTAACAACACAACTGGAAGTATAGTTCTAATTAATTCCATTATGTGATTATACTCATCTAATTTTCTTTCTAATTTATTTCTTTTCTTTTTCATTAGTACCAATCCCTTTGAATTTTTTCTGTTTTCTTCGTAGTTGTTCCTGATTCAGAAAGGTCTTTAGCTTCATATTCTCTTTTTTCTTGTCCCATTTTTTCTGCATAAGTCATTCCAAATACTGTCTTATAAAAATGGTCTCTAGGATTTGTTGATCTATAAGCTATCTCTAAATTATCAAAGTTAATATCAACATGTTCATAATAATGTGGTTTTGATATTTTTAGTTCTTTATGGTCTACACAAAATTTAATTCTATTTGTGAAATAATCATTTTCTTTGGCGTCTTGGTCTTTTAATTTGGACAAAGCTATATCTTTTTTCTTTGCCTCTGCAAATTCTTTGTATAAATTCTCTTTATCGTATCTAAAACTCATTGTAATCCTTCCGTTATATTGTTTATTTTAATTAGGCTATCAGGAACCCTTATAAATGGCAACCCTACAAGAAACACTGTATTTACTTGTTTTTTCACTCCTGGAAAGCGCCAGGACACGCCAGGATCGCTTTTTCTCGCTGTCTGCATACTAGAGTACCCCCTCTCCAAAAGGTAATACTAGCTGTTTCGCAACTTGTGGTTGTACTTTATCTAGTCTATCTCCAAGATTTTTAAGTCTTGCTGGTAACACTTTAGTTACATTACAATAGGTACAACATACATCACCTGAATGGTTAAGTACTTTCTCATCACTATCATTTTTTCCAAGTGGTGTTGGATTATGGTAATCCATACCATTATCAATTTCTATTTCGCATATACAACACTTCATTTGTTTTGTCGCTTTCATATTTTACTCCTATTAAAAATCGGTAAGTTCGCCTGTAGCTAATCTACTAGACTTTGCTTCTTCTTCTTTCATATATTCTTCAACTGCCTCAATATCTTTTTGATATTCGCTTATCTTCTCATCAATCAGGTCTTGTGTTGGTTTAAATACTATATTCTCTGGTAGACTCTTCTTGATCTCTTTTAAGTCTGCAAGTGGTCTATCTAAATCGTGACTTATTGCCATTATAAGGCCTCCTTGTCATATGTAACAGTTGGTTCTGTTGCGTCTTCACTACTCATTAATAATATTACATAATGTATAGCTTTTAATAAATCTTTTCTATTTCTACCATTTTTCTTACCAAATCTAGCAAGGTATTTAATGGCATTTGCTTGGCAAAAATCTTTATCAATACCTACTGATCTTAACAAATCTTGTACCTGAAAACCTTCGTCACCTGTAGCGTTAGATACATAATGTTGGTCATATGTTGATTTAATGTAATCTGTTATTTCTTTTATAATTTTATCTTCGTTATATTTCATGTCCTCTTTCTTTACCATTGTAAAATATTCGCTGTCAATATTAGAATTAACATCGTTGGTACAACTATACTTAATGGCCAAAACTCTAAAAATTGTAGCCAAAGTGGTGGTTGTTTATTTTGTTTTTTTATATCTCTTTTAATTTCCATAATTAGATTATGAAGTGGTTCGCCTTTTTGAAAATTAGGAAAATCCAAATCACTCAATAGTTTCACTTGATTATATGCCTCTAATACAGTTGTCTTTTTTAGTTCAACGTTTACAGTTTTCACTATTTACCTAACTGACTTTCTGCTTCTAAATTATTTGAAACATCAACATCTGATTCTTCTTTAGTTCCATAAACAACTTTTTCTAAATCGCCTAGTGGATCCATTTCTTTTTCTTTTTCAACAACTTCGCCTTTGTCATTAATGACATCGGTTTCTAAAGCATATGTGTCTAGTTCAACATCGCCATTTTCTTTGGCATTTTCTAAACCATCATAATCGTCATAAACTACTTTAGCTACATATTCAGTATCACCTGACTCTGTATAGTTGGCGTCTACCATATGTGTTTCAACACCGCCTTTTTCTTCTGCTAAGTCTTTACCTATGTTTGAATAGTTAATACCTGCGTCTGAAAGCAATGTATCTGCCTCATCTTGGTTTTTCGCTAATACATCTTGCTCTATGCATAATGTATAGTAAGTTTTTTTTCTGTATAGGTTTTTACCTATATCGTCTTGACCAATAAATTGATCTGTTATATCATGTTTACTCATTATTGTACCTTTCTCCATGCATATTTTGTATTTTTGATCTTACTTTTAGTAAGTTTAGGATTAAAATCCTTTCTTAATGATTGTCTGGCATATGCTTGACCATAATCATTAAATAAATTCATATCACCTCTAGCTGTTTCACCAAATACATCTTCATATGTTTGGTAATATTTCTTTTCACTAATCAATTGTACTTTAGTTGTTTTAGCAAAATTAGTAGCTGTTTCTTTATAATTCCAATCTAAAAATTTAACAATCTTTAATTTCATATTATCATTAAAGTATTTCTTAAACTTATTAGGTACATTTCTATATACAGTTTCATATGCATAGAAAAAATCACCTTCATGTTCTGGATCCATATATTCTCTTAAATAACATACGTTAAAAGTTGTACCGTTAACAACATCACTTAAAGGTTTCCCTTCAACAAATATAGCTGGATCGCTATTAACAAATTTATCTGGTTTAGTATTCAATTTTAGTACCTCCGTTTTTAGTGTAATCTGCAATTACTTTTCCTGAAACTGCGTCAACATAACAAAATATGTTAGTGTCATTTTTAAAATCGTCTATAACTTCATCAATATTGTATTCATCAATACCGATTAAATTGATATTTCCTGCATTTAATATTAAATTTTTTGCAACTGTTGAATTGTAAACACCAGCTTTGAATTTTGCAAGTATTTTATCTACATTGCTTTCTGCTGTGTCTGTAGCCCATTGTTTTACTTTACTCATAGTGTATATCCTTTGTTATTATTGGTTAATCCTATCATACTTTTAGTCATTTGGCAACTAGTTTTTTTCATAGGGCTTTCGTTCCTTTCGTTGTTTTTACTCTGAAAACCACCTAAAGGGAAAACTAAAACATTTCTAGAAAGCCCAAAGTTTCCGGTCTCCTTTATTGTGAAATTCATACTACTATCCTATCAGTCCTGGCGAGAAAGTCAAGCACTTTTTTTACTTTTTTTACTAGTATTTACTTGTATATGTTCTGGTTATGTTCTATTTCCAGTTGTCCTCAACCCATTTCTGCTTTGATTCGTGTGGGTTAGGTTTACCATGAAAGACGGCCACTTTTGCCAGGGGCCTCCTGGAAAAAGACCACTCTGTTTGGTGTATTCTTGGTTTCTCTCTATCGTACCACTTGTATGAGAAAGTCCAATCGTCTGGCATAATCTTTAGATGTGGTGATTCATGCATAATTAAGCTAATCACCTGTTGATCGCCTTGGTTTCTACTCATACTGGTTTCATCGTTCTTAAATGATTTCCATATATGTTCAGCTGTGATATTATTGAATTTCATTATACTTGAATTGAAAGATTTACTATTAGGATTAAAATCGTTTATGATACCAAAGGTGTCTTCTTTACCAAACAATGCCATATCGTCTATGTTATCTAATATCACTACATCTAAATCAAAGTATAAACAAGTACCTTGTAGGTCGGCCTCATGGCTAAAGAGAGTTAATTTATTCCACCAACCATCATATTGGTTAAATGGTAATTTTCTTGTCTCTATATCGTCAATTATTTTTAGTGAAGGGTGGTTCGTATAACAAATAAACTTAAATGGTATAGAAAGGTTCCTTTTTACCATACTGTATAGTTTGTTTACATAGTCTATACTATATTTGTTTCCCCAATATACACATACTATATTAACCATCTTTAAATTTTTTATATCTCTTTAAAAATTCTTCTGCTAATTTTTCATTACCTATTTTATTTGGATGTCTATCTAAATCAGATATTCTATGTTTAGTATCTAAACAATAACTTAATGTCCATGATTTTTCTTGGTTATAATACTCGTTAGTAATTATATCACCAGGCCAACCTAGAAAGTTTCTATTCATTCTATCATAATAACCTGTTGATTGTATTAAAGCTTTAAAGTAATCTGCTTTTGCATTTAAAATTCTACTTTTCTCCGTCTCATCTAGCTTTTCTTGGTATCCATTTTCCAGTTCTTTAAATTTTCGGATTAACTCTGCTCTCCATAAAGAGATCATTTGAAATTGTACATACGGTACATTAAGATGTCTACATAAATTTTGATATGCAAATTGTAATCTTATAGATTTTAAAACATGATAATTAAGATCACCTTTTAAGTCAAACGTATCATTTCTCCATACATCTTCCTTTCCAAAGTTTTCTGACCAATCACGTCTATGACCTTGTGACCAGGCAGCCACTACTAAACCTACTTTAAATAAATCTACTCTTGTACGAAAATTAGTTAAGTAATCTGATATACTACTATAAATTTTTTCATTACCTGCACCTGAAGCTGACAAGTTAACTAAATCCATATTCAATTCCTTAGCAACTAGTTCTGGCCATTTAGGCCAATTACATTCCAATTCAGGATGAAAAGTAGAAATTAAATCATTGGTTGACCAACTACAACCACTTACTAACATTATATTTTTCATCTTTTAAATTTAACCTCTTTTTTCTTTCTTTTCCATTTTTCTGGCCAGTATAAAGATATTATGGTACATATTATACCACTTGTTAAACATATACCACCGAATATTAAAATGAAAGTTAAAAATGCTTTCATACTGTAAATACCTTATTTGGTTGTTTAGATAAAACTTTATAGGCAGTTCCATTTTTCATTTCTTCTATTGTAAATTGGTTGTTTGCCAATAATTTCATCCACTCATTTACATTAGCTTTTGTAGGTTTTAATGGATCATTTATAAATTGAATAAATCTTGTAGATACTGGCCATGCAACGTTTCTACCATCACACACAACAGGCACACCTTCTAATATTGAATCAATAGCTGATAAACTCATATTGGTAATTAAACAATGGCAATCATCTAAATCTTCTTTTATATCTTTTCCCCACCACTCATTACCAGGTCTAGGTTTATATCTAATTCTTATATCTCTATTTGTTAATTTTTTTATTTGTGAAATTGCTCTATCTACCCAACCTGCTTGATTCAGATTATTATGTTTATACGTTACCGTTTCAGAGGAAGGACATATTAGTATATGATCTCCTTCACCACCTTTCCAATTTTCAAATTTAGATGGTAGACCTTTTTTTTCTAATTCTTTTAATCTAACATCACCACCTTTTTTTGATCCTTCTAATGTGTGTATCTTACCTTTTACAATTCTAAAGTAAGTTTTATCGTAATCGTGTATTTTAGGGATAGGGTATCTTGTAATTGGTTGAGTTAAATAACCAACATCAACATAGTACCATTCTTGTCCATGTTTTTCAAGTTGTTCAATCTTTGATACGTTATCGCCACCTAAACCCCAAAAAAAATGTTGGTCTAAACTTGTTGCTGGCCAGCCCTTTTCCAAAGCAGGCCAAATTTCGTGGGATAAACAATCAATTCTATCCATTCTATGTGTAAAAATCATAATAACCTTTTGTGTACCTCGCCACTATTTATCTCACTCATTTTCCATTGTGTATAGGCCATGTCATATAACCATTGTGTTCTATCTTTCTCTGGCATTACTGTTTCCTCTAACACATCTATATTATGAAATGACACTGGCCAAGCATGTGATGTTTTTGATAATGTGATAGTAGGTATACCAGCACAAACTGTTTCTACTAATGCATTACTTGAATATGATATTGCAACTCTAGCATGATCTAGGTCTTTATATAAGTCTTTACTACTAGATTTATTAAAATCATCACCAACATGTTTACTAAAAAATATATTGTTTCTTACTTTTAAATTTAATAAAGATCGTAAGTTATATCTTAAAGGAAATCTAGGGTGTAATCTAACCATAATGTCTTCAGCAGTATATTTTGAAATTTTTATTATAATATCTTTTACCCAATTATCATAGTCACTATTTCTACTTACTAGATCATTTAAACTGGTGTCTACAGGATTTTGTAATAGTAATAAAATATAATCACCATTTTTCTTCCAAGGTTTTATCTCAATGTTTTGTTCTTTCTGTATCTGTAACCATCTATCTGGTTTACAACCTACATTATTAAAATAACCTTTATTGTAAGTATAACAATTCTTACCTACTCTATAATAATAATCTGGTTTATCTATATTTAAATTCTGTCTAAAGGTTGCCTGTTCTACAACTAATATAGGTTTCTTTTGTTCTATAATATATCTGTACATATCAGCATTTATTATCTTCATTCTACCTAATATATTTGATTGAATATATGCGTCTGCTTTATGTTTATCTCTATCTTTATATTCTATAAGTTTAAAATCTTCATGTGTAGGGAAAACAAAACCAGCCTTGGTGTTAAATGCACCTTTGATACCTATAATCATAATCTAACCTTTGTTGTTATATCGTATAAATGAAACCATTCATCTGCATAATCTTGATTCTCATAATCTTTATACCAAGGACCACCTAATGTCCAATGGACATTTTTTGCGTCTGGATTATAATTATATTCATTTACTAACCAGTTCCACTCTAAAGGTATATCACCTATCATATGTTCTCTTTCTAACCATTTGAATTGGTGTAGTTCTAAACCACTTGCCTTGTTAACATATTCAGGTGTTAGTGCTGTACATTGTGAATTGTGAAATAACATTACACTAGACCAGTTCTTTTTAGGAAAAGCTTCGTTCTTAGCACCTCTAAATTTTACATCTTGTTTAGGTATATAATCATGTTTACAACACATAACAGAATATTTGTATGTAGCATAACCATATAAATCGTAAATATCTGATCTAAACATCATATCACAATCCATATAGATTGACCAGCCCTTATATTTTGATAGATAAGGTACTAAAAATCTGCTAAATGCAAAGTCTGTTGATTGATTGGATTCTTTTGCTCTTTTAAATTCTCGTAAATTATTTAAACTTAATGGAGTTATACTTACAGGTCCACTAGCATGTGATCTAATACTTTCAGATAGTATGTGGTATGCTACTGGCTCACCATAATCATATCCTATAAAAACATTACAAGGAGTTGGTACAATATTAATCATAATCTAGATTCCTTACTTTTACCTTTTATCTTTCTTGTTCCTTTAGTATGGTCATATATTTTACCTAAAATTGACCGAGCTTGGACATGACCTACTCTTCCGTCGCCAATATCATAGTTAAGTATACCGTATTTGTCCTCAAATCTCTTTCTAACTACATCAAATATCCATGAATCATGTTGTTGTTCTTCTTTAAAAAGTAAATCTTTATCATACATCTTTCTCATATCTGTAGCAAACTGTTTTATAAAATCATGTTTCATATTAAAGTATATAAAACCACACTCACTATAAGTTGGTCTGTTAAGATAAGTTAACATACACTCGTCTCTATGTAAATGTTTTTTAATCCAATTTACATCAATCTTTTTATAGAACACACTATCGGCGTCTATAAACATAATGCTATCGTAATCTTTACTTTCTAAAATTGATTGTGTATATGCATATACTTTATAAGAAAATCTTACTGCGTCTTTAAGAAAACTTACAGGTATCGTTATTTTGTTTCTGTCTACAAATTTTTTAAGTTCTGGTATTTTATCATACATATCAATATCTTCATTGTATATTTCTAATTCAAATGGCCACTTGTACGTTTTTTTGAATCTTCTGGCATATTGTTTGTAGAGATAATTGTTCCATGTACTAACGACTTTTATTTTCATGGCCAATCTTTTGTATATAATAACTATCAACAATATCAGATAAAGGGTTACCACACTTTTCAGTGTCTAATATTTGTTTTAAATCTATTTTGGTTTCTTTTAGAAAGGATTCATACATCATATCTTTGTCTGCGTTCCCCTTTCCTGTTGCGCCTTTCTTAACAACGCTCGGTACAACTGTATTGTAACTATAGCCTTTGTCTTGTAATCTAAATTTGAGGATTCCACAATTTTCAGCAATTTGAAAAAGACCTTGACCTTTAGAGCCAAACGAGTAGCCTTCAATATAGATAGTTGTAGGAGTATGTATGGGAGTGAGTATATCAAATATAAAATCTGATATATTTTTGAATCTTTCAATAGGGTCAGTCCATGTTTTATGTTCATAACCAATTATATTCTCACTTTGTTGACCTTGCCATTTCTTTTTGGTGGTCAGATAATAAAAATTTAATTTACCATCATTTATACAAACAGCTGGACTCGTTAAAGAGTAATCAATTCCAACTTTCGTGTTCTGCTTCGTCTGGTATATCATTGTCTTCCTGTTCAACCTCATATCCACAGAAAGGACAAGTAAGAGCTTCTAAATCGTTTTTCTCCTCATCCCATTCTACAGTATATTTAGTCTGACAATTAGAACAATGTTTAGAAACTCTTTCCATTACAGCTTAAATTTTTTAAATTGATTTTTGGTAACGTCTTGTTTTATTCCACCAACTACATAAGATTCAATTTCAGTTTCTTGTGGTGCATTTTGATTTGATCTACTGTTTAACCAATGTTCAACCCACGGTAGTGAGTTTTGTTTTTGATCGTAAGAAGGAGATAAACCTATAGCTTTCATACGTCTATTAGCCATGTATTCTATAAATTGGTGTAATAACTTTTCTGATAAACCAATCATAGACCCTTTACTGAATAGGTATGTTGCCCAACGTTTCTCATCTTGTACTGCGTCATCGTACATTTTATAAACTTCTTTATCACAATCTTTAATTACTTTTAACATTTCTTTATCGTTCTCGTAATCTGTCCAATTGTTAATAATTTTTTGTGACATTGCTAAGTGTTGACTTTCATCCCTTGCAATAAAGGATATAATTTTAGCAGAGCCTTCTAATTTTTTAAGTTCTCCAAATGCAAAACTACAAGCAAATGATACATAAAATCTTAAACCCTCTAGTATGTTTACCGAAATCATAGCCAGATATAATCTTTTCTTTAATTCATACATATCAACTTTATCTGGATTTAAATGCCATCTATGACCCATATCAATTAATTCATCATAGGTTTTAGTGACATTAGCTGCTCGTTCTTCTATTTTCTTGTCTTCTATTATCGTATCAAATACTTCACTTGGATTTGAATATAAATTTTTAATAATGTAAGTATAAGATCGTGAGTGTATTGTTTCCATGAAATCCCAAGTAATTATACAACTTTCTAATTCTGGTATTGATACTAAAGGTAAAAATGCTAAACAAGGTCCTCTACCTTGTACACTATCTAACATAGTTTGATACTTTAAGTTAGATGTAAATATAAACTTTTGTCCTTCAGATAAATCCAAGTAATCATTTCTATCTTTCTGTAAAGATATTTCTTCAGGTCTCCAAAAATAGCCAAGTTGTTGTTGACATAACTTGTCAAATATAGGATATTTCATATTATCATATCTTTGTACAGACAAATCGGGTCCAAAAAACATTAACTGTTTTGTTGTATCTATTCCTTTTGTTTTATTAAAAACTGATTTACTCATAAAATTTATTTATTATATTATATATTGCAACTATCACAATCTTCCTCTTTTATTTCCTCTTTAGGTTCTTCAGGTGTGATAGGTGTATCGTAATCTATAGAGTGTTTAGGTTCTTCTATATCTTTTTTACTATCGTATGTGTTTTGGTAGTATGATGTTTTCCAACCATACTTATATGTATTTAATAAATCTTCTACCATTACTGAAACAGGTACTTGATTATCATCAAAATGATCTGGATTATAAGACCAGTTACCTGATATAGCTTGGTCAAAGTACTTTTGCATTACTGCGACAATGTTTATATATCCTTCGTTATTAGGCATATCCCATAATAACGTATAAAAATTCTTTAATTTATTATATTCAGGTACTATTTGTTTTAATGTACCTTTTTTAGACTTCTTAATTGATAAGTGGTCTCTAGGTGGTTCAATGCCGTTTGTAGCATTTGAAACCACACTAGAAGACTCGGAAGGCATTTGGGCTGATAGAGTACTATGTCGCAGCCCAAATTCTTTAATATCTGCTCTTAATTTATCCCATTTCATGGATAGTTTACGATTTACAATTTCATCAACTTCTTTTTTGTAAGTATCTATTGGTAATATACCATCTGCGTATTTTGTTCTCTTAAATAATTCACACTGTCCTTTTTCTTTTGCAATCTCATTACTTGCTTGTAATAAGTAAAATTGGAAAGCTTCTGTTAATTTATCTACTTCTCTCCAAGCACCTTTGTCTTCATATTTGTAACCAGTTTTTGCTAGATAATGTGCAAGGCCAATATAACCAACACCTAATGATCGTCTTTGTTTGGTAGATATTTCAGCGGCCTTTACTGGATATTTTTGATGATCTATCATTTCTTCTAATGCTCTTACTGTAAGATCGCATAGTTCTTCCAGATCATCTGGATCGTTGATCTTACCTACATTGATTGCTGATAGAATACATAGTGCAATCTCTCCTGGACCATCTATATGTTGGATAGGAGTGGTTGGGAGTGTGATCTCTTGGCATAGGTTACTCATAGTCACTACATCTTTAAATGATGAGTGAGTATTGCAATGATCTATATTCATTATATAAATTCTGCCTGTTTCTGCTCTTTCTTTTAATATGTCAAAGAATAATTTTTGTGCTGATATTTTTCTTTTATGTACACTTGTTTTTCTTTCTGCTTTTAAATACATATCATCAAATTCTGGTGTTCCCCATACATCATAAAGTTCTGGTACTTCGTGTGGTGAGAATAATGTTATTTCTTCTTCATTAATAAATCTTTCATAAAATAATTTAGATAGTTGTATAGAATAATCTAATTTTCTAACTCTGTTATCTTCCGTACCTTTATTATTTTTTAAAACTATAATATCTTCTATTTCTTGGTGCCAAATAGGGAAGTGAACAGTTGCCGAACCTCCACGTACTCCGTTTTGAGTACAACACTTAACCGTTGCTTCAAATTTTTTAAGGAAAGGAATAACTCCTGTATGTTGGACTTCTCCCCCTCGGATTCTTGCATTAATTCCTCGTACTCTACCTGCGTTGATACCGATACCGGCTCTTTGAGCAACGTAATTTCCAATAGCCATGTCACTACTGAATATGCTAGGTAAAGTATCGTCAACGTCAACAAGTACACAACTAGCATACTGCTTAATAGGAGTACGAACACCAGCCATAACAGGAGTTGGAATATTAATTTTAAAATTGGATATAGCGTCATAATATTTCTTAACATAGGTCATTCTCCTTTGTTTTGAATAGTTTTGAAAAAGTGTAGCAGATATTAACATATACATAAATTGAGGAGTTTCATATATTTCTCCACTTGATCTATCTTGTACTAGATACTTGTCAATGACTTGTCTTAAGCCTGCATATGTAAAGTTATTATCTTTGTCGTGTGTAATCCAATTCTGCATTCTACTAAAATCTTTTTTATCATATTTTTTTAGAATTTCTGGATCGTATACACCTTTTCCAACACACTTCTCTACATGATCGTAGATGTGTGGATGATCCCATAATCTACCAATAACTGATTTTCTTAAACTGAACAATAATAGTCTAGCTGCCACGTATTGGTAGTTGGGATTTTCTAGGGAGATTAAATCTGAAGCTGACTTGATTAAAATTTGTTGTATATCATTTGTGGTAATACCATCATAAAATTGGAGGCCACTATTCATTTCAACTTGTGAGGCTGATACACCTTTTATATCTTCACAAGCGTACTCAACCATTTCATGTATCTTATCAATATTAAGAGGTTCACTTCCTCTTCCATTTCTTTTTTCAACGTTAATTTTATCTATCATTTTATTTTTTTCCAATGGTTTAATTTAGTGAGAGCACTTAATTGTGAGTAAGTATTCACCTTTATAATATCTGCAATTTTAGAAATTGTAAAGCCACCAAGAATCATATCATTAATATCTTTAAATTGTAAATCTTCTGGCCATATAACAATGTTGAAATCAGAATCAATCATCTTATACATGCGATTTATAATTTCTTTATTTCTTGGTTCGTTGTCAAATATATAGGTTATCCTATTGTTCGGTACTTTGTTATTTAAAGACAAATCGGCACCAGCAGCTGCGATACAATTGCCAATGAACAATGAATCAAACGGACCTTCAACTATATATACATGATCTTGAAAATTTAAACGTTCTAATCCAAAAACTTTTTGTTTGTTTTCGTTTAGTTTGATTGTTAAGTATTTAGGAATATCATGTCCTAAACTACGACCTTGAAATGCAAATAAATCACCAGTTGTATCGTAAAAAGGAATAATGATCCTATTGTGATCCTTTTGAGTTTTATATGTGTTTGGTTTAACTTTGTTAACAAGCTGTTGAAATTTTTCTGTATAATATAACTTATCAAAAAATTCTTCAGGTATTTTTCTATCTATTAAATATTTTTTTGCAACATGGTCATCATCTAAATCTTTAATTACTTTACAATCATTCAATATATTAATTTTAAATACAGGTTTTTCAAATTTCCAATTTGGTTCAGGTGTAGATGGTGCTGACCCTTTATATCTTTCTAATAGATATTCTTTGTGTAGTTTAGGGTCTATAAATTTTAAGAAGTTAGTAAAGTTTTGTCCTTGGCCACAATTATGGCATTTAAAGAACATATCATTTTTTACTCTATAAAAATATGCTCTTGCTTTACTTTTAGATTTTTTAGAATCACCACAATGAGGACAACGAAAGTTAAACAGATAGTCTGTTTTCTGTTTAAACTGTTGCAACCTTCCCGATAGTTGATTGATAAATTTTAGATCAATATAAGATGACATAGTAAAGAATACTATACACCATTACTATGAAATTGTCAAGCTTAATTGAAAAATGAAAGCAATGGGAAAAAACCTTTTTTGGATAACATTAAAACCGTTATAAACTCTACGGCAATAAAGGCACCTATAATAATCCACTTGTATTTCTCTAATAAACTAATTCTACCTCTAAATTCGGTTTTTATCTCAATCAGTTCATTTTTTATACGTTTTTCAGATTCTTCTATCATATCTTTAAGTTCTCGTTCTATACTTAAAGTTTCACTGGCTCTTATTTTCAGTTTAGAAAAGATAACATCATCTATTTTTTCCTGGTGTTCTATCTTTTCCTCGTGTACTGCCAGCATAGATTTAATAGAAGTTGATACATCTGTCAACTTATCAATAGCTACATCTAATCTATGTTGTATATTATTAATCTGTTGTACATCTTTAGTTAATTCTGCTAATTGTACGTGTATTTCTGTGTGGTTATTTTCTGCCATAGTGTTTTATTTGTTTATCAATATTTATAATAGTTTCAGTTTCACATGCTTTTAAATACGTTAATTTTTGTGAGCAGGTCCACAATACGCACCAACATAAAAAAAACTTTATGAAGGTCCAAAATATCTTTCTTATCAGACAGCCTCCTAAATTGTGTAGATAGATACCATATTAGATTTGCCTTTAACTTTAACCATATCTAATTTCTTCCAATCGTATTTTGATCTTATCATTCTGTATGTATCATAACCTACTATTAATGTTGCGTCATAATTTTTACTTACACCTTCTAATCTACTTGCAAGATTAACGGCGTCACCTAAAACAGAATAATCAAACCTTTGATCGGAACCCATATTACCAACTACAGCAGGACCTGAATTTATTCCTATGCCGATGTTGATCTTGATACCTGTACCAAAACTTTCACTGTCATTTAACTCTTTTAATTTGTTCATCATTTCACATGCCGAGTTAACTGCAAGTGATCTATGATTATGTTGTTGTATTGGAGCATTCCAAAATGCCATAATACAATCGCCCATGTACTTATCAATAGTACCACCATTTTTCATTATAATGTTTGTCATGGGTGTTAAAAATTTATTTATAACTTTTGTAAGACCTTGTGGATCAGATTGAAATTTTTCTGAAATAGGAGTAAATCCTCTTATGTCACAAAATAAAAAAGTCATATCTCTTGTATCACCACCTAATTTTAAAAGTTCAGGATTTTTCTGCAACTTCTTAACCATATCTGGTGCTAGGTAATGTTCAAATTGTTTTTTGATTTGTAATTTTAATCTATTCTCTCTTGCAAAGTTATTGTATATCAAGTGTGCCCATACTATACTTCCTATTACTGCGATTGATGACCAATCTGTAAGTATCATATGTTTTTGCCATAGATAACCACTTGCAAGTGCTAAATCAAAATAAAAACCTCCTAAAATTATAGCTGACCAAAATAAGCCAGCTCTAGGTAAAACTATTAAAAAGAAACCTAATGATAATAATAAAACAATCCATTCTGCCATAGGTGCCCAATCAGGTCTTTTTATATACTCACCTGATAATAAAGTTTCTGTTGACAAGGCCGCTATTTCGTGTGTGTTCTTTAAACCATTAGGTGTAAGTACAAAAGTGGAACCATCAAACGTAGCACCTATGAATACAATCTTACCTTTCATAGATGACCAATCTTTATCTGTATAATCTACTCTAGGTATTCTATGTCTAAAATCAATCCATATACTATCTTGGTCAGGTATTGGAAACTTGATTATGGACAAAATCTTTTCCGGCACGGAATTATCCAAGGATAATTTTCGTATAACAGAGTCAACGCCCACTTTGACTTCCACGTTAGCGATAGCGAGAGATTTCCTTTCAATACTCTTTAAGTTCTTAGCTGTACTTGTTTCAGTTAGAATAACTGGATACTTTGAGATCATCTTCAAAAACATTTCATCACCACCTAGCCTATCTTTGTGAACAAATACTACGTTCAAAAATACTAGAGCTGCACCATTTTTATATGCATTGATGATAGTACGACCTAATATGTCTCTCTTCCAAGGCCATTGACCTTGTTTCTTTAATGCTTCATTTGATATATCTAACAACACAAGACTTTTAGACTCATAGTTATCGCCAAGTGTTTGATATAGATCAAAGGTCTTTAGTTGGAGAGTTTGTAAAGGTACTGGATTATATAATTTTAATCCTAATAGTATTAATACACTTACTATTACTGCCCAAATGGAAGTAAATTTAGTCATATCATATTTAGTCCGTTTGAATGATTGTGATATTGTTTTGAGTAGAGCTGCTACCTACATCAAGGTGTTGTGCTTCTGAATCTTGTAAAATCTGTATGTCTGCCTCTTTACTAGTTTCAGTTTTTACATAAGCTCTATGATTGTCGTTGTATCTATTTAATATTGTGTAATCACCAGACGTTGAGGCAGTTGCGTTAAAGTCGTTATCTAACGTTGATACTCTTCCTGTAGAAGTAGTACTTGTTGACACACCACCACTTGTTGTAGTTAAGGTTTGAGTTACATCTCCAGTACTATAATTTAAAACTTCACCACTAGCAGTTACTTGCGTTTCTGAACCACTATTATCAACCCACTCCGTACCACAACTTGAATTGGCATTGTCCCAATAGTATCCATAATTTAAACAATCTTCTTTATCATAACTTGCTAATAACAATTCTAATTCTGCGTCTATGTCATAGTTATCTTCAAAATCATACTCATCTTCCCAATTAGACTCATCATCTTCATTATTGTAATCGTAACCTGTATACCACCAATCATACACGGCGTCCCAATATATGTCCCAATCTGCCCACTCCCAATCAGTTATGTAAGTCTTCTTTAAGTCTTTCATCTTCCAAGGTTTAGGTTGGTTATCACACATCTTATAGTTTGGCCACGATCCACACCAACCATATAATTTACCCCATATCTCTTTTGATTCTTTAGTCCAACTATCGTTAGTTACTTTTAAAGTCCAATCATCTTTGTACCAGTCATTTAAATAATCAACATAATCTTGGTTACACCAATAGTCTTCGTAACCATTGTACTCACAATAGTTTTGTATAGTTAATGTTGGAGGTCCACCTTGGTTTTTGTATTCTGCATTGTTATAGTAGTCATCATCTAAAGCAAAATCTTCCCAAGTATATCCTTCAACTGTAGTTGCTTCTGTTTCATCTTTTGTATCTTCAACAACATCTTGTTCATCTACATCAACATTCCAAGAAGTTAAACCATAGTCTTCTAATAGATCATTATACTTGTCCGAATATTCGTCCCAATCTACAGCGTCCCAATCAATAGTATCCCAATCAATAGTATCCCAGGTACAATCTGAACAACCAATAGCGTCAAAGTATGCTTGATCCATTTCTGCATACATTTTCTTTGCGTCATCCCAATCCATAGTTTGCTCACCTTCGGCATCCCAAACTGAAATCTGGTTGTCTTCATCTATATAACCCCAATCTTTTAAATCATCTTCCCAAGAATCATAATAAGATGTATCAACTTCTTCTACTTCAACTAAAGTATTTTCTTCTGCTGATTTTGTTTCAATCATTGTATCTGCTTCACTAGAAGATAAATCTGTACCAACAATTGTATTACTATCTTCTACTATACTTGCTTCTTCATTAATTAAAGCCTCTTCCATTTCTTGTGCTTCTTGTTCGTCTTTAGACATTTCAGATTTTGAATCTATATCACCAAAATGTTTTGCTGTATCTTCTTTAATTTCATCTTCAAATTCATCTAACTCAATAATGTCTGACTTATTAGTCTCTATCTTTGGAGGAGTTGGTGTTAAGTCGTTTGATACAACTGTCACTGAATTGTAAGCGTTAGTTATTGTTTGAGAACCTGCGTCATTGGAGACCGTTACCGACCCTACTGCACCATCACTATCTGGTAGTAAGGTAATTGTAACCTCACCACTAGTGTCAACTGTTCCTGAAAAGGCAGTACCTTGTACTGTAATTGAGGCAAATCCAGCATTGATGTTAACTTCACCACCTAAATTAGATACCTGTCCTGATTCATATGTAAATGTACCAACGTTAACTGATATGTTCATTGCCAATTCAATTGGTACAACCGATGTATCAAAAGCAAACTCATCAATTATTAATTCTGTATTTGGTCCCATTGTAAATTTAGTATTATCAAGGTAATGAATAATCATACCACCATCTTCACCAGTTTGGAGGAAATCGTTCATCTGCAACTCATAACCCATTGCTGTATTTTGAGTTTCTCCTTCTCTTTCGTTCCAAGTAGTACCCATTTGGCCTATGACTTCGCCAACTTTAGGACTTGTTATTTGTGATGATGAAATACTAGTACAGAAAAGTACCAGAAAGGTAATAAAAAATAAAATTCTTTTCATTTTTAACATCCATTGGAAACCGTAGCCGTAACATCAGCTGATTGTGTGTTTCTATTAAATGAATAGGTACAAGAATCTGAACCGTTTTGTGCAAAGTTTAATGTGTAATCGTAAATTGAATCACCTGATATGGTAACTTGACCTGTGTTACCACCACCTGTTTGGTCAAAATTTATTACCGAACCATCTGTATAAAGATAAATCTTGGCAGTATTATTTCCACCTGCCATATGTAATCTTATTGTATTACTATCTCCAGATATGTATGTTCTTAAATAGTTGTTGTCACCTAATATCAACATTGTATCTCCATATGGATCAGTATCGGCAGCTGTGTAACTAGAGTGAATATCTAAAATATTTGAACTACCTATAATATCGTGGAGTTGATAGTTACCTGTACCGTATGATGAGGTATGTAATCTATTGGAGTTCCCAATAATATAAATGTCTGCTGTAGCGCCTTCACTACCTGAACTATCTGCAAATTGTCCGTGTGATGTTGTTTGTGGACCAATAGCCTTGTTAGAGTTTGTATTAAACCCTACTGAATCAGTTGTGCCATAAAATTGTACATCATTTGAATCACCTGACATAAGAACATATAAGAAGTGATTATCACCTTTATTTCTTACCCAAAAAGTATTTGAGTCACCTGTAATATCTAAATCAACATTGAAATTTGCTGTATCATTTGCCCAAGTATCATAATCTACTACGTTTAAGTTACCTGTAATATCGTGGTCTAAATAATGTCCAGTAGCATCCGTATCATCACTATCTATTCTTAATTTATTACCATCACCAGTTGCTGTATAATCTAAAGTCATATTCTCACCTTTAAAACTCACGTGATTTGAATAATCTGTTACGTTATTATTACCTATTTGTTTAATAATGATTGTGATGTTCTCTCCATCTACTTTAAATGGATAAGATGTAGAATACCCTACTGTATTACCAGTACCATCTTGTTTGATAAAAATTGATCCGTCGCTATCTTGGTTGTCTTGTTGAATCCAAACGGAATTGCCTGCGAAACTGTTAGTTAGTGTCGCTAGAAGAATCACTATTGACATCATTATTTTTCTCATCTGTATTCTCCTCTTGTTCTAATTTTTTTAATTCTTCTTTTTGTTTAAGATAATCTTCATAGGTTTTCTCTTTTTTCTTCTCACCTATATCCACATGTACACCTATTTCAGTATCATTTGTATAATCTATTACCTTTTTTTCTGGTATTGCTACTTCTTCTATTTTAAATGCCCATAAATCTTTTATAATACCTTTGTGTATTAATTCTACTACACCTTTTTCAATTGCTTTTCTTATTGCAAAGGTCACTGGTTCGTTTCTAGCATAACCAGCTTCAATCTCTACTAACATTGTATCTGTATCAAAATATTTAAATACATCTGATCCAAAAGCTGTAGAAACTATAGTCTTTTCAATAGTAGTTACTATAACTACCTCACCTGTTTGTACATTAACCAATCTTAATATAACTGTAACAATATCTTGTCTGTATTGTTTATTAGCTTGAATACCTAATACTCTTGCACCTAATCCACCAGATTTAATATCACTATCATAACCTACTATACCACCTGTGATATATGCACCTGCGAATAGTAAAGGTGGTAAAGGTTCTGCACCTTCTCCATTAACTTGTTGTCTTGTAGACCTAATCAGTTTTCTTTCTTGTAATAGACTTGGTAAACTTGTTCTCTCTACAACTCTAAACCATTTGCCATCACCTGCGTCTTGTAAAGCTTTAATTAATAACTGATATGATCCTTGAGTAACCGCTGTACTCATTGAGGCAAAGTTACCACCTGGTTTCTTTTGACCAGTCATATCAACAAAGTCATAGACAGCAATTATAATAGGGTCACCACTAGGTTCCTTAATTTCTGTTAAATCTTTATAAGCAACCTTTTGTGTTCTTATATCAAAATTTACTTTGTTTGAACCAGCACAACCAACTAACAAAAATGTTAGTAATATTACTGATAATATTCTTATCATTACGAATTGTCTTCCTTCGGCATAGTAAATGTTGTTACGGTGCCATCTGTTTCAGTTACAGTTACGCTTACAGTATCGTTTGATCCTGTAGTTGTTGTTGCCCAAGTTACCACTTCACCACCAACTGGTGATGTAAATGTACCAGAGTCTTGTTGTAGACCATCTGTACCAAAAACGTTATCTGTAAGTTGTTTTGCTAATGCTGTATAAAATCTTGCTTCAACATTTGCTTTGAATTTTGCAACAGCTGTTGCCTTTGCGTCAGCTACTAATTTATCAGCTGCCGCTTTGTTAGCTGCTTTGATTGCGTCTTTTCTAGTCTTCTCTATGTTCTCTATCGTTAGATAGTGTGATGATTTTCCCACTCCACTAAATGATGGACTGTGAAATTTAAAACCTAATTCACTTGCATAGGTACTAGAACAGAACAATAATGTTATTAAAATGGTTGATAATTTTTTCATATTCCCTCTATTTTACACCAATATTTATAATAATAGTGTGTTAAATTATCAAATTTCTTTGTGGGAATCGTATAGGAAATGATGGTTATTTACTTGACAACTTATTAATCAGTTCAAAGGCTACTTTTATCTTCTCTTCCAGTACCTTAATTCTATAATGAGCTTGTGCTAATGTAACTATTAAAAGTATAAACGCCAAGAATATTGGCCATAACTTTGTTAGCAATATTATTGCTTCTGAATCCATAATTATTTAATTAACTTGGAGGTCCTCCCAAAAGGGCAAGTAGAACCATTAGAATAATTAATATTCCTGTAAAATAGTAATTCATCCTGGCATTCTCCATAGTTTTTTATCCTCATGTTATTGTACATCTATTTATAAATCTTTTCTAACAATATGCTTTCTTAATGCTCTTACTAGTTCTTCGGTTTTATCTACAACAGCATTTAAACCTTTATCTTGTATTCTCATTTTTATCATTGCTCTAACTAGTTCCTCAATTTTATCTATGATAGCAATTAAAGATTTGTCCGTGATATAATGGTTTTTTTCTCTTAACTTATCATATTCTTTTAATGGAATTGTGACAGTTCTTTGAGAAGTTATTTCATCTTCAAAACTTGCGTCTAAACTTCTTTGTTGTTCTTCTGTATCATTCATCATAATTTACCTCACTCTTTTTCTATTATTTATATGTGCTTTCTCAACTAGTTTTTTATTTTGACCATAATATGCTACAGCATGTCCTACTTTACACATTAATTTATTAACAGATTTACCATCAAGCCATACATCACCGAGTATTCTTCCAAACTTACCTGTTTCGGAATCTCTGTATGTTTTGATTGAAATCTTTGTTGCTTTTTTGATTTGTTCTTGTAAGAATTTTTTAGATTTTAGTCCGTATTTCTTCTCAACTAAATCTCTTGTTCTAGATTCTGGTGTATCTATACCAAACAATCTAACTCTTTGTGCAAACAGAATATTAAAACCCATATCCAGTATTACATCTATTGTATCACCGTCTACGATTTTTGTTACCCTTTTAACTCTGTAATTGTAATCAGTTTTATCACCTAATTTAGCCATAATATACCTTTCAATTTTATTTATGCCAATAATAAGGGTTGATCTTATCAGCAAACTTATTAATTTTATAATTCAAATATATGATAAAAATAATGAAACCTAAAATGTATAACATTATTCATATTTTCCTTTTATTTTTTAAACTTAGCTGCTTCTTCTGAACCACCAGTAGCAGTTCCTTTTGTATAAGAGTGAGCACCCATACCTGCAAGGTCTCCATCTTTAACTATTAAATATTCATTTCGTATATCTTCTTCATCAAAAAAGCATTCTAAAATTTCTCTAACACCATCTGCATATCTAGCCTGTGCTGATAGTGAAGTACCTGAAGTGTGTGGTGTCATACCATGGTTAGGCATTGATCTCCAAACGTGGTCGTTAGGTGCTGGTTGAGGAAACCAAACGTCTCCTGCATAGCCACTTAATTGACCTGACTCTAACGCTCTTGCTATAGCGTCCTTGTCACAAATCTTTCCTCTTGCTGTGTTAATTATATATGCACCCTTTTTACATTTACCAATCAGTTCATCATTAAACATATGTTCCGTTTCTGGATGTAAAGGACAACTTATATTAATCACATCACATACTGCAACTAATTTCTCAACTGAATCATGATAAGTTAAATTTAATTCTTTCTCTTTATCTGCTGACAATCTATGTTTATCAAAGTAGTGTAAGCATACATCAAATGGTGCCATCTTTCTTAACATATCATAACCAATTCTACCAGCTGCAATTGTTCCTATGTGCATACCTTCCACATCATAAGACCTTTTAACTGCGTCTGCAATATGCCAACCACCTTCGTTAACTATTTTATATTGATTGTGATAATCTCTTACTAAAGATAGTATCATCATAACAATATGTTCAGCAACTGACCGTGAGTTACAATAAGTCACTTCAACTACATCAACTTTATGATCCATAGCCGCTTGTAAATCTACGTGGTCTGAACCAATGCCGGCTGTGATAGCCATTTTTAATTTTGGTGCTGACTCTATTCTTTTTCTATTTAAATAATATGGCCAAAACGGTTGTGATATAACTACATCTGCGTCAACTAGTTCTTTGTCTGCTTGACAACCTTCAGCGTCTTTGTCCGAGGTTACAACCAATGTGTGTCCATTATTTTCTAAAAATTTTCTCAATCCCAATTCACCTGATACACAACCAAGTAATTCTCCTGGTGTAAAATCTCTTCCTTTAGGTGTTGGTAATGACATACCATCTGGATAATTTCTTAACACTGGTAAGTCTTTGACTGGATATGATTTTGGCATACCGTCTTTTGGATCGTCATATAATATACATAATATTTTCATAATCTATTTTTTATTCCTCTTTTTTATGTTTTCCTAATATCTCTACAATTTCCCAAGAACCGTCAGCATAATGATGTACTTGAGCGTCAACTAAATCACACATAAATGCTAATGATTCACCATCTATTTTATAAGTGATACCATTTATTTCTACACTATCCATTTCAGCAGATTTGTTTCTCCATTTTTTCTCTACTTGTCTTTTGGTCTTCAAACAATCAGACATGCTATTGGCACCTTTATGGTCTATTAATTGACCATCTGCAAATACACAAACAGCAAATACTACTTCAGGTGGATGTGCGTGTTCAGCACCTTCTATTGGACAAACTTGGTGTCCATCATCTCCACAACCAGTACAATCTGCTTTAGCAGTACTGAAACCAATCGCTAACAAAAAAACAACTACTATTGCTGTTGCCCATTTCTCCCAAATGTTATGAAATAATTTCATGTTTTTCTCCCTATCTTATTGGCGGTACATACATAACGCCACCGTTTTTCCAAAGATTATTTAATCCTCGTTCTAATTTAAGTGGTGTATTAGGTCCTACATTTCTATCAAATGATTCTCCGTAATTACCAACTTGTTTTATAATATTATAACCGAATTTCATACCAAGTCCTAACATTGGACCGATATAACCTTCAACACCTAATATTCTTTTAATTTCTTTTGACTTAGCAGTTAACATCATATCCACATTATACATTGTGATACCTGCTTCTTCAGCGTTAACCATAATGAAGTGTGTCCATCTAACTACATCTTCCCACTCTTGGTCACCTTGTCTTACAAGTGGACCTAATGGTTCTTTTGATATAATTTCAGGTAACACCATCCATTTACTAGGGTCGTCTGCACCTGCTCTTGCTGAAGCTAAACCAGAGGCGTCTGTTGTGAATACATCACAATCACCACCAAATAATTTTGCTTTTGCGTCTTTGTTATTTTCAACATATATTGGTTTATATGCCATATTATTTTCAGCAAAGTAATCATTTAAATTTAATTCACTTGTTGTTTCTGCTGTGATACAAACAAACGCACCATCTAATTCTTTTGCACTCTTAATATCCAAATCTGTTGGTATTAAAAATCCTTGACCGTCATAGTAATTAACACCTGCAAATTCAAACATCAAGTTAACATCACGACTAATTGTCCAAGTGGTATTTCTTGCAAGTAAATCAATATTACCAGAAGCTAATGTTGGAAATCTTTGAGCTGCATTTAAACCTACAAATTCTACTTTACTTGCGTCACCAAATATACCAGCTGCAACTGCCTTACAGAAATCTACATCTAAACCACTCCAATTTCCTGCGTCATCTTGAGCAGAGAAACCAGGCAAGCCTGCATTAACTCCACATATTAAATAACCTCTTGCTTGTACTTGTTTAAGTAAACCTGTTTCTCTTTCGTTCTTAAAACTCTTTGTTGTATTACAACCTACTAAAAATAAAGTTGCAATTAATAATAATAATAATTTTTTCATATAATCCATCCTATTGAGTTAATACTTCTGTCTTCTTTTTCTTTTTCTTTTCTGTTAATGACTTAGCAGTACCACCCAATTTCAAACTACCTGATTGGTCGGGCATTTTGTTTTTAATACTAACAATATTGCCATCTTTATCTATTTCTGCCATAGATGGACCACAAATAACTCTACGACCATCTTTCAATTTTTCTATTGCTCTTTTATCTTTCAAACAATCCATTAATCCATCATACTTAACAAACTCGCTAGATGTATTAGTCACAATAAACATTGTAATAATGGTAACTAAAGTTGTTGCGTCCATATTTATTCTCCTGTTACGTGTCCGTTCTTAACACTTCTGATTTTGTCCTTTAATTTCTCTACATCAGCTAGAACCTTTTCCATATCTTTCTGCAATCTCTCAATGTTAACGGCATTGTTCATCATATTTTGTAAATCTTTTTGGATTTGCTCCACCTGGCCGCTCAAAAATTCTATCAACATGAATTGCTCGGAATCCGCTGGCAAGGAACCCATATCCCCCCTTGGCCATTTGATTCTAAATTCGTTATTCTTTTCTATATCAGTTGTTAAAGCTTCTTCTGCTTGCATTAAATCTTTTTCTAATAAAGTTGTATTGGTTTCCAATTTATTTAACCGCTCAACTACCCCAAAATAGGACCACACTCCAACGGCCACGGCTCCGATTATGGCAATTAGGTTTTTCATTGGCATGCTTACTGCCGATTCACTTGATACTCTTATCTCATCTTTTCTCATACTATCCTTTATTGTGCGTCATAATAAGTTTTAGAAAGTTCTCCACGCTCAACTATAGTTCCTTTTTTTCTAGTTCTAGCATAAACTTTTACTGTACCACCACCTGGTTTAGTATAAGTTCTTATTCCACCAGAGAAAACAGAATTAGCTCCAGCACCTGAATCTGAATATGTATTAGCTGCTGTAGCAGTATTCTCATATTGCCAAATACTATTTGATCCTGGTACATCTACCCATGCCATTATTTTTTCTCCTCTTCCTTTTCCTTATCAGGTTCGTAATACTCTTTGTATTTATCCAACAATTCATTTGTGATTGCTAGCTGGTTTCTTATTTGTGCGAAATTTTTTGCGATTAATTGGTAATCTTTATCGGTAAGGCCAAAAAGTACTGGATCCAACCCTTGTTCTTCCATCTTTTTGAATACTTCCTCAGCATTTGAAGACGTGATTATGATCCAATGGATTTGTTCTAACTGTAGAGGTGTTGGTTTGGCTAGCTTTAATTCCTGTCTAGGTACTTCTTCCTTAAATATTTGTAACTTCTTTATAGAAGAACAACTAGTAAGGAATGTAATTAGGATTAGCGAGATTAGGGCACTCTGTATTAATCTCCGACTTCTTTGTGGCATTCTTTTCTTCCTCTGTTAGAGGTGACCCACTTGCGATCTCAATACATCGTGTAGCTTTGTCACCTGCCTTGTTAATAATTCGTTCAATGACCTTCGTCTTATCAATGGCCAATTTACCAATGTCTCGATTCTTTTTATTAAATCGTTTATCTAAATCATCTAAATCTTTTTTAAGATTAGTAACCAACTCATTCATCTTTTGGTTGGCTGCCAATATCTCCTGAAAATCTTTCTTTTGATTCTCAATTAAACTTTGTTGTTCAGCAATAGCTGACTCTAATTTTACTGCGTTCTCTTTTAATATAACGTTGTCTTTTTGCAACTTCATTACGTAGGCACCAGCGCCCAAAAGGGCGCTTAGTATAATGCCTATAAAAAATAATCTAAAACCCATGATTTAATCTTTCTTCAAAATCGCCCAAGCTCCATAAGCTATTGCTGCCCAAGCAGCTATCTTAGCAAGTGGACTAAAAAATAAAACCACAACACCTAAACCGATCAATACTCCACCGTGTAAAGATGTTAATTCTTTAACTCTTCCTGTGATAAAACCTAACATATGTTTTCTCCTTTTTTTTATAGTATTAAATGAAATTATAACGTTTTCATTTTAGCGTTCACCTTTCGGTGTTTTCTCCAAGCTAAAAAACCAAACGCCCTCAAAGTCCAGTACGTTAAATAGTTTAATAGATGGAAGCCATTAACCTCAATGTTTATGTCTCTGAATATTCTGTCTGCCTCTGCTTTGTCTAATAATAGTATTTCACCTTTTTTAGCACCAACTTTTCTTAAAGCTGAAAACTTATAAGCATAATCATGTACTAGACCACCAATAAGTAATACACCTACTGGAGATAAAAACGAAGCTAAAAATTTTGGTACACTTGCACCATCAAAAACAAAACCTTCTGGTATAATGTAATCTTGTCCGTCTAATTTGTATTTGAAATCTCGTGATACTTTCCACTTTCTTACTGTTAATATCCACAAAAGTACTGCACCAAAAAAACCTTTATCTTTAGTTGGTATTGTGATTGGTTGCATATGTGGAAGTTCATCATAAGAAAATCTTCTATCTCTGCCTTTTAAATTAACTCTGTCTGATATGTTTATCAGAAATCCTACAAGTATTAATACTCCTAGTACTGTAAACTGCCAGAATTTTGTCGCTAGTTGAATAAATAACTCTAACATTTATTTCTCCTTATTATTTTTTAAGTACGCCTTTTGATACTAGGTACTTGTGTAATGCTGTGCCTTCTTCTTTTTTCATACTGACCATTGGTTTAAAGTTTCCTAAACCTGGACCTCTTTGACCAGCTTGAGTAGCAGCAGCAAATTCTGTAACTATTTCCCCACCATTTTTTTTACGATAAGATAAAACTTGATTATACTTACCTGTGAATACTACTTTACCAGATTTATCTTTTACTTGGTAAGTTTTATTACTATCTTCTTTTATTCCATGAAATTCTTGATAACTTTTAAGCATTGTATTTGTCCCTAAATGTTTTATATTTTTTTGTTTGTTCTTTAATTTCTGTTTTAGGTATTGTTAATTCATCTATCTTAACTTCTATACTATCAATTTTATCTAACACACCCTTTAACATCATACTATTATTGTCGGCACTCTCTTTAATTTTTTTCTTAAACGTTTCTGGTTTAGCTAACGCCAAAGGGTCTCGTCTACCCATTTTTTCTAATTCTGATTTCTTTGTATGAACAGTATTGTCATCACCTGTTCCTGCAACAGCAGTGCCAGTAGCATTTGCTGGAGCGTCTTCAGCCATCTTATTGATGATTTCATCCATCATTTTTTTATAGTGTTTGGTCATAATCGTACTCCGATATTAATTCTCCATTACGTTCAAATACATCTACACCAAAACAATTAATAGCTGGTGTATCCTGTATGTTAGGTATATTTATGTTTTCCGAGAGCATAGAATCGTATTGATTTGTCTGTTTTAGGTATGTGATAACAGCGGATTCTATTACCAATTGATGTTTTAGATATTGTTTATTTTCTTTAAATAAAAGAGCGGCTGCCACTGCAAAAGAACCTAATGCTCCTTTAATTCCGACCCTTGCTAGTATTCTTTTTAGGTTGAATACAAATCTATGAAGTAGTGTATATGATCTCTTTTCTATTGGGCTGGCTATAGTTCTATATTTTCTTAATACTTTACCCTTGTCATCTATTATACCATGTTTAAAAGCGTCATGCTTTTTAAATGGTGTTACTAACATCTTGACAATTCTATACGTTATTAATAAATCTACACCTCTATTCATTATAGTTCCCTTAACAATTTTTCTATATTAGTATCTGTTTTAATTTCATTTAATTCATGTGGATATAAGTATTTCAGATATTCTAAAAATGTTTTTAATATACTCCAATATTTTTTATCTATTTTAAATAAGAGTAGTATACAAGCAGCTTCAACTCCAAATACGTTTTGTAAAACTATTAAGTGGTTAACCACTAATCTTACTTTGAGTTTACCTGTTACACTAAACTTACGAAATAACCTTTTTAGATACCGTATTCTTTTAATATCTTCATAGAATTCCTTCTCATCTTCTAGAGTAGGATTATCATAATTATGTTGTGCAAAAAGCAACCAGTTATCTTTGGTTATTTCTTTGAACATTATCTACACTAATTTAGCGTAGACTTTTGATGTTCCTGTTTTTAATGTTTCGTACTTGACTTCCATTTTAAGGCCGCCCTCTTTTCTATGAGATATACCATCATCATTTATATCAGAACCATCTACATCTTTACCAAATCTACCACCATGTTGTCTTACTTCTGCTGTAACTGTTCCGTTATCACCTTCCATATTAACAGGACTAACTTCTAGACCTATTTGGGATAACTTTGTTCTTAACTCATCAACTGCAAAAGCAGGTTTTAAATATTCTCTCTCACCAATTGCTCCTACGAATGCATTAACTCTTTTTAATACATCAGGATCATGTATGTTGTGAACACCGATAGCGCCGTCTTCTACGGCATTAACTTCAGGAGTTCCAACACCAGGTGCCAACTTTTCGTTTAAGTACTTCTTAAATGTTTTCATCTTTTGTTTCTTCCTTTTTATCTGTTTCTTTAGTTGATGTTTCTTCCTTTTTATCTGCTAAAACATCTTCCTCAAAATCTTTTAAATCTTCTTCTTTTATGAATGATTTAAATTTTTTCATTGTTTTAATTCCTTTTTGTATCAGGTGTTTCTTGCACCCTCTTTAAAAGTTTATGTGTTTGTTGTATTGCACCATTGACAGCATTTAAATTTGCTTTCATTTGGCCAACATTCAACTCAACTTGTTTAATTTTAGCGGAAAGATCATTAAATTCTTTTGTTAATAATTCCTTTTCCTCTAGTAAAACTTCTTCTCCTATTTTCATAATATTCTCCTATTTATTATTATATATTAAGCTACTACGTGACCACTACCACCAATTACATACCAAAAACTAGACTTGTACATCATAGTTACTGACTCACCTGGAGCGTTTAATGTAACCGTTGTACCTTGTTTAAAGTTTGCTGGTGTAATTGCCACTGCATTTGTTCCACCTGTAGACGCATTTAAAATTGTTTTAACTTGTCCATCTGTAGAAGCAGCCGCTAATGTTGTTGGTGCTGTGTTTGAAGTAGCGTCAACCAATGTCACAGCAGTTGTTAAGTTCGCCGCTTGAGTTGAACCACTTGCTGTTATTGTTTGTGCTGTTTGTTTAAGAGCTATCCAACTTGGAATATTGTTGAATACATCTTCAGCTGATATTTTTTTGTTAATAGGTGTACCACTTGGGTCATCAATTACGTGAAATAAATCTGCTGTATCTAAAGCGTTACCTAAATCGGTAAGCTGTGTTACTTTTTTATCTGCCATTTTTTCTCCTTTTAAAACCCTTTCGGGAATGCTACTGTAGGTAATTGCCTACATCAATTATTATATTATATAGGTGTCCTTTCGGACACCTATAATTCTTTTAGACTACGTATTAAACGTCATCTGAAAATACAACTTCGTCACCTGATTGAGGTACGTTAGTTATATCTGCAGGATTGGATGGTGATGAATCCGATTGGATAGTTCCACCATTTAGGTCTATTGCGTTAGCCCCAATAGTCAATCTATCGTCTGGATTTGGCATAGCGGCTGCGTCTGCACCGTAAGTTGTTGAAAACGTAAGTTCATCACTGTTTCCTCCACTTACATAGCTCAGTTGCGCTGTTCTTCCGTCGCCAACTCCACCATTATCGTTAATTAGATTCAATACTGGTGTTCCTGTTACTTGTACGTCTTCGTCAAATAATACGTGACAAGTGATCGTTCCACCGTTTGCTCTAACTACTTTATCTGTTCCAAATTTCATGCTAGTTATATTAGCCATTGTTATTTTCTCCTTTTAATTGTTTTTTATAAGCTTATAATATCAGGTCTACACTTGTTACAATTAACAATTCGGTATACGTATACCAATTGTAGTCAAATCTGTTTATTTATTAAGCAACAACCGTTACTGAACCAGCAGCTGTACCTATACCAGCAGAGCTAGTAATAGTAGAGTTAGTGGATGTATTTCTATCCTTAACTGTACCGCCGTTTAAGTTCATTGCGTTTGCGCCTACTGTTAATACATCGTTAGCAGCTGTGGCAGCGTTGCCAGCAGGTATTACCAATGCAAAAACTAGTTCGTTTGTATTTGTACCACTAGCATAAGCTAGGTTGTGAGGTCCACGGCCTGAGCCGGTACCTTGGTTTCCATTTTGTACTGCAACATATGGAGCACCTGTTACTGTCACGTCTTCGTTAAATCTAACTCTGACAGACATAGTGTAACCTGCTGATTTATCAGCAGTTGTTGTAATCCATTCTATTTCAGTTATGTCAGCAGATCCCATAGCCGTAGCTAACTGTCCCACTGAAACTAAAACTTCTGGTGTTGCATTTGTATTGTCATTTCCTGACCATACAGAACCCGCTTCTCTAACCCAGCCTGAAGCAGTAGCGTATACTTCCTTCTTCTCAGCCTCGGTCAAATTTTTGGGCTTAATATCGTTTCCCCATAAAGACATAATTCTCTCCTTTAAATTTAAATTTACTTTATTGTTATAACTTATACTATTTATAAGAAAAATATGTTAGAAACCTAATGACTTTAACTGTCGGATTGTAGATGTGGTGTTGGTATGATAGATTCCTATACCACCTCTTTGTGTGAATTGGTCTACGTTTTTCTTAAAATCATCTATTAGTACAGCAGGTTGGCCTTGTGACTTTGCGAAACTCTGCTTTTGTATTCGTCTTACCAAGTTAATTCTGTTCATGTTGGACATGCCAACATTCTTTTTTAACCATTTTATTTTACCTGGTTTACAATTAGGATCATTTGGTGAATAAGCAGATAAGATATGTGGTTTATACCTTGATATAAAACTCCATAACTGTCTACCTCCAGGCATCCAAGGCATATCTGACCAAAATTTAGGAGTTTTTTTAATTATATTCCAATGTTTATCTGAATCAGATTGATTAAATGTAGTTCCTGTTGCCTTCTTAGCAGCAGTCATAAAATCTGCAATGACACCGTCCATGTCACAATATATTCTAGGTAGTTGTTTTGCCATAGCAATACTTACCCTTTTTAAAATGAGTGATTTATTTTTGGATTCATTTCAACAGGAGATTTTGGTTCGCCAGTCATAGTTTTACCTTTTGGGTTCGCTAATTTCTTATCTCTCTCTGTTGTATCTAAAGGCACATCAGCTGGCATGGCTTCTGTATCAGTTTTCTCTCTCTTAACCATAGCTTCAGTTTTCATTTTGTCTCTTAAATGTTTGTAAGCAATACCAACTGATAAAGGAACTTCTCCTGTTTCTTTATTAGGCATTGGCTTAACAGCCTTATGTTTTTCATTTTCTAATTTCTGTCTTAATAATTCAACTTGACCTTTAAGTTTAACCATTTCGCCGTCTTCTTTGGGAGCTCCGTCACCATCTTTCATTGCTCTAATCTTAGCGATCTTAACACCAGGTTTATTATCTTTTGCTATTGGTGGTATTTTTTTACTGTCTTCCGTTTTAAAATACTTAGCGTCTTGTTCTAATTTTTCTGTAGTTTCAGCCGCCTTTTTCCAATCAACATTTTCTTTAACTGTTTGTTTACTGTCAATCTTACTAAAAAATTCGTTCTTTTCTTTAGGCGTCATAGCACCAACACCGGCTCTACCAGTTTTGTCCAATTCTTTTTTGAACATTTCTTTATAACCAGATTCGTTTGTGTGGATATTCATTTGTTTTGCCATATCCTCTAAACTGTTTGGTTTATTTTTTAAATAACTCATTAACTTTTATCTCCTCTTTTGTGTTTTAGCCATAATCTTTCTTTAATAGGTGAAGTATTTCTACCCATTTTATCTATTTTAAAACCTTTAGCTCTTAATTTTTGTGCCTTGTTTTGTATATCTTGTAAAGTTTCTCCATCTTCAAAGCCAGCATGTTTACCATACTTATCACTATAAGAAATTCTAAAATCTGATTTGCCTTCTTTATTTAAAATCTTATCTGCAATTTCATGGCCTTTTTTAACTGTAGATTTTTCTAAAGGTGCCTTTGTGTCACCTGTATGTTTCTTAGCAGCCGCCATACCAATTGCGTATGCGTCATCTTTAGCCATTTCTTTAATTACTTTAACTGATTTAGTATGACTCATACTACCTGTTTTATACCATCTAATATATTTTTCTGCTTCAGCAGGTGTATTATATTTACCAATAACTAATTTACTTCCATCTGTTTTTGTAATCTGTACTGTAAATTTTTCTTTTAATTCGTCTCCTTTAGGTTCATGTTCTGCTTTTCTCATATAGTTTCTTTTCATAGCAGCCTTCATTGCTTTTCTCCAAACACTACCTTTTTTAGATGATGTATTAGCACCATCTTTTTCTTCTAATTCTTTTCCTTTAGGTTCAAGTTCACTCTTTAATTTTTTAAATTTTTTATCTCCATGATAACCGCCAGAAGCTTTTCTTGCACCCCAAATTTCCTCTATTGATTCATTGGCAGTTTTTAATGCTTTTGCAATAGTAGATACTTTAGATAAATTTCTAGCAATCTTTTCTATTTCTCTTACTGCACCACTATAATTACCATCACTCTTTACAGCAATTTTCATTGCCTTTGCAACTTTATCAGGACCATATTGAGTAGGGTCTGGTGTTTGTTCTTCTAATTCTTCTGTAGCAATTTTTTTACCTTCTGGTTCTGGTAATTTTTGATCGCTTTTGGACAAAGTCTTTAAATGTAGGTCTAATTCTTTAACCTTTTTCTTTTCTTCTAATTTGCCTGCCCAATTAATATCGTCTTCTTCTTTAAATGGATTCACACTTGTTGTTTTCCATTTCATTTTTCTAACCATAAGTTTTGACATTGCACCACTTGAAACAAAAGGTATGTTATGTTTTTTTAGAATTTCTAAATTTTTATCATTAAATTTATCTAATATATTCATTAACTGTTTTGCTCTAGCAGCTGAAATCTTTCTACCTCTAAATGGTTCGTATTCTTTTTTAAGAACCTTTAACATCATTGGTGTTATTGAATCAGCCACTTCATATAATATATCTTCTAATACTTCTTCTCCTAATATATCTCTAACAGTTTTAACTGAAAGTTTTAATCTCTTAGCAATCTTCTCAATACTATCACCTTCTTGATTTGCTGTGAATATATCTTTAATTCTACCTTCTTCTATATCTGCTTGTTCATCAATAGCCTCCATGAATTTAATAACTTCTTCATCTGATTCTTCTTTGAATACTATGTCTTTAAGTACATTAATTTTTGCAGCTGCAATGGCAACTTTAGTAGGCATATTCATTTTTTTAAGAATAGCCGTAACTCCAGGAGTTACATCTTTCAAAGACTTGGTTGCCCATGTGTCTTTTAAATTCTGTATCTGCTTATCAGATAAGACACCCATTAGAGTACTCTCTAATATGTTTGGTACCTCACTGTAGGCCTCAGCCATTGTTTTTCTATATGTACTAAAATCTTTCATTTCTCTTTTTAATTGTGTTTATAAATCTTGTATCATCTTCGTTATTGTTTGATCCAACTTGATTTTCCACTCCTCCTTAAATCTCTGTTTATATTTATCTATTGTATCACTTGAAGAAGCCCATTTATTTACATCTTTTTCTGATATTTTGGTATTTTCCAAGCCAGGTTGTGTAGGATACCCTCTTTTCTTAGCGTCCACAGGCGTTGCCTCTGGTGTTTCACCAGGAGTTACATCTTTTGTATGGTTGGCATAGTCAGCACCTATCTCAAAAGATTCTTTTTCTAATTTCTTAACAATATCTTTCTTAAATTCTTCAAATTTTTGTTTATATTTCTTTTCAGATACAGCCTCAAAACCATAGTCTACATTTAAATTATGTTCTCTAACTGCAACCTCTTTATCACTGGCGATTGGTATACAATCCCATATCCAGGCTTTGTGTAAATTATTATTGTTGTCTTCTAGTACAATATAGTTTGTACCTTTTCTCTTAACTGTTCCTTGTATATCTTGTTTGGTATAGTCTACCTTTTCTCCGATATTGAATATCATGTCTCTTAAATATAGGTCTCTTATCTGTTGTTGACCAAATTCTTCCATGCTTAACATTGGTTTTTTGCCATAACCTAAATGATGATTAACTGAACTTTCTGAAGCAGGTAATCTCATACCTTTTCTAACATCTTTCATTAAATGGCTTGCGTCCACACCATTAGGTAACCCTCTTTTAAATCCTTCTAAATCACCCTTAACAGCCGCCGCTCTCATTTTACTTGCACTCATACCTGAAGCTCCCTCTGCGTCTGGATCCCTATCACCAGCTGACAACACATTAATGTTATCAAAGTTATAATAACCATGTCTTGATCTCACATCGTTATACTTGTTTAGTATAGTTTCAAATTCTCTTACTCTATCACTACCTACTACCATAAAAATTTCTGTATAACCTTTGTTATGTAGATTAGTAGCAATATCTAATATCATATTTGTTTTGTTAATCTCTAGATTTCTTGCGTGAGAAGGAAACATCTTTTTCATATACGCTAGTTTCTGACTAGCAGATAATGGATTCTTTTTACTGTCTTCACTTCTACTTAAATAAATTTTATGGTCGTTTGCTCTTACTGATTTAACTTTTCTAATAAGTTTTTCATGGCCAATAGTTGGTGGATTAAATCTACCAAAAGTAAATGCCATTGATTTTCTTCTTCTAACTGCCTCATGTATGGACTCTGGTAAGCCAGCGTCTCTAACTGCTTTACCAAATTCATTGTAATCTATACCAGCATGTTGAGCCGCCTTGTTCTTGGCGTCTTTCATACCTTGTCTTAAATATTTAAGATATAAATCTACACCTGCTTTCATTCTTGGTGCTTTGATTGTTTTTCTCATTAAATCATTCCAAGCACTAACAACAGATTCTTGATTCATTTCATCTATTTGTTCTTTTGTTAAAGATTTTATTTCATCATCGGTAACTTTACCATCTTCTAAAACTTCTTTACATTTTTTATAAAATTTTAAATAGTGGTATTTTTCTAACATCTTATAGATAACTGCTTTAGGTAATCTATTTTTAATACCATATTTTCTTATTTGATCTGGTGTCATGTCACTATTAAATGCTGATCTTCTTTCTGCGTCAACACCATCACCTACTTTTACAATCTGTTCAATACTATCTTCTATTTCTTCTAATTTCTCATTAATTTTTTCTTGTAGATTTAAAATATCATCTGGCTTTAATTCAATTAATTCATGGTAATCTATTATATCTCTTTTTAATTCACCTCTAACTACATCTATTTCTTGTACTTTTCTTTCAAATTCTTTTACATATAAGTTTGTATCAAAAGAAAAATCTTCTGGTCTTTTAATAAACTCATCGTTTTCTATATCAAACACTGCGTCTGCTTTTTTATTTTGATCGTCATATGTTGTTTGATCTGTAATAAAATAATAATTGATTGGATGTTTTGTGCCTGGTATTAATTTACCTTGTATGTTATCAGGATTACTTGCTGACAAATACTTTTTAGATAGTGTTAATCTTTGTTCTTCTTGGTCTTTTTTTGGTACATCAAACAATATATTGATGTCTAGATCAGCGTCATTTCTATATCGCTTAGTTAGAATTGATCCTATTAATGCTATCTTAATTACAGGATATTCCTCAAATTTTTTAATCTGATCTTGTATTTGTTTCTTGACACTAGGTTTTATTTTAGGGTCTTTAGTATCGGCCTTATCAAATACACCTGGCGCATATGTTCTACGAGGTATATCTATGATACTTTCTTGTATTGTAAATTCTTTAAAATTTTTCATACTCTTTTCTTTGCTTGTAATTCTTTTGCTATCCACTGTTTGGCTAGATAGTTATTTGGTGTTTTATTAATATATCTTCTAATATATTTTGAAGCTGTTGCAATTGTATTGCTTACTAATTCTTTTTCAGACCTATTATTATCCACAATTAACAAGTTTTGTGGTCTGAATATACTTTGAAAAGAACCAATGTTAGATTGTACTTTTATCCAACTATTCTTTACAATGTATTCAGGTATTGATCTAGGTCTATTCTTGTTTCTTTCTACTGCAACCTCTAAACTTGTGTTTACAAAAATCATATAACAATCATAACCAAGTGCTGTTAACATTGAATGCTGTCTAGAGATTATAGATTTATCACGACCAGTTGCGTCAATAACAAGACCTAATCTTCCTTTTACATAGGTATCTAATTGTGTATTTGCTGTAAGTTTTGCTCTGTCTCGTACTACGTTTCTAAAATATTCTTCTTCGTCTGGCATTTTTAAAGATAGGTTTGCCTTCAACAATCCTCTTTCAAAGATTGTATCCGAGTTTACTATTTTTAATCCTATGCCAGCAAAAGCGGCTTGTGTAACAAATGATTTACCTGAACCAGGTCCACCTGCTAAGAAGAAAGCTTTAAAAATGCCTCTGTCATAAACACCTTCATTTAGAAAGCTTTTTACTTCTTGTAAATTTTTCATTACTCCCCCGCTTTTGTATACTTCTTATATTTTTTTGACGGTTTTTCATCTACCACTTGTTCAGCTTGAGTTTGCTCTACCATTATTTCGTTCATGTCTTTAGCATAGTCTCTTATAGCATTAACAACTGCGAAAAGACCGTCTCGTCTTTTTGGAGTTAATACATCTATGAAACCTATACCAGCAATTTGATTATCGTCCACTTCCAAAATTTCTTTTGGTGGGTGACCTGATAAAATTGATTGAAGTATATACATTGCTCCTCTTGCCTCGTGAGAATCAGCGTCTACTTCAAATTCCATGTTTTCACCTTTAAGCTGTGGTAATAACCATACTTGGCTTACACAACCATATATTCTATAACCGTTTATTCTTTTATCGTCATCAAGTTTAACTATGCCACGTCCTTGTTCTAGCATATAGTAAAACTTTTCTTTGTCATCCAATTGAGAAAAATTATGGCTCCATGTACCAAGCTTTTCCTGGATTGACATGCCGGCCATTTGACTGTCGCCAAATACAGGCGTCTTCTCTGCTTCCATCATTTCTTTCTCCTCTTGTTCTGCAATTTTTATTTCAGCATCCATATTTTCTTTAGCTGACTTTGCAATTGCTTTGGATAGTTTTTTCATACCACCTTTTATATACATTATATCTCCTTAATTTATTTCTTCTTGTCTAATGTCTGTATTAGTTTCATCAACTTCAGGTGCTTGTGGTCCAAATGCACCACTTCCAGCATTAAGTAATTGATTAATCATATCAATCGCTACATCTTTATTATCATTAGCAATATTTTCTTTCACCGCCTCTAATACATCAACTGTTGTATTAAAACCATTGATTGAATTATCTTCTGGTTCTGGTGTTGGAAATTTTATTTCATTTTTAACACTCATTCTATTCTCCTTTTCATTATTTGTTTTTAACCTTATTTATTATCTCTTTAGCTATATTCTCCGGCGTATCACCTTCTGCTTTAATAGATACGAAACCAGGTTTATCTCTGTAGTAGTCAACCACAGGACCTGTTTCTTTTTTATATAAAGCAATTCTGTCTTTAATAACATCAGGTTTATCATCAACTCTACCTCTAGCAGTTAGTCTTTTGATAACTTCTTCCTGACTTACATCTAAAAATACCACATTATCTATATCAATACCTTTCTTTTCCATGTCTCTAACTTGTTGCATATATCTTGGAAAGCCATCAAATACAAAACCATCTGTTTTGTCAACGGCGTCAAATACAAGTTTTAAAACTATATCATTTGGAGCAAAGTGACCTTTACCTAAATTAGATAATCTTTTGGCCATTTCACCACCTTTTTCTTTCTCTTTTCTCAATAGTTCACCTGGGTATATGTGTGGTATATTAAATTCTTTTGTTATAAATTTTGCATATGTAGATTTACCACTGCCTGGACCACCAATTAAAATAATTTTTGGTTGTCTAGCTTCTTCTAAAAATTTGTTTATGTACTCTATAAATGATTTCATTTTCTTTTTCTTTGCATTCTCTTTTTTTTAAGAAGAAAATAAGCATATGCTTTATTACTTTTCTTTTTTCTTTTCTTTTCTTTTTCTATTGGTGCTGATAAAAAATCATGCGTAGCACTGTAAATATTATTCATTATCCTTTTACCCAATCTTTAGCAATAGTAAAGTTTGCTCTACTAAATTCTAATCTATCTACAAGTTTAACTGCACCAGCTGATCTATCTACTGCAACATAACCCTCTGGATTGGTTACTTTAAAACCATTTGATGTTCTAATAAAATGACCTATACTTTGTATTTGTGATAACTTTGATATTAAAAAGTTCTTTGCATTACCTAAACTTACGTGAGAAGCTATAGCAAAGTACAATGCTGATTCATTTCTATCAATCCATTTTAAATTAGTATCTAATATATCTCTATATTTTTGTTTACCTTTTTCGGTTTTTCTAGTTGCTATTTCTTCTCTTAAAATATTTCCATAATAGTCTCTGAACATTTTTTGGAGTTGTTTAACCTTACCCATATGGCCTTGTGTGTTTCTAATATAATGATTAAAGAAAGCCTTCAATCTAAAACCTACTGATAACGAATCATTTGATCTTGACATTTCATTTAATATAGATGAAGCTTTACCTAAAGAACCTTCAGCCATTCTAATTAGACCATCAAATCTAGATAGTTCTCCTTTAGTAAACGTTGATGATCCAGATGTATCGGTATATCCAGCACTTGCTAACCACACTGCTGAAGAACCTGATCTACCTGTTATTGTACCAAAACCAGCACTTAAACTTTTCATATCTTTACCATGATAAGCTGTATGAAATACAATTCCCATTCTTGCTCTTCTAATTTTTCTACCAATACTGCTACTTGCTTGTACTGCATATGTGATTGTATTTGGTGTGAAAGTTATCATAGACTCGCCATCTATAACTTGGTATTTTATATCGTTTGTAAAGAGTAAATCTCCTTGGTAGATACCTCTTATTCTTAATTTTTTTAATTCTCTTAAACAAACTTTTAGTTTATCGCCTACAACACCTGCATGATTACTCATAATATCTCCTGGTGTGTAATTGATTTTTGGCTTGACGTTGAATACTGATTTAGTACCAACAAAGAATTTACCGTTTTCTGGATTTATACCACATATAATAGCAGGAGCTCCGTCCCACTTGACAGACATATTTACTCTAGCTCCAGAAGACCCTACTAACATGTTTCTAACTGACTTTAGAAACTTTATAGCATTATCTCCACCTCTGGAACCTCTATTGATTATGTCATCTTCTAGATGTTCTAGGTGTGTATTCTTTTCCTTTGTAATGAAACCTTTAAAATTAAACATTTTTCCTTCATTCTTTCCATAAATTAATTCACTCTCTCATTTAATAAAGCACTAATTACCACTATTTATACTAGTACAACTTGCCAAATGGACCAAATTGTTGCCCTCGTTTCTCTGCCAAAAACACCATGTCCGTTAGCATTTTATTTCTTTTTATTGTTGGTATAGCGTATATAACATATAAGAAATCTAACTCCATTAATTTAGTATGAGATACACCGTTCCTTAAATCTGGAGAGTTATACGACTTCAACATATTACCAATAAATGCTGACGCTGGTATACCTGTATCTGTATGTTTATTGACTACATCAAATCTTGCCTTATATATATTTTTTACTTTGTCAAATTCTGCTAATGATTTAGGATATAGATTATGATTATTCACAAAGAATAATTTTCTATTATTTCCTATACCATACTCTGCCATTAACTTGGCTAATAAATCTACTGGTACTTTACCTATACGAGCTGCACCAGCACCTTTAAATTTACCATCAAATTTTAAATTCTGATTAAATCCTTTTCCGTTTTGTCTAATTTGAAACTCGCAAACATCGTTAGATGATTTAATATCTATTCTCATATCAGCTGATGATAATGTTTTGTCTGATTTGTTTGTCATTTTCATAACTGATCTAGATAACTTCATCACAAACTTACTGTCTTTCATTAATGCGTTTTTAGTATTTACTTCTTCAAATCTTGCCTCTTTACTGGTAACTTTCTTTAATGATATGCCTGCTACTTTATGTTTTGAATATAATATCTTCATCACATCATTTAGTTTAGAAATAGATACTGACTTTCCTTCCATAGCTTTGTTTATAGTTCGTTTAACAGTACTCTCATTGTTTATTAACCAAATATCGGCAGGATTCCAACTATCTTTTTTTGAAATCTTAAACTTATCTCTTATTAAATTAGAGATATAATCCATAAAACCACCGTCTCTATTATATTCTGTAAAAGTTTTACCTCTAAAAATTTCTAACATCTTTTTTTGTTGTGCATAAAAACTATCTAACCAACCATCTTCCATAACATCTGGATATATCGCCACTAGTTCTTTATATTTCTTGTCTCTAGATATATCTTCAGCACTTTTATATCTAACCTTATCTTTTAATGATCTTTTAATAATCCAAAGTGAGGCTCTTTCTTGTTTCTGTACAACTTGTGCGTCTAATTGTTTTACAGATTTCTTACCTGTTTCTATAAATCTAATCTTATAATCTTGTACTATAAAGTCAGCAGACTTCTTGGCGCCTTGCTTAACTTTTGCTGTATACTTTTTTTCTAATGTAGGTAGGACTTTTTTTAGATTGTCTGGAGATACTTTAACTGTATATACTCTAGACTTTGTAACAGGAGAATCATCGCCATAGTAGGCGCCCTCTACCATTAACTTTAATAAAGATGTAAACTCACCTTTAATATTTGATGGTACGTGTTGTTCTAATGTTGAAACCGTTGCTAAATTGTACGCCATAATTCTTTCTTATACCATATTTATAAGAAAGAGGCAAGAGTTAATGCTCGTTAATCCAGAACATTTTAGGGATACCGCCGTTCTTTTCCCATACTTTATTTTTGTTTTGAAACTTAACTAATTTATCTGCGTCTTCCTCAAAAAAGTAAGTTGCGACTATACTATTGGTAGGTATTTCTTTAACTTGCCATAGTATTTTTCGTCCTTTTTTAATCATACCTTTAGTATATGATAATTTAGGATAGACTTTTCTTGGTCGTCTATCGCTTTTACTAAATCTTACTTTTTGTATTTTTGGCATAATTATTTAATAAAGAAATGATAAATTAATAATCCTATTATTAGACCTTCAATCCAGGCAGCATAAGCACACCATACTGGATACTTTCGTATTAGATTTATTTTCCAATTCCAAAGTTTTTTCATTTATATATCTCCTTTTATTGTGACCACTTAAATGTTTGTGTTATAGTAAAATTCTCTGAATTGTAATCTCCATTAACACTATCGCCATCTTGTCCAGTATTACCATATTTTAATGTAGTAGTATCTGGTTTAAATGTTTGACTTGAACATCCAGCTAATCCAATTATTAATAATAAACTAAATATAATTGTTCGCATATTTCATTCCTTTCTGTACTGTTAAAACTATAAGTGTTGTATATAGCATAGTTGATAATAATGTGTTTTGAAAAAAGGGTATTGCCATAGTATAGCACATTACTAAACCATCAATTGTTTTTGGATAATTATCCCACATAACCCATACTGCAAAATTAGTAATTATAAAAAATAGTACAGAAGATATAATTGCCATTACACCTAATTGAATATATTTTTTATTAAACTTCATTGACCAATTACTAATTAAAGTTGATAAACCTATTGCTCCATACACCCATAACATATATGGATGAAAACCTATAACTAAATCTGCAATAAACATTGCTAATAATGGAATTGACATTGCAATCCATTTATCTTTAATTATATATGGAGTAAAAATTGCTGTTGCTAAAATTGGTGTAAAGTTTGGTGGGTGTGGAATAATTCTCCCCAAAGCAAGAACACCTGAAATGAATAGAAATGTTATAATAGTTTTTATCATACTTTAAAATCTGAAAACTTATCATAAGGATTTTTTCCTTCTGGTTTACTTTCAGTTCCTTTATCTACTATATTTTGAGCTGTGTTTTGTACATCATATAATTTCATTTTTGATCTATCTACACCTACAATAAATGATCTATTAATTGCTGGGTCATTATATCTATTCTTTAATTGTTTTACTTTCATTTGACCTAGTTGTTCTAATTCCTCGTTTGATTGTAGAGCAAACATAAAGTCAGCCGTTGCTGGTAAACCAAAAGACTCTGCTGTATCTTCTAAACCAATATCTGTACTTGTATAACCAGTTCTAGTTGTTTGTGTAGCACTGAAAATAGGTAAATCAAACTCTACTGCTAGACCTCTTAATTCTTCAGCGATAGCCTTAATATAAAAGTATGATGATATATTACCACCTTTAAATCTACTTGAAGCACATATGTTTAAATAATCTATAAACAATACTTGTGGTTTAAAAGATTTCTTTAAAGCAAGTTCATTTAATAATGCTCTAAAATGTCCACTATGAGCAGACGCTGTTGGATATTCTTTAATGATAAATTGACCTTTAGTTTTATCTTGTAACCTTTTAAGTTTATCTTCGTATAAAGATTTAGGCATATCATGGAGATCGTCCATAGATACATCTAATAAGTTAGCGTCTATTCTTTCTGCAATTCTTTCCTCTGCCATTTCTAAAGTGATATACAATACATTTAAACCTTGTGCTAAAAAACTACTAGCACAATGACACATAAACAAAGACTTACCTACACCTGTACCTGCCAATGCAATGTTCAAAGTCTTACTTGGAACACCACCTTTTGTAATTCTATTAAAATAACTTAAATCAAATTGGAATTTTTTCTCTTTAGTATGATACCAATTAAATCTATCATCACTATCTGCCAAATAATCATGCCCTATATGATTATCAAAAGAAACTGCTAAGGCGTCAGCCAAGATACTTGGTATTGCCTCTGGTGATCTCTTGCTATCTTTCTTATCTAATATTTTAATACCCTCTAATACTGCATTATGGACTGCTCTGTCTTTACAAAACTTTTCTGTTGTATCAATCAGCCAATTCTGGTCAACATCTTCAGGATTTAATACTTCTAATAAATCTTTTACTGTTCTTACTTCGTCATCATTTAAATCTTTTCTATAACCCATTTCAACCATAATGGTTTCTTTGGTAGGAAGATTATTATACTTTGATACGAAAGCATATATTTCTGTAAACAAAATATTTTCTTCTCGTTTTGCAAAGTATATTTCTTTTAAGAAAGGTATAGCCTTTCTCATGTACGCTTCATTGTACATCAAGTTTCTTAATATACTTATTTCAATTCGTTCATTATTCATTTGTAAATTCTACCTTGCCAGAGTTTAGTTGTTCTTCCATTACTTCAATTAATATGTCACCGATATAATCTATAAACTCTTGATTTTCAATCTCTTTTGATTCTGGATTGGATAGTATATCATAATCAAACTTCATTGGCAAGTGACCTTTGCTATCTTCTTCTTTTGCAAACGCAACTTTACCATACTTGTAGATTACATTTCTGTATTTTTCTTCAAGTAATTTTATCGCTGTGTAATCTGCACCAGTCTTTTGTGCAAATACAAAACGTTTTTTATTCTTCGTCTGATCCGTATCGGAATTTTTTGTTGGCATATTCATCTATTTGTTTTAATATTTCTTTTGTAAAATACTTTTCTGGATCGTCATTGATAGATTTACCGAACACCTTACCTTGTGGTGTTTCAAACCTTGTTGATACTTTCTTAAAGATACCAGCTGCTTCAGCCATATCTAAAAGTCCATAATGTTTATCAAGTCCGTGTTTGTAGGTTAATTTAACGTCTATCATGGCGTTTTCTTTTGTTAATCTAGATTTATAATTTTTACAATGTATAATATTACCAATTACTTCAGCACCGTCTTTCTCTTTACGTCTGCTTAAATAGATGATTGATGAGGCAGCGTATTTTAATCCTGAGCCACCTCCCATTTCTTTTTGTGGGAACATAGAACCAATAACATCGTAGGTGTGATTGGTCATTATCATAGGTACATTTGCTTTACCTAATTTTAAAGTTAATACTCTAAAAGTTGATTTGACTATTTGTGATCTAGTCATATCTCTTGTTTCTTTACCAGCGGCTGTATCTTCCATTTCTTTTGTAGTAGATAACATACCTAAACTGTCTAGAACAAACATTAAAGGTTGTCTTTTATCCTCTGGTTGTTCTAAATATTTGTCTATAATTTTTATTGATTGTGCTCTAAATTCTTGTACTGTTGATACTGGTACTACTACAGTTCTACTACCATCAACACCACGACCTTCAATCATGTCTTTTGATATAGCACTTTCTGATTCAAAATAAATAACACCTGCGTTTTTATTTTTGTCTAAAAAATTCTTTACAATGCCTAATGCGAAAAAGGTTTTACCTGTAGCCGCTTCTCCTGCAATTGCTGTGATTTTATTTGATGGTAATCCACCGTGAATACTGCCTGATAATAAAGCATTAAAAGAATAAGAGCCTGTATCTATAAAACTGGTAACGTCAGCGCTATCTATTCCATCACTGACTAAACCTGCATATTCATTTCCACTCTCTTTAATTATTTCTTTTAAAAAATCACTCATATTATCTCCTTTATATCATATCCACTTAAAATTGTCAAGCTTGATATTATCTTATTATATCTATTTTTGCCTCTGGTGTCCATATTTCTAATTCAGTTCTTAATCTATTTTGTTCTTTCAGTTTATTATACCGAGATTCAGCTTTCTTTTTCCACCAATCTATTATATTATTTAGGTGGAATTTATCCCAATTATCACCTTTAACTATTTCCTTTGTGTTGTCTTTTACTATATCTAGATAGTTCTTAATACCATAATCACTAACATAGTATCTTTTTCTTTCAGTTAGCTTCTTTGCATTATTTATAGTTGTATTAAATCTTTCTAAATCACTTCTGTTTAAACTTCTCTTTATTAAACCAATAATGGCCGTTGTTAGTTTTAACTTTCTACTAGAGGCGTCATCTTTAACAAGTTTACCTACAGCACTATCAACAAACGTTGCAAGATCATGGAAAGGTTTACCATGTATCAAAGGTATAAAATCACTATCAGTTAATCCTTTGTATCTTAAATATGGTTTCATACCATCATATTGGCTTGATGATTTACTATTACCATATAGACTTGTAGTTTCAAACAATGATAAGTTCATACCATATTTGTTATTTAATTTTTCTCTTATTGTATGACTACAACATATGGCAGCCAATAGTTTACCACCTAGATAATTAAAACCAAAAGGTTGAGTTGGTACTATTACAAATCCCATTATAGATGTTTTATTAAAACTTACTAATTCTGGTACGTGAGTTAATAATTCATTTCTTGGTTTCATGTTTATAACTGGAGAACCACATCTTATAAAACCTACCCACTGATTAGTATTCTTTTCTTTTACTGCAATCTTTAAATTTTTACCAGGCACACTTGACATATTAGTATGAGAAGAAGTCATATTTAATAATGTATCATATGTTTCATTATCAGGTTCCAATATTTCAAATTCCATATCTTTAGGCGACATATCAAATTTAGAAAACATATCACTATCTAAAGTCATTCCAGGTAATGCAGCCGGTATATTTCCTATTTGAGATAATTTTTGATCTCTCATATATTCATCTATACGACTAAACTTTTCAAAGTAATTATTGAATATACCAGCACAATGCAATGCTTGGTCACCTGTTAAATTTTTAGTTTTCATCTGTTTATTCTATCATTAAATTGTAAATTTGTCAACCTGGTTTCCCCATACGTCCCAACCAGGCATAGAAGTTCTAGCAAATAATTCTATACGTGGTAAATCTCCACATAGTTTAACTATATCGTCTCTAATTCTATCTGGTTTTCTACTATGTTCTCTACGTTCACTCACAACCAATCTATCTACGTTGGCACCAACTCGTTTTGGTTTACCTTTTGTTGCAAGTATACAAGTCTCTGTATTGGCTCTTGTCCAATAACCTGGACCTTTAAAAAAATAGTTCTTGATTCGATTCTTGTTCGTCTTCACCCACGTAAAGCCTACGGTCTTGTAATCAAAACCCCACTTCTCAACTATAGGTATTTGTTTGTGTAATAATGGATCGGTACACCACATAAACAATACACAATCTTTATCTGCAATATCTCCAACTGGTAAATTTTCTATATCTTTCATTGTCATTGTAGGATAATGATTTTCTGGATTAGTTTGAGCACTCTCATTATTATAATTTTGGAAATGCCACGGAGGATCGGCGTATATTATATTATATGTCTTTTTAATATCCATAACTCAAAGCTAAATACCTGAAAATAAAAATTGTCATTATAAATCTTGGTATAGACCAAGATGTTTTTATTGCTAATAACATACCTAAAGAAAATGACCAATGCAAGGTAATTAATAGTATTAATGTTAAATCAAATGTTTTTATCATTGTAATCTGTATTCAAAATTTTGAGTATCTTCATTGATACCTATTTGTTTGGCACCATTTCTAATATGAAAGTGTGTTGCCATTGTTGTTAATGGAGATAATGTTACCAATTTTTCATACTTATTATCTTTAACCCATTCACCTAATTTGTTAATAATCTCTTTACCTGCACCTTTTTTTCTTGACCATACAGTATATGCTATTACAATTTTGCCGTCTTTAACTCTGGACATATAATCCATTTCTCTAACAGTATGTGGTACTTCAGGACAAATTGCAATACAAACAATTGATTCAATCTCATCATTATATTTTAATCCAAATATCTTTCTACCATGTGTAATTCTAAAACCTAATGTTAATTCAGGTCTTACAGGATCCTCTGATACATCTATGTTGTCTAATTCAACAAGTTCAGTACCTTTAACCCATTTAAAAAAATCACTTATGTTATCTTTAAATTTTTTCATATAAACTTTAAATATTTTTTTTGATAATTTAAATCATCTTTTAAAACACCAAGAAAATAATTTGTAACAGTGGTTGCATTTTCTTTTTTAATACCTCTCATGGTCATACATTGGTGTGAAGCGTTTATGGTTACTGCAACACCTTTTGGTTGTAAAACATCCATAATTGTATTTGCAATTTGCATTGTTAATTTTTCTTGTGTTTGTAATCTCTTTGAAAATACCTCTACTACTCTAGCAAGTTTACTTAAACCAACTACTCTTTTGTTTGGAATATATGCAACATGAACAACTCCAACTATTGGAGCCATATGATGTTGGCAATGACTATGAATTGAAATGTTTTTTTGTATAACCATTTCGTCATAACCTTGTACATCGGCTAATGCTTTTTCTAAAATTTGTTTTGGGTCTTCGTGGTAACCTTTAAAATATTCTTTATATGCATTCACTAATCTTTTTGGTGTAGCTTTAAGTCCTTCTCTTGTAGGGTCTTCACCTATCCATTTAATAATTTTAGTAAAAGCTTCTTCAACTTCAACGTCTCTCACCACCTGGTATCGTTTACTTATTCCATTTTTCATCCAAAAAATGCCTCCAAAGTTGCTTTCTTTTCCTGTGACCAACCTATAGATTGTAATATAAATCTCATAGGATCAAGGAATGTTTTTTCAAATTGTGTTTCGTAATCTATATATTTCTTTAAATCAAATTCAAATGGTAACGTTGTAATATAACTAATCACATCAAATCTAAATGGATTTGCCTGTATTAATTTAAGAAACTTTATCTTATCTCCTTCTTTTATGTAAGGATATTTCTTATGTAATTTCATTTCTTTTAATTTATGATTGTATATTAAAGAACCTTTTACATGTATTGGTGTTCCTTTACTAAAGATAGTTGCTGGGTTTCTATACTTACCAATATTATTACATGATCTAGGAAAGGATATTTGTTCTGGTGCCATTTCTAAAAATTCTTTTTTAAAGTCTGCAATAAATTTTTGTAAAGTAGGTTCATCTTTATTCATAATAATTTGAATTGCCTCTTTAATTTTACCTCTACAAACTTGTGGTGTTGATGATTTAACTGCCTCAATACCCATAATCTTTAATTTAGGATCAGCTAATCTTACTCCTTCATCATCTAATACGTTTAACATATATCTTTTCTTTGCAACCCATATTCCTTTGTTGGCAATTATTTCTCGTTTCATTACCATACAATTTTTAAATGCATTTGAATATTCAGATAGTTCATTAAAACATTTTTTAATATATGGTTCTACTCTACTATCAACAACCTTATCAATAAAATTACATATCTGTTCATTTGTTTTACCTTGACAAGTCTTTTCAACTAACTTATCCATCGTCACATAAATTGAATCTGTATCAGACGCAACAATATAATCATACTCTGATTCTAAAATCTTATTCATATAATCATTTACTTTTTCCTCAATATATCTAATAATGAATTGACCTGTTGTAGTAATAGCACTTGCTTGTCTTACATCATAAAATCTAAAGTATTGGTTACCAACTGCACCATAAGCTGAGTTTAAAGCAATCTTTCTTGCCCATTGTATATTGTGACATCTAGAAATTTCTTTTAATAATTCGGGATCCTTATTCTTTTGATATAATTTTTTAGCTGTTAACATACGTTTCTTATAAACAACACGTTCATTGTACATGGTCTCCATCATTTCTGGTAAGAAACCTTGACTATCATTTTTAAACTTCGCACCGTTAGGTGTTACACAAGCATTTTCTTTTTTTAAATAAGATAAATCTATTTTCCGTTTTAACATTTTATTTACAGAAATACCTGAAGGATCCTGTCCTATTATTTTCTCTGGCGAAATATTATATTGTATAATGATATGTGGATATAGTGAGTTAATGTCAAAAGAAACTACCCACTTATGCTGACCGACTTTAGGGTCTTTTACATAAGCGCCTTCATATTTTGTATCTTTAATATGTTCTTCTCTTGGTGGTATACATATATTTTTTGCCAATAAATGATTTGCAATTAAAGTATCCCACACTCTTACTTGTGAAAATATATCATCATAGTTTACTTTAGATTCATATGCAACAGTTAATGCTAGTTCAATTAAACCAAGTTTATCTTCCAAGGCGTCAACAATTTCAACGTCTTGTATGTTATAATCAATAAACTTTTGGAAATCTTTTTCATAAAAATCTTTAAATGTTTCAAAAGGATTTACATGTTTCTTTTTACCTAGTTCTAACTCACCAATAAAATCTAGTTTATAACTTTCTTGTCTTGTTGGTATAAACCATCTATAACAATCAAGATAATCTAACATCACAATACCCTTTAAAGTATATGTTGTTTGAGGTCTACCTCTTACTATGATTTCATTTTTTTCTATTAAATTCCATGGCGACATTCTAGTTGCAACCTTTTCGCCTGCAATTAATTTAATCCTATTCATTAAATATGGTAAATCAAAAAACTTGGTATTCCATCCTGTAATAACATCTGGATGATTCTTTAACCAAAATTTCATAAACTCCATTATTAAATGTTGTTCAGTTTTACATTTTACATAGGTAACATCTAGTCTATCTGTTTTATATTCACCAGTTCCCCATGTTATAACCTGTTTATTAGTTTGATTTTTAACAGTGATACAAATAATTTCTTCAATAGGATTTTCTACATCTGGAAAACCATCAGTGACCGTAGTCTCAATATCCATTGTGAATATCTTAATAAACTTTTTATCCCATTTTATATTTTTAGGAAATTGGTCATTAATATATTGATAATGAAAACGTTCTAAACCGTAAATAGGAGAATTATCGGTTGCAACGTCTCGTCTAAATCTTCTTGCGTCATTAATGTTTTTGAATTTAATAGGATTAAGATTGCGATTATCTAAAGTTTTAAATTTTGTATTTTTTTGTGTGATAGAATATAGAGTAGGACCAAAGTCTATCTTTTCTTTATAGTCTTTGCCATCATGTATACCTCTAACTAGAAGTTTACCTTTGTGTTCTATAACTGATTTATAAAAGTTTATCATCAAGTAAATGTAAAGTTATGCCATCAAGTTCTTTTGTTAATGATATTTGACAACTCAATCTGCTAATACCTTTTTTATATCCTTTTTCATATTCTAATAATTCTTGTTCACTGCTATTATAATCTATGGGATCTAATTTGGCAATCCAGGCATTGTTTACATGTACGTGACAAGTAGCACAAGCACAACAACCACGGCAGTCAGCAGGAATTTCCGGTAAACATGCCTCTTTAGCTGCTTCCATTATAGTGAAACCAGCAGGCACCTTTACTTGGACTTTCTCATTGTTTGTCCTAATAAAGTTTACTGTTATCACGTTGCTTCTGTTATTAACTTTTGATTCTTTGTTATAATTGAGCTTGTGTTTTGTTCGTAAGATGTTCTTATCTCATCTTTAGGTTCTGTCATAAAAACTATTTTATCTTTTGATATAGTGACAGTTTCCTTTTTACCAAAGGCATTGTACAGAGACATCATTAATTGTAATGGTTGTCCTGGACCTTTTCGTTGAGGTATAATCACGAATGGATTTTTTAAACTCACGCCTTGGTCGTTCTCACCTACCTTGGCAATTACATCTTCGCCTGTAGATAGTCTTAATATTTTCACTTCTTGCATAATATCTCCTATTGTATTATTTAATATAACACATTACCTATAAAAAGGCAATGTTTTACTTCTGTTCTTTGTCAACCGGTTTTAGTCTTTTACTTAATACAAACGTCCTATTAGGGTTAACACTAACATTCATTTGTCTCATTAAATCTCTATTAATTAATAAATCTGATCCTGATCTTGGTCTACTATCTAATCCTACCTCTACATCTTTATAGGTAAAACCATTAAAGGTTAAATCTAATAATATTGTAGGTCTAATTTCAGAAGGTTCGTTTGTAGCATTTGCTCTAAAAATTTTACTTTGACCAAATTTAGGTTTCTCATAAGTTTTACCATTATATTTCCATTTAACAGTTTTCTTATCTGATATAATTTTATCGGCATGTAAAGCACAAGCTTTTGATCCGTTACCACTATCAAACTTAGCTCTAACTTTATCTACATCGGCAACGTCAACAGTTTCTAACCAACCACATTCTATAAGTGATTGTCTATCCCAATGACTTCTATCTTGAATATAATCTACAAGATATTCCATCATTTTTTCACCGTCTATTCTACCAGATGGTTCTGGATCAGAATAATAATCTTTGTATTGGTAACCTTGATAATCAGCACCTGATCCTGGACTACCATTGATTTCTAAAATGTATGGTTTTTTATTGTGTATTATATGGTCAACTCCTACCATATATGCCTTTGAAGCTCTTGAAGCTTTTAAAATTAATTCATGTTCTTCATCATTTAAAGTATAAGGGTGTGCCTCGGCACCTCTATGAGTATTTGATCTAAAGTCATATGAGCTATGTACTCTTTTTGTACTTGCAATAACTTTGTTATCTAAACAAAAAGTTCTTACATCAAACTTTGTAGGCATAAATTCTTGTATTAAAAGTTCAGATTCTAATTTCCACATTGCTTGTACAGTTGCAACAAGACCTTCATAACTTTCAATTTTAATTACTCCGATACCTTGTGTACCTGTTAATGTCTTTAAGATAAGTGGAAACTTACCACCAATCATATCTATTCCAGTTCTTATATTATTCTCGTTAGATATAAATGCTGTTTTTGGTGTAGCTATACCAAACTTTTCAAATAGTAAAGCTGACGTTAATTTGTTATCACAAGTCATCATAGCTTGTCTTGTGTTTAACATAAATGATTGTGAGTTTTGAAAGGCAGAGATTAAAGACAGTCCAGCTTCGTTCTCCACTGCACCACCTCGTGTTATAACAACGGTATCTTTACCTGTAAAGGTATGTTCACCATTCTTACCATCGTAATTATAGACAGTAAGGGTGTTCTTATCTTCGTCTTTTGCTGTGATTATAGTAGATGTTGTATTAACAATAACGCATTTAGTTTTTTGTTTTTTACACGCCTTTTCTATAAGTTCAACAGTTGAATCCTTTTGAGGATCCTCTGAATCATTTATAGTAAGTATAGCAATCGTGATCGGTTTATCTTTACGACCAGGGTTTTGCTCTGTTATATAATCTCTAAACTTTGGTATCTGCATTATCAGGTTTCTCTTCCTTCGGAAGAGGCTTCTCTTCCTTAACTATTTTCTTACCTATGTTATATTTAGCGGATAATATCCACTCTTTTTTCTCTTTAAATGGTAATACTTTAATCTGTGATAATGGTGCTCTGTTTTCTTTTGCTGTATCTTTGTCTAATATATTAATTAAATTCCAGTCTTGTAGTAATACTGCTATTGTATTTCTACGTTGTATATCATTATTAATTAGAGTAGCCTTCTTTCCATCTAAAGCAAAAAGCTCTTTAAAATGTACTATGTAATACTTTCCTTGTTTGTGTAGTATGTGGCAAGATTGAAAAAGGGTCTTATCTTTTCTACTTGCTACGCCTATTCTGGTAAGTGTCTCTCTAACTTTTAAGAAATCATCTGGTTGATTTAGAGTTACCTCTAACATCTGATCTTGTGACCACTTTACTTCATCATTCATTTTCTTCTCCCGCCTTTGTATAAGGCTTGTTTAATTTTATCTATATGTTCTTTTGAGAGTACTTGTAGTGCTTGACGTGCTTTATCATTACTATATCCATAATACTCTTTTACATATTCCAAGTCAACCAACTTAATTTGTTTGATCCACTTCCCACCAAAACGTTTCTTTGGTCTGATACTATTTAGTAAAAATTGAAATTGTATGTCTTTGTCCAAGAAGTGATAACCATTCATTTCATTGGCATGTGGAAGTGTATCCCAAAACATGGATAAACACTTATTAATGATGTAGGGAGGGTACTTTTTAGTCCAGGCAATATCGCTGGTCTTCAAAAGGTTAACTTTTGTTTCGTTTATAGCTTTTAAATAATCTTTTAATTCGTACATAATATAAACTAGTGCCTTGAATCAATTTTATTTAAGTTCTACTGTTCCGCCAGCGTCTTCTAACTTCTTCTTTAATTCTTCAGCATGTGCTGTTTCAAGGTTTTCTTCAACCGTTTTAGGTAAATCTTCAACAAAATTTTTTGCTTCCATTAAACCTAATTCTAATACTTCTTTAACAACTTTTAATACACCCATTTTCTTTTCACCAAAACTTTTTAATATAACTGTAGCTGTATTCTTTTCTTCTAAAACTGCAACAGGTGTTGGAGCAGCCGCTTGTAAATTACTTGCTTGTATTCCCCACTGATCTTCCATTATTTTGGCCATATCAGCAGCTTCTTGCATAGTTAATTTACCTATTTCATTTACTAATTTGTTAATGTCTGCCATTATCTCTTTCGTTTTCTGCCCATGTAACTCTCACTTGGCTCATAATTCCATTTATGTCCATGATGACCTCTTACATCTGCATACCACATTCTCATTTTTACTATCAACACTCTCCATAGTGTTCTCTTTGCCATTTCTTTTCTTAATTCCTTTCATTGATTTAAAAGGCATTTGCCTCTCTGAACATATTTAGTAAAACGTTTCCTTTCATCACTTGAATTTACAATTTGCCATAATCTCTGTTAGGCAGGCTATTACATTAATTTCGTGGTCAGCCACAAAGGCTGCCTTGTATTGGTAGCCAGCAATTATTAATATCGCTTGAGGTACGGATTTAGGTTCTAAACTTTCATATAGAACATCATAGACACCTCTGAATAGATCAGTAGCGTCCATATCTAAATGTTGGATTACCCACTTCCTCATACTATCAAACTCTTTTTTCTTCAGGTAACCCATAAGATTCTTATAGTCTGTTTCTTTTAAATTGAATAGAATACCACTGTCAATCTTACCACGTACAGAATATCTTTGAAGTTCGTTGATAGTTCTTCTAAAATCTGGATAATGTTTTTCAATTAACTGAGCTAATATTTTTTTATCATACTCAATTTCTTGTTCTTTTAAGATACTTTCCAAACGTTTCATAAAAGCAACAGCAGTTTTCCCTCTTTGACCATTAGAAACTTTGAAGTCAATAACAGTACAACGACTATGTAAAGCTGGTATGATTTTGTTCTTATAGTTACAAGTAAATATAAATCTACAGTTATTATAAAAACTTTCTATGAAATTTCTTAAAGCAGGCTGTACCGATTCGGCATTCATATAATCTGCCTCGTCAATTATGACTACTTTATGTTTTGATTCTGTATTGAAAGATACAGTTGTTGCAAAGTTTTTAATCTTATGTCTTAACGTATCTATTTGACGGCCTTCATCTGATCCATTGATTACAATATAATCAAGGTTTAATTCTTCACATAAAGCACGAGCAACAGTTGTCTTACCAGTACCGGCAGTACCAGTTAATAACATGTTTGGTAGTTCTTTTTTAGATAGAAATTCTAAAAAGGTATTCTTTGTATCTTCTGATAAGATACATTCATCTATTGTTTTGGGTCGGTATTGTTCTACCCACAAAAAATCTGTCATAGACCAACTCCTTAAAATTCAGAGTCAGGTTCTAATGCAATCCAATATTGGACGTTTTTTGCTCTACTAATGAAACTAGATATTTTTGCTTTTGATATTGCTACATCATAATCATCTGGTATCATCTTAAAGTTTTCTGATTTAAAGTAAGCGGTAAACTTAACATTTGATTTTCCGATTACAGAAGACACTACGTTAGAAGTCTTGTTTTTCTTATCAGTAGCTACTAATTTAATATCTTTACCATCGCCTATTACAGCAACATCTGGTAAATTTAAAGTTGTAACGCCTTTATGTAGTTCAGCCAAGTCATCATTTTTTAATTGAAATGAAACATGTTTATCTGGCATGTTAATCTTATTAGGTGTAAACACCGTAGATTTATCAGAGAAGAAATACTTAACTGATTTTCTTCCCTCTTTAGCTTCACTGATAGTCATTGAAGCACCACCATTAAACGTTAGTTCAGGACTTTTAAATAAATCCAATGATCTTAAAAATTGTGGTAGATCATAGATAGCAAATTCACTATCAAATTTTTCTTTTATTTCAGCCTCTGCTAAAATATTTCTCATATTGGAAATAGTTTGTATCTTATTTCCTGGCTTAATTAAAATGTTCTGATTTATATCAGAGAAATTTTTTAACAAAGCTATTGTGTTTGTGGACAAGTTCATTTTGTAATCACTCCTATTCATAATTTAACTTTTCTTTTTGGAGCGGATACTTGGTACTGCCCCAAGTTCTACAGGTTGGAAACCTATCATAATACTTTTATACGACATCCGCATTTTCTATACTATATCAATTTGTTCAAAATGTCAAGCCTCCAAATATTTCAAGACATTTTCTGGTGAAGATACTCCATAAGGATCCGATGGATCATTAAATTCTTTACCAGGTTCAACGAACATTTTTATTATATCACCATTGTGTACAATAGCTGCATATCTCCATGAACGGTAACCAAAACCAATGGCCTCTTTGGTAACTAACATATCTAAACTCTTTGTTAGTTCGCCATTGCCATCTGGTATCATTTTAATGTTTTTGATTTGTTCGTTGGTTTTCCATGCATTCATAACAAAAGAATCATTTACTGATATACAATAAATCTCATCTATGCCATGTTCTTTGAATTTCGTATACAGGTTGTCATAACCTGGAAGTTGTTGTGATGTACAAGTTGGTGTAAAAGCTCCTGGTAAACTGAATATAATTACTTTCTTATCTTTAAAGTAATAGTCAGTAGTTCTATCAACCCATTTACCATTGGAAAAATTACAAGCACCTGATTCGGATATATCACCTTCACGTGTTTTAAATTTTATATTCTTTATTTCCATAATATTATCTCACTTTAACATAAAATCAGGAGGAAGTCAATGCTCCCTCCCAATCCATTATTTATTTAACTTGTACTAATTTTGACCAATTGTCTTTACCAACTACTTGTGGAAAGAAACCAGCCGCTTTCATCCAATTGGTTTTACAACCTAATTGTTTTAATCTATTAATTCCTTCATTCCAATCCTCTAAAGTTCTTTTTCTTTTTTCACTTATTGGAGATTTGGGTGTAGGTCTTGATACATGAAATATAACTTGACAAGGGTTACCGGTCTCAAGGTACTTGGTTATCATTCTATGGTAAGTTCTATAAGCACCACCTTGTTTACAAATAAATGTATGTACACCATTGGTTTCCTTACCATCATAATTATATTTAATAGACGAATCATTTTTAGACCATCTTTTTGCTTTTGATGGATTCCATTCATAGACAGCATTGTTTATACTAGCTCTTTCTTCCACTTGTCTAATAATATTGTCTATAGATTCAAGTCTTCTATTAGGACAAATTTTATTTAAATGGTCTCTAATCTTATCACTATCTTTAGGAAAACCATGTCTATCTATTTTTACCATTATAGTTTTAACAATGTCTATTTCTTTATTGGTAACTTTTGGTAGACCTTCATTTTCCATGGTTCTTATATCTAATAATTCACTATCTGAACAATCAACTATATCAAACCACATTTCAAAATCATCACCATATAATTCTTCTAAAGCTATACATCTATTATAACCATATGCTAAAATATATGAATAGTCACTAGACTTATCTGGATTTTTATAAACACATGGTAGATATTCACTTGTATTCCAACCACTAGATAAAGAGTGTTTTAAACTCTCAATATCACTTTCGCTAGTACCATGCATACGAGCGGTGTTGCCTTCTTTATCATCAATATGAATTTTTGATAATTTTAATTTGGTTGGATTTTTTTTTACGTAAACTCCGACATTTGAAAAGTCGGGAATTGGACGCTCAAATTCTTTTTGAGCTATATTTTTTGTTTCTATTAACATTTTTTTCTCCTATTGGATTATGAGTTTTCAATCCCATAAGGATTAAACAACTCTTGTTTTTATTTATACATTATCTTACTTTAACATAAAATCGGGAGGAAGTCAATGCTCCCTCCCGATCTCTCAATTTACTTGATTTTTATAGTTCTAGGCTTCTTTGAGTCTGGAACAATCTTCTCTAAAGATACCTTTAAAAGACCATCTTTTAGTTCAGCACCCTTTACTTCGCAGTCTTCTGCTACAGTAAATGACTTACTAAAATATCTTTTAGCTATACCTTTGTGAAGTATACCATCATTGTCCTCAACCTCTTTAGTCTGCTCGTCTTTATTAGACTTGATTGTTAGAACATTGTCAGCATAGTCTACAGATACATCATTTTTAGAGTATCCTGCTAATGCTAATTCAATATCATAGGTAAACTTACCTGTTTTAACGATATTGTATGGTGGATAGTTTCCCATTCTCGTAAAATCTGTATCTAACATATGTTCAAAGTTGTCAAACATACTGTCAAACCCTACGGTTACTGGTCTTAAACTATTAAAGAATTGAATTGCTTTTGAATTGGTCATATTAACCTCCTATTGTTAAGCAAAGTTATTGTTATAGACAACCCTTAATGGCATTGTCATAGTTATTTATATAAGTATTAACTTTCAAATGTCAACCATCTATATAAAATAAATGGTAGTTTTTATATAAGGGCGAAACTACCAAAACGCTCCGCAGCTTTAGTTTGTTTTTTTAAGGTGGTGCGAAACTAAGCGCAAATGCTAAAACAATCCACCATATCCGAAGCTATAATAGCTTCTTTAACGCTGTCATAGGACTTACGAGCAGCCTTGACCATAATATATATATCACTTTTATAGCGTTAAATTCCATAAATTTCTTATAAAAATCTCTCTTGTAAACGTTTCTTCCTCTTCCAATTGGCAATTCCTTCTTTCTTTTTTCGTCTCTTTTTTTCAGAAGGTTTCTCATAATACATTCTTTCCTTATAATTTTTAAGGAAATTATCTTTTAAATTTTTTCTTTTTAAGACTCTTAAAGCCTGTTCTACATTACCATTTCTTACATCTACTTTTATCATAATTCTTTCTCTTGTTTAATCCTTAAACGGTGGCGCCCACTACAGCGCCACCAAGGATTACACTATAGCTTAAACATTATCCGAATCATCTGTTGTATCAGAATCTTCGTCTTCGTCCTCGCTAAGATCCGTTTGTTGTTCAGCTAAATCTTTTTGTCTATTCTGTTCCATAATGTCTTCAACACTAGCACCAGAATCTACTTTAGTATATAACTCTACAAACGAATTTTTTGTATCATCATCAAATCTATTAGTACACATTGTAATAGCTTTTACTTTATTATTAAATATCGCATAAGCTTGAGTAATGTGGACCAATCTTCTTGTTGAGATAATCTCGTCAACGCCACCATCAAAATAAGTTTTTCTGATAACATCAGCCCATGTAGTAAGCTTTTCTATAAAAGCTTTGTCTGATTTACCAGCTTGTTTTAATGTGTTAGTTAATATTTTTTTCTCAATAGCAACACTTGGATATTTCTGTTCAAATGTAACAGGAAATCTTTCCAAAAATGCCTCATTAAGAATGTTGGTTCCGATAAACTTACCGTCTTCACTACCTTGACCTTTAGTATTGGCAGTAGCGATAACATTAAACCCTAATTTAGGTCTAACAAACTTGTTTATCTTTTTAACATAAACTCCTGAACCTTCAAGTATTGGTTGTAGACACATAATCTTATTACTAGCAAGGTCAACCTCGTCTAATAATAACATAGCGCCTCTTTCCATCGCCTCAATAACAGGTCCGTTTTGCCATACAGTTTGACCATCTTTAAGTCTATAACCGCCTAACAAATCGTCCTCATCGGTTTCAATTGTTATGTTTACTCTAATCATTTCTTTCTTAGCCTCGGCACAAGATTGAATGACACCCATTGTTTTACCATTACCAGATAAACCAGTAATAAAAATAGGATAAAACCTATTAGATTTTACAATAGATTTTACATCTGCATAATTACCAAATGGAACAAATATTGGATCTTTTTTAGGGACAATGTCGCCTACTAAAGATGATACAATATAAGCGGCTTCAGATTTTGATTCAACCTCATTAGCCGTATCTTTTTTGATAACTGGTTCTGGAACAGAAACGTCCTCACCATCTACAGGTAATCTAAATAAAGATTTACCTAACTTGTAATCTTTATTTTTAATCAACCATTGTGGAGCATATTTACAACCAAACTTTTTGTTTGCTTGTTTTAACTGATCTACAGTTAACTCCTTTTTATTAAACATTGAATAAGCATGTTCAATAAATTGTGTTTGTTTAGTGTTTAGCATAGTGCTTTCCTTTCGTTTTATTAATATATCCTATCATAGTTCATTGTATAAAGCAAGCCTAAAAATTGTGTTATCCACATTGATTTTTACGCAACCTCCTCAATGAATTTATTTAATAGTGTTCTGGAAGTGATTCTTCCTTTCATACTTTTACTAAATAAATTTTTAATCTGACCTGGTTTTAAGCCTTCTTGGATTGTAGTAAGGTCAGTATTTTGTACGGCCATTGTTTTACCATTTAATAAAAAATACTTGTTATATCCTTTATGGTCTACAATAGCGCATTTTTCTTTAACAAATTTCTTTCTAATATCGGCAATAATTTTGTCTCTTAACATAAATGATTTAATGTCTCTAGTAAATCTGCCAACATCCCACCACTTAATAGTTTTTAAAACATAGAAACCAATTGTTTTTATATTATGTTCTTTTTGTATAAGAGTTAACATCAAAGAAGTCAAATCTGATCTACTATCCTCATTAACATATTGTTTTTTACCAATCTTAATAACTGTTTTAATTGGAATATATTTGTCTCTACCATTTTTATCAGTGACTCTTAATTCATCTTTATGTACTCTAATAAGTTTACCATCTTTGTCTTCTACAACTTTTGCGTCACCAGAATAGTTAGCACCACCATCAGTTAATGTAATGAAAGTCATTTTTTCAATATTATATTTTTTTCTGAATAATGGAACCAATTTTAAACAAGCAACTAAAGCTTCGTTAAGTGGTGTAGTACCTAAATTATATTGAGACGGCATATGAAATCTACTTCCTTCATATCTTTCCTCATTCCAAACACCTCTTCTTGAATAATGGCCATAACATAAACCCATATTGTAAATATACATTAAAGACTCTTCTAATTCTTTTTTCTTTAAATTATGATTTGCTAATTCAATTAGATTAAAGTTTTCTAAAAACATATTACCACTTTTAAATTTAAAACTTGCTTTACTAGGATCCCTATCTCTATGGATTAATCCTTGTTTTTCACAATACTCGGTAGTAAATGCATATACTTTAAAAGGTATGTTAACTTTTCTACAAAAGTAAACTAAATTAATTAATTGATCTATAGTTTTTTTAAGATCAGCACACATACTACCAGACCAATCTAACAACATCATCATACCATGGTTTTTTTCTGTAGGTAAGATAGTTAATCTTTTAAAAATGTCTTCACTAAATTTGTAATCTTTTAATTTAAGTGGATCAATTGTACCTGTTTTATCAGTAGTTGCTCTCTTATAAGCAGTAGCAGATTTTTTCATTTCAAATTCTTTAACTAGATAGTTAACAGTTTTCATATTATCACTACAATACTTTTTAAAATCATTTTTTAACCAATTTAAATATTGAGTTGTACTAGATGATACTTTATATTCACCTCTAATATATTCTCTCATTTCTTTTAAGAAAGTTTTAGTTGGAACAATAACTTTATTTAAATCAGGTTCAGGTAAAGTCACATAATTATATTCAACATCACTGTCAGTAATTCTTTTAGTATTTTCTTGGTATTTTTTATCAGTAATTGCTATAAATTTTCTTGAATCTAAACCTTTACTTTCTTGATCTTCTGTTTTACCATCACCACCCTCAACTGATTTTTGATTTTCAGCATTGTCAACTTGTACATCATCTTTACTAGCTTCACCATTGCTTTCTTTTTTTTCTTCAGGTTTTTCTTCTTGTTTACTATTACCATCTTCATCATCGCTAGGTGTTTCTGCTTTAGTTTCTTCAGGACCTTTATGATCGTCTTTTATTACATACAGTTTATCTAAATTACTACCTGAAAAATTTGGATCCTTTTTATTTTTTTCAGTTTGTTTTTTCTGCCAATTTAACATTTCTTTAGCTAACTTAACAACATCTGAAAAAGTTTTTATTGCATTAACTTTTTTAATCCAAATGTTTTCAAGAGTTGTAAAATGTATTGGTAATCTTTTTGAAGACTTATAGAACATATTAATTTTATCAATTAAATGTAAGTCTTTATTTAAATCTTTATCTCTAACACCAAAGAAATTAGCCTTATTAAGAATATCAAAACCATTAAGATAGTTTTTTCTAACACCAGGATATTTCTTTTGAATTTTTAAATCTATTCTTTTATCTTCTAAAACATTAACATAAGCACGTAGCTCATCATCTTCAATTTTTGCCCATGCTTTATAAGGAGTAAATAGAGCATGACTGCATTCATGGGCGATTAACATGTCATACACATCGGGAGATTTTGTTTTAAAAATTGGTAATGTAAGTACTCTATTCTTTACATCAAAAGAAGCTGTTCTAACATTGTTATGTTGAATGCTTATATTTTCGGTTGCTAATAATTTTGCTAGTTGTGATTTTTGATCTAATGAAAGTTTTGTAGTGGTTTTCTTTTTCATAATATACTCTTATCCTAAAGGAAAATGAAACGAAAAGCAACCATTATTTTTGACGGTTTTACTTGCTTTTTGAAATTAATTTTTAGAACATTACCAGAACAGTGGATAACTCTTGCTGATTCTCTATCTTCCTACTTGATTTAAGTACTTTCCTTTACACTCTTCCCAATTTAAGTATATCAAATCATCATAAAAATGTGATTCTTTAGAATATCTATTTGTTTGTTTTAAACTCTTTATTCTTTTAGAGGCATGTTTTTCTTTCCACACTTTAACTAATGCTTCGGTAGACGAATCGAATCGTTTCTTTAAACCATCATCTTTTACTTCGCCTCTTAAATACTCATATGTATTCTCATATAATCTTGCAAAGTATATACCTCTAGCATGATCTGTTTTTATATATTCTTTAGGTATACCAAGTCTTGAATAAGTAAACATATATGACCTATTTTTGTGATCTCTTTTTAATGGTTGGCCATTGGCTCTTGTTGCCACATACCATTCAAAGTATTTTTTAGTATGATTTTTCTTTAACCATTGTTTAATTAAATTTTTAGTTTCTAATTGTGGTTCATATGAAACGGAACCCATAGTGAAACCCATACGTTTCCAATATTTTAAACCATCATATTGACTTAAAGTATTCGCTTTTGCCTTACCATATAAAGATGTTGTGGTAACACCAACTAACTTATCGCCATACTTTTCTTGCCATATTCTTTGTACATCATCTGATAAACATAGATATGCTAATAATTTACCACCAGTAAAACTATAACCTAAAGGTTGTGTTGGTACAATAGAGGAACCAATAGCAGTATGATTAATCATACCACCAAATGTTTTACTATGTCTATCCCAACCAATAGCACTATCTCTTGGAGTTAAATCCATAAAGTCACCAGATATACAAATAACACCTAGATGTTTACCTGATCTGTTATCATTTACATTAAAGAATAGTTGTCTACCAATATTACTATTGTTTTTCATAGTAGACAAAAACGTTCTTAATGTATTCCAGTTTTCTGATAGTTGTTGAGTTCTTACTGCTTTACCGTTAAATCTTTTTGTAGTATCGTCTGTATATTCTAATACAGGTTCTAATTTATCATAGTCTTCAGGTGATTCTGGAATCCAGATATTCTTTCTAACTGATTCTATTTGTTGTTTTTGTGTAGGGTTTTCTAGTAATTTTTCTGTACCATAAAGAGTAGTTGTTTCTACTGTAGGATATTTCTTATGTACTTCTTGCCACTTTTGGAATAATGTATACTCTTGTACGGTCATTTTAGACACGTATCCAAGGTCTTTTTCTATTTCTTCTTTAAGATGTTTTAGATCAACATCTTCTACTTTAGATATATCGTTTTCTTCTTGGAATTTCTTCCACTTTTTTTCAACGCCTTCTAAATCTTGTTTTTCATGTATATCAAAGTCTTCTTTATTCATAATATAATCCTATCAGAAATTAATCTGATTGTCAAGCTTACAGATTCTTACGTTTTTCGTAGAGTTTCATCTGCTTAGCAGCCTTCTTATAAGCCATATCCAGTTTCATTTTAGATACACCATCTATAAAATTCTTACCTAATATATGATCGTATTCATGTTGGAATACTCTACTAATCATACCATCAAGGTGGCCTTCTCTTAATTGTCCATCTTCGTCTTCGTATTTAACAACTACTTTTCTAGGCCTTACTATTGATAAGAATACAAAAGGAAAGGTTAAACAACCTTCTTTCATCATTACTGTTTCCTCACTTTTTGAAATTATAAATGGATTAAAACATGCCATCTTTAACCCTTTTTCTATAGATGGATGATCGCCTAATGTAAACATATTGAAAGGCAATCCAACCTGATTACAGGTTAAACCTAATCCACCATATTTTTTCATAGTTGTGAACATAGCGTCTGCTAATTCTTTTCTATCTTTAAAACCCTCATCTTTTAACATATCATCGCTAAAAGGTGCTATGGCTGAATTTACTCTCGGGTCTCTTGGTGGGACCAATTTTAAACCTTTTTTATCGTCCACTTCAGTGGTTCCCTTCTCCTTTATTTTGTCAGTGTTTACTTGGTTTTTTGGCTTTGCCTTCATAAACGTTTGAGCATTATCAATATAATTATCCTGACTTTTAGGTATTTTTTCCCTTTTTGGTTGTGGTGGTCTCATAACATTTTTTTGTGTACTACCCATATTATCTCCTATGTTGGTTGTAATCTTGTGAAGTTTTTATACTTCTCAAACTTTATTATATTAGTAAATTTATCAAACATTATATCTCCCTTATGGGATATAATAAAGATGTTTTCTTTTGAGAGTTGTGTTATAATCTTAAAAAAATCATCTGTACCTTGGCCGTCTAAACTGCCGTCAAATATTTCATCTAATATTAATAGATTGGTATTTGTACTATTTTTCATCTTTGCAATATGTCTCCAAGTAAATAACAATGCAAGGTCTATTCTCATTTTTTCACCCTCACTAAAGTTATTATAATTAAATGTATCTCTAAATCTACTCTTTACTGTTTCATTAAACTCCTCATCTAAATGAAACGATACAAAGAAATCCATGGCCTGTAAATGTTGATTAATTAAGTTGTTCATTATAGGAACATACTTACGTATAATCTGAGCCTTGGCACCTTTGTCATTTAATATCTCTCTTAATATATCTACGTAATCCTTTTGTTCAATTATTCTATCTCTTTCTACTTTACTATCATCTAGTTGTTGTTTTAAATCTTCTAGTTGTATTTTAATCTCTCTACCATCAACTTGTTTGTTTTCTAGTAGTCTCATTTCTTCATGTATTCTATTGCTAAATTTGTTTATTTCATCTAGAGAAGTTTCAAATTTAGATATATCAATATTTAGTTCATATATCTTTTCAGATACTTTATTCATTTCTGTTAGTTTTAATTCTGTTTTGGCTATCTCACTTAATATATCTCTCATACCATCTGATAGAGTTTTTACTTTTGTTTTAGTGGTATCTATCTTTTGAGTTTTAAAATTTTTATCTATAGGTTGTGTACATGTAGGACAACTATCATTATTCTCAAAAAACTCTAATGTCTTTTGATGTGTCTTTAAATTGGTTTCAATCTTAGCTTCTAGTTTTGTTAACTTACTTACCTTGGTAACCACTTTATCTTTATCTTCTATTTCTTTTTTATGAGAACCTATTTGTTCGTTTAGTGTTTCAATCTTTCTACTATACTCTTTGTTATCTTCTTCATTTTTGTTAATCAGTTGTTTTTTACCATCTAGGTCGTTCATATTCAAGTTGGAAATAGCATTGAAGTGATTTAACTCTGTCTCATACTTGGTTTGTATAAGGTCAGCTCGGTGTTTCATTTCAATAACTTTCTTAGCTAAATCTGATTGTTGACTTCTTAATATCAGGTCCATAAGACCAAACACTCTAATGTCTAAAATTTCCTCAACCACTTCTCGTCTGTATCTAGGTTTCATTTTCATAAACGGCTCGTATGATGATGACCCTAATAATACAACTTGTAAAAAAGACCTATAGTTAAGTCTCATTATATTTTGTTCTAGATATTTCTGATAGTCTATACTGTTGGCGTCTTGATTCATAAGAATACCATCTTGATATATTTCAAATAGATTTGGTTTAATACCTCTTACTATTTTATATTCTTTTAATCCTACACCAAATTCTATTTCTACAATAGTTTCTGTATTGTTTATTGAGTTTACTATTTGATCTTTCTTTATAATTCTAAATGGTTTATTAAATAAAACAAAACAAAGGGCGTCCAATAAAGTAGACTTACCTGATCCATTTGGTCCTATTACTAATGTTGTATGTGATTTATTTAAGTCTATTTCTATAGGCGTATTACCTGTAGATAGGAAATTCTTATATGATATTTTTTTAAAGACTATCACGTTTTTTTCCTAAAAAAGTATCTCCAACATGCTGATCTTACCATTGATACAACAGTAAATATTAATGCAATTCCTAAACTATCTAAAATAGTTGGATATAATCCAAAGAATGGAAAGATATATAATTGAATAAGAATAGCTAAAATTAATCCACTACCTACATCTATAATACTTTCTAATATAGCTCTATTCATCTGTCATTGGACATAAATCTGGTATTGGTTCCAACTCCTCTTGCATTTTTTCTGACGGTGTTTTTACTCTTTTTTCTGCCTCTTTAATAATAGCGTGTGTATCAGACACACTTTCTTCCTTCATTTTACCTTCTGCTCTAATTTTATCCATTTCTTTTCTAACATACTCTTGGTGTCTGGAAGATTTCATAGATGACTCTAATTCTTCTTTTTGTGATTCTAATGTTTCAACTTTTGGAGTTTTATTATTCACTGGCCTCCGTGTATAGTTCTTTTGCAAAGTCTTTTAGTTTTGTCTTATCTAATTCAGTATCTACTTGGTCAATATAGTTACCTAAAAATGTTAATGTATCCTCACCTTGATCTATAGTATCTACCTTAACTGTTTGTGTAATATCATTTGTATCTTCATTAATAATCAATTCATGTACATTGGTATTGTTGTAAAATCTTTCTACTAGATTGCTATACATTTCTTTATTCTTACACCTGTTTACAAATAGTTTTACAAAACAATTATCGTAAGAAGATAAATCTAAATTGTCATAGTTTTCTTTTGTATCATCATATATTAATTTTTTAAATATAGGTAAAGGGTTCTCTATTCGTTCTAATTCTCTTGTGTCTGTATCAAATATATGAAAACCTTTTGGACAATTATAATCTGACCACATAATTTGATATTGTGTACCTAGATAAAAGATATGGCCATCATCTGATTTCTTATGAAAATGACCAGATAATACTTTTTCAAATCTTCTAAATTGTTCTCTATCAAGTCCTTGTTCATTTACAATTCCTCTATGCATTTCAAAGCCTTTTATTTCTAAATGACCCATAACAATTTGAGCTGTTGTATTATCTATTTTATATAAAGTATCTTCTATATTGGCTTCACATATCCATGGTATAAACAATATGTCTAATCCACCAAGAGTTATATCTGTTGCTCTTGTATATGTTGTAATTTTTCCTAGATTTAAATTTTGTATAGCATTTACTTCGTTAGTATTTTTATAATAGGTATCGTGATTACCCAATATAACGTGAGTATCTATATTCAATTCTTCTAATTTATCCCAAAAATTTAGTCTAAAATTGTGGGCTGTGTTGTGATTAATAAACTTACGTCTATCAACTACGTCACCTAAATGTACTAAACATTTTATATCATTATCAATAATATAAGGAAAAAATTGTTCCTCGTAAAACTTATTTTGATAGTTTATAAAGTGTGGAGAATCATTACGGCAACCAAAGTGTGTATCATTTAATAGGGCTATCTTCATCTTTTTTAAAAAAATAATCTAAACTATTCTTACTTGTCCTTTTCTTACGTTTCTTTTTACTTTTTGCTACTTCTTCAGCTATTTTCTCTTGTGAATCCATAGGTAAATTCTTTTGTAAATACTCTGTCATTTGATTTCTAAATTCTCTATCGTCACCTGGTTGAAGAGCAAAGTCATCTAAATTTGATTTACTAATAAGTTTGTGTTTAATCGTCACTTGTTTTTTCTCTTTTTGTATTCTACGTATAAAAGCATAGTAGATTATTTGAGTAAAATAAGCGAAAGGATTTTTAGATTTTTTACCATCAAAGTTGTCAAGGTATTGTAGACAGTTTTCTATACCATCTGAAATCATGTCATCTTTAAATGTATAATTTATGAAATTAGGTCTATATGAAAGGTGATTGGCAATCTTCAAAAAACACGATCCAAGGTAGTTTCCTACTGCTGGTTTATCTTGTTTCTCTCTCTTTGCTTTTCGTACAGATTTTCTGTACTTTATCATCGCCTCCAAAAACTCTTTGTTATTAACGTAGTGTTCTTTCTTCGTTTTTGATTTTGCAGTCATAATATAACTATATACCTTTTCGTTCAATTTGTCAATGTTTTAAGGTTGTAAAACACCAAAAAAAAATTTCGGTTTTAGGCTAAATCAGCATTGACTTTTTCTGAAAAATATGTATAATGAACGGTGTAGCCGGTTGATAGAGGACCTCCAGCTAGGGGGATTATTAATGTATAGTTCCTGGCTCATCATCTTCATCATAAAATCTGTCATCAAATATCTCATTTAACTTTCTGTTTTCTTTGGTAGAAAACTTCATCATCATTGCCTGTCTTTTTCCACCTTCATTGGCCAACGGAATATCACCATATGTATCAACGACACCTAGATAACTCTTACTCATAGCCTCGTTGGCGTTTGTAATAGTCATTATCTTATCTTTTGGAATTGTAATATGATTATCGTTAGTATAGGCCGTCCAACGTATCAATGCGATATAGTCTTTGAAACCTTGCATTGTTATTTGTGGTACGTATTTTATCTGTAAAGGTTTATCAATACAAATTGTTTGATGTGTGGTATCCATTTGACTCTTTGAATTTTCCACAACAGCAACAATATCGTCCCCATTAACCAACTTAATGATTTTTATTTTTTCGGTTATTGTTTTACTTTGTTCCATCTTTCGGTGTATTTAAATCTATATTGTGTATTTCATAATTAAAGTCTTCATCATTGTATATATTTATCCTTTCCCTGAAGTGGTGTAGTGTATAATTTTCTTTTTCTTTATAACTAATATCATCTGCTATATCGTATAAAGTCGCAGCTGAATTGTTATCTTTTAATCTTAATCCTCTTCCAATAGATTGTAAGTTCCTTATCCGTGACTTGCTAGGACTAGCAAAAATAATGTTATGCAAGTTCCGTATATTAATGCCTGTACTGAAAGTCCCATAACTTGCAACGATAATAGCTCCGTCAGACTTTTCGGTAATTTCTCTAATCTTTTCCCTAACGTCTGTATCCACTCCACCGTGGACATAAAATACTTGTTTGTCAACAGCTTTTGTTTTAATTGATTCATATAACTCCTTTCCATGTTTTTCTACATATTGAAATAAACATAAAGTATTGCCTTGTAAACTAGAGGCTAAGTTTCTTATATACTTATTTCTTTTTTCACTTCGTACCAAATAATCCATTTCTTCTTGGTACGTCTTGTCTTTTAACATATGTCTAACATCTTTATCATGTTGTAATACTAAACATATAATTTTTAAATCGGCTAACTGTTTACTCTCTTGTAATTCTGTTGTTGAAGTTACCTTGTTTACTGTACCAAACAATCCTTCTAATACTAACTTATGTGTTTTTGTACCATCTAAAGTACCTGTAAGACCTATTCTATATTTACACTTCTCTAATTTAGTCATTATCTTTGTAAGTGAAACTGCTTTAAACAAGTGTGCTTCATCACCCATTACCATACCAAATTGTTGAAACCATTTTTTAGGTTGATTATATATTGATTGCCATGTAGATATAACTACATTTCTATCTGTATCTTTTTCATATCCTTGATATATCTTATGTACATATTTCTCTGGTGTCCAACCATAATCTTTGAAATCTTTATGTAGTTGTTCAACCAATGATGTTGTTGGCACTATAATAAGTATCTTTTTGTTTTGTTCTTTTAGTCTTATCATATTATAACGTACTAACATATAAACTATAAGTGATTTACCAGAGGCTGTTGGAGATAATAATAAACATCTATTCTTTTGTGTTGCATGAATAAAGGCCTCCTTTTGATAATCTCTTATTTCCATAGGTACTTTAAGTGCTTTTGTAAACTTATCTACCAATTCTAAATCAACTTTAGTATCAACTATTTTAGCACCATCTACTACTTGTATCTTATTATCATCACACCATTTAAGTATATAAGGATATAAACCGGCGTAAATTTGACCAGTTGCATAAGAAAATAATCTTATCTTTCCATCCCATACTCTGTTTCTATAGGCAGGAACAAACTTATAACCTGGTACTTCAAAGCAAAAATATTCTGACAACTCTCTACGTATAGAGGCGTCAGCTTCTATCTTTAAATAAACTTCGTTTACCTTGTCTACTATGATGTATCTTATATCGGGCATTACACAAAAGGTGGACCTACAATCCAACCTACCAAAACTTTTCTTATTCCTTTGGTCACCGGATGTACTTTATGCCACATAAATGATGGAAAGGTTATAATTGTACCAGTTGTAAATTTATCTTTAAACTTTATATTCTTATCAATTCCTTTAGGATTTAAATTAGCTATTTCTAATTCTCCACCCTCATAATCTTCATTTAAACATAAAGTAAAACTTATCTTTCTAATAAAACCATTAGGGTAAGGCTTAATATGTGAATCTATATGCCAATCATAGTGGTCTCCTTCTTCGTATACTGTATACTGAAAGGGTTCAAATTCTTTTATATTAAAATTCCAATTAGCTTTTACATTATGATTAAAGATAACATCTTCCATATCTTTATATAATTGATTATTTTCCTTAATCCATGCAACCTTGGAACTTCTATTCCTATTATTGCCGTCTTGTATAGCGGCTTTTTTTAATCTTAATTTATCTGAATTTTCTATTATATTATTACAATAGTTTTGATTGAATTTTGAAATTGAAACGCAATTGTTATTAGTTAAATACATTATACAGCTCCACTAGTAAACCTTTTCCAGTCTATTGCGTTCTTGATAGTAAATGTTCTATTGGAAATTTGTCTTAATGATCTATCTAAAAAGTCTACAACTGCTTCTAGATATTTAACCTTTTGATTTGCTTTTTGCCACTCTGGATCAGCTTCAATATATTGTCCTACATCTGCTTTAAGTATTTTTAAATGAAAAGGTTTAAGTATATAAACTTGTGGGTCTGATTTACCTGTGTAATATTCCCACTTATCCTTTTTAATTGTTCTAAACTCATCTTCAGCACGTACTAATAATAATTTAAATTTAGTTAAAAATTTTAAATATTTGTTGTGTATTTGAGGTGTTTGTAAAGACGCTATATCTAATTCAATATCGTTAATCTTCAAATCTTTTTCAGCTAATTCTTGTAATTCTTCCAATGTCATAATTTATCCTTTTCACATTATTATATCACAAAAACCTTTAAAAGTAAAGTCTGATTAAGATGTTGTAATAGTTGTTGATGATGATCCTGTTATAGCAAAATCATAAATTTTATAGTCAAACGTAACAGACGCCGTTAAATAATCAACATCTGTTGCTTGTTGGTTGTAAGGAAGACCAGTTAATGAAATAGGAAATACATCACTAAATCTAACTTCTACAACTGAATTGTTTTTATTTGATAGTACAGATAACGTAGCATCCGAAAAAAGACCACCTGTTTTTGGTGGTGCATATTTTGATCGGCCAGCGTCACCTAATATGTTTGATGTACTACCAGGAAATCTAGTATTACCACTTTTTAAAAGATTTGCATGTTCTTTATGGTCACCTGGAAATCCTAAGCCTCTTAACCAACCATGTATCTCTCTATAATTTTCTAAATTTTCATCAACTAAAAATGAAATAGAAAGTCTCTCGTAATTTAACTTGTCACCAGGTAAAGGTATATCTTTAAGTGGTGTTGGTTGTGTTTGAGTATCAGCCAATGCAATGCCAGGTATATTAGCTGAAGTACAAAAGTATTCTACTTTAGGTAACTTCATTATGCTAAATTTAAATTGTGTTGGACTAGCGTAATCTAACTTCGTTGGTTGTCTATCCATTGCTGTTGTCATAGTATTAAAATTCCTATTATTAAACCTATTATTATTCCTTCACACCAAAATGCCCACCTATGTGAACCTCTGGCTGTGTGTTTGTTTATAAACTCTTTTGTCCAATCATTCATATTACTATTTATCTGTCTCCTTTTCAACCTTTTCAATTATTACTGAGCTATCTGTAGGCTTGGTACTGAATAAATTATTGTCAATAAATCCAACATAACACAAGATAACTAGTAGCATTATAACTTTAATACAAACTATTACAAGTAGTATTCCTAATATTGTTCTTAACAAACTTTTCATAAACATATTTATCTATTTTCTTTCCCATACTTTTAGCTTACCATCTTTATCAGCAAACACCATTTCTTGTTTATCTTCTTCCGGTTTATTAGTACGACAAGTATCCCAGCAAGCTTTAGGACCTCTATTTTGTTTTAGTTGGTCGTAAAATTGTTTCCAAACATCCGATTCAATTATATCATCTATACTTTTATAATCTTTTAATTGGCTTGCGTCTATCATTTTTTTAAATTCTGGATCGGTCATATTTTCATTTGTATCACATCTACAACATGGTATTAATTGACCTCTATTTGTAACAGCAAGATTCATATTACCCTTAATACACATAGGTTCTATTTTAGTATCAGGCGATGTATCTTTATATTCTGTTATATGTGGAAAATTTAACTTAATCTCTGTCATCTTTTTTAACTTTCAAATAATTGCCACCATCCCTTGTTCTATAAAATTTTTTTGACCTATCTTCTTTTCTTTTCTTTAAATCTTCTCTTTTTATATGTTCGGGTAAAGCTCCCCAATCTGTACCATCTTTTAATGTAGGGTGTTGATAACTTGAACCATCTGGATTCGTATTCATAATACCATCTGGTGCAAGACCAACAAGATTATTATCTTCCGGATCCCATGTTTCAGCATAGTCACCTCTTGACTCTGCTTTATTTGCAGGCATTAACCAATCATCTGGACCTAACCATCTACCACTATTTACTAGATTAAAAACTATACCATTTTCTTCGGCAAGTTTAACACATTCTTTTATTGAATTTTGATTATATCTAAAAACTATCATTTGCCATATAGGTTTTTTCTTTAAATATTTTTTAGACATGATCGCTCTTTTAAAATGCAATTCACCATCTTGATGTACTCTATATTTGTGACTATCTTTAGGAAGACCATCTATACCAAACCACCATTGAGTTTCAGGATTTGCTTCCCATGCTTTGATAAAAAAACTATCTGGTTTATGTGTAGAGGCATTATGTACTTGACTTATTTTCTTTCTATCACGTATCATTTTTAAGAAATCAATAAAGTGTGGGTGATGTATAGGATCAGAGTACTGACCACAAAATTGTATTCTGTCAAAGTAATCAACAATCTTTTCAAATTCTTCTATTGTTATATCTCTACCTGGTACTCTTAAACCTTTATCTCTCCAATGCATTTGTCTTGAACATCTAGGACATTCTAATGGACATCTATGAGATAAATCTAAATTTACTTTACTTGCTGGAAATAGTTTAGAGGCATAGCGATTGCCGAACCTCGGCTCCATACCTTTGATAATAGTTGGTGCATATGATTTAAAACTGCCTTCTTTGACAGGTTTATATTTCATATATTCTTTTTCACTCATAATATTATTTATATGTGTTTAAAAAGCTAGGTTTCCGTGTATATAACCTAGACCAAGCGCTATTACTATCATTAATATCCAAAAATATATAAAGAGTTTAAGCATATGATTATTTAGGCCAAAAAAAAGGCGGCCATAAAGACCGCCTTTCTAATTTTATTGCTTTAAACAATATTACATTATGTTTGATACTTTAACTTTTTGGTAGTATCTGTTAGAGTTTGGAGTACCTGAATCTGTGATTCCTGTAACCGCTCCCGAAACAGCACCAGTTTCCGCAAAAGGATTAGCAACTAGACCGTATCTAGTTTTAAATCCAATTTTTGGTTGGAAAGTATCTTGACCAACAGCACGAACCATTTGTAATGGAACATACGGACAATAGAACATACCAGCGTCATAAGGTGAAGTACCTTTATAGCCAACTACGTAATATTGACTAGCGCTTGAGTTAGCACTATATGGATCAATGTACACTTTAAATCTACCGTTTAATACACCAGCGAATGTGCTACCAGTGTCGTCAACGTTTAGATTGTTGTTTAATGCAGGCGTGTAATCTAAAACACCAGCCATTTGAAGAGCACTAGCAACATCAGCAGAGCAGATAATCATATTACCTTTTCCACGTCTTGTTCTTTGTGCGATTCTGTTTGCGTCTCTTTCCAATTGGAACATAAGACCTTTGAATCTTTCAACTGACCATCTACCGTTTGAGTCTGTATCTAAATCAAATACACCAGCAGTAGTTGTGTTTGTAGCAGCGCCTTTTTCTGAATTGATATAAACTGATCTTACAACTTCTCTGTTGATTTCCGCAAGGATTTCAGCAGATAGAATGTTTGCAAGTTCTGTTTCAGCGTCTAAGCCATGGATTGCTTTTAAATCTTGAGCAAGTTCCATAGTATATTCTGCTTTAAGAGCTCTACTTCTCGCCGTCACTGTAGTTTTCTCAATTGAGAAAGCCATTTCAGCAAATGCGTTTGCAGTAGCGTCGCCTAATGCCTCAGCCGCAGCTGTAGTCATACCTTGACCTCTAGTATACTCGCCAGCCGGTGCGTCATTAAGAACAGAAGGATTAGTTCCTCTATGTTCAGTAACACCATCGTGAGTAACTGAATCGCCAGCAGCATTTCTAGATGAGTAATCAGTATCAGCTTCATCAAATAGTGCTTCACCACCAGTTGCTGAAGTATATCTACTTCTCATTGCGAAAATAAGTCCTGTTGGACCAGTCATTGGTTGAACACCAGCAATATCGTATGCGATAAGGTTTGGCATTGCTCTTCGTACTAATGAAATTAAAATTGGATCCCAATTTGAAGTTCCAGCAGTATTATTCGTAGGAGCAGCTTCAGTCATAAATGCGCTGTCCTCCTTCATAGCTCTTTCTTGGTTTTCCAAGATAGTAGCCGTAACGGCACGTTTGTAAGAGTCTCCGATTTTTGGTAAATCAGGATGCTCTAAAACTGGCTGCCATTTTTTTTCGTATTGTTCTGATAAATACATGTTATTTTATCTCCCTTTTTATTTTACTTTGTTGATAATTTAATATCTTTTGTCTGACTTATAGCGGCACTATAAGCAGCCATTGCATTGCTTAGGTCTTCGTTTTGACCTTCGCCTGCCGCTACATCATCGTGTCCGTCACCAGCTGCGTCTTTAGTTTTAAAATAACTTTCTTTAATGATTGCTATCTTAGCTCTAAAATCTGCCTCTGTTGAATAATCCACTTCTTCAGCAAGCTTGTTGAACTTTTCTTTAGCTGTGTCAGTTAAATCTTTAGATGTTTCATCTAAAATTTCAGCTGCTTTATACTTGTTAGCTGACTTACTTAATTCAACATTCTTTTCAATTGATTCGTTAAGTTTCTTTTCTAACGTTTCAATCTTTGAAGCTTGATCTTCAAGTACATTATATTTTTCGTCTGGAACATTTATGTAATGATCTTCAAATAATTTTTTAAGACCACTGATAAAGTCCTCAGCGATTTCGCCTTTGATCCCTCTTTCCAAAGCAAGTTCGTTTTCTTTCATCCACTCCTCTACCACGTATGATAGATAAGAGTCGACTTTTTCAACTAACTCAGCTTTAGCACTAGAAGTTTCGCTCTCGAATTTTTTATTATAATCTGCTTCCATTTCTTCTGCAATTTCTTTAACTTTAGATTTAATTGCTGTTTCAAAAATCGTTGCAGCTTTTGTTTTGAACTCTTCCGATAAATCAGTATTTCCAGCTACTAAAGCGTCAACATGTTCTTTTACGTCTATGTCTTTCTCTTTAGTATCTTCTTTCTTCTCGTCATCTTTTTTCGCTTCAACTTCTTCAGTTTTAGCTTCCTTGTCATCTTTTTTGTCAAGGTGTTTTTTCAGACCAGCAGGAAGTTCGCCTTCTTTTACTGTAGATTTATCTTCGGTGTCCGTTGCTGTTTCTTTTTTCTCCTCTTTTTTTAATGTAGGCATAGCGTCAGGCTTACCTTCATGTTTTTGAGCAGGTTGTCCAGAAACAGTTTTAACTGTTTTTGAAGCATCCGGATTGCTGTCAGTAGGTTTAACTACAGGAGCACCTAAATCCTCGGCATCATTTTTTAGATGAGTTGGTTCAGCTGCTACAGCATTCTTTTTCGGAAGATCAGCATTAGGATTAGCATTTTCAGCTACCTCTTTTTGATCTTTTGTTGCCTCAATTTTTTTGTCTATTTCGGCCATTGAGAAATCTCCTTTTTATGTTTAAACATTTATAATTTAACTAGTTATAAATTAATTCGTGGGACTATTTATAAAACTAGAGTTTTTTAAGAAAGCTTTTAAAGACTTCCGCCTTAGCTTCTGCTAAAGCATGTCTCTTTGCAGTCTCTATGTCTCGTTTCCAAGCGCTTAAGTCTTTTTCAACGAGCACACCATTGTCCCAAACCCACTCTTTACTCTCCATTATACCTTCTACGAAAGCGTCTGGAGCGCTAGGGTCTGCAACAATATCAGCTGCTGTAGCTAAATAAAAATCTCTACCTACATAATTTACACCACCTCTTGTTTGTAACGAGCCCATACCTCTTGATGATACGCCTAATTGAGCGCCTTCATCTATAAGACCTTTCACAATCTTACCGTATGGGGTATTCATTATCTTCGCTTCACCAATAAAATTAGTACCATCTGGATGAAGTTTAGTTATCATATGACTAACTCTTTCCAAATTAACAGTTGGAGAATCAGGATGTCCTAACTCGCCAAAAGCCCTTCTTTTATTGATAAATTCTCTGTTATATCTGCTTACTTCTTTTTCAAGTATGTTTTTTTCATAAACACGTCCATTTTTATTTCTAATTTCTGATTGTAAAAAGATACCTCTAATTTTGTAGTCCTTTTTTCCATTGTTGTCTTCTACAATGTACTCTGCATTTTGGACTTCTTCGGATATTAATTTCATTTTCTCCCTTTTGTAGGTTCTAATGTATATTTATAAGAATTTCTATCTAAACTCAACAATAATTGTGTAATTATCGCCTATAGCAAAATCTTTTGTACTTAACAATACATCACCTGTTGGTGTAGTAGCATTGTTTATAATCTCATTTCCAGGTGTTCTTAAATCCCAATGACCATTTCCTGATAGAAAACATATAGTTGAATTGGTTACTCCGTCCCATAATAACTCAACGGCTGACTTATTATTTGACGTATTTACAGAATACCATATCTTACTTAATTTTCTCTTACCATCTTCTGTCATAAAAGTTAATGCGCTAGCGTCAACCTTTGTTACCATAGACTCACCAGTTCCATCTGAAACATTGGTCATTTTTACTACGTACTTGATACCAGATGTATCAGCTATTGTTTGTGTTGTTACCGTATCAGCCATCTATTATTCCTCTCCTAATTTCTCTATTATTTCTTCATCAAAATATTGTTCTAATTGTTCTTTTTCTAAACTGTTTAGAGTAGCGACATCATCTAAAGCACTTTCAAATTTTACTACTATATTATCAGCAGTAATATCTTTGTCTTTTTCTATGATTTCAAAAACTTCTTTAACAGCAGACTGCATAACCGGAGGTAATCCTTTATATGCGTTGCTATCAAATAGTTTATTATTTTCCACAATGTCACTAACTCTCAACATAATTTTATGTTTCTGTTGGTGCTTCTGCTGGAGCTTCAACTGCTGGAGTATCAACTGCTGGAGTATCAACTGCTGGAGTTTCTGGTGCAGCTGGCACCGGTTCAGCAAATGGTTCTGCTATTTCAGGTTTAGTCTCTGCTGATAAATCAGCAGCTGTTTTACCGTCCGTACCGTCAGCATTTGTTATTGTTCCGTCTCTGTTGAATTGTCCTGGAGTTGCTACTTCAGGTTTTTTATCACTATGAGGTTCAGCAAACATTTTACCAGCTATATCTTGTCTTCTCTGATCTAATGCGTCTCCTACTTTTCCTCTTAATGCGTCTTTAAAAGCGTCACCGGCTCCGGCATTATCGCCTGTACCTAATTTATCTATAAAGTTTTTTATTTCTTGATTTGGCATGTTTCATTCCTTTCCATTTATTAATAAGTATCTTCACTATCAACAACCTGATTTCCAGGTGATGATATGATTCCTTTATCAACTTCTCTTTTAATTTGATTATCTATTTTTTCTATGTCTTGAGCTGATTGTTTTAATATATTTTTTCTAACATATTCAACTGAAAAATATTTTCCAACATAGTCTCTTACATCATTTGCTAATGCTACTCTATCTTTTAACATTTCAGCCTGCTTTAATTCTGCAAAGTGACCGTCTTGTAAAAAGTCATAGAATATATTATCTCTAATCATTGGCCATTCTTCTTCAGCAATGATTCCTTTTAATACTAATTGTGTTCTTAAAATATCATTAAACAGTTCAATAAATTTCTTTCTTAATCTTTGAACAAATTTAGTAAATTTTAATTCGTCTCTTGTTATTTCTGTTGATCTTCCTAAATTAAATCCTGTTGAAGCTTCTAATCTACTTGATGGTACATTCAATGATCTATAAAGTTTTGCTCTAAAGTATTCTATGTCTGTAATTTCTCCTAGATTTTGGCCTCCTGGTAATGTAGAAATATCTGTACCTCTACCACCGTCTCTACTTGGTAACCAAAAGTCCTCTAACATTGACATATAGTTTCTATCGTCTCTAATTTCACCAGTAGCTGCGTCATATACAAGTTTGTTTCTATATCTTGCCATAACGTCTCTTAAATATTGTTCAGCTTTCATTTTAGGCAAATTACCAACATCAATTTTAAATATTCTTCTTTCAGGTGCTCTTGCTATTCTGTAAATAACAGCAGCGTCTTCAATCATTCTTAATTGATTAACTGGTTTAATTGCTTTATGTAAATATGATAAAACTATATTTTTATTTTGATCTATTAATCCTGACGGACAAAATGCGATTGTATCTATTGCTATTTTAATACCTTGTAAACTAGCACCACCTACACCTCTTTCATTATACAAAAAATACTCCATAGTTTCGTCTACTAAATTCGTAGCCGATGGAGCAACTCCGTCTGGTCTTCTCTTTCTTACTTCTCTAATCTTTTTAATTTTTCGTGGGTCTATGTATTTAAGTTCAGTAATACCCATTTTGCCTGTTTCGGTATCTATTATTTTTTGGAAATAAATTCTACCATCAACATACCAACGTCTAAAAAGGTCGTGACCTCTAGTGTTGAATTGCATTAATCTTAATATTTCTGCAAATTCTTCCTCTACTCGTCTCTTTACATCACGTCCATAAGGTACACCATCTGTTATTAATCTAACAGCTTGTCTATTTTCATTTGAAACTATTGCTTCATTGACAATATCCTCAATTGCCATATCACATTCTGGATGTATTGAAATTTCTCTGTATCTTCTTATGAGGTCTGCTTCAGTCTTTGCGTTACCTTCCATGTCAAGGTGAGACGCAAAATATCCTCCAGCGGCGACAACTTGTGTGCCGTCCTCTGCTTGAGGTGTACTAAAGTTTTGTTTTGGATCGGATTTAGGTTTATCTCTGGTAATCTTAAATCCAAAAAATTCTGCCATAATTTAACTCCTAGTTGTTTATACGATACTACTTATAATGGTTTTAAAAGGGCGATCCGAAGACCGCCCCCTAATTTTTTATTACGTTGTAGTATTTGTTTCAAAGTATTGATATTCAAACGTAACACCAAAAGTTTCAATTTCTGTTGTTTCGCCCATACTTAAATCAATACCTGTTATCTCTGTCGGGTATAAACCTCTCAAAGTATACGATTTAATGTTATTACCGTTTCTGTCAAGATGATCTACAAATGCGTCAACTTGGTAATCAACTGGATTAGTTAATCCCTCGTTGTCAGTCATATTATTAATACCATTCTGCCATCTTTCAAAAGCATTTCTGATTTTGAAATTTGTATCGTTTAGTACCGTAATTGACCATGCCGGAATTGTTCTATCACCTGCTATTTTTATAGCTCTACCTCTAAAAGGAACATTGACGTTTGCAACTGTCATGCTCGGTATAGATGTAGCTGTACATAAAAACGCTAAGTCTTCTATTTCGCCACCAACTTGTGCGTAACCAGGAAAAGGCATTGTAACCTTAAACTGATTGGCTCTTGCGCCACCGCCTGCAAGTTTAGCTTTGAAGTCATTAATGTTTGCCATTTTTTATTTCTCCTTCTCTACTATTAACCGCCTGCGACTTCTTCAAAAGAAACGCCAGTCCGTGTTGCGATGAATTGTAATGTAATAAAGTTGATACTTCTTGCTGGTTTAATAAATATCTCAGCAATAAATTCATTTCTATCAATTACTTCACCTGTGTTATTTGTTTCGTCACATACTACCATAAAGTCTGTTAGACCTCGTCTACCTTGTACTTCTCTTAAAAAAGGTTCTACAATGTTTCTAAAGTTAGCTCTTGTAAATTCATCATTGAACTCAAAGAGTTGATATTTAGAAGCAGTTGATATTGCCTTCTCTAAAATAATAAACAATCTTCTAACATTGATTCTATCAAAAGCACTTGGAGCACTTAATCCAGTTTTGTCACCAAAAAGAACTGTGCCTTGTCCTGGGAAAGTTACCACAGGATTAACACGAGCTTTATATAACTCGTCTCTTTGTGCTTTATTTGGATTGTATGCTAGTTTAACTGCGCCTCTGATAATACCTCTGTTAAGACCTGCCGGTGACCACCAACTATCTGCGATTATATCGGTTCTAGCTGCTAGACCTGCAATATCTCCATTTAATGGTACATATCTATATACGTCATTATATCTGTCGTACATATACTTGTAACCACTATCCAACACAACGTAAGATGAAGAACGGATACCGTTCATAAATGCTAGTACGTTTTGTGTTTGCGTGATTGAAGAAGCAACGTTAGCCACATCTGATCTCTCTGGAGATACGAATGCGATAGCGTCTTTTCTTTTCTCTGCTATAGAGATTAAGTCGTCAACTTTAGTAGCGTCACATTTACCGCCCATGATTAAACCAACGTCCACAGTTTCAGAATCTTCAAACATTTCGTATGCTGTTTTGATTTCTCCTGTAGAAGCGGCTGAACCGTCAGCGCCTGCTTGTAGACTGTCAGATTTTGGTGTATTAATAGCTGCGAAAGTAATTCCACTAGCTGCTGTTCCAAAATTTGATCCAGAAGCATGGTGATCCATCCAATAGATATAACTTGATCTATTGTAAACTACGTTTGCATAGTAATTTGAATCTCCTTGTGGTGTTTTTGCGTCTGAAGCTTTTGATACTTTATCATAAACTTCTAACACTTCACCACGTGTTCCTGTTATGTCGCCATCTTCGTCTACCACGACCACGTGCATTTCATCGTTAGTAGCTGCTTTTGAAGTTGCAAATGGAGATGTTCCAGGAGCACTTGACACCATGTCATAGTATTCCCAAAGTCTCTTTACGTTTGCACCATTAGCTGGAACTATATGTAATCCACCTTGACCTGTGTCTGCTCTTGTAAATGTAATATCGTTTGTTGCGATACTTGTTATTTTATATTTGTAACCATCATAATCTGAACCTGCAGCTGTTTTAGAAAACTCAACTATGTCTCCTACGTTAAAGCCTGTTCCAGATGTTAATGTTACTGTCGTATGACCAACAGCCATAGCTGTGTCAGCGATTGTTGTTTTAGCGTCTTCTTGAAAACCTGTTGCGCTGTGACATACAGAAACTTTTAAGGTATTACCCCAAGCTCCTGCTGTTCTAGCTGCCCATTCTCCAACTGTAGCCGCTCCACCAGAATAGTTATCCTGATAGTCTTGTGTGTTCTTTACCACAAACAAACTTCCTGAAACGGAAGCGTTTGCTAAACCAGTATTTTGTGCTCGTACAACTCTTAATGCGTTAGAGTAAGATAAAAAGTTTGCAGCTGTAAAAAAAGATTCAAAATTATTTGAATCCGGTTTGCCGAAAACTGTTACTAACTCTTGCTCACTAGAGATTGATGTAACCTCATCTAAAGGACCTTTTCTGAACTCGCCAGCAAAGGCACCAATTGATGTTGATACAGCGGGAATGATTCTTGTTAAATCTTTCTCCTGAACGAGAACGCCTGGTGATACTTGAAATGCCATAGGTTATTCTCCTCTTAATTAGCTAATTATTAATTGTATATTTCACAAATCGTAAGTTTTCTTACGCCCATATTTAAACGTATCAGTTAAAGGTATTTATAAATGTTGGATATTGTAGACTATTGACCTTTTCTTGTTGCCGGAAACCACCTGGTACCATATTCATCAACAGCTTCCTCATCTTCCTCTGGATCGTGAACACCATCGTCTACAAAACCAAACGGTGCCATGTCTTGCTCTATCAAATTCTTTTGTTCCTCATACATTTTTAAACGAGCATTAGTATTAGACAATTCTTTAAAGAAAGGTTGATTAGATAACCAACCAAATATGACTAAACACATCATTAAATCATCATTTGATCCGTCTTCAGCCTGCCAACTTTGGCCTCTTTTAGTAAAGGTTGACATCTCCTGTATAATATGCCAATCATTTATTATAAGTTTATCTCCTTCAACTACAGTTTTTAAGTTAGAACAACCAACTCTTTTTATCTGTTTTGTCATACGAACACCCATAGATGAACCACGACCACTAAACATTGCACCTAATATTTGACCAGCACGACCTTTTTGAGTAGTCATTAATATATTAGGATATTCAATTTCAAACTGTAAAGCCTCTGCTACTTGCTGACCTATATCATTAACCTCTGTTAATATATGAGCATGATTATATGCTAAACATACTCTGTTAATTATATTAGGAAATACAAAGGGTTTAATCTCGTTACTTCTATATTTGGCCACAACTTTGTAAGGCATTTTAGATACATCAAATACCAGAAAGGCAGAATAATCTTTATCAACACCTCTTGAAACGTCCACTGTACAAACATAAGTATGTCCTTCTATTTTATCTTCGTATATATCAACACCTTGAGCCGATTTTATAGGATTTATAATAGGTATTTGTTTAATTTTAGTAGCTGATATTAAAGTATTTACAGAACCTAAAAACTCACACTCAAACTCTTGTTGAAATTGTTCCTCACTTGTATTACGTATAGTTTGTTCTTTCCATTTTTCATCACGTCCTGGTACTTCACTCCAATGTACTTCAATAGGTATATAATCATTTTTCTTGGATTGAGAATCCATCCAAAGTTTATAAAACATATTCATACCATAAGGTGTAGATACTATAACCATTTTAGTTTTTGTACCAGCAGATATTGTAGGATAAACTGAACTAAAAAACAATTCAGCAATATTAGTAGGTACGAAAGCAAACTCGTCAAGAAATATTATATTATATGAACCACCTCGGATAGCACTTGAAGATGTAGCAGCCGCCACAATAACTGATTTGTTTTCTAATTCTATATTACCTTTGTTCCAATTAATTACACCTTGTTGTAACCACTTTGGTAAATTTTCATATGCTAATTGTACTCTACTTAAAATATCTCTAGCAGTAG
>VTLG01003937.1_pt1 | contig 173474 bp, 237 predicted proteins | sample 4694571 | NCBI WGS metagenome assembly VTLG01 (sample SAMN12604809, study PRJNA352737) | marine metagenome | biome: ENVO:00000447; feature: ENVO:00000209|ENVO:00000569|ENVO:01000036; material: ENVO:00002151; isolation source: viral sequences binned using virsorter ... | reverse complement strand
ATCAAATGGCCAAGAGGGGATATGGGTTCCTTGCCAGCGGATTCTGAGCAATTTATGCTGATTGAGTTTTTGAGTGGCCAAGTGGAAGCAATTCAAAAAGATTTACAAAATATGATGAACAATGCAGTTAACATTGAAAGATTGCAAAAGGATATGGATAAGGCTTTAGCTGATATTGAGGAATTGAAGGACAAAATTAGAGAAGCCAAGAACGGATATAAAACAGGAGAATAAGATATGGACGCAACTACTTTAGTTACCATTATCACAATGTTTGTTGTGACCAATACTTCTAGCGAGTTTATCAAGTATGATGGATTAATGGATTGCTTGAAAGATAAACGAGCAATAGAGAAATTAAAAGACGGCCGTAGAGTTATTTGTGGTCCGTCTATGGCAGAAATAGACGCTGATGGTAACATTATTAGTATTAAAAATAAAATGCCTGACCAATCAGGTAGTTTAAAATTAGGTGGTACAGCGAAGTCGCTTACTGAAAAGAAAAAGAAAAAACAAACAGAAGTGTTAACACAGGATTAATTATATGAAAAAAATATTAATGAGTTTATTCGTTGCTTTATTTTTAGTAGGTTGTAATACAACAAAGAGTATTAAAATAGAACAAGAAGTCGGTCTCTTAAAAACCGTACAAGAAAGAGGTTATTTAATCTGTGGAGTTAATGCAGGTCTACCTGGATTTTCTGCTCAAGATGACGCAGGAAATTGGAGTGGTTTAGATGTTGACTTCTGTAAAGCAGTTGCAGCTGGTGTATTTGGAGACTCTAGTAAAGTTGAGTTTGTAGGTTTAAATGCAGCTCAAAGATTTCCAACATTAGCGTCAAAAGAAATTGATGTACTTGCAAGAAATACTACTTGGACAATTAGTCGTGATGTTAACTTGATGTTTGAATTTGCAGGTGTTAATTACTATGACGGTCAAGGATTTTTAATACCAACCGAATTGGATATTAAGAGTGCAAAAGAATTAGATGGTGCGTTTGTATGTATTACAAAAGAAACCACAAGTGAATTAAACTTAAATGATTACTTTGCAGAAAATAATATGCAATATAAACCAATTTATGTTGAAGGTAATAAAGACGCAAAAGCAAAACTATTTGCTGGCGATTGTGATGTGTTTACTACAGACGCTTCAGGTTTAGCTTCAGCAAGAGCTGGTGCCGAAGACCCTAGTAAATGGATGGTATTGCCAGAAATTATATCTAAAGAACCATTAGGTCCACTTGTAAGACAAGGTGACCAGGAGTGGGAAGATATAATAAGATGGACACATTTTATTATGATAAATGCTGAAGAGGCAGGTATCACAATGTACAATGTAGATAGTATGTTAGATAGTAAGAATAAAGAAGTTTTAAGAATTTTGGGTGAAGAAGGTTATATCGGTCCTATGTTAGGAGTTGGTATGAAATTCGGATACAATATTATTAAACAAGTTGGTAACTATGGAGAATCGTTTGAAAGAAATGTGGGACCACAAACACCACTTGCTTTAGAAAGAGGTTTAAATAATCTTTGGAAGAACGGTGGCGTAATGTATGTTCCGCCAATAAGATAGGACAAATATGTTTAAAGAACTTATAGAAAAAATCGGATTTAGAAACGGCGATACTAAATGGTTAGCTGGTATTTTATCAGGTATATTTTTAATTGCATTTGTATTTGGTATTTTATTATACTCACAAAGAGCAGAAGCTAATTGCAATGGTTGTGGAGAAGACAATCATACTAATAGTTGTAATCTAACCGAAGAAGAACAAGCAGCTCAGGAAGAGCATAAATCGGAAGTAGTTTTTGCCGTTTGTGTATTTGCTGATGGTACATTAATTGACCATAAAGGTGCAAATAGTATGAGCGATTGCTTAAAGACTAAAAGAGAGGTTGAGAAAAAGTGGAGAAATAAATCACAGGAAATGGATAGTGTGGAAATAAACGGTATCACTTATAAGATAGATGGTGAGAGTTTAGCTTTTATGTGTGATTTGGTGGATGCTCACGTACATCATTATAATGACGGCAGTTGGGAGATTGTTGAAATTTTAGGAAAGCATAAGAAGGAAGAATAATGGCAGACGCAGTAACCTCACAGGTAATTACAGATACATCTGGAGTAAAGTATGTAGCTAAGTTTACAAACTTTTCAGACGGTACAGGTGAAACTTTGGTATCTAAAGTTGACGCTTCAGGCACAACTTTTATGACCGAAGATGGTAATAGAACTATAGCAAGAGTTTACTATTCAATTAACACCGCTAATAATAAAAGTGGTGTAGAGATAGTTTGGGCAGGCGCTACAAACTCGACAGCATTGTTTTTAAGTGGAAATGGAGTTATGGATTTTAGGACTGACGGTAATTCAATCCCTAACAACGCTACAACACCTACGGGAGATGTGTTGTTTTCTACTAAAAACTTTGCAGTTGGTGACAATTACGCAATAATTGTTGAATTTAGATAATAAATCTTATAAATAGTAAAGAAGAGAGAGACAAATGAAACTTATATCAGAAGAGATAACTAACGCACAATGCTTAGTAGAACAAAAGAACGGTCAAAAAGAATATAAGATTAAAGGTATATTCTTACAATCAGATATTAAGAACCGTAATGGTAGAGTTTATCCAAAAGACATTTTGGAAAGAGAAGTTTCAAGATACAATAGAGAATTTATTAATAAGAATCGTGCATTTGGAGAGTTAGGACATCCTGACGGACCAGTTGTGAACCTCGAAAGAGTATCACATATGGTTAAAAAATTATATCCAGATGGTAAGAATTTTATTGGTGAAGCTAAAGTAATGAACACCCCATATGGTAAGATTGTTAAAGGTCTTATTGACGAAGGCGCTCAATTGGGCGTATCTTCAAGAGGTATGGGTACTTTAGAAAATAAAGGTGGCGCAAACTATGTGAAATCTGATTTTTATTTAGCAACCGCTGCTGACATTGTTGCCGATCCATCTGCTCCAGACGCTTTCGTAGAAGGTATTATGGAAGGAAAAGAGTGGGTATGGGACAATGGTGCATTACGTGAACAAAGCGTTGATGGATGGAAGAGAGTTTTAGAGAGAGAACATAGAACAAGACTTGCTGAAACTAAAGCAATGGCGTTCAAAAAGTTGCTTCAAAATCTATAATTTTATAAATATCTATTAACGAAAGTAAAATAAATTTATTTTAACAAACAAAGAGGGAGAATTCTCAATGGCCGATACAGACGATAAAAGAGTAGAAGTCAAGAAAGAGCAAGAAGGCGAGAAGAAAACCGACGTTGCTAAAAAAGTTGCAGAGCCTGTAAAAGCGCCTGCAGTTAAAGAAGCAAACGCCGTTAATCCTCAAGCTAGTGCTCCTAAAAAGAATGCTGTTCCATCTGAGCCAACTCATCTGAAAAATGACGCAGAAGATTTAGGCCCAGCGGTTGTAAAACCAGTTGGACAGGATAATCCTGACGCTACTAAAAAATCTAAGCAAGCACAAGATCAAACGAATGCTAAGGCTATTGCTGGCGACGCTAGTGGTAAATCCGATACAGACGGAAAAGTTACCAAAGTGAGCCATCCTGGTCAAAGCAAAACGGTTGAGAGTGCCGAAGTAGATGGCGATAAAGAAATTTCCGAAGGCGAAATGCCTGCTGGTCTAAAAAAATTCATTGATAAAAAAGATGGAGATAAAAAAGACGAGAAGGCTGAGACTAAAAAAGAAGACGCTACAGATTCATCTGTAGAGAAATCTAACCACGATAAGCTTAAAGACGCTATGAAAAAAGAAGCGAAAGAACACGTGGACGCTTTGCTTTCAGGAGAGGATTCTTTATCCGAGGAATTTAAGGATAAAGCTGTTACCGTTTTCGAAGCTGCTTATACATCAAAAGTAAAAGCAATGGCAGAAGAAATGGAAGCAGAATATAAAGAAAAACTTGAGTCAGACACTAACGAAATCAAAAACGGTCTTGTTGAAAAAGTAGATTCATATCTTAACTATGTTGTTGAGGAATGGATGAAAGAAAACAAGATTGCTATTGAAAGAGGTATCAAGGGCGAAATCGCTGAGGACTTTATTAATGGTCTCAAAAAATTATTTGAAGAACATTACATAGATGTGCCAGACGAAAAATATGATGTACTTGAAGACCAAAGCAATAAGATTGAAGAGTTAGAGAAAAAACTCAACGAAGAAATTGACAAGAATGTTGAACTTAATAAAGAAAGTGGTGGTTTAATGGCAGATAAAATTCGTAAAGAAGAGTCTGCTGATTTAGCTGACACAGCCAAAGAAAAGTTTAACAAACTTTCAGAAGAAATTGAATACACAAATGCTGAAGACTTTAGAAAGAAAGTTAAGACGGTAAAAGAGTCTTACTTCGGACAAAAGAAAGAAGCAGGTGAACTAGATAATGTAGCGGCAACTGACGGTGAGGTTAACCCCGATCTGTCTAATGCAATGGCTGCTTATACGGCCGCTATTAGTAAAACAAAAGACATCAAAATTGGTGTTAAATAATATAATAAAGAGGGAGAGATAAAAATGTTTTTATCAGAAACTTACGAAAAAAAATGGCAGCCTGTTTTGGAGCATCCAGATCTTCCAAAGATTGAAGATACTTACAAACGTGCCGTTACCGCAACTATCCTAGAAAACCAGGAAAGAGCTGCAAAGGAAGACAACGCCTTTTTATCAGAAGCTGCACCTACTAACGCTACTGGCGCTAGTATTGCAAATTGGGACCCAATTCTAATCTCATTGGTTAGAAGAGCTATGCCTAATTTAATTGCTTATGATATTGCTGGTGTTCAACCTATGACAGGTCCAACTGGCTTGATATTTGCAATGAGAAGCAGATACGCTACACAAGCAGGAACAGAAGCTTTATTTGATGAAGCTGATACTGATTTCTCTGGTAGAAATGCTGCTGGTTCATCTGTTGATGGTTATTCATCTACAGCACACGCTGGAACAAATCCAAGCGTTCTTAATGATAGCTCACCAGGAACATATACTGCTGGTACTGCAATGACTACAGCTGCTGCTGAAGCATTGGGAGACGCAAGTGGTAATGCTTTTGCTGAAATGGCTTTCTCAATAGAGAAATCTACGGTGACTGCCAAGTCAAGAGCTCTTAAAGCGGAATATACTATGGAACTTGCTCAAGATTTAAAAGCAATCCACGGTTTAGACGCTGAAACAGAACTAGCTAACATCTTATCAAGTGAAATACTTGCTGAGATCAATAGAGAAGTAGTTAGAACTATTTACATTAACTCCGAAAAAGGAGCAGGTGTTAATACTACAACTGCAGGTATCTTTGATTTAGATACTGACTCTAACGGTAGATGGTCTGTTGAAAGATTCAAAGGTTTAATGTTCCAAGTTGAACGTGAAGCTAATGTAATCGCTCAAAGAACAAGAAGAGGAAGAGGTAATATAATTATCTGTTCATCTGACGTTGCTTCGGCACTTCAAATGGCAGGTGTGTTAGATTACGCTCCAGCACTTAACAACAATCTATCTGTTGATGACACAGGCAATACTTTTGCAGGTGTTCTTAATGGTAAATATAAAGTGTACATTGATCCATATTCAGCGAACAATGCTGCTAAGCAGTATTTCGTTGTAGGATACAAAGGTACATCACCATATGACGCTGGTATATTCTACTGCCCATATGTACCATTACAAATGGTTAGAGCTGTTGGTCAAGACACTTTCCAACCGAAAATCGGCTTTAAAACTAGATACGGCTTACAAGCAAATCCTTTTGCTGAAGCAGGTACTGGTGACGCAGCTGTAATTAACGGTTCAGGTTCGGCTAACGCAAACAGATACTACAGAAAAGTACAAGTTGCTAATCTTATGTAATCTGTTATACAGGCTTATATAATAAAATTAAAAAGGGGGCTTTCGGGTCCCCTTTTTTTTAGCCTTTTTTGCTTATAAATATCCATATGACCACAATAAACACATTATCAAGACAACCTACAAAATTGGACTATGCAAGTCCAACGCAATTCAAGTTTAGTATAATCAAATTACCTAAAGTTGAATATTTTTGTACAGCAGCTACAATACCTGGTATCGAATTAGGTGAAACATCACAACCAACACCTTTAAAAAATATACCAGTACCAGGTGATAAGCTAACATACTCAAACCTTACAATGACATTTTTGTGTGATGAATACCTTGAAAACTTTAGAGAGTTGCACGGTTGGATGGTAGGTTTAGGATTTCCTCAAGACCATAATCAATTTGGTACATTATTAAGAGGTGGACAAGATAGATTTCCTACATCAAAGACAAGAGATTATGTTGGAGACGCTGGTAAGGTTACTGCTCCACCACCAAATGTTGGTGCTATATATTCGGATGCTACTTTATCAGTATTATCTGCTAAAAATAACTCTATAGTAGAGGTTAGATTTAGTGATATATTTCCTATTTCATTAAGCTCTTTGAGTTATAACCAACAGGCAGCGGATGTAGATTATCTTACTTGCGACGTTGTGTTTGGATATAAACTATACGAATTTGCTGAAACTGGCGCTTCAAAGACTACTACAACTACCTCGTAAAAAGCTTTACATTTAAAGCATTTTATGTTATTATGGAGATATTATGACACTAGAAGAATTACAAGAATTGGCTGATAAGGATTTAAAAATCAATGATACTGAATTGGATTTAGAATCACTTAAAACACCACAATTACACAACAAATATTTAAAAGAACTAACTAAATTTAAATTACTATTAACGAAAGCTGATAGTGATTATAGAGTATTAAAACGTATTAAATGGGAGTATTATACTGGTAAAGCAGACCCAAAGGTTTACGCTGAACAGCCATTTGATTTAAAAATTTTAAAAACTGATATAGACAAATATCTTGAAGCTGATGATGACTTAATAAGAGCAATTTCTAAAGTCAAATACCTTGAAGCAGTAGTAGAATTTTTGGATAGAACCTTGAGGCAAATTACCAACAGAACGTTCACAATTAAGAACGCAATTGATTGGCGTAAATTTACTTCTGGTGCTGTCTAATGACCCCTGTCCGATACCTTATCATTAATAAAAAGAACGAAGTTTATCTTACAATAGAAGCTGAAGCTGATATTAGAAGAGAACTTGGAGAATTTTTTACGTTTGAGGTACCAGGATTTAAGTTTATGCCACAATTCCGTAACCGAGTATGGGACGGAAAAATCAGATTATTTTCATATGCAAATGGTCAAATATATGCTGGTCTCTACCCTTATATATTACAATGGTGTAAAGATAATAAAGTGGAAGTGGTGGATGCCACAAAGATTAAAGATACAGAATTAGATTTAAAAAAGATTGATGGTTTTATAGACGCATTAAACATACCTTTAGAAATAAGAGACTATCAAAAAGAAGCCTTTGTCTGGTCATTAAAGAAAAGTCGGTGCCTATTATTATCTCCAACAGCAAGTGGTAAATCAATCATTACATATCTATTGGTAAGATTTAATCTATTGAGAATAAGAGAAAAGGTTAACAATAAAGTATTAATTATAGTACCAACCACATCACTAGTAGAACAATTATTTAAAGACTTTAAAGATTATGGTTGGAATCCATTAGCTAATGTACATAGAATTTATGGTGGTATGGGTAAAGATACAGATAAAAGAGTTGTTATATCTACTTGGCAGTCTGTTTATAATATGCCAAAAAAATGGTTTAAACAATTTGGTATGGTTGTTGGTGACGAAGCACACTTATTTAAAGCAGTATCATTAACAAAGATATTAACTAAGCTAGAAGATTGTAAATATAGAATTGGTATGACAGGTACTTTAGATGGTACAAAGACGCATAAATTAGTATTAGAAGGTCTTTTTGGTGCCGTTGAAAAGGTTACCACTACAACTAAACTACAAGAAGATAAACATTTAGCAGACTTAAAAATATTTTGTTTAGTCTTACAACACCCACCTAATGCTAGACATTTCTTAAAGGATAAATCCTATCAGGAAGAAATGGATTATTTGGTTTCAAATGAACCACGTAATAAATTTGTCCGAAATTTAGCAACACAATTAAATGGAAACACTCTTTGCTTGTTTCAGTATGTTGAGAAACACGGTGCCATACTTAAGCAAATGATAGAAGAGAAAGCCGAAGGAAAGAAAATTTTTTATGTCTATGGAGGAGTTGAAGCTGATGAGAGGGAACGTATTAGGTCTATTACAGAAAAGTCTGATAACGCCATTATTATCGCTTCTTATGGGACGTTCTCTACTGGTATTAATATCCGTAATTTACACAATATTATTTTTAGTAGCCCTAGTAAATCTCGTATAAGAAATCTACAAAGTATAGGTAGAGGATTACGGTTGAAGGATAACCGATCCACCGCTACGTTATATGATATAGCAGATGACTTAACATATAACGAAAAGGAGAATTATACGTTACAACATTTTCGTGAAAGGATAAATATATACAATGGTGAAGAGTTTAATTATGAAATACATAAGGTAGAATTAAATGGAACAGGAACAAAAACCACAACCTCAAACTAAAGTCAAAATTGAGGTGCAAACTAAAATAATCAAACTAATTAATGGTGATGATATTGTGTGTGATTTGCCTATAGGTAAAAACCAATTGCCTGAAGCTAATAGTTTATTAAGAATAGTTAAACCATTGCAGATAAGATATGTTCCCCAATTAACGCCTATGGGGGTTAAAGATTATATAGCCTTAATTAAATGGACAGGTTATTCTAACGACCACGTGGTTACAATTCCAAAAGATAAGATAATGACTATAACAAACGCCACGCCTGATATGTTAAGCTCATATAAAAAATTGGTTGTTGATTATAATAAATTAGACATTCCATCAAAAAAGAAAGATGAACGAAGAAGACTGACAGACGAAGAATCTGCCAGATTAAATGAGATATTTGAAGAAGAATTTGATATGCCTATCACCCCAGGTAAAAGGACTCTCCATTAGGTTTCTCTAAAGGGGGAACACCCCTATTATATACGAGGAGATTTATTTGTCAAGTCTCCAAGCATTGACTTTTAAGACAAAATAGAGTATTATATTATTATGACTAAATCAAACAAAAAACCCGAACATTACGTTAATAACAAAGAATTTTTATTGGCAATGATCGAGTATAAAAAATCTTGTAGATCAGCAAAAAGAAAGAAATTGGAGAAACCACCAGTAACCGATTATATTGGTGAGTGTTTTCTAAAGATTGCAAACCACTTATCTTATAGACCTAACTTTATTAATTATACATTTAGAGACGATATGATAAGTGATGGTATAGAGAATTGTTTACAATATTTGGACAATTTTAATTCAGAAAAATCAAATAATCCATTTGCTTATTTTACACAAATTATATATTATGCTTTTGTGAGACGAATTCAAAAAGAAAAAAAACAAACAACAATTAAACATAAATTAATATCATCAGCTAATTATGATGATATGACATTACAACCAGGTGATGATAGAGAATTTAAGAATCAATTTACTGAATTTTTACAAAAGAATATAGTAGTAGATGAACCAGAAAAGAAAGATAGAACAAAACCGAAACCGAAAAAACGAAGACAACGAACTGGTAAACTAGACTACTTTATGGGATTAAAGAATGGTTGATGTTACCAAAGAACAAATGCAAGGTAAAGAACCTTGGCATAGAGACGAAAGATTAGATAAACATATAGAAATAAAAACAGGTGAGGTGGCTATTATAGATGACTTTCTTGAACCACACCATCATAAGGAAATGCAAGAAGTTATTGGGTCAAAAATATTTCCTTGGTATTTTAATCCTGTGGTTACAGCAGATCAAAAACCATCAGATCCACCTTTTATGTTATTGGGCAATCTTTTATATAATCAAGCTTCAATGCATATAGACCAAACATTTTTTAAAGTATGTTATCCATTGTTAGATAAGATACAACCAAGAGCATTAATTAGAGTTAAAGTAAATATGTTTATTAATGTAGGGTCTCAACCAGGAAGAGGTGTAGAAGAACACGCTATACATAATGATTATCCTTGGCCACATAGAGGTTGTTTATATCACTTAAACTCCAATGATGGTTATACAAAATTAGGAACACAAAAAATTGAAAGTGTTGCAAACAGAGCTGTAATGTTTGATCCTGGATTAAAACATTGTAGTACAAGTTGTTCAGACAAACAACAAAGATTAAACATACAAATAAATTATTTTTAATATGTGGTGGATTTGGATTAAAGAATTGTTTATAGATAGCCTGCCTTGGCTAATAGCCTTACTATGCATAATGATAGTATTAATGATATGGATATAAAATTTTATAAAAAAGAGTTTTCTTATTTTGTTATAGACAACTACTTTACACCACCAGAATTAAGTCATATCTGGCCTGACATAAGAAGATTAGGAAGAAACTTATTAAGTCCAGAAGAAACATCAAGAGCAATTGATGATACTGGAGTTGTAGGTAAAAATACAGGTCGTTTTATAACAGACGAACCAATTGATTATCATTGGTGTTCTAAAAAATTATTTAGAGTAGCAGACCCAAAAGAACTTTATCTAACAAAAGATATACATTTTAGATATATGAGAAATTTAAATTTTAGTACCGTACTATTAAACTACTATGAAGATGGAGATTTTTATAAAGGACATTGGGACTTTTCTGTTTATACGAAGATAGTATTTTTATATAAAGAACCAAAAAAATTTACAGGTGGAGATTTACATTTAGAAGATATAGGAGATACGATTGAGTGTAAAAATAATCGTGTTGTATTCTTTCCATCTTTTGCAACTCATAGTGTTGATACGGTACATATGAAAGAAGAGGATAAAGGTCAACAATTAGGAAGATTTTCCATAACACATTTTTATTATGTGCCTTTAGATGGTGGTAAGATGTCAATTATAAATGTACCAGAGGTACCTAAATGAGAATAGCACTACTTAATGACACTCACTTTGGGTGTAGGAATGATAATCCAGCATTTGTTAAATATCAAAACAAATTTTATGATGAAGTATTTTTTCCATATTTAATAGAACACAACATTAAAACACTTATACATTTAGGTGATGTGGTAGATAGAAGAAAGTTTATTAATCATAATACAGCACACAATTTTAAAAAAGTATTTTGGAACAAACTAGAAGAACTAGGTATTGATACACATATTATTATTGGTAATCACGACACATATTATAAGAATACCAATGAAGTAAATGCTATGAACAATTTAAGTATTAACAAAAACGCAAAAATTTATACTAGGACTCAACAAGTTAATTTTGATGGTCTTGATATATTATTTGTACCTTGGATTTGTGATGACAATGAGGAAGATTCTTATTACCAGATAGATAATTCTACTGCTGAGATTCTTATGGGTCATATAGAAGTTAAAGGTTTTGAAATGCATAGAGGACACGTTAATGAACAAGGTTTTGAAAAAGAAATATTTAAAAGATTTGAAAAGGTTATATCAGGACACTTTCATAAAAAATCAAGTGATGGTCATATCTATTATCTAGGTACTCAATATGAAATAATGTGGTCAGATTACCATTGTCCTAAAGGGTTTCATATTTTTGATACATCAACAAGAGAACTAGAACGAGTAGCAAATCCATTTAGAATTTTTAGAAAGATTAATTATGATGATACAAAAGAAAATTATAATGAAAAAGATTTAACAAGTTATACAGATTGTTTTGTTAAAGTGTTTGTAACCAACCGTACAGACCAAGATATGTTTGATAGAATGATTGATAGATTACAAAATGAAATAAATGTACACGAAGTTAATATTATTGAAGATGGTGGTACAGATATTACAGAAACGGTTAAAGAAAATATATTAGATCAAGGTGAGGATACTATGACATTTTTACAAAACTACATTGACCAAATTAATACAGATTTAGATAAACCAAAACTGAAAAAATTTGTTAGTGAAATTTATAATGAGGCGAGTGAAACATAATGGCAGAATTAAATCCAGGCTCAGCAATTACAGGTAAAGAGGAAGAACAAAAAGAAGGTCAAATCATACATAGATATTTTCCTTTTGGTCCTATATTAGCAAAGACAATGGTAGACCATAAACTTTGTGATGAACTATTAAGAAGAGCTAAAAAAACACATATAGATAATAGCGAAAACTTGGCAGGTCATATAAAGGTAGAAAATTCATTTGAAAAACCAGATATAGATTGGTTTATAAAAAACTTTAAACCATATTTTAATCCTTATTTTGAAACATTTGAAAGAATGGTGGAACCAGATGGTAACCACGGTTATAAAAAAATAACAGGCATTAATATAATGAGTTTATGGGTAAACTTTATGAAAGCAGGTGAGTTTAATCCACCACATACACACGGTGCTGATTTTTCATTTGTATTATATTTGGATATACCAGAAGATATGTTAGATGAAGAGAAAAAATATAAAGGAGTTGGTACAGGTCCAGGTGCTATTGCATTTTATTATGGAGAGTGGCAGAAATTAGTTAGAACTGAACATCATTTTATGCCAGAAAAAGGTATGATGTTTATTTTTCCTGGAAAATTAAGACACTCGGTACCACCATTTAAAAGTCCAGGTACAAGGGTGTCTGTATCAGGCAATATAGAATTATTAGGTGAAGTTAGTTTTAAAGGATGGTAAGTGATAACATTTAAGAAGATAAGATGGAAGAATTTTTTATCTACAGGTAATACTCCAATAGAAATAGATTTAAGAAAATCTAATACTACATTAATTATAGGTGCCAATGGTAGTGGTAAGTCTACCTTATTGGATGCTTTATGTTATGGATTGTTTAATAGACCTTTCAGAATGATAAAGAAAGAACAAATGGTAAACACCATCAACAATGGTGATTCTGAAATAGAAATAGAGTTTGATGTTGGTACAAAAAGTTATAAGATTATAAGAGGAATTAAACCAAACAAATTTGAAATTTACCAAAATGGTGAATTACTTAATCAACACGCTTCAACCATAGATTATCAAAAATACCTAGAAAAGAATATAATGAAATGTAATTACAGGTCATTTATACAGGTGGTTATTTTAGGCTCTTCTTCTTATGAGCCATTTATGAAGATGAAACCAAGATACAGAAGAGAAGTAGTGGAAGAAATTTTAGATATAAGAGTTTTTGGGCTGATGGACTTAATTTTAAGGTCGCAACAAAGTGATTTACAAAAAAAAGTTACCGAGGTGCGCCACCAATGCGAAATGATAAAGGCTAAGTACGAAACAGAAGCAAAACATCTAAAGTCTCTCCAACAGCGTAATATTGGTGACCAGACACGTAAACAAGAAATGATAGAAAAAAACAACGCAGCTAGTGTAAATTACCATAAGAAAATCAAAGAACACAATGAAGAGATAATTAAAGCACAGGATTGTATAAAAGATAGAGACAAGGTTGATTCAAAGGTAAATAAATTGGCAAAACTAGAAGCGAAGATAGAGACAAACTTATTAAACAATAAAAGAACATTGGAATTTCTCCAAGAAAATGAAACTTGTCCTACTTGTACACAGGATATTGATAAAGAATTTAAGACGGAGAAGATGGCACAAATCGGGCACAAAATTAACACATTGGATACTGGACTGAAAGATTTATTAAGTGAGATAGTTAAAACAGAAACGCAAGTCAATGAATATAATGCTGTATCACAAAAGATTAGAGATTTAAATATTGAAATATCCAAGGTAGAAACATCACTAGAAGGTATTAAACAACATAGTGACCAGATACACGAAGAGATTACAGACCTAGAACAATATAAAAATGATAGTCAATCAATTGAATTAGACCTTGAAGAAATGAGAAAAGAAATAAAGATAGCTGAAACAAATTTAGAACAAGTTGTTGAAGAAAAGAAATATGTAGATATTATAAGAGAAATATTAAATGATAAAGGTGCTAAATCAAAGATTATTAAAAAGTATATACCTATTATGAATACTTTAATTAACCAGTATTTACAATCAATGGATTTTTTCGTATCATTCCATTTAGATGAAGAGTTTAAAGAAACGGTTAAAAGCAGACATAGAGATACTTTTGATTATAATAACTTTAGTGAAGGAGAAAAGATGAGAATAGACCTTGCATTGTTATTTACTTGGAGAGCAATTGCAAAAATGAAAAATAGTACCAACACCAATCTACTAGTATTAGATGAGATATTTGATTCAAGTTTAGATGGTCAAGGTACAGATGATTTCTTTAAGATATTAAAAGATTTAACAAAAGAAAATATCTTTATTATATCCCATAAAGGAGATATATTATTTGATAGGTTTACAAACATAATTAAGTTTGAAAAGGAACACAATTTTACAAAGATAGGTCAAGTATGAAGTATGTAGTAATAGAAAACTTTTTTGACAATATTGATAAGTTATTACCTGGATTTAAACAGATAAAAAGATATCCAAATAACCAACATCCAGATTTAAAGAATGCAAAACTGGATAAGTTTTATTGGCCTGGTTTTAGAAGTGTAGAATTATCAGATAGTCCATTTTTATCACTTTTATTTTTAAAAACATTTAATGAAAAGTTATATTATTTTTTACCAGAACCTTGTTATTATACATTGTACACACATTTAAGATTAAAAGAACATAATGAAAATGTACATACTGATTCACCAAGTGATGATTTTTCTATGTTAGTTTATCTATCAGAAACAAACCTTAATTCAGGTACAGCATTATATGATAAAGATAAACAAAAAACAGATGTAATTAAATGTGTACAAAACAGAGCAGTTATATTTGATTCAAGATATAATCATAGTGCTGTTGGTAGTTATGGTACCAATGTAGATGATGGTAGATTAACTTTAAATGCATTTTGGAGAAGGAAGTCAAGATGAGAGTAATGGTTGTAGATAATTTTTTTAATAATTTTGATATTATTAAAGATGAATTTAAAAAGATACCAAGATTTCCAGCAAAGGAACATCCAGAATTAGTTGGTGTAGGTAAAGACCAACAATATTGGCCTGGTACCAGAAGTGAAGATTTAAAATCAAGTAATAGATTTATGACAGGTTTATTTGTAAATGAATTTAGTACAAAGTTTCCTAATTTCTTTAATGAAAGATATGACTTTAAACTATATACACATTTAAGATTAGATAGTGATGACTCAAAAGATTTTATACATAGAGATTCACCAGACGCTCATTATTCAATGTTAATTTATCTATCTGAAACAAATCTTAATTCAGGTACAAAACTATATGAACCATATTTTAAAAAAGATGGTGTGGTACAATCAGATGAACCTGGGTCAGCACCACATACAGAAGCTAATATGATAAATGAAATAAAATTTGTACAAAATAGGGCATTAATATTTACATCTTTTTTACCACATAAAGGATTTGGACACCACGGCACTAATGAAGACAATGGTAGATTAACTTTAAATATATTTTGGCATAAACAAAAATGATAACAATTAAAGAAAACTTATTATCCGTATCTATGTTAGGATTTTTAAAATATAGAATTGAAAGTCCAGAATTTCCTTGGTATTATTTACCAAACTCATCACATACGGAAGCAGATGGTAATATATTAAACTATTCATTTAATCATTTAATATTTGCTAATTCACCAACAGACGATAGAGGAATATTATCTCAATGGTATGATGTTACCAATTCAGCTGCTCTTGTAATTAAAGACGCATTTGAATTACATAATTACCACATAATGAGATTAAGGTGGGGTATGACAACAAGTGCAAATATACCACATAGAAATAATCCACATAAAGACCACGATATGAAACATAAAACTATATTATATTATATTGGAACTTATGATGGAGATACATATTTTTATAATGATAAGAAAGAAGAGATTGATAACGTTACACCTAAAATAAATAGAGGTGTAATGTTTGATGGAACTATACTCCATTCCAGTAGCAAACCAGTTAAATATGGAAGAAGGATTGTATTGAATATCAATTTACAGGAGACTAAATGAAATATACAGATGAAAAAGGGTCAGGTGTAAAAGAAATAAAACCAAACTCTAAACCAGGAACTAAGCCTGATTTGAAGTTAATACCACCTACAGACCCTAGAGTACAATCAGCGATAGCACCTTTTGATGATGTACTATTAAAAGAATTTGGTTTTAAAGACCGACAAGATTTGGTAGACGATATGTTTTCTTGTATGAGGAAATATGGTGGTATAGGACTAACTTGTAACCAAGTAGGATTACCATTCAATATGTTTGTACTAGGAGATAATCTACAAATAGAAAATGGCTTAAAAATGGCTTGTTTCAATCCTATGATAATGAGTGTTAGTGATGAAACGGTTATGATGAAAGAAGGTTGTTTAACTTTTCCTTGGTTATTCCTTAGCATAGTAAGACCAAGAAAATGTGTAGCAAAATTTACAGATGAAAAAGGCGATTTAAAAGAAGCTCATTTAGATGGTATAATGAGTAGAATATACCAGCACGAATATGACCATACTATAGGTCGTAATTTTACAGAAAAAGTTAGTAAGATGAAACTAGAAATGGGAAGAAAACGTGCTTTAAAAGATATTAATAAGGCCAGAAGAAATGCTTTACGTAGAGAAAAAAGATAAAAAGATACCAAATGCAAAGTGGGAATTCGATACCATTTATGTAGATGGTATGGAAGGTGGTAAACAAAGAGAAGAAGACTATGCCAATTACTTGGAAACCAAGGAAGATGACTATTATTGGTATAAAATTGAACGATCTTGACAAATGATTGAAGCTATGTTATCCTTATATTATGACAGCACAAAGTACAGATTCACCAGAATACATTAAATTCATAGAGGACCAATGGTCTGAATTCCAAAAGAATACAGATTTGGATAAGATACCTACTATAGAAGATGATACATTAAGAGAGACAATAATAAAAGATTTGTCCTTTGTATCAGCAATGGATGTAAAAGAATATACTTTATATCAAAAATGGTGTGAAGTACATAATAGATATCCAACCGTAGAAACTAATAGTTTCTTTGATGATAAACCTGCCCTAAAAGACGCCGAACAAGGTGCTTTAATTCAAGAAGTAAAAAACAATTTTTGGAATCCAACAGACCCAATGGAGTATAGTAATTTAGAGCCAGAGGTTATATGGACAGATGATGATACTTTAAAATCTATTACAGGTAAGAAAATGCCTGCTATATGGAATGCATTAAGAACATTTTTATCTACTATGAAAAACAATAGTAATATAGGTAGAAATTTAAACTTTATTATACAAGACAAAAAGACAGGTAAATTTTTAGGCATAACTTGTATGTCTTCTGACTTTTTAGATTTAACACCAAGAGATAAACATATTGGTTGGGACAGAAAAAGAAAAACTGAAAAGATGATTAATCATACAACAATCGGTAGTACCATTGTACCAGTACAACCTTTAGGTTATAATTTAGTAGGTGGTAAATTGTTAGCATTATTATGTCTTTCAGATGTAGTTGCTAAAACTTGGAAGAAACAATATGGAGATACATTGGTTGGTGTAACCACTACATCTTTATATGGTAAAACAAAAGCAATACCATTATCACAATACGATAGATTAAAACATTGGAAGAAAATGGGTTGGACAGCAGGTAGTGTATCATATGAACCTGAATTAACAACTAGAAAAATGATACAGAATTGGTTGTTAAAAAATCATACTAGAAAATACTTTGAATGGTATTTTGCAAAGAAACCTAGTGGACAACCACATAAAAGAGACCATAGAAATAGGTCTCATAACTTTACATTTAATAGACTATCTATACCAAAGAATTTAATTAAATCTGAACACGCTAGAGGCATATACTTTGGTCAATTATATACTAATACTAATGAATTTTTAAGAGAAGAGATAACCGAAGATAAATTAATACCAGCATTTGATAATACTACAGAAGCATTATCAGAATTATGGAAATCCAAATACGCTAGAAAACGAATAGATAATCTTATTAAAACTAATAGAGTATCCAGCGAATCGCATTTTTATGATGATATAATTTATATGGATTGGCCATCAACCAAGCAGAAATATCTAGTCCAGGTGGGCCGATAGAACATTACCAGAACAAAAAAAGTTTAAAAAGCTACGGTTTCCGTGGCTTTTTTTTGGCATTTTTTTCTTGACTTTCACGCCAAGAGCTGATAGGATAGCCATAGAATTATGAAGGACAACACATTGAACAAATCAGAAAATTTAAATATAGACGCTAAATCACAATTAGCAAAATTAATCGCAACAGAAAATATTACCGTACAACATAACAATGTTAAGACGGCTTCTTTTGATGTAAAGAACCGTATATTAACTCTACCAATTTTTAAAGTAAAATCTGGTGATGTTTACGATATGTTAATTGCTCACGAATGTGCTCACGCTTTATGGACACCAACTAAATCTTGGGAAAAATTAAATGATAAAGATTTCAGAGCATATGTAAATGTATTAGAAGATTGTAGAATAGACGAAAAAATTAAAAAGAAATATCCAGGTGTAGTAAGAAATTATATGAACGCCTTTGAGATATTAGACTCGCAAGACTTTTTTGGATTAACACCAGTAGGTGACCTTAATAAAAACTTAATGTTTATTGATAAGATAAACTTATATTTCAAATCAACTTTTAGAAAACAATTTATCTTTAGTAAAGATGACCATAAAATTATTAAAAAAGTTAAAGCTTTAAAAACATTTAAAGATGTATTAAAACTTGCTGAAGAGTTATATGGTAAAGCTAAAAAAGAAATGGAAAAACTTAAAAAGTTACCAGATTTTGACGACCATCCAATTGCAATGAATTATGACCAAGCAGAGCCTAAAGAAAAAGAAGGTGATACGGAAGATGGTAAGGAAATTGATATGCCTGGTGAATCAAAACAGGATAAAGAAGAAGAAAACAAAGATAAAGATGGTGATGGTACAGAATCTAAAGAAGAAAAATCAGAAGAAGAGAAGAAAAAAGAACTTAAACAAGGTCAAGAAGGAAATCCAGGTGGTAGAGGCGGTGATGATGTTGCTGTTAATAAGGCACCAAATCCATTAAGAGCTATTACACAGGATAGTTTTGACCAAAGTACAGAAAAATTATTAGATAAAAAAACTAGTTATAGATATTGTTCAATTCCTAAAGTTGATTTAAATGAGTGTATGACTAGTTATAAAAAGTTTATGTCTGAAATGGGTAGAAGTAATAACCATTATTTGACTAAAGATTATTGCCATCAAGAGTATAAAACATATTACAACTGGTTGGAAAGAGATTATAAAAGATTTAAAAAAGACAATTCTAAAACCGTTATGTATTTGGTTAAAGAATTTGAAATGAAAAAATCTGCTAGTGCTTATAAAAGAGCTGCTACAGATAAAACAGGTATTATAGACCCATTAAAATTAAGAGACTATAAATTTTCAGAAGATATTTTTAAAAGATTAACGGTATTACCAACAGATAAAAACCACGGTATGATGATGTTATTGGACTGGTCAGGTTCAATGTCAGACGTAGTTGCTAAAACGGTTCATCAATTATTAAACCTTGTATGGTTTTGTGAAAGAATTGGAATACCTTTTGAAGTTTATATGTTTAATGATAATAAAAGAGGTGAAGGTTGGTTAAACAGACAACAAAGAATAGAATTAGGTAAACACCAATTCAAATATAAAGAAGGTGATATGTCTATGGGATTTTTTAACCTAGTAAATATATTGAGTCACCGTATGAAAAAATCAGAATTAGATAAAGCGTGTATGTATATGTATCAACTTGCTGAAAGTTTTGATAGTAGATATAATTGGAGAGCATACAGAAGAGGAATTGCACAACCAGATCCACATCCAGGTAATTCAATTCCAATTCCAAATGATTATTATTTGTCTTCAACACCTTTAAATGAATCTTTAGCTGCTTGTTTACAATTGGTACCAGAATTTAAAAAGAAATATAGTATTGAGAAAATGACTTTTATAACTTTAACAGATGGTGGTTCAAATGGTATGAACTACTATAATATGGGTTATAAAATAGATGACACAACTGGTAAAGTAGGTACTAAATTGGAAGAATGTTCTGGTGAAGGAGATAAAATTGTTATTAAAGATGGTAAGAAATTGTGGTCAGAACCAGAAACTCCATTTTATTATCACTCCTCTTCAGATGACGTTACTACAATATTATTAGATATGATAAGAAAAAAATATGGTGTAAAAACGGTTGGTTTTTATATCTTAAAAGATTTAAGAAGATGGTCTTTTGATAGATTTGTACCAGAATATGAGACAAATAAAAATGGTAGAACTATTAAAGTTAGAGACCGTCAGGTACAAAGAAAAAAGTTTTTAAAAGATAAATCATTATGTATTTCTAAAAGAGGTTATAATGAATACTATCTATTAAATGGTAAATCTATGGATGTTCAACAGGTAGATTTATCTCAATTAAAAGACGGCGCTAAAAAAGGCGATATAAGAAGACTATTCTCAAAAAGTATGTCGAATCGAATACAATCAAGGGTAGTTTTGAATAAATTTATCGAACAAGTAGCGTAGTATGTTGAATAAAGCCTGTATTTCTAGTAAAAATAATGGCTTGACTTCCAGACCAATTCCTTTAGGATGGCTGGTATAAATGATGAAAGGACTAACATTATGTTAAATGTGAAACAACAAGACTTTGTAAAACACGCTTTTAAGATGTTTAACAAAGCTGAGTTAACGGTTGACGAGTTAAAACAAGCAAACAAAAAGTTTGGTTGTAAGTATGCTCCTCAATGGTTAATAAAAAATAAAGGTTATAAAGTAGGAAAATCTATTTTTAAATTGCCTTTAAAAGGTGAGGACATAGTTGTTCAACCTAAAAAAACTACTGAAACAAAATCAGTAGAAATTCCAGAAGAGAAGATTGATACAGAAGCTGCTTATGTAGTTTCTAGTTTAGAAGGAAATATTGTTCCTAATAAATTTAAAACTTTCGTATCTTTTGGTAACCATAGTGATATTAGATCAATTGTAAAATCTAATAAGTTTTATCCTATTTTTATTACAGGACTTTCAGGTAACGGTAAAACAATGTCTGTTATACAGGCAGCTGCCGAAGCTAAAAAAGAACTGATTAGGGTTAACATTACAATTGAAACAGATGAAGACGACCTTTTAGGCGGATTCAGATTAAAAGATGGTCAGACGGTTTGGCAAAACGGACCAGTTATCGAAGCAATGGAAAGAGGTGCTCTTTTATTGTTAGATGAAATTGACCTTGCTTCTAATAAAATTATGTGTTTACAACCGATATTAGAAGGTTCAGGTGTTTATGTTAAAAAGATAAACAAGTTTGTGAAACCAAAAGATGGTTTCCAAGTTATCGCTACTGCCAATACAAAAGGACAAGGTAGTGAAAGTGGTAAGTTTATCGGAACTAACATACTTAACGAAGCGTTTTTGGAAAGATTTCCAGTAACCTTTGAACAGAAATATCCTGCTGTAAAAACAGAACAAAAAATTCTGAATAATGAATTAAAAGCAGCTGGAAAATCAGATGTTAAGTTTGTTGAAAAACTAACAACTTGGGCTGATGTTATCAGAAAAACTTATTTTGATGGCGGAGTAGATGAAATTATATCAACTAGAAGATTGGTACATATTGTTCAAGCATATGCAATCTTTGGTGATAAAGTTAAAGCTATTCAGTTATGTACTAATAGGTTTGATGAAGACACAAAGAATTCGTTTGTAGAATTATATACCAAAGTGGACGCTGGTGCAAGTGTTGATCAAATACTTGAACAGAAGAGACAAGAGGAAATTAATTCTCAAATGGACGCCGATAATAATGAGGCAGATGAAGACGAGGATAACCAATCTGAATATGATTCAGATGGTAATTCTGCTCACATCTAAAACTTATTCATAGTGTAGTCCAAAGGGGGTGCTTAGGCACCCCCGATTAAACTACCAGAAGGAAATAATGAGTGATTTTTATACAGAATATATGAAGAGAAATAATAAGAGATTAGCTTTAGAAAAAAAATTAGATGAATACAACCATATAATGGAACTAATTAGAACCATTGTACCAATAGTTGTATTAGGTCTTCAAGTAGTAATTTTAATAAAAATATTATGACAATAACGGTAGAAGTAAGAGGCGGTAACGTTGAAAAGGCTATGAGAGTTTTAAAAAAGAAACTCCAAAAAGATGGTCTTTTTAAAGAGTTACGTATGCGTCAATATTATGAAAAGCCTTCCACAAAAAAACAAAGAAAAAAGAAGGAAATGATTCGTAATTGGAAGAAGAAGCAAAAGCTTAAAGAATTAAGAGATTTATAGTTTTTCTACGCCTTGTTTGATGTATATATATTATAGTTAAGGCAATTCATAAGACCTTAACAGCGTAGAAAGGGGTACCGACCGACACCCATTATCAAAGAATAATAAAGTCGGCGTCGCTAGGGGGGTGCTAAGGCACCCCCTGATTATAATGGCTTGTAATCTTATAAATAATGATTATATACCATTTAGAGAGTGCCATTGTGGGCTCTCGGAAACGATAACTTTGCTTAATAAAAGGAGGTTAATTATGACCAATAGAGCATTATCAATTTTTAATAAATTAAGACCATTATCCGTAGGATTTGATGACGTGTTTGACCATTTTGGGTCAATGTTTGATGACGATTTTATCAACGATATACAACCGTCTTATCCACCATACAATATAGTTAAGTCTGGTAAGAACACTTACGATATTGAAGTAGCATTAGCTGGCTTCAATAAGAAAGACATTAATGTATTGGTAGAAAACGGTATGTTAACTATCGAGTCTAAAGTTAAGTCTGTAGTCAACGATTCAGTTGGTGCTGACGCTAAAAAAGACGAGAAGATGGTACATAAAGGTATTTCAAAAAGATACTTTAAAAGAGCTTTCACAATCGCTAATGATGTAAAAGTCAAAGGTGCAGAGCTGAAAGATGGTCTTTTAAAAGTTTCTATGGAAAAGATAATTCCAGAAGAAATGAAACTTAAAACTATAGACGTTAAGTAATTAACCCTATATTAAAATTAAGGCGGAGACTTGACTCTCCGCCTTTTTTACGTTATAATGGCTAGTGAGTGGTAGGGGAAGCTAGCGTGGACCCTACTGCTCCCTAGGAGACTTGACAATATTGGTAGGAAATGTTATTATAATAATTGCGGACATAGTATAAAAGAATTATGCGAGGTTACCAACTTCGAGACCTTGGGGCAGTACCAAGTGTCCGCTCCAAAAAGAGGAAATTATGATTGGAAAAAAACTACCAAGTGTGGTATTTAAAGTTAGAGAATTAGGTAAGTGGAAAAACGTTACTACAGAAGATTACTTTGATGGTAAAAAAGTAGTAGTGTTCTCATTGCCTGGTGCTTTTACTCCAACTTGTTCAACAAAACAACTACCTGAATTTGAAAGACTCTATGACGAGTTTATCACTAAAGGTTGTAATGATGTTTATTGTATATCAGTAAACGATTCGTTTGTGATGAATGCTTGGGCTGAAGACCAACAAATTAATAATGTTAAGATGATACCAGATGGTTCTGGTTGGTTTACTAGACGTATGGGTATGTTAATAAACAAAACACACCTAGGGTTTGGTATGCGTTCTTGGCGTTATGCAATGGTTGTAAATGATGGAGTGGTTGAGCAATGGTTCGAAGAGCCTGGTATTAATGACCAAGGTATAGACGGAGACCCATATGTTGAAACTCTACCAGATAAAATACTTGAAACTTTAAAACATAAACTACACTAACCAGTATTGACATTATATGCTTTCTGATATATAATGTCCTTATATTATTAATTATTATGGAGAAATTGAAATGAACCTAACAACAGATACACTTTCGATACTAAAAAACTTTTCTGAAATAAACCAGAACATTTTAGTAAAACCTGGAAAGAAACTATCTACAATTTCAACAATGAAAAATATATTGGCAGAAGCTGATATATCTGAATCGTTTGATTCTGAATTTGCAATATATGACTTACCTGAATTTTTAAGAGCAGTTGAGTTATTTGAAAGTCCAGATTTAAAATTTAATTCAGGTTCAAATGTTGCTATTGGCGATGGTAAATCCAGACAACAAGTTAAATATTTCTTTGCTGACAAATCAGTAATAGTGGCGCCAAGCAAAACTATTAATATGCCAGATAAAGAAGTAGCATTTAAACTTACAAAAGCTGACTTTGAAAAAGTTAGAAAAGGTTATACTACATTAAATCTACCAGACATTGCAGTTAAAGGTGATGGTAAGAAAATTAGTATAGTCGCAACAGATAAAAAGAATAAGTCATCAAACACTTATGCTGTAAATCTAGGAGAAACAACTAAATCATTTACTGCTTACTTTAAAGCAGAAAACTTTAAAATGTTTCCTGATGATTATGATGTTGCAATTTCTAAACAGAAGATAAGTCATTTTGTTAATCGCAATAGACCTATACAATATTGGATAGCATTAGAACCAGATTCCGAATTTTAAGGAGGTTCTAAATGTCCGATTACTTATGGGTTGAAAAATACCGACCAAGAGCAATACGTGATTGTATTCTCACAGCAGATTTAAAAGAAACTTTTTTAAATTTTCTAAAACAAAAAGAAATCCCAAATCTTTTATTATCAGGTACAGCAGGTACAGGTAAGACTACCGTAGCTCGTGCTTTATGTGAAGAACTAGGCGCTGATTACATTATTATTAATGGTTCAGATGAAGGTAGACACATAGATACTTTAAGAAATAAGATTAAGAATTTTGCGTCAACCGTATCCCTAACGGAAGACTCTAATCATAAAGTTGTAATTGTAGATGAAGCAGATTATATGAATGCTGATAGTGTTCAGCCTGCTTTAAGAAATTTTATAGAAACATTTTATAATAATTGTAGATTTATATTTACTTGCAATTACAAAAACAAAATCATACCAGCACTCCATAGTAGATGTACCGTGATTGACTTTAAGATCGCTAATGGTCAAAAAGTCAAAACGGCTACAGCGTTTATGCTTCGATTAATTAAACTATTAGAAGAAGAGAAGATTGGTTATGATAAGAAGGTACTTGCTGAACTAGTACAAAAATTTTATCCAGATTTTAGAAGAACTATTAATGAACTTCAACGGTATTCTGTTAGAGGTAAGATAGATAGTGGTATATTATTCAGTTTATCTGAAGCAAACAATAAAGAATTAATTGCTATGCTTAAAGATAAAAAATTTAATGATATGCGTAAATGGGTTGTTCAGAATTTAGATAAAGATCCATCAACATTATTTACAGGATTATATGATGTTCTTTATAAGTATCTGGAACCAAAATCAATACCACAGGCAGTTTTAATTATTGCAGGTTACCAATACAAGGCAGCTTTTGTTGCAGACCAAGAAATTAATATGGTTGCTTGTCTAACTGAAATAATGGCAAATTGTAAATTCAAATGAAATATATGTTAATGTTGTATGTATTTTTATTAATGTATATAATATTTGTAGTGTATATGACTTTTAATAATCCTAATTTTTTTGGAGCATTTAATTAATGACAATAGAAATACATAATATATTTCCATTAGCAGTAATGGAATTTAGGATTTTATGCTCACCTAATGACCATATTACGGAGAAATTAGAAGCATATAAACCATCAATGAAAGATCACCCTTTATTAGAAGGTGGTGGTAAGAGTACATATAATCCATATGATAGTATATTAGATAAACCAGAATTCGCCGAATTGAGGAGAGAATTTGAACAGCGTTTAAAAGAATACGGAAAGTTATTAGGGTTAAGAGAATTTGAAATGATTAATAGTTGGTTTAGTATTATGGAAAAAGATACAAGTTTAAAAATGCATAGACACCAAGCAAGTCTTATTAGTGGTGCTTATTATCCAAAATGTCCTGAAGGTTCAGTAGGTTTAACTTTTAAAAATCCTTTGCAACCTTATAAGATGTGTGAACTCTATAGTGAGGTTACAGGATACAATGCTATGGAAGCAATACTACCAGCAAAAGAAGGACATTTATATCTATTTCCAAGTTGGTTAGAACACGGCACAAAAACAAATACTACAGATGAAAGGTATGTAATTAGTTTTAATACAATGCATTTTGGAGTAAGTGGACATAATAAAGAATGGAAACAATCGAGCTAAGAATAGCAAATGACAATCAATCCAAAGAGTACATTAAAGAGACTATATCAAAGTATCATAGTTACGTACCAACAACAGCCTCCGTTGGTCGGAGAGTGGATTGGGTTGTGTTTTATCAAGATAAACCAGTTGGTATGATAGGAATTGGTTCCTCCGTCTATCCACCACCAAAGGATATTCTTAAATATGTTGGTATGGATATCAAAACATATAAGGAAAACTTCAATAGTTTTGCGAATAATTGGAGGTTCTGTATGAGGAAAAAGATTAAAAATGTTGGAACCAGAGTATTAAAAGAATTAAGGAGACAAGCGATTCCATATTGGCGGGAAAAGTATGGGAATGAATTAAAATACCTAATTACCTTTGTTGCAGGTGGTAATAATGGTGCTGTCTATAAGGCAGATAATTGGAAAATGATTGGCGAAACTGCAGGTCTACCTAAACATAAAGCAGTATCTATGAAATGGCATAGTAAAGAAGAGTTGAAATCTTTGTATGTTAAACCAACAGGTGAGAATAAGAAGTTAATTTTTATTAAGAAGATATGTACGAACTAAAAGATTATTTAAATGCAATTAATATAACCAAGAAACGGTTAATGGATTCAGATGACCTTACTTGGGAAAAGAAATATCCATCATTTATTATTAACAGGTGTCTATCTTCTTTTTATGATACCATAATGCATTCCAATGAAATGAACGGTTACCATTTTCTCCCAAAGAAAATGCAATTTGACTATTTTATAAATAGTATAAGAGAGAGAAGGCGATTTGGTGGTAGATGGCTTACACAAAAGAAAGTCAAAGACCTTGAATTAGTAAAAGAGTATTATGATTATAGTAATTCAAAAGCAAAAGAGGCTTTAAGCATACTAACAAATGACCAACTTGAAAATATTAAATTGAACCTTGAAAAAGGTGGGAGAAAAAGAAAATGAATGAAGAGATTATAAAGTGGTCGGTTAGTGATATGCTGGAAGTATCAATAAAACAACCTGACGATTTTTTAAAAGTTAGAGAAACCTTGACACGAATCGGTGTCGCTTCCAGAAAAGACAAAACGTTATTTCAATCTTGCCATATATTACACAAGCAAGGTAAATATTACATTACGCATTTCAAAGAACTATTTGCTTTAGACGGTAAAAAATCAACACTAACAGAAAACGATATACAGCGTAGAAATACCATTGCTGTTCTATTACAGGACTGGAGTTTGATTGAAATTAATGATAAGACAAAGGCGGAGAATAAAGCACCGTTAAGTCAAATTAAAGTTTTACCATTTAAAGAAAAAAAAGAGTGGACATTAGCAACTAAATATAATATCGGTAAGAAAAATGTCACCGAGGAAGTTAAAAAAGAAGATGAGTAATGCAAGTACCAAAATTCAAAGAATACATAACAGAAGCTAAAGTAAGAAAACCTTTTAGATTAATCATTATTTCAGATGAACCTGAAGATGATTTAAATTTTCATACGGCAAAAAACCTTATGAAAGAGGCGCTTAAGTTAGGACATAAAGCATACATCTTTAGAAATACTGGTGGTTATGTAACCAAAGAAGAAGATGAAGAGTTATATTTCCATAACAAAGAAGATAAAAAAGGTTTTAGAGTTTCATCTAAAGATACGGTAGCAATTGTACGAGGTTCAGTTGTTCGTAGAGATAGTTGGATGGACTTGGTTTCAAGATTAGAAAAGCATATGGTTTGTGTTGTTAATAGCAGACAGGCTATAAGTATATGTGCTGACAAATATAGAACTTCTTTAAGATTATCTGATTATGGTATTAAACAACCTAAATCAGTATTGGTTACCGATCCAGAAAATTCAATGGAAGCATTTGAACAATTAGAGGAAAAGTTTCCTGTTATTTTAAAAACATTAAGAGGTTCAAAAGGTGTTGGTGTATTGTTTATTGAATCAGAAAGAGCATTAGATTCGATTGTACAATTACTTAATAAACAAGATGAAGACTCTGATATTTTATTACAACAATATGTTAAAACGGATTGGGACGCTAGAGTTTTGGTATTAAATGGTCAAGTATTAGCTTCAATGAAAAGAGAAGTTATACCAGGAGATTTTAGAAGTAATGTATCTCAAGGTGCAGGAGTTTCAAAATTAGAATTAACGGAAGTGGAAGTTGAAGAAAGTTTAAAGGCTGCAAAAGCAGTAGATGGATTATTTGTTGCAGTAGATTTTATACCTGCTAAGAATAGAGAAAAAGAACCACCATATATTATTGAAGTTAACTCTTCTGCTGGTACGCAAGGTATTGAAGAGGCAACAGGAAGAAATTTAAGTAAAGAAATAGTACAACACTTTGAAGATAGAGAAAATTGGAAAAGAGTACCTGCTGAGTGTGGGTATAAAGAAGTGGTACATATACACCCATTTGGACGAATTGTTGGAAAATTTGATACAGGTAATTCAGGTAACTCCGTTATACACGCTGAGAAAATGAAAGTTAGTGGTAAGAAAATTACTTGGACACTAGAAGGCAAATCAATTACAAACGATATAATAAGAAAAGAAACAATTAATGTAGGTGGTTTAAGAGATTATAAAGAAGATAGATATGTAATCGAACTTGATGTAGAATTTGCAGGTGGATTATATAAAGATGTTGAATTTACTTTAGATGATAGAGAAGAAAAATCTAAAATATTATTTGATAGAGAAACAATGAATAGATTTAATGTAATGGTTAATCCTAACCGTAAGTATATAATAACAACAAAGTATAGTTTGAAGGACGAGGATTGACATTAGATTAAAGTAATGATATAATGAGGAGATTATGGAAATAAAAATATTAAGATTATCTACTGGCGAAGATGTAATAGGCCAAATACAAAATCAATCAGGAGAGATAACAGAAATTAAAAAAGCGTTTGTGATTATACCAACACAATCAGCACCAGGAAAACCTGTACAATTAATGTTAACTCCCTATTTACCTTATGCTACAGAAGATGTTATTAAAATTAAAAGAGAACATATTATAGCAGAGGTATCACCAAAAACAGATATAAAAAACTCATACAATTATCATTTAGGTACAGGAATTATACAACCAAGAAAACCAGAATTGATTACTGAAACAGAATTACCTAAAATAGATAAGTGATGAATGATAGAAATATATTTTGTAAGAGACGGTTCAAAGATAAGAGTTGAAGTACCACCAGGATTTTCAATTATGGAAGCTGCTACAAAGTTTAGTAGTGTTCCAATTCCCGAAATACCTGCCGATTGTGGGGGTAATTGCGCCTGTGCTACCTGCCACGTGTATGTGGATAATTTACCAATTGTTGAAAATAGTTTAGAACAAGAACTCTTGGAATATGAAAAGGGTTATGACCCTAAAAGAAGTAGATTAGGTTGCCAAATAATGTTAGGCAAAGAACACGACAAATTGATAGTAGAATTGAGAGACAAAGATGATATATAATGATAATAAAACCTTTACACAAAATAACAGCAGCTGAATTCGTTGCTAAACGCCATTACTCGGCTGTTATGCCGAGACTCACTAAGCATTATCTAGGTTGCTTTGTAAGAAACAAAAAGTTTCCAGTAGATTCATATGATACATTAGTTGGAGTTATTACCTTTGGTTGGGGTACAAGACCAAAACATACTATACAAAAATTATTTCCAAAATTAGATACAAAAGATTACCTAGAAATAGGCAAGATGTGTATGGATGATTCTATGCCTAGAAATTCTGAATCTCAATTACTATCACTATCAATTAAATGGTTAAAACAAAATACAGATGTTAAATATCTTTATACTTGGGCAGATGGTATTGTAGGCAAACCTGGCTATGTATATCAGGCAGCTAATTTTTTATATGGTGGATTTTCTATAACAGATACTTATGTTACCGAAACAGGAGAGAAAGTACACCCTAGAACTTTACAAGGACAATTACCAAATAAAGAAGGTTTAAAATACGGTCATAGACCAAACCCAAAACAACTTAAAGAATTAAAATTGAACCGAGTGAAGGGTAAACAATTTAGATATATCTATCCAATGACACCGAAAGACCGAAAAAATTTAAAAAAGTCAACGGTTACTTGGAACTTAAAATACCCAAAACATACCGATTTGATTTGGTGGGTGAAGTCGTGGATGAGTGGAACTTCTTCGTACAAAGAAACAAAGAAAATGCCATTTGACTTATCGAAAGAAATGGTGTATAATAGGAAGAACATATCAAAGTATAAAGCGGAAGGCAATTTAAGTGAATTTTTATAAATCAGTTATTGAACATAGAGGTAAATTACTAGTCCGTGGTATTGAAAGAAACAAGTCTTTCCAAGAGAAGGTAGATTTTAATCCAACTCTTTATGTATTAGGTAATGGAGATTGGAAAACTTTACAAGGTCAAAATTTAAAACCTGTAAACTTTAATAGTATTTCAAGAGCAAGAGAATTTAAAAAATCATATAGTGGTGCTCCATTATTTGGTTTAGATAGATTTCAATATCAATATATTTCAGCTGAATATCCAGAAATAATTGAATGGTCTAAAGAATTTATTTCCATTTTTACATTAGATATAGAAACAACCTGTGAAGATGGATTTCCAGATGTACAAAATCCTATAGAAGAGTTAATATGTATTACGGTTAAAAATGCCTCTAACAAACAGATTATAACTTGGGGTATTGGTGATTTTAAAACAGATAGAAAAGATGTAACCTATATTAAATGTAGTAATGAAAAAGTTTTAATAATGGAGTTTATGAAATTCTGGATGAAAAATTATCCAGATGTTATTACAGGTTGGAATACAAAGTTTTTTGATTTACCATATCTATGCAATAGAATTAAATTATTAACAGATGAAAAAGTAATAAGAAAATTATCACCTTGGAATATAGTTGAACAAGAAACGGTTGAAGTAAGAGGTAGACCACAAACGGTATACAATGTGGTTGGTATTGCAATGTTAGATTATTTGGATTTATATACAAAATATATTCCAACAAGACAAGAGAGTTATAGATTGGATTGGATTGGTCAAGTAGAACTAGGCGAAAAGAAAGATGATAACCCTTATGATACATTTAAAGAATGGTACACTAAAGATTTACAATCTTTTATAGATTATAATATTCAAGATGTTGAAATAGTGGATAGACTAGAAGATAAACTTGGTTTAATTGAACTAGTCTTAACTATGGCGTATGACGCTAAAGTAAATTATTCAGATGTGTTTAGTCAAGTTAGAACTTGGGATACTTTAATTTATAATCACTTATTAAAAAATAAGATTGCTGTACCACCTAGAGAAGAACATAGTAAAGATACAAAATATATTGGTGCATATGTAAAAGATCCACAGGTTGGTATGCATAAGTGGGTAGTGTCATTTGATTTAAATAGTTTGTATCCACATTTAATTATGCAATATAATATTTCACCTGAAAAAATTATTGGTATGAAAGGTAATGGAGTTTCTGTAAGTAATTTATTAAATAAAAAATCAGATTTAAGTTATCTTAAAAAAGAAGGTGCGTGTATAACTCCAAATGGTGCGTTGTTTAAAACCGATAGTCAAGGTTTTCTTGCTAATATGATGGAGACAATGTATAAAGAACGAGTTAAATTTAAACAAAAAGAAATTAAAGCAAGACAAGAATATGAAAAAACAAAAGAGAAGTCTTTATTAAAAAAGGTAAGTAGATTCCATAATATACAATGGTCAAGAAAGATTGCATTGAATAGTGCCTATGGTGCTATTGGTAACCAATTTTTCAGATACTATGATGTAAGACAAGCGACAGCGATAACTACTGGAGGTCAGTATGTTATTAAATTTATTGAGAATAAGATGAACGATTATTTAAATCATTTATTAAAAACAGATGACCACGATTATATAGTTGCGTCTGATACAGATTCAATTTATGTGTGTTTAGATAAGTTAGTAGAAAAAATATGTGGTAATAAATCAAAAGACCAAGTAGTTGAATTTTTAAACAAGGCGTGTGAAAAACAATTTGAACCATATATTGATAAGTGTTATAAAGAACTTGCAGAATATACAAATGCTTTTGACCAAAAAATGGAAATGGCAAGAGAAGTTATTGCTGATAAAGGTATATGGGTATCAAAGAAAAGATATATGTTAAATGTATATGATAGTGAAGGCGTTAGATATGCTGAACCTAAAATGAAAATTATGGGAATTGAGGCAGTTAAATCTTCAACACCAGCAATTTGTAGAAAAAGAATTAAAGAAGCAATTGATATTATTATGAAGAAGGAAGAACCAGATTTAATTAATTTTGTTGATAAGTTTAAAAATGAATTTGAAGGACTACCACCAGAAGCGATTGCTTTTCCAAGGTCTTGTAATAATCTTAAAAAATATTCAGACGCTAGTAATATATTTCAGAAGAGTTGTCCAATACACGTTAAAGGGTCTTTAATATACAATCATTATTTAAAACAACTTAAACTTACTGCTAAATATCCATTGATACAAGAAGGAGATAAGATTAAGTTTATATTATTAAAAGAACCTAATCCATTTAAGTATGGTGTTATTAGTTATCTTACAAAATTACCTAGAGAATTTAAGTTGCAAGAGTATATAGATTATACAACTCAATTTGAAAAAACATTTTTAGACCCATTGAGATTTATATTAAACTCTATTGGTTGGAAGTATGAACGAGTGGCGAGTTTGGAGGACTTTTGGAATTAAGTAAGAAAAAATATAATATAATCTATGCCGATCCTCCTTGGCATTTTCAGAATTGGAATAATGATAAGGCACAAACAAATCCTATACACCATTATCCAACAATGACAATGAAAGAGATTGAAGATTTACCAGTTGGAGATATTGCAGATAAAGATTGTATATTGTTTATGTGGTGTACAGACCCATTATTACATAAACAAATACCAATTGTTGAGAAATGGGGTTTTAAATATAAGACGGTAGGATTTTATTGGATAAAAACTAACAAGAATAGAATTAAGAATTATTATTTTAAAGGTACAGGATTATGGACAAGAGCCAATCCTGAAATATGTATCTTGGCAACAAAAGGAAAACCACATAGAGTTGGTACCAATGTAGATAGATTAGTGGTTGCTGAACGAAGAGAACATAGTAGAAAACCAGATGAGGTTAGGTCAAGAATTGTAGAGTTGGCAGGTGATCTGCCAAGAATAGAATTATTTGCCCGACAACAAGTAGATGGTTGGGATAATTGGGGGAATGAATTATAATGGAAATATTATTTTTTATATTATTTATGGTATTAGTTTATATATTACCGATATGGTTATTAAAGAAGTGGAATGATGAAGACCCTAAACGTTGAACAAGCATTACATTGCTCTAAAATCTTTAGAGATTATTTTGATAGTTTGAATCGTATAGATGACTATTTTAGATTGAGAAAGATTGAAAGAGTTAAGAATATTCCACCATCACTACCAGGTTTTGGATTGGAAGATGATATGTTTAATGATTATAATATTAAACCTGAAGATATGGATATACAAGTGGTTGAAATGCAACACTCCACTTTTAATACAATGTTGGAAATGATTGCTAGTTTCTCTCCAGACCAGGCGCCAGGTAAAGAATTAAAATTAGTTGTTAAAGATAATACTTCAAATACTATTATAGGATTTATTAAATTAGGTTCGCCTATTATCAATTCTAAACCAAGAAATAATTATTTGGGTGGTACTCCAGATTTACCTATCTTTAATAAAAGGGCCATAATGGGTTTCAATATAGTACCAGTACAACCATTTGGTTTTAATTATCTTGGTGGTAAACTATTGGCATTGATTTGTTGTTCTCATAAAGTAAGAGAAATGCTAAATAAGAAATATGATACAGAATTTTGTTTGTTTGAAACTACAAGTTTATATGGTAATATAAAAGGTACATCTATGTATGATGGACTGAAACCATATTTAAGATATAAAGGAGATACAATGTCAAAATTTGTACCAACTTTAGGTGAAGAAACTTATTTTAATTTAAAAAATTATATTGAAGATATTATAGGTGATGATATTGTACATAAAGGTGCCTCTAGTAGAAAGTTAAAAATTACCACAGCAATGATTGGTATGGTTAAGAGAGCATTAAAAGGTAGTGGTGATTATGATACCTTTGTTAAATCTATGGCAAAGGCAGAAGGTATTACAACACAAAAAAGATTTTATATGTCAGATTATGGTTTCTCAAATGTCAAAGATATATTATTAGGTAAGACCGATAAGTTAATTAAAGGTGAAAACTATGATAAATTTGAATTAGAAAATATTGTAAAATGGTGGAAGAATAAAGCAACAAAAAGATATGACAAATTAAAAACAGATAATAAATTAAGAACTGAAAACGAAGTATGGAACAATCAGACTATGGACAAGATTGATATAATAAGATGAGATTAATACAACCAATATTTGCTGGACCTAGAACAAAAGATACTGGATTAGGTGAAGATAATAAAATTTTTAATGCTTGGAAAGACATTAACGAAAGAGTTAAGAAAGATATAGACCTAGGTGTTAAAGAGTTTTTATTATTCTATGTACCAGAATTTAAACTAGGAGAAAAATCAGATGGTTGGAGACCTGGAGAAGGAATTGATGACCATAAATTTGACCAAGTATGTGTAGTAGCAGCTAGTCTTTCAACTTTACCTATTAAATTAAATGTAGATATTTGTTTATGTTCTTATACACAGGACGGACATTGTTGCATTATAGGAGACCAAGAGCGTACAGATAAATTATTATTACAACAAGCAAAAGATATTTACACAGCTTCAGGTGCTACAATAGCACCAAGTGATTGTCAAGATAATACGGTTAAGAATATTAAATCAATAAAAGATGGTAATATACCTGTGATGAGTTATAGTACAAAATTCCGTTCTACTTTTTATAGAGGTTGGCGTGAGACTATGGCGATACCGAAAGGGATTGAAAGACCATATCAATTAGATGTATCAGATAAAGCAGCTGCAATTAAAAGGTCTATAAAATATGCTCAAGATGGTGCAGATGAATTAATGGTGAAACCAGGTATGACAAGTATAGATTTAATTTATGGCATAAAGAAAGCAACAGGCAAACCTTGTGGTGCTTATCAAGTATCGGGTGAGTGGTTAGGTATTGGTGCGCCTGGCAGTTTAAGAGAAACATACGAAGTATTTAAAAGAGCTGGTGCAGATTTTATGATAACTTATGGTGCAAGGAGATTAGCTAATGACATTAGATAAATTCTTTAACAAACAACCATTAGGCAAAGAAAATATTTACCAAATATTAGTTGTACCTAATATTACTAAACAAAGAGAACTATCAAAAGATAGTTATGTTCTAGTAATGTCCAATGTCATTAAAGAATTAAACAAGAAGAGAAAAGATTTATTCTTTCATATGCCAATGCCATCACATTGTAAAGAGTTTGATTTTCCAAATGTTAAACAATACATTTTTAATACACCTACATTTCCAAATTCTATGAGGTCTCATTATGATTTCTATTTTTGGAAAACTATATTAGACAATAGAATTATGGAAATAGATTTGGTGTTTTCACATTTACCAGAACAAACAACCAATGTAATGAATAATATGATAAACTTATATAGTCAGGACTCTCCTGTAATTGGTTATTCACATTGGATAGAGAACAAAGAAAACAATCCTAATATGTTGGTAAGTTTTTATCATAACAATATTAGTGGTATGTTATTAATGAAGGCGTGTGGTTTTAATACACAAACACAAATAGATGATACACTTGCAGAAGCAGAACAACATTATAGTAAACAAACAATTGATAAGTTAAGAGGTATAATGAGACCAGTTTATCTAGGATTTGAAGATGATAAAATTAGAAAAGATGTAGAAGAAATATCAGGACCTTATATAGTGTTCAATCATAGAACGCATAACTATAGAGGTTGGGAAAAGTTTTTACAAATTATTAAAAAGTTAAGGTCTAAAAGAACAGATTTTAGGTTATGGTTAACAATGGCAGACGCTACAACTTCTAAAACAAAATTAAAAAAATACTTTGATGATTTATCTTTTATTAAATTTGGTGGCCCAGCTGATAGACAAGAATATTTGGATGAATTACATAAATGTGTTGCAGGTTTCCACGGTGGTAACCGTTGGGCAATGTCTTCACAGGACGGATTAGGTCAAGGTGTACCATATGTTTACCAGATTGGTAGTGAGACAAAAGAATTGTTTGGAGATTTAGAAACTGGTTTTAATACCGTAGATGAAGCAGTAGAACATTTTGAACATTTAATAACTTCAACTAAATGGAGAAATGAACAGGCAAAACTAGCACTTAAACATTGTAGAAAAGTACATAGTTGGAAGAATAGAGTAAAAGGTTTTGAGAATATGATAGATGAAGGATTATCTGTAATTAAAAAAGATATTATGGGTGAGTCAAGAAGTAGAGAAAAGTTATTAAAGTTTATTAAAGATAATAAACAGGTAACTATAAGTCAAATAAGGGACTATATGGGTTGGGGTAAATCTATAGGTTTTAGGAAGTATAGAAACTTAATAAGAAGTTTACCACATTATTATACAACAATGATAGACAAGAAGGAACATTACATCTATAATAAATAATATGATAATGACAATTACAAAGAAAAGTTATGAAGACCTAGGACCATATTGGGATTTCCAACGAAAGAAGGAATACAATAAAGAAAGGTTACGTCATCTAACAGAAGAAATGACAGGTAAGATATATAATCAATTTGGTATGATGAGTGCTGAAGAGTTATTTGATTCGTTATGGGTTAAATTACCTGAAGAGGCTTATGAAGAGCCACAAGTAGGTTGGGTACCAGAAGACACAACATATAGATTCGAGTGGGAAAAAGAACCAGGCCCTAAACAAATTGAACATATGAAAAAAGGAAAACCTGTAGTAGTCAAGGCTAAATGGTTACACGATAAAGCTTGACAATAATAAATAATTGGTATATAATGAGGAGATAATAATATAAAAATGAGTGATTTTTTAAAAGATATAATCAAAGAAACTGGAAATGAATATGCTACATTAGCAAGTGAAGGAGTAACCGCTGCTGATGTTTCAACTTTTATTGACACAGGTTCCTACGCTTTCAATGCTTTACTATCCGCTAGTGTTTATGGAGGTTTACCAGGTAATAGAATAACTGCTATCGCAGGAGAAGCTATGACAGGTAAAACTTTCTTTGCGTTAGGTATATGTAAGAATTTTTTAGATACTAATAAAGAAGCTGGTGTGGTGTATTTCGAATCAGAAAATGCCGTATCAAGAGAGTTAATTGAGAAGAGAGGTTTAGATAGTAAAAGAGTTGTAGTTGTTCCAGTTGCAACCGTACAAGAATTCAGAGCACAAGCAATCAAAATAGTTGACAAATATTTAGAACAAGACGAATCAAAAAGAAAACCTTTAATGTTCGTGTTAGATAGTTTAGGTATGTTATCTACAACTAAAGAAATGACCGACACAGCAGAAGGTAAAGAGACAAGAGATATGACTAGAAGTCAAATAGTCAAATCTACATTTAGAGTTTTAACACTTAAATTAGGCAAAGCAAATGTGCCTATGATTATGACCAACCACACTTATGATGTGATTGGCTCAATGTTTCCACAAAAAGAAATGGGTGGCGGTTCAGGTCTGAAATACGCTGCTTCATCAATCATCTACCTTTCCAAGAAAAAAGTAAAAGATGGAACAGAAGTAGTTGGTAATATTATACATTGTAAAAATTATAAATCAAGAATAACAAAAGAGAATGCTATGATAGATGTTATGTTAACCTATGATAAAGGGTTAGACAAATATTATGGTTTATTAGAATTAGCAGAAGAAATAGATTTATTTAAAAAGGTATCAACAAGATATGAAATGCCAGATGGTTCAAAAGTATTTGGTAAACAAATCTATAATGATCCTGAAAAATATTTTACAAAGGAAGTATTGAAAAAGATTGATGAACATACCAAAAAGAAATTCTCCTACGGTACCGAATAAACTCGAATACGTTTACGCACAAAACGATAAAGAGGACCATACCTGTATTAAGCTCACTTGCGAAAAGTTTAAAGATGTTATATACAAATATGGCAAGGTCGGTTTTGCAGGTAAAGAAAATAAGAAAGGTGAAATGCCTTTAAAATTTGATTACACTATTATGAGGAATCCAAATGACTTTGATTTGCTTGACAATCAAGAGTTTATAGATTATATTGGAGACGTATTAGTAGAAATTATGGATAAACAAATGAAAGAGGGAACGGTTGTATATGAATGAGCGAATTGAAATAACCATATTAAGAAATTTGTTTTTCAATGAACCATATGTCCGTAAGGCATTACCTTTTATCAAAGAAGAGTATTTTACAAACAACATTGAGAAGATTTTATTTAGAGAAATAGAGAAGTTTGTTTTAAAATATAAAAATGTTCCTACCAAAGAAACAATTATCATAGAATTTAATAACAGAAAAGATGTAAGAGAAGATGATTATAAAGCTGTTAAAGAATTAGTTAATACTTTAAATAAAGAAGATGTTGACCAAGAATGGTTGTTAGATACAACTGAAAAGTTTTGTAAAGACCGTGCTGTTCACAATGCAGTATTAAGTGGTATCAGAATATTAGATAAGAAAGACCCTAAAAGAACACCCGAAGCTATACCTTCCATTTTATCAGACGCATTAGCAGTATCTTTTGATACTCATATTGGTCACGATTATATAGAAGACTCTCAATCAAGATTTGATTTCTACCATACAAAAGAAAAGAGATTTAATTTTGATTTAGAATATATGAATAAGATTACCAAAGGTGGTGTTCCTCCAAAAACTTTGAATATATGTTTGGCAGGTACAGGTGTTGGTAAGTCTTTATATATGTGTCATACAGCTTCATCTTATTTATTACAAGGTAAGAATATATTATACATTACTTTAGAAATGGCAGAAGAAAGAATTGCTGAAAGAATAGACGCTAACTTATTAGATGTTTCTATGGAAGATTTACACGTTATGCCAAAACAATTGTATGATGATAAAGTTAAAAAATTAAATGAGAAGACAGCAGGTAAATTAATCATTAAAGAATACCCTACAGCAGCTGCACACGCAGGACATTTTAGGGCATTGTTAAATGAATTAGCATTAAAGAAAAGTTTTAAACCAGATGTATTGTTTATAGATTATTTAAACATATGTACATCAGCAAGATTTAGAGGTGCAAATATAAACACTTATACAATGGTTAAATCCATTGCTGAAGAGTTAAGAGGTCTTGCCGTAGAATTTAATATGCCGATATTTAGTGCAACACAAACCAATAGAGCAGGTTTTGTGTCAACTGATATTGGTTTAGAAGATACATCCGAAAGTTTTGGATTACCAGCAACAGCAGACTTTATGTTTGCTCTTATTTCAAATGAAGAGTTAGAAGCTCTATCTCAAATGAAAATAAAACAATTAAAGAATAGATATAATGACCCGAGTATTAATAGGGCATTTATTGTTGGTGTAGATAGGTCTAAAATGAGATTGTATGATGTTGAAAACAAAGCTCAGAATATAGTGGACGCTAACCAAACGGATGAAGAGAAAGAAAAGCCAGAAGATATGTACGATAAGTTTTCTGAATTTAAAGTATGAGAAAAAGATATAAAAATAAAACAAGGTTCCATAGAGGCGACAGACGACCAGGTAATAGAAATGGAAATACACCATTAACTTACCGTAAGCGTATGTTTAAAAAGAATAAAGATATTTTATGGAAAGTTATTGAATACCCTACCAAACAGGTAGTCGCCGTATATTTCTTTGAAAAGGATGCTTCAGCATTAGTCAAATTCCAGAATAAGAATAAGGTCTGGCAAGTTAATGGTGGCGTACCAAAATTCCTTTGTATTAATACCGTAAGATAATGGCTTGACTAACGATAACTACTAGTATATAAATAGTAGTATGGCTTCAGCAAAAGATACAAAAATGCAAGAAAACGGTTCAAGAGTTTTCTTCGAGCAATTAATAGAAAAAGGTAAAGAACCAACGATAGCATTCGTGGAGAAAAAAGCATATCCAAATATGCCAGCGTTATGGTATTACTATTTTCAATTACAAGCAAAAGCATTAAAACAATATTTGGGTAATCACAAAGGTTATCTTTATAGTAGAGATAATGGTATTATGCCTTTTTTAGAAAAAGCGGCTAGGGATATGGGAGTTTCTACTAAAGATAAATGGAATCCTATGGATATTGTGATGGTTAAAAAAGGTGAAGAGTTAAAAGTAGAAAAAGAAATTAAAAAAATGTTATCTGGTGGTGAAGATAATGACGCAAAGTTGGAAAAATTAAATAAACTTATGCAAAAAAGATTACTTAATAAATCAATGATACCTATTTCACTAAAAGGTTTAAATAAAACTGATAAAGTAGCAAGAGTAGAAGAGGCAAATTTAGGTAATAAAAAAGAATTAAAATTTAAATTAAAAGCAAATAGTTTGTATTGTGATTTAGATATGGAGAAACCACCTCTATTTGATACAGGAGAATTTTCATTAAGATTTTTTGCAGGCGATAAAGAATATGCTTTACAAGTTAGAAGTTTTAGATACTCTCAACCAACAACTGGTCCTCAAACTGACATAACACCAAAAAGTGGTGGTGCAAAATTAGGTAAATCTTCCGTAGCAGCTTTAAGACCTTTTCTATCTAAATTAAATCTTGAAATGCCTCCTTCGGTAGTAAAAGATAATATGATAACAATATCAGGTAAATTTACTAATCAACAAATAGATTTTTGGGCAAATTTTTATGATAGAATAAAAAATAAAACTATTGCAGGACAAAAAGTTAATTGGGACGCTCCTTTAACATATGGCACAGCAAAATCTAGTTTTGAACAAAACTTAAAAAGAGGTTTAAGAAACTTTGAAAAAGATAGAAATACACTAGGTAGAATATACTCAAAACTACACGCTTTAAGAACTATTGATTTATATATGAAAATAGACCGAAAAAGAAAATTTGAAGAATGGTTGGAAACTTTATACTATGGAGCAAAAAAAGAATTTAGTAATTTGAATGGCCCTTTTATAAAAATATTTTAGTATAAATAGTAGTATGAGTGGTTAATGGAATAAGTGATATTATATTAATGGATAAAATGAGGAAAAATGTTAAACGAATTTTTTAGTTTCAAAGGGTTTTTCACAAAAACTACGAACACCCACCTAGAACACCTAGAAGATGACATAATCAATAGAGGTTCCAAAGGCGGTGATAATGCTGTAAATTTCTTAAAAGCAGTAAGAGATATGCTAGCAGGTAATACAGGTGGAAAACTTAATATGTCTGTTAAGTGGGACGGTGCGCCTGCTGTAATATGTGGAATCAATCCAGAAAACGGCAAATTCTTTGTCGGTACCAAATCAGTCTTCAATGTAAATCCAAAAATTAATTATTCTACAGGAGATATCCGTAGAAACCATAATGGCCCCCTGGTTAATAAATTACAAGTATGTTTAAGAGAATTACCAAAGTTAGGTATCAAAGGTATCTTACAAGGTGATTTATTATTTACTAAAGGTGATTTATCAGGAGACAAAATTAATGGTGAAAGTATGATAACTTTTACACCTAATACAATTACATATGCAGTACCAGCTGGTTCAGACCTTGGCAGACGAATAAGAAGAGCAAAAATAGGAATAGTTTTTCATACATCTTATAGTGGTAAAAGTATGAATAGATTATCTGCTGGTTATGGAACCATATCAGGCAGGTCAAGTACATCTTCTATATTTTTAGCTGACGCTGCTTATAAAGATACATCTGGTACCTCAACATTTAGTAAAGGAGATTTAAATAGATTTGACGCACAAATAAGAATGGCAGAAGGTTCTTTATATAAAGCCACAGCAATATTAAATGAAATGGAAAAGAATTCAAGTAAACCTTTATCAGTAGGTTTTAGATTAAAAAGTTTCTTTAATTATTATATTAAAAATACAAAAGGTGATATGGGTAAAGTAAAACAAATGCAAGAAATGTTTAGAGATTACTATGAAAATATGTTGCAACAAGAAATAGACTCAAGAAAAACTGATAAAGGTAAATCACAATATATTAAAGCAAAAGCAGATGGTTTAAAATTTATAGATAGGAATAAGTCATCATTGTATTTTGCAATAGCAAGTCATATAAGTTTAGCAAATTGTAAGAACACATTGATACAAAAATTGGCACAGATATCCAGTATTGGACATTTTATAAGAACAAAAGATGGTTATAGAGTAACCTCTCCTGAAGGATATGTTGCAGTTGATAGAGTTGCAGGTGCTGTTAAGTTGGTAGATAGATTAGATTTTAGTAGGGCAAATTTTACATTGCCTAAAGGATGGTAAATGAAAAGTTATAGTCAGATATTAACAGAAGGTGTTTACGATCAAGGAATATTTAAAGCCTTTTTTATGGCGGGTGGACCAGGTTCAGGTAAATCTTTTGTAACCAATTCGGTTACTTCTGGTTTAGGAATGAAGTTAGTAAATTCAGATGTACATTTTGAAAGAATGTTAAAACAAGTTAATTTATCTTTATCTATGCCAGATAGTGAACAATATTTTAGAGATATGATTCGAGGTAGAGCTAAATCATTAACAAACAGACAAATAGATTCCTATGTAGAAGGTAGATTAGGTATGGTAGTTGACGCAACTGGTAGAGATTATAAGATTATACACTATCAAGTATCTTTATTAAAACAATTAGGTTATGATTGTTATATGATATTTGTTAATACAAGTTTAGATGTGGCAAAAGAAAGAAACAAAACTAGAAGCAGACAAGTACCAGAATTTTATTTAGTAAAATCTTGGGAAACGGTACAAAGTAATATGGGTAAATTTCAAAGATTATTTGGTATGTCAAATTTTATTATTGTAGATAATAATAAATCTGAATCTGAATTGGTAACTTTAACAATGAGTAAAGCATCCAAAATAGTGAGACAGAAAATGAAAGCACCTATACAAAGTCATATTGCAAAAAGATGGATAGCAAGAGAAATGGCAAGTAGAAAAAGATGAAACAATTTAAAAAACATTTAGAAGAATCAATTATTGATATACCTAGAAAAACATACTCGCAAGGTGTATTTGATAAAGCTGATACTCCAAATCCAAAACTTAAAAAGGTAGTTTTGGATATGATTAATGATCAGCTTAAAAAATTCAATGATGAGGCACCTGTAATTAAGCATAGTTTAATTGGTTCTATTCTTACAAAGAGATACCGTGATGACGCTGATTTGGATATCAATGTATTATTTGGTGTACCAAAGGCAAAGAGAGACGAAGTAAGATTAAGAATTGCCAAAACTTTAAAGAATATAAATGGCAAATTGGTACCAGGTACAAAACATCCAATTAACTATTATGTTATTACCGATCCAGAATTAAAAAAGAAAAATGATAATATGGCTGATGGTATATTTGACATTAAAGCAAATGATTGGATAAGAAAACCAACAGGTGATGAGTTTGATAAAACACAATACGAAAAAGAATTCCAAAAAAAGGTACAAGAAATTGATGTGGTCACAGGAGAATTACAAAGAGACCTGATTGACTATCAAGAACTTACAGGTTTGAAACCAAGTGATGTTGCAGACTTGCAAGAATTAATAAATGAAAAGTTAGAAGAGATTGAAGAGAGTATTAAAATATTAGTAAAAATAGGAGATAAATCGTTAGAAGACAGACAAGCTGCCTTCGGTAATGATATGTCACCAGAAGAAATAAGAAAATTTGGTAAGAAACACAAACTTCCTAAAAATGTTATTTACAAATACCTAGAAAAATATCATTATCAAAAACTTTATAAGAAACTTAAAGAGATATTAGATGATGGTAAGGTAACAGATGATGAGATTAAATCATTAGGTAAAATCAAGGAAGAAGTTATTACTGAAAAGCATATGGCGTTTACTTTTGGTAGATTTAACCCTCCGACAATAGGACACGAAAAGCTTATTAATAAAGTTAAAGGGATTAGAGCTGACACACATAAAATTTATATTAGTAGGTCAGAAGATAATAAAAAGAACCCATTAAGTCCTAGTGAGAAATTAAGCTATATGAAAAAGATGTTTCCTAGATATGCTAGAGACATAGAGATTAATACTACCAATATGATTTTGGATATAGCAACAAAACTATACAAACAAAATTACGCCGATATAACAATGGTGGTTGGTAGTGACCGAGTAAGAGAGTTTGATACCATTTTAAAAAAATATAATGATGTACAAAGCAGACACGGATATTATAATTTTAAGAATATTAATGTAGTGTCAGCTGGTGAAAGAGATCCAGACGCTGAGGGGGCAATGGGTATGAGTGCAAGCAAGATGAGAAGTGCTGCTGCTCAAAACGATTTTGCTACCTTCAAAAGAGGTTTACCTCGTGGATTTGGAAGTGGTGAATTACTATTTAAATCGGTCAGAAAAGGTATGAACTTGGCTGCTGACACAGCTGGTGGTATGATACACGTTACAGGTAAAAAAGGTGTCAAACCAATGGTAAATTTAAGAAGTCAGTTTGAAGCAAAACAAGTTAGAGACCTTTACATAAGAGAACAATTATTTAACATAAACGATACCGTTAAAAGTATAACAGAAAATTTACAAGGCATAGTCAAGAGAAGAGGTACAAATTATGTACTGATAGAAGACACCAATGAAAACTTACACAAATGTTGGATTTGGGATTGTATGCCAGTAGCTGCTGATAAAGAAGCAATATTGAGAGAATATAACCTTAATGTAGATTATGGTTTTGAAGCGGTATCAGACAAGATAAAGGATAAAGAAATGAACGAAGATAAAAAATCTTTAGACCAATTTAAAAAAGATTTGGTTGGTTCAGAAGAACAAGATGAAGCGTATGAAATTGGTGCTGATTATGCCAACCATACTAAAGAGATTACACCAGGTGAGACACCAAGTGAAAAACCTGTAGATACCAAGAAGAGAGCTGAACAGGCTCCAGAGGCTAAAAAAGAAATAACCAAAGAGGATATTGATGATTGGTCTGCTTCAGAGTCTACAATAGATAAATATAAGAAAAGATACGGCGAAGAATGGAAAGTTAAATTGGAGGACGCAACAATGCGTATGCACGAAGATTTAGCTGAAGATGATGAGAGATTTAAGAGCTTCAAAGAATTTGTAAAATAATGAAAACATATAAACAAATTAGAGAACTTGTTAATGAGCAGGTTAATCAAGCTGCAGTTATCAAAGGCGCAGAAGAGTATATGAAAATAGGTAGGGAGAAATATAAAAATCACCCTACTTTTAAAGACTTATACGCACGTCAAAAAAACGATTTAGATAAATCAGTAGGCCCGAAATACATTAAAATTTATAATGTGGAAAAAGGTAGCAGACGAAGTATCAATTGTTTTATAGATAAGAATACTGGAGATGTTTTAAAACCAGCCAGTTTTAATGCGCCAGCTAAAGGTCCTAGAGGTAATGTATTAGACAGAACTTATATGACTAATTTAAAACGTAATTATGATACTCACGGTGGACACTTATACAGACAAAGAATCGGAAGGATATTTGGCTAATGGCTTTATTAAGAATGTCAGACGCTTTAGCGCAAGTAGCTAAAAGAAACGAAAAAGGTTTAGGCAATTTAGGTCTAGCTCTAAAAGAAGCAGCTGCTGTTGAAGAAGGCAGAATGAAAGACATAGCAACAATGCGTGATGATGGTGCTAGTGCTGCTGAGATAGCAAAGAAATTAAAATTATCAGTATCAACGGTTAAAGATATACTAGGTGAAGGAACTATAGTAGAATATACTGATAAACAAATCAAGATGGCATTTGGTATATTAAATGACCCTAGATACAAAGGCGGTAATTATTCAGGTGCTTATGCAGCTATTGAAAAGATTGCAAAAGGTTTAGCAAAACATCCAAGTGTTGCTAATGCATTGAAGAGAGCTAATGAAGAAACTGAATTAGAAAATTCTTTAATTGAAGCCTTTGAACAAGACATAATGGAATTTACAGACGCTCAACTAGACGCATTGGCAAAATCATATGCTGATATGAAAGGTAAAACTATTTCATTACCTAACGCAAACAAATTAAGAAAAATCTTTGATAGAATACCTGATAGTGCTTTGAACAGATTAAGAAAGAAAAAGATACCTTTCATATCTGGTCTTGCTTTATCACGTATGATACAAAAGAAAATGCCAGTTACCGAAAGTTATGGTGAACACTCAGCTTTCTTTATTGCAGGTGTAGAAACAGAAGAGACAAGAGACCAAGTACAAGAGGATATTGGTGATGATTATTTAAGAAGTAAATTAAATGATGTTCAGATTGCCAATATTAAAAAATTATGGTCAACTAAAAAACCAAGTGACGTAACGCCAGCGATTAGAAAAATGATTAAAGGTTATGATGAACCTACAAAGATTGCAATAAGTCAGGCAAATATAAATGTGTTATCAAAACTTGCTAAAGAAGAATTTACATTAAGAGAAGCTAAAGCACCTTTCAGATTATCTTATAGTGATAAGTATGGCAAACACGCAGGCTTTGAAGACGGTTCTTCATTACAAGATATTCAAAACAAGGCACAGAAATTAAGAGCTAAAGGTTTTAAGATTGATAAAATGGGTAGAAATACATCACCAGTTGAACAAAAACTACCAGAACCAGAAGGCAAACAAATTGCTACAGAAGCAACATATAAGTATGAGATTAAAATATCATCCGATAGTGGTGCTGATGGTCCCGATAAAGAAGATGAAGGAACACTACAAGCTTCTAGTCAACAGGATGCTGAAAATAAAGCAGAAAAGAAAGCAGAGAAATTTACAGCTATGTGGAATAAACGAAAGAATCCTGGCAACTTTTCTCCAGAAAACATAGATGTGTACAAAGAAGAAGTAATTAAGGAAGTTTCTCCTCCAGGTTGGGAAGGTTCTGTTAGAGCTATGAAAGATAATCCAAAGATTGATAATCCATATGCTCTTGCTTGGTCTATGAAAAATAAAGGTCATAAACCACATTACAAAGACAAAGATGGTACACCAGTTAAAAAGGATAAATATAAGAACGAAAATGCTAGTAAAACATTTGAGAGATTATGGCTACAGCATAAACGGGGAGATAAGGCAAAAAAATGAGTTATTTAAAAAGTAAAGCAGGTAGTGTAGAAGAAATGGCTACAGCTATAGCAGCTAAAAACCAACCAATCTATACTAAATTAGAAGCTAGAACACCAGACCAACAAAAAGCATTTGACAAACAGATGAAAGACTTTCTTGCTAAAGGCGGAAAGATTCAAAAGGTACCAGCAGGTAAAAAATCAGACCCCGCTAAGATTAAAAAAGGTATCAAAGAAGAATTAACTCCAAAACAAAAGAAGATTGATTTAAATAAGAACAATAAGATTGATGGTTCAGACCTTAAAAAATTAAGAACTGAAAAATTTACCGTACAGGTTACTAAAACAGATGGTGGTAAATTTGTACACGGTAGTTATAAGACAGAAAAAGAAGCCCAAAAATGGATTGATTGGTATAAGACAGGTAACCTTTCTAAAATGAAAGCTATTAAAATAATACCAGAATCAATAGACGAAATATGGGGTGCTCGAAAAGCTTCTGGTGGTAAACACGGCGATAAAAAATTCAAAAAAGCAGAACACGAACCTAAAGGTCAAGACATAGAGGAAAGAGACGGTGCAAATACAGCTTCAAGAAAAGGTAGTATTTGGAAAAGAGCAAAGAAAAAACGTTTTGGTGTCAAAGTTGGACATTATGATCCTTCTATGAAAGAGGCTGATGAAAAAGAAAAAGCTTCTACAGCAGATGTTCCAGCAATTAAAAAAGATAATAAACCTGGTGTTAAGATTGCAAAGATTAGATTAAAAAGAGATAAGATGGACGGTTCAGATTCAGGTAAACAAGAGGACCCCGAAGCATTAAAAAAACAAATCTTAACTTTACAAGGACAAGTTAATGTTCTTAAAACTAAAATAGAAAACGAAAAAAATAAGGTAGTTAAACCACAACCGAATAAAGAAACAGGAGAAGTGCCTTTAACTATTGGTGTTGCTTATAAACATCTTAAAGATAAGATGAAAAAGGAATCATTAGAACACCAAATTAATGAACTAAACGAAAAAGTAAATGAAGGTTATGAAGGCAATATATTACATCATTTAAAAGACGCAGGTATAGATGGAGAATTTAGATTTAGAAAATTATATGTTGCAAAGAAAGATGTAGCTAAAGCGAAGACGGTACTCCAAAAAGCAAAAAAAGATAGTGATGGACCAGTTGTTGTTGCATTACCACCTATTGTAGGCGAAGATGTTACCAAAACTTTGACTGGTAGAAAACCTGCTAAAGTAGATACAGAGCCGAAGATAAATTATTCCCGATAATCTTCATAAAGGACTTTATGAAGGACAATTTACCAACAATCTATTGTGATATGGACGGAGTGTTATGTGATTTTATCACACAAGCACAACGAGCTACAGGTATGCCCATTGCAAAATGGATGAAAGAACCTAAAACGGTCTATAAATCAATAAGAGATAAATGGAAACCAATCAAAAATTATCCTAATTTTTGGGACACTATGCCTTGGACTAGAGACGGTAAAGCTTTATGGCAAAAGATACTTCCTTTTCAACCACATATACTATCAGCATATGTAGATCCATCTACAGACCCTAGTTGCATTGCAGGTAAAACTAAATGGGCTATGAGATATTTAAGTGTACCTAATTCAAGATTACATTTAGTTAAGAGAATAGAAAAACAATTATATGCCAAGACTGCTGGTAGACCTAACTTATTAATAGATGATTTTAAAAGAAATGTAGACCAATGGAAATCAAAAGGTGGTATAGCAATTTTCCATACATCAACATCAAATACTATAAGACAATTACAAAGGTTAGGGTACTAATAAATACGAGTAGATGAACACCGTATATACCATAGCAGGGATCTTGGCTTGTTCTGTCGCTATCGGTGTCTTAATCTTTATCCTTCAATCATTAATCTTATAAATACCAACATATAGTAAAAATTGAGTACCTTAACAATTAAACAAGGGAGAGAATAATATGTCAAGTCATACAAATAAAGACGAAGCAGCTGGAGCACCATTATGGTCTGTAGCAGCAATCAGAAAAGAATGGTCTAGTGCTAATCGTACTGACCTTTTCAACGATACAACAGCAGACAATTTTATTACTGGGGTTACTATGGGTCTTTTCAATTACAAAGATTCAGAAACAACGGTAGCAATGGCTCACGCAGGTTGGAACTTGAAAACAACTGGTTCTGGTGGCAGATCAGGTCGTGTATCACACGAAACTCTAGTCGCATTGACTAATTCAGCAGACGCTTAATAGTCTATAGAAATCAACACTAAAGAAGGCGCCGAATAATCTTTGGCGCCTTTTTTCTTTTATAAATAGTACATATATTAATAAAGTGGTCCGTGTATATGCACGGAGTAGCATTCCCCATTAAGGGGTTAATAAGGAGATAAAATGGCAGATAAAAAAATTACAGCCCTAACTGATCTCGGTGACGCTTTAGCGGCCGTAGATTTGTTTCATATAGTAGATGATCCTTCTGGTACACCAATCAATAAAAAGGTCACGTCAGCTGATGTGTTCAATAATGTACCTTCTTGGATCGGTTTAAAACAAGTATCACAAGCATTAACAGCAGATGGTTCTTCAGCATTAGTAGTAGACGTTACTTCTCAAATTACAGAAATTAACGCAACTAGTGGTGGCGGAGCTTGTTCTATAGCTGACGGTGCAGATGGACAAACTAAAATTATAATAGACACAGCAACATCAGGAACAGAAGCATTAGTTATAACACCTACAAATTTAAGAGGTGGTGCTAACATAACTTTGAATGCTCCAGGTGAAACGGTGCATTTGTTATTTAAAAATTCCAACTGGAATATAATTGGTGGACACGGTTACGCTGTCGCATAATAATTATTAGGAGAAATTATGAAAATTGATGAAACAACATTAAAGGCAGAAAAGCAAAGACTCGAAAGAGAATTTACTGGTTATGCCGAAAAGATTAAAGGAGTTGAAACGGATTTAGGTCAGATGAAAGCAAATTTAAATGCTTTGAACGGTGCGATTCAACAAACTGATAAATTTATTGCTATGCTAGGACAGGACATAGATACTGAAATGGCAGGCAAACAAGCTAATGTAGCTGCAGCTACACTAGTTAAATAAAGGAAAAGGAAATGAAAAGATTTAAGGAACACGTTAAAGAAGACCTTAATACAATGGGTGTAGGTGTTACCACGTCTAATTCTCCAGAAGATGGAAATATAGGCGCTCATAACATACAAGACCCAGCTGTATTGCAAAAAGTGAATGCTTATGTCGGTTCTATTGGTGATGGAGAGTATATCAATCCTCAAGGTGCAGTTGAACAACTTAAAATGAAACTAAACACAATTGGTTTAGATTTTGACGCTAAGTTGGACGGACCTAGTGGATCTATCACAGCAGAAATGACACAATATGGTGGCAGAAAAGGTAAAGATACAGATGGAACGGATTTAGATGATGATGGTATCAGTCATAGAAAAGCTGATGGTATGAAAATCGAAATTAAGCACGAAACATTACAAAACGGTTCATCTAAAGTTTATGCAAAATTAGTTTAATATCTTTTGAATTTTAGATTATGTTTAAGGATATTACAAAAGATAATTGGCTTTTATTTGCACAACACAATTATGATAACCCTACTCTTGAAAAAGAGGAAGAGTTTTACGAAGACTTAAAAAGATTTAAATATCTTAAAAGGTTATTTCGTAAGTATGACGTTACAAACGATATAAAAATTAGGTTAATACTTAACCATATTATTGTATTGCAAAATGTGTTTGGTGTAGAAGCTAGTGTAATTTTGTTGTTGTATAAAATTGATAGACGATATTGGAAGATATTAAAACCAGTTTTTAAATACTTAAACTATCTTTATCCACACGAATTAGAAGATGTTAAAGAAGATAAACATATAATAGATTTATTAAAGGAAGTATAATGGCTAGTAGAGCAATTGATTTATTAATAACATATAGGGTTATTAAACTATTGGTAACTCCTTGGGAAAAGCAAGAGGCTTACGCCTTCGGAATTATAGATAATAGAGGTAAAGTATTAAGAAAGTCAAAGACATTAAAGACGTCTAAAGAAAGAAAATCTTATACTATATTACACCGATTTGTATTTAACCTGAAAAGGATATTACAAAGAGTTGGTTTAAAAAGTAAGTTAGCTGCTTTTGGTGTAGCTATGGCTCTATTAATTAGAGAAGATAAAAGTTATGTAAAACATCAAATGGTTTTAGAAAGTGCTGTTATAAAATGGTTAAAAGAAATGGGAGAATATGAAAGGGTTTTACTTGAAGAGAGAGAAGAAAAACCTATCATTGAAGGAGTAAAACCTATGTGTACTGCTTTTGGTATTGACATTTATGAACTTAATGGAGAATTATATCCAGAGGAAGAATATGGTAGATTACAAAAAGTTTAAAGAATTGTGGTCGGAGGACGCCCCAGCAAATGCTGTTGGTTCAGGTGCTAATGTTGCATTACCACCTACTCACGAACCAGGAGTAGATAAGAAAAAGAAAAAAAATCCTGTTATGGGTACTTTGAAAAGAAAAGTACAAGAAAGTGATGACAATAATAATGTAGTTATGAAACAGATATTGGATAAACTAGATAATGCCGATAAAATTATAGATGAAAAAAGCTATGGTAAGCAAGAGAATATATATCTTGGTGGTGTTAGACTAGGAAGTTTTGATAGTATATCGCCAATGAAAAGTTTAGGTGATAAACCACCGAAAGGTCAAGGTGGAAGAGATAGCAGAGGTGTTGGTTTAAATGCTAACCATTCTGCTCAAGCACCAGGAACAATGAGACCATTTCTTACCGCTAAAAAAATAATATCAAAATTAAAAGGTAAGGGAAAGAAATAATATGGAATTATTAATAAGTTTAGCAATGAAATTTTGGATGTGGACAATTTTAATATTAGTTGTTATAGCAGGATTAATTATCAATTTATTTGATAAGAAGAAAGCTAGTTGTTATACATTTGCTTATACAGAAATGCCAACAATGAAACCAATACCAATAAGAACAAAAGGTAAAGGTTTTTTTAAAGGAATTCTTTTATGGTTGCTCGGTGTTAGACATTGGGAAATTGTAGAAGATTTTGAGTATGTATTAAACGGAAATAAATATATTATACCAGCAGGTTTTAAATTTGATGGTGCAAGTATACCAAAATTCTTGCATACATTTTTATCACCAGTTGGTGTGTTATTAATGGGTGGTTTGGTACACGATTATGCTTATAAGTATCAGACACTATTAAGACAAAATAAGAAAGATACCCTTGGTGTTATATCTCAAAAACGATCAGATGAAATCTTTAGAGATATTAATATAGAAGTCAATGGATTCTATCTTATGAACTACCTAGCATACTACTCTTTGAGACTAGGTGGATTTATGGCTTGGAATAAACATAGAAAAGTTAACGCCAAGATAAAATAAAAAAAGGAGAAAAAATATGGAGTTTATTAAAGGAAGAATTAAAGAACTAACATCTTTACACGGTGGAGTATTAATCGGTATGGGTGTTGTGGTTTTATTTTTTAGTCCTATTGCTCACATTGCAGCTTGGGCTGCAATCGCTTACGGCGCTTGGGCAATACTAAAGAAAGACTAGTATAATGTTTGGGCAATTGAAAATGGTAATGGCAATCATAATGATTGCTGGTATAGCGGGAGCAGGAATGTATGTTATGAAACTACGTTCTGACAACGCAATTTTAAAAGCCAATCAAATCAAACTGGAAGAAGCAGTTGAATCTCAAAAAGAGGTTCTTGCCCAACAAAAGAAAGACTTTGAACGCATATTAAATGCCAACAAAGAGTTAACCGAACTTAATGGCAAATTGAATAAAGACTTAAAACTTCTTGACGATAAGTTTAATAAAACAAATGCTTCAGGTAAGAAGAGAGACGTCGGTGACCTCGCTATCGCAAAACCGAAGCTGATTGAAAAAATAATAAATCGGGCTACCCAAAACGCTATTCGTTGTAATGAAATTGCAATGGGTAGCCCATTGACGGAGAAAGAATTGAATGCTACGAAGAAATCTCAAATTAATCCAGAGTGTCCTTCTATCGCTAATCCTAGTTACGTTCCTTACTAGTTGTTCAGGCGTTAAGAAACTACAGATATTCAAAACCGAGGTTGAGAGACAACATCTAAACCTTGACAACACACCAGCACCAAAATTAGAAGAATTAAATTGGCTTATTATCACTTCTGAAAATGCAGATGAAGTAATGGCAAAATTAGAAAAAGATAATATTGATCCAGTTTTATTTGGACTTACAGATGAAGAGTACGAAAAGTTAGCAAAGAATTTTGCACAAATCCGTGCTTATATTATGAAACAAAATCAAATCTTAAACACTTATAGAGAATACTATGAGGAAGAAAAGAAAGAAGAGAAAAAATAATGAAAATATTATGTATATTATATGATGACCCCAAAGACGGTATGCCAAAATCATATCCTGTCAAAGACTTACCTAAATTAGAAAAGTATCCAGATGGTATGACACTACCAACACCCAAAGCAATTGACTTTACACCTGGAGAATTATTAGGTTGTGTATCAGGTGAATTGGGATTGAGAAAATTTTTAGAAGACAATGGACATACATTAGTTGTTACGTCTGATAAAGACGGAGAAGGTTGTCAAGCAGATAAAGAATTAGTTGACGCTGATGTGGTTATATCACAACCATTTTGGCCTTATTATTTAACAAGAGAAAAAATGGAATCAGCACCAAATTTAAAAATGGCAATCACAGCAGGTATTGGTTCAGACCACGTAGATTTACAAGCTGCGATGGATAATAAAGTAGATGTAGTTGAGGTAACTTATTGTAATTCACGGTCAGTTGCTGAACATATAGTTATGATGATTTTATCTTTAGTAAGAGATTACCACAATCAACATAGAATAGTTAACGAAGGTGGTTGGCATATTGCTGACGCAGTTAAACGATCTTATGATGTAGAAGGTATGCACATAGGAACAATTGCAGCTGGTCGTATTGGTTATGATATGTTAAGAAAGATGGCACCATTTGATGTACACTTACATTACTTTGATAGACATAGATTGCCAGAAGAAAAAGAAAAAGAATTAAACTTAACTTTCCACGATTCAGTAGAGTCATTAGTTAGTGTATGTGATGTAATTAATATAAGTTGTCCTTTACATCCAGAAACGGAACATTTATTTAATGATGAACTAATTGGTAAATGTAAACCTGGAGCATATATAGTTAATACTGCTAGAGGAAAGATTTGTGATAGAGACGCTATCGCAAGAGCATTAGAGTCAGGTCAATTAAGTGGTTACGCAGGTGATGTTTGGTTTCCACAACCAGCACCAAATGACCACGTTTGGAGAACAATGCCAAACCACGGTATGACACCACATACAAGTGGAACTTCTCTATCAGCACAATATAGATATGCTGCTGGTGTTAGAGAAATATTGGAATGTTTCTTTGATAAGACTGACATAAGAGATAAATATTATATTGTAAAAGATGGTGAACTTGCTGGAATGGGAGCACATAGTTATAGTAAAGGTAGTGCTACAAAAGGTTCAGAAGAAGCTGCCAAGTTTAAGAAGTGATTGAATACATAGATAACGGACCAACAATGGGATATTTAATACTATTCATTTTACTTACTGGCGGTGCTATAGCATTTAGAAAAGAAATTAAGGAGAAAATATGGAAGATTGTAGAAATTGTAAATGTGAAGCACATTGTCCAGAGACTTGCTCAAATTGCGATTGTAAAAAATGTGATTGCTCGGCTTGCGAAAAAGAAAGACCCGATCATAAAATAATACAATAACCAAAAGGAGATTATGGAATCGTTAGAAGTAATGACAATGTTAATGAAGATGTGGCCCTTATTTTTAGGGTTTATAACTTTGGTAATTGTCCTAGCAAAAATGCACGGAGATATAATCGTGCTTAAAGAAAAAGTAAAAGTTGCGTTTGACCTTATTAATAAGTTATCAGATAGAAAATGAACGAAGACAATACATTAGACATAGAACAAAATGTTGGTAATGTAGAAGGAGATTTTACCAAATCTATAACCATTGATATGGATGAAGACGGATCTTCTGAAATGGGAGATGTTGAAGCAGTATTAGATTTAACCTACAATGTATTTCAATATATTCCAGAAATTTTATTTGTTTCCGTTTATGCTTTAATAATGTATGCAGCTGTACTTTGGATAACTAAAAAGATAAAAGGATAATTATCTAACAGAATAAATGGTAATCTTTTCAGTTTTGCCTTTGACTTTTACATCATCAAGTTTATAGAATTTAAAACCTTCTAAAGCCTCCCTAGTATCTTCACCGATTATAATAGTGGTGTTGTAATTTTTACTAACACCTTCCAATCTACTTGCTAGATTTACAGCGTCACCTATAACTGAATAATCAAATCTTTGTTTAGACCCCATATTTCCAACAAGACATTCACCAGTATTAATACCAATACCAATGTTGATAGGTGGCATAAACTCTTTGTTTATGTTCATTAATTTAAGTTTTCTTCTCATTGCTATAGCACATTGAACAGCCAGTTTCCTGTGTTCCTTAACATCTAGGGGTGCGTTCCAGAAGGCCATAATACAATCACCCATATACTTATCAATAGTACCACCGTGTTGTAATATAATGGTTGTCATTGCAGTTAAAAATCTATTAACATAACGAGTTAGTCTTTCAGGAGAATTTTTAAATTTCTCCGATATAGGAGTGAAACCTCTTATGTCTGAAAATAGAAATGTTAATTTTCTTCTTTCACCACCTAATTTTAATAGTGATGGATTATCCATTAGTCTTTGTACCATTGCAGGTGCCAAGTAATGTTCAAATTGTTTTTTAATTTGTAGTCTTAATTTATTTTCTATTGAATAATTATTATATGTTAAGTGAGCCCATAGTATAGACCCTAGTAATAGAGGACTAAACCAATCAGCTATGTATTGGTATTTCCACCATAGAAATCCAGCACCAAGAAAAATATCAAATATAAATCCAGCATACCATAGAAAAGACCACATTACACCACATCTAGGAATAACTAGTACAAAAAATAATAAAGCAAGTAAAATAAAAACACCTTCAGCGTAAGGTAACCAATCAGGTCTATCAATAAATTTTCCTGATAGTAAATTTTCTGTACTGATTGCCATAATTTCGTGAGTGTTTTTTAATCCATTAGGTGTGGTTACAAAAGTTGAACCTTTAAATGTGGTACCAATGAATACTATTTTACCTTTCATACCTGACCAATCATTATCAGTATAATCTATTCTAGGAATATGGTATCTAAAATCTACCCATATATTATCTTGTTCTATTTTTGGAAAGTTTATAACTTTTAATATAACCTGGGGTATGGAATTATTTACAGGTAATTTTCTTATAGTACCGTCTATATCTACAGGTACATCTACATTACCTACACCTAAAGATTTTCTGGAAATACTTTGTAGATTTTTAACTTCATTTGTTTCGGTTAATATTACAGGATATTTTGTAATCATTTTAAGGAACATTTCATCACCACCTAATCTATCTTTATGTGGGAAGACTACTTGCATAACTACAAGAGCAGCTCCATTTTTATATGCATTGACCACTACACGACCTAATTGGTCCCTTTTCCAAGGCCATTGACCTTGCTTTTCCAAGGCTGCGTCTGAAATATCCAGCAATATTAGGCTTTTGGAATCATAGTGCTTACCTATTTTTTGGTAAGAATCAAACGTGGAAAGTCTTGATGTCTCCATTAACGTAGGATTTCCTAAATATAAAAATAGAAGTACAGCAATAGTTAACCAAGCCCAGCCTACTTTTTTAATAATAGCAATCATTTACAATATTTAGTTGTCAAAGTTTATAAATATAGGAGTAAATTAGAGGAGATATAATGATCAGAATCGCCATTTTTCTGTCAGTTTTAGTAGGTTTTGTTTTATATAATGGTAGCGTAAACGCTAGTGAATTAGATTTTAAATTCCATAGTCCATCATTTTCAGGAGTTGGTAAATCATCACACTATTTAACTATAGAGAATATAGAGAAGACTAGAAAAGACGCAATTAAAGCTGCTGAAAAAGCTGACGCTGAAAAAGCAAAAGCAGAAGCTAAAGCAACAGCTATAGCAAAATTCAAAGCAAATTTAGAAGCAAGATTTTACACAGCTCTTGCTAAACAAATTACTGATAACGTATTTGGTACAGATGGATTACAACAAGATTCTGGAACATTTACATCACCAGTAGGTGGTGAAGTGGTAACTTGGGCAACAACAACTACAGGAACAAATGATACGGTTACGGTAACGGTTACAGAATCAGATGGTACGGTAACAACATTTACTATGCCGAAGGAAGACAATTCGTAATGTTTAAGTACATAGGAATATTTTTACTAACTTTATTATTAGTTAGTTGTGCTGGCAAACCAGACTTTGATGTAAGAATAGCTGATGTTGCTTATAAAGATTTAGAAAAAGTTGAGCAACTAGAAGGCGACCCAATAGTCATTGCTGTTTATGATTTCGTTGACTTAACAGGTCAAAAGAAACCAGGTGGAGACTTTGCTTCAATGAGTACAGCGGTAACGCAAGGGTCTTATCAATTATTAATTAAGGCATTACAAGACGCAGGCGATGGCAAATGGTTTAGAGTTGTTGAAAGAGCAAGTTTACCAAGTCTCTTACAAGAAAGAAAATTAATTAGGTCTACAAGACAACAAGTAGATGGAGAAGGTGCTGAACCTTTACCAGCATTACTATTTGCTGGTGCATATATCACAGGTGGTATAGTTGGGTATGATTCTGATATTAAATCAGGTGGTGTTGGTGCAAGAATTTTAGGTATACAAAACCACGCACAATACAGACAAGATGTGGTTACTATTATATTAAGATTGGTTAATGTACAAAGTGGTGAAGTAGTTATAACAACTACAATAGAGAAGACTATATTTTCTACATCAAGAGGTGCAGATATATTTAAATACTTTGACGCTGATACAATGTTATTAGAAGTAGAAGCTGGTGTTGCTAGAAATGAACCAGTTACCTTTGCAGTAAGAAAAGCAATTGAAAAAGGTGTAGTAGAATTAATAAAAGAAGGTGTTGATAAAGGATTGTGGAGATATAAAGAACTGGCAATAGAAGAGATTGCTGTTGAAGATAAACCAGTTGTAGAAATGAATGCTATTGAACTTAATATACACGATACAGGACCTAAAAAAGAAAAGACTTATGAAGAATTCCTTGAAGAAAAGAAACTTAAACAAGAAAATGAAATAGCAGACGAGAAATTAAAAGAAGAAGCTAACGAAGCAGAATGGAACCAAATAGATACAGACGAAAAGGAGGAGCAAGATGAAAAAACTGATAATGATTCTAGTGACTCTGGTAACCCTAACAACTAATTGTTGGGCAGGTAATTCTGTTTGGATAAAACAAGACAATCAAGACACAGACGGATCAATTTACATCAAGCAAGATGGCTCTGGTAATAAAGTTGGTATAAGTACCTCATCTACTTTCAATATGAGAGGTAACAACTTAACTCTTATCATTAAACAAATAGGTAATTCAAATCTAGTAACCGATAGCAACCATAAATCATTTATGGGTGAGGATATGACCTTTGATTATACAGCTACAGGTAATTCTAATATATTAAGAGTAGATTTAGATGATGTTGGTGCTGAAGGACATTATTATGATATTGATATTACAGGTGGTTCAAACATAGTAGAAATAGATACGGTTACAAGTGATGATGTTAAACTTACCAATGTTGATTTAGATATAGTTGGAGACTCAAATGATTTTTGGATGTATAGTAGAGGTGATGGTCATTTCTTATATGTTCTTATGTCTGGTGATTCAAATGATGTAGAATTTTATTCACACCCTACTTTATCAGAAGGTATGAATACAAACTCCAATAAGGCAATTGGTCCACAGGTTGCTTCACACGGACAATTTGCAGATACTTCAGGAAGTGAAGGCGCAACGATAGATGTTTATATAATTGGTAATTCAAATCAAGTACATATGGCTTCTTGGGGTACAGGCAACTACCAAGTACACGACGTAATAGGCAACTCAAATATTTTAGATGTTCATCCAGATGTTTCAGGTTCTCACGTTAGAATGGTACAAAGAGGTAATAATAATTATATGAAAACGGTAACTAGTGGTAATAGTAATGTGTTTAGATATTATGGAAATGGTGGAAGTAATACAGCATATGTTTATATCTATACAAGTGAAGCAGTTGTTGAATTAAAACAATTAAACGGAAGTAATACAGCAAATCTTACCGTATCAGGTGATTCAATTTATGACTTTACTTTACTAGTAGACCAAGACGGTTCTGATTCTTGTACTTATTCTTATAACAGAAATAATCAAACAGAAGATACAACTATTCAATTAACTAATAGTGGGTGTTAAAATGAGGAAACTATTTTTATTAGTTGCCTTTTTCCTGGCATTTTGTACTAGTGCTCTTGCAGTTAATGTAGGAGAGGTAGTAGGTCAAATGGGTTCCACTTGGAACGAAAGAGACGGAGAGACCCAAAAAACCTCAATGGGTTATGCTTTACAGATGAACGATTTTCTCCAGACAGGAGAAGATGGTGGTATGATTCTATCTTATGTTGATAACACCAAGTTTACAATGGGACCTAATACAGAATTAACTATAGATGAATTTGCTTTTGATACTTCGGTTGTACCAATAGAAATTGCAATGAACATTAATGTCAATGTAGGGTCATTTACATATGAATCAGGAACAATATCTAAATTAGGTGGTGAAGTAAACATTACTACAGCAACTGCTTCAATTACGGTACAAGGTACAGCATTTACAGGTACGGTAGAAACTTCAGGTAAAACTACAATTACATTACTTCCTGATTCTTCAGGAAATATAGGTGAGGTTACGGTATCTAATGACGCAGGTTCTCAAACACTTAATCAAGTATATGAATCTGTAACCGTACTTTCAAATGACTTAGCACCTAAACCACCAAAAGTATTATCTCCAGTAGAACAAAAAGATTTGATGAAGATAGATGATATGGAAAAAGAAATTAAAGATGAGAAAAAATATACTACTTTAGCAATGGAAAATGAAGACATTGGTTGGCAAGAAATAGAAATGGATGAATCAAAACTTGAAGACATTGAAATTGATAGTGAAGAGGCACAAAAGATTGAAGAAGCAATTATTTCTGAAGAGTTAACGGTAGAAGAAGGTAAAACTGAAAGCACCACTACAGATTTAGCAGTTGATACAATAGAAGTAGAAACAAATGTAGTCCAAGATATTGCAATAGAAGAAGTAATAATAGACGAAGAAATAGATACATCTTATTATGATGAGTGGGAAGAAGACTTAAAAGATTGGGGTTATATTGATGAAGAGAACCAAATATCAGTTTGGGATGCCGAAGGTGAACAGAAAATGGATTGGGACGAGGCGAAAAAAATGTATTCAGAAATGGACCAAGCATACCTTGACGCTATTGGTTGTTCAGATTGTTCTTGGGATACTATCAATTGGGACTCTATAAATTGGGACGAGGTAGATTGGGACGCATATGAAGCTGAATACAACAAATTATTAGAAGACTATGGATTAACTTCTTATAATGCAGCTGTTGTAGAAGATAAAACGGAAGAAGTAGTTGATGACGCAACATCAACAACTGAAGGATATACTTGGGAAGATTTTGATTTATCAGATGACTACTATAACAATTCAGAATACATTGCTGCTGGTGGTCCACCTGAATTAACAATAACAAACTATTGTGAATATAATGGATATGATTCATCTTGGTGTGATCAAAAATACCTAGACTACTTAAACGAATGGTATGCTGATGATTGGTCATTATTTAAAGACTTTGATTCGTGGGAAAAGAAAGCAAAAAAATTATTTAAAAAATGGTATGGTTGGTGTGGTTCTTGGCCTAACTATGAGTGGTGTGATGGACAACCTAAACCTTGGAAGATGGAAGGATTAAAAGATAAGTATGTAAGTGAGTGGACTTATGAAGATTGGAATTTATTTTATGACAATACATATAGTTGGTATTATACAGGAACATATGGAGATTCAGGAGACGATAGCACTTCGTTAGATGAGGAGTATGGTTATGAAGATGATTATGACGCAGATTTGGAATTAGAATTATGGTTGGCAGAATTAGATGAATGGTATTGTGATTACTATGGATACTATTGGGACAATGCAAATCAAAAATGTGGTACAGAATGGGTTGACAATACGGTTGCAGAAACTTTGGTAACTGCTAGTGGAGAAGTTTTAAATTATACTACAGGAGATATTACCCAAACTTTAACTACAACCAGCGGTGGTGTGTCAACAAGTACCACTTCAACAGGAAGAGTATCAACATTGAATAATGACTTTGACGCAACTGCCTCAACTTCAGGTGATTACACAATCATAAATAGATATAATGATAATCATAGAGCTTATATTGAAGTAGAAACTAGTAAAGAGGCTGATATTCAGATACTACAAGACAAAGAGGCTCAACATATTGATGTAGGGACATCCTCTACACAACCTAATATAACTATTATACAAACGGATTAATATGGCGGACCCAATAGTAGATTTAAAAATAGATGTAGAAAATCTTAAAAAAGATGTTGTTATTGCAACATCAATCCAAGAACGATTAGACACAGCAATAGGTAAACTTACCGAAGTATCAGGTAGTATAAAGTCTATGCTGGCTGTACACGAAGAGAAATTATCTCAACAAGAAAAGGTAGATGAAATAATCTTTACAAAATTAAAAGACCGACAAGACCAGATTGAAGAATTATCCACACAATTAAGAAATGAAATGGATAGTGTGGAAAGACGGTTACTTACCGAAATTAAAGCATTGAGAAATGATATAGGTGGTAGAGTTGGTGTGTTGGAGAAATACCGTTGGATTATATTAGGTGGAGCAATAGTTATAGGATGGATTGTGGGAGGAAATTTCTCCGAGATTATTGAAATGATGAAGTAAAGGAGACTTGACTTTTTACACTAGATGGTGTAATATGATCCTTATACAAATTGAGTGTGTGAATGTCAAATTATATTGATTTAAAATTTATTAACCAGCTAGCCCTACGGTTAGACCAGTTTAAAAAAAGAACAGAATACTTATTTAATTTCAGATGTCCCCATTGTGGTGATAGTCAGAAGAGTAAGACTAAAGCAAGAGGATATTTTTATCGTGTAAAGAACGATATGTTTTTCAAATGCCATAATTGTGGTATGGGTCAAAATCTTGCAAACTTTATTAAGTTTGTTGACCCTAAAATGTATGAAGCATATTTACTAGAACGATATAAAGGGTCGGCCCCAGCGACGCCAAAACCTTTGTTTGATTTTAAACCACCAAAGTTTGAAACAAATATATTATCTGGTTTAAAATCTATTGATGAACTTGCTGAATCACATCCAGCAAGGAAGTATATTAGCTCGAGATTGATTCCTCCCGCTCATTATGGAAGATTATATTATTGTAGCAAATTTTATTCGCTTGTGAAGAAGGTTAAACCTGATACGTTTAATGAAAGATATGAACATCCAAGATTGATCATACCTTTCTTTGATGTATCAGGAAACCTTTTTGCTTTCCAAGGTCGTGCATTTGGAAAAGAACAACCGAAATACGTTACAATAAAATTAGATGAAAATAAACAAAAGATATATGGTCTTGAAAGAGTAAATTATCAACAACATATTTACATAACAGAAGGACCAATTGATAGTTTGTTTATAGATAATTGTATTGCAGCTGCAGGTTCAGATTTGACTTTGCGTGTGAAGACGGAAGATATAACATACATATTCGATAACGAACCTCGCAACAAAGAAATTATTGATAAGATGTATAAAGTAATAGAGAAAGATTTTAATATAGTAATATGGCCCGAAGATATGAAGTGTAAAGATATAAATGAAATGATACAATCTGGACTAGACCAAGTGAAGGTCAAACAGATGATAGATAGTAATACATTTTCCAAATTAGAGGCGTTGACAAGATTAAATACATTTAAAAGGTGCTAGGAGGTTGAATGATAAATGTTAAGAAACGTAATGGTAGAGGTATAGAACCTCTTAATATTGATAAGATACACGAAATGGTTGAGTATGCTTGTGAAGATATAAGTGGTGTATCTTCCTCACAGGTTGAAATGAATAGTGATTTACAATTTTATGATAACATAACCACAAAAGAAATTCAACAAATATTAATCAAGTCAGCTTCAGATTTAATTTCCCTTGAAGCACCAAACTATCAATATGTTGCTGCTAGATTACTTTTATATTCATTAAGAAAACAAATATTCCACAGACTATGGGACCACCCACATTTTTATAAACACGTAACTAATTGTGTTGAGAAAAAAGTTTATGACGAATCTATTCTAAAAAATTATGAGAAAAAAGATTTTGATAGAATGGAAAATTGGATTACACACGAAAGAGATTATGATTTTACCTATGCAGGATTAAGGCAAATCATAGATAAGTACCTTGTTCAAGATAGAAGCTCTGGTACGGTGTATGAGACACCCCAGTTTATGTATATGATGATAGCAGCTACTATCTTTGCAAAGTACCCTAAAAATAAGAGGATGAGTTATGTTAAAAGGTATTATGACGCTATATCCAGATTTAAAATCAATATTCCTACGCCTGTTATGGCGGGTGTTAGGACTCCTGTTAGGCAGTATGCTAGTTGTGTACTGGTTGATATTGATGATACTTTACCTAGTATCTTTTCTAGTGATATGGCTATTGGCCGCTACATTGCCCAGCGTGCTGGAATTGGGATCAATGCAGGTCGGATTCGAGGAATCAACTCGAAAATTAGGGGAGGTGAGGTCCAACATACAGGAGTTATCCCTTTCCTTAAAAAGTTTGAAGCAACGGTTAAGTGTTGTACTCAAAATGGAGTTAGAGGCGGGAGTGCAACTACTCACTTCCCTATTTGGCACCAAGAAATAGAAGACATATTAGTATTAAAAAATAATAAAGGTACGGAAGATAATAGAGTAAGAAAATTGGATTATTCCATACAATTATCCAAATTATTCTATGAACGATTTATAAATGACGAAGACATCACCTTGTTTTCTCCACACGACGTACCTGAATTAGTTGAGGCATTTGGTACAAAAGAGTTTGATAATTTGTACCAAATTGCTGAACGAAAAACATCAATAAGTAAAATTAAAATATCAGCTCAAGAATTGTTTATGGCAATGCTAAAAGAAAGAGCTGAAACAGGTCGTATATACATTATGAATATAGACCATTGTAATACTCACTCCTCATTTAAGGATAGAATTACAATGTCTAACTTATGTCAAGAGATAACATTACCAACCAAACCAATTCAACATATAGATGGTGAGGACGGTGAGATTGCTCTATGTATTTTATCTGCTGTTAATGTAGGTAAGATTAATAGTTTAGATGAGTTAGAACCTATATGTGATTTAGCCGTAAGGGCTCTTGATGAAGTTATAGACCTTCAAAAATATCCAGTAAAAGCTGCTGAAATATCAACTAAAGCCAGAAGAAGTTTAGGCATTGGTTATATAGGGTTAGCACATTATTTGGCAAAATTAGGTTATTCTTATGAAGATAAACAAGGTTGGAGAGAAGTAGATAAGTTATCAGAAGCTTTCCAATATTACCTTTTACAATCTAGTTTAACTCTAGCAAAAGAAAAAGGTAAATGTGAATACTTTAATAAGACAAAATATTCCGATGGTATCTTACCAATTGACACCTATAAAAAGGAAGTAGATGAAATTGTTAGCCGCAAATTATCTTTCAATTGGGAGAAACTCCGAAAGGAGATTGTTGAGACTGGCCTCCGTCATAGCACACTCACAGCTCAAATGCCGTCTGAATCCTCTAGTGTGGTTTCTAATGCCACCAATGGCATAGAACCACCTAGAGATTATCTTTCTATAAAGAAAAGTAAAAAGGGACCTTTAAAACAGGTTGTACCAGATTATAGAAGACTAAAAAATAATTATACTTTACTATGGGATATGAAATCAAATGAAGGATATATAAACATAGTCTCGGTAATGCAAAAGTATTTTGATCAGGCTATCAGCGGTAATTGGTCATATAATCCTGAACATTATAAAGATGGTCAGGTACCAATATCAAAGATGGCAGAAGACTTATTAAATACATATAAGTATGGATGGAAGACTTCATATTATCAAAACACATATGATAGTAAGAAAGATTTAGATCAAAATGATAAAGTGTTGTCAGATTCCAATACAAGTGAAGTAGAACATCAACCTACAGGCGATCCAGAGGATTGTGAATCGTGTGTAATATAAAGGAACTTTATGGCATTTCTAGTCGCAAACATACCACACGTAGAGGTGTTTGTTAAGAAAGAGTATTTGTATGACCATCAAAAAGGACACGGTGAATTAGAACCAGGTATTTGGACAACAGCAAAAAGTATTCAAGGTAATGCTTTATACTTTGAAACATTTTTGTATGAGACAGGTGCTTTGTACGATAAGTTACCAATTTCAGCGTTTGTTTGGAAGGAAGATTTTAAAGAAGACATACCATTAACTGAATTAGAATTATGGGATTGTTTTAGTTATGATATTGCAGTAATTGAAAAACAATTATTGGAAGGTAATAGATGTAAGTATCTATCACCTAGTAAAAAAATGTATAAAGGATGGTATATGTTTACCATAGATGTTTGCAATTCAACCAACTTGGAAAGAAATATAACTTATTCAGAAGTACCAAGTCAGCACAAATCTTTTAACATATTGAGATTGGAAAATGGACATTTTGCAGCTCAACCAAACAATAGAACTATATTTTACGACAAATCTCTATCGCCAAGTGAAATGAGATTTCCAGATTACAAAGTTTCTACAAAGGTATACAGCGTAGAATCACAAGAAAAATGGACAGCAGGTGATGATGACCATTTTTTCTATGAATTGAAAGATAAGAAAGAAAAAGATGAAAACAGATTTAAGAAAAAAGATTATGACTCAAATGATTATTTGGATGAAGTCGCCTATGACTCGCCTGATAAGTGTTTGTAGTATAGTATTCTTCCTACTTTGTACTCCATTATATGCTTATGAATTATTAATGTTTCATAGTAAAACCTGTCCTTATTGTCAGGCATTTATGGTTGAGGTGTATCCAACTTATAAAGATACAGAAGCTAGTAAGACACTACCATTAAAAATTATTGACGCTAGTAAACCACCTAAATGGTTTATAGATTCAGTTGGAAGAGGGGATATTAAACCTATAAGAGGTGTCCCTACATTTATTATCTATGATGAGGAAAATTTTAAAGAAATGGACCGAATGGTTGGGTACAATGGTTATGATTGGTTTATGGAAAGAGTTAACTATTGGATTGAAAACTATAAAGAATATTATGGAGTAGAAACAAAAAAGGAAATATGAGAACCGTTTTTAATAAATCAAAAGATTTAGATATGACTAAACAACCAATGTTTTTTGGTGAGGATTTAGGAGTACAAAGATATGATACATTTAAATATCCTATCTTTGATAAACTTACACAACAACAATTAGGTTTTTTCTGGAGACCAGAAGAAGTATCTTTACAGAAAGATAGAAATGATTATGGAGAATTATTACCTAATCAAAAGAATATCTTTACATCTAATTTAAAATACCAAACAATGTTAGATAGTGTACAAGGTAGAGGACCTTGTTTGGCATTTTTACCTTTTGTATCTATACCTGAATTAGAAGGTTGTATTGTTACCTGGGATTTTATGGAAACAATTCATAGTAGGTCTTATACTTACATAATGAAAAATTTATATCCAAATCCATCTGAAATTTTTGATACCATTATTACAGATGAGAAGATAGAGAAGAGAGCTGCTTCAGTTACCAAATGTTATGATGATTTAATAGAATTAGGTTACAAATATCAATTAGACAAGAGTAAAGTGGATATATATGAACTAAAGAAACGATTATATTTAGCATTGGTTACCGTAAATATCTTGGAAGGTTTAAGATTTTATGTTTCTTTTGCTTGTTCGTTTGCCTTTGGTGAATTAAAATTAATGGAAGGTAGTGCAAAGATTATTTCCTTTATTGCAAGAGACGAGTCTCAACACCTTGCAGTATCACAAAGAATTATAAACAACTATAAAGAGGTTGAAAACGATAAGGTAATGTTAAAAGTTATTAGAGATAACATACAACAAGTTTATAAAATGTATGATGAAGCAGTTGCTGAAGAGAAAAGGTGGGCAACTTATCTATTTTCTCAAGGTAGTATGATAGGTTTATCAGAAAAATTATTACACCAATTTGTAGAGTATATGGCTAATAGACGGATGAGAGCTATAGGTTTAGAATCCCAATATAACCAAAAAACAAACCCATTACCTTGGGTTGACCATTGGTTGAATAGTAGATCACAACAAAACGCACCACAGGAAACAGAAATAGAATCTTATGTTATCGGTGGTATCAAACAAGATGTAGAGAAAAATCAGTTTAAGAAATTCAAGTTATAATTATGCGAAGTATCGGTGAATCATCTTCATTAACGAAAACTAAAAAGTATTGCAGTAATTGTCAATCTAAATATACGTTAGTATATAATGATGAAGAGACGGATTTAGATCCATTGTCTTGTCCGTTTTGTGGCTACGAAATAGATAACGAAGCAGAGGAACCTGATAATGAAGAAACAGAAGATAATTGGGATTGATTATAGTTTAACTTGTCCTTGTTGGTGTATATTAGATGATGAAGATTGTATGTTTTATTACGTCACACCTAAAAAGAAATATGAAGGTATATTTTTAGGAAATATAATTGGTTATGGTACAAAAGAATATAATGATCCTGTGGAAAGATTTAAAAACCTTAGCGATACGGTCTTGTATTGTTTGGAAGAAAACTATCAACTAGATGACAAACATATTTTTATGGAAGGTTATTCCTTTGGCAGTAAAGGTCGTGCTTTATTCCAGATTGCAGAAAATGGTGGCATTTTAAAGTATAGATTACAAGAAAAGTATGGACAAATAGAAGTAATACCGCCAGCAAATATTAAAAAGTTTGCAACAGGAAAAGGCAATGCAGATAAAGAAAAGATGTATGAACAATTTAAAAAAGATACTAACATAGATTTAATGAAGGCGTTAGACCAGGAAACATTAGCAAGTCCTGTTACCGATATAGTTGACGCCTATTACATAGCACAATATGGAAAAGAAAATATTAAGAGCACAAAATCATCTTGACCCCGTAGGTAAACTTAGCTTCGCTCAGTTAGATTTATTTGAGGTTAAAAATATAATGTTAATACCAAGTATGAAATGGTTAGAAAAAAGAATGCCATTATTCAGGTCTAGTATTCTTAAGCACGGTATGAAATGGCCTGTAGTGGTAACTACAGATGAATATTATTGGAAAGAAAATTGGCCTAAAGATGAGAACGGTGAAAAGAAAAAAGGTATGTGTGTACATACAGGTAATAAAAGAGTCTTATGGGCAAAAGAACAAGGTTATGATTTGATTGAAGGTTATTTTGTCAAAAGTTTACAAGAGAAGAATGAAATAATTTATAAGACATATATTGCTCGAACAAGTTGGCCACAATGATTAATATACCTACAACAGAATTAATTACTAATGGTTGGACACCACATAATTATTATGATAACTTTATAAATCAAAACGATTATGAAGAGTTATTAAAAACATTTCCTGGTGATGAGTTATTTAAAGATGAATTTCCAGAAGAAAGAAAATACGGACAAAGACCACATTGCCGAAAGTTTTTTTGTATGGGTGAAACGCAAGGTAGTAAATACTTTAAACAATATTTAACTAGTGTAAATGACCTACCTTTTGTTTGGCAGACCTTAATATCAGAATTAAGAGGCAAAGAATATAAAGAATGGATTTGTAAAACTTTAAACATAGAAGATTTTAAAATAAGATTTGACTTTCATAGAACTAGGGCAGGACTAGACGTTAGTCCACATATAGATAGTATAGGTAAGATTGGTTCCCATTTACTTTATTTTATGCCTAAAGAATGGCAAGAAGATTGGGGTGGTGAAACTATATTTTATAAAGGTAAGAAGATAGATAAAATGAATCCAGAACCAGGAGATTTTTATTTCCATAAAGTAGAGAGTGTATCTGGTAATAGGTCTTGCTTATTTAAAAATAGTACAGGAGGTTGGCACGGAGTTAAAGAAGTTAACGCACCTGTAGATAGACAAATTTGTAATGTAGTTATATTAAAATAGGAGATAAAATGGCTGCAACATTAAATAGAATATTGGCAAAAGTAGAACAATTAGGAGAAAATTATTTTGTATTACATAGTGAGATAAAACCTTATGGTCCTGGTACAAGAAGATTTGTATTAGGAAGACATAAAGAAATTCCAAAAGCACTAGAGAAGTTACCTAATGGTAAATTTAGAAGAGGTTTAGGAGTACAGGAATATCTTTCTAGCAAACCCCTACCAGCATTAGAATTTGAAGCTGTGTTAGATAAATTATTAAATAAATGAACTTGGAAGAATCTAAAAGACTTTTTAAAAAGAATATTAGGTCAGTTGAAATAGGTATACATAATTATTGTAATAGAACTTGTACATTTTGTCCTTTATCAAGACCAGATGTAGATAGAAGAGACCATAAAAATATAGTTTATATGTCAGATGATATGTATGACTCTATATTTTCTCAACTATCTGAAATAGATTTTGATGGTCGTATAGATTTTACCAGGTATCACGAACCATTATCTAAAAAAGAAATAATACTTTCAAAAATTAAAGTAGCAAAGTATTATTTACCACACGCCAAAATATCCCTTAATACCAATTCAGATTACCTTAATAAAGATTACTTGCAAGAATTATTAGAGGCAGGTATGGATCATATTGCTATGCAAGCTTACCTTGCAAATGGTGTAACCGAATATGATGAAAATGAGGTGTTTGTTCGTATTAATACGATAGCAGATAGAATTGGTGTACCTAGAATTGTTAAAGAAAATTATAAAGATAAAGATTGGATTAGGTATCAAGTACCACAGGTTAAAGGTACAATACACGCCAGAAACTATTGGAAAAATGGAACCAACCGTGCTGGTAGTGTAGATATACATAAAGACTATGTAAGAACTGAAAAGTGTACAAGTATGAATTCTGGTGTGTTTATAGAGTATGATGGTTCAATGACCATTTGTTGCGATATGTTAACGCCTGAATTACATAGTAAATGGGCTGTAGGTGATTTAAAAAAAGAACCAAGTTTATTTTTAAATTATACTAGTGATTATTATACCGAGTGGCGACAAAGAATTAATAGAGCAGATTGGTTTCCAAACTCTCCTTGTCAAAGTTGCAAGCGTGATGTAAGAGGTAAACCAAATGTATAAGTATATACGTATAAAAAACTTATGGAAAATTATGATCTCTCCAGACTGGAAGAAACCAGGCTATTTTGAGCGCTGGATTTACCTCAGCAATTTTTTGTTCTGGAGGTTCGCTTAGATTATGTGTGCAATTCACGGAATACTTTGGCCTTCAGAAAGACAAATGGACGAAATGTTGTGTCAAGCACATCATAGAGGTCCTGATGGAAATGGTAAATGGCACAATGACCAAATTACACTAGGTCATAATCTTTTATCAATTGTAGATACGGTAGAAAATTCAAAACAACCTTGGTTTTACAAGGATTGGGTTTTAGTCTATAACGGCGAAATTTACAATTATAAAGAATTAAACGATTCATTAAAACATCAATTTCAAACAGATACAGATACCGAAACATTAATAGTTGGTTTAGACCAAAAAGGAAAAGACTTTATTAATGAATTAGATGGAATGTTTGCTTTTGCAGCTTATAACAAAAAAACACAAAATTTGATTATTGCTAGAGATAGTAATGGAACGAAACCACTCTATTATGGTTATATTCAAGGTAAGTTAGCATTTTCTTCCGAAATTAAAAGTTTGTTAGAAATAGGATTTCCAAGAAAAGTAGATAAAGAAGGATTTAGACAATATTACAAACAAGGTTATAATGCAGGTTATTTAACTTTATTTAAAAGTATAAAGAAATTAGTACCTGGTGAAGTTGTTGAAATAAATGTAATTACAGATAAGAAAGTATCCACAAATATTAATAATATTCCAATTAAAATAGATAATTCAATAAAGTCTCCTGGTGATGTTTCGGATATGGTGAGAGTTAAATTAAATCAAGCAGTAAAACAAACCTTAATGGGTCGTAGAAAGATTGGTTTATTTTTAAGTGGTGGTATTGATAGCTCTTCTATATTATATGAAATGACACAACACTTAAAAACAAAACCTAATACCTTTTCATCAAGTTTTCTAACATATTTCCGAGGTAGCAGATTAAATGAAGACGCTAAATTAGCAGCTTATCTTTCAGATTTGTATGGTGGTAACCATCAAGAAATTAGATTTCCTGAACAAGATTATGTTAATGAATTTGAAAATACAATGGAAGCATTAGAGGAACCTAGACAAGCAAAAAGTTTACCAGTTTATTATTCTACAAATAAAATGATTTCAGAAAATGATATTACGGTGACTTTAAGTGGTGATGGTGGTGATGAATTATTATGTGGATATAAACATCATAGATTAGGAGTAAATTTACCAGCTGAACAATTTCCTTGGCACACGAAATTAAAAGGTTTATGTGCTAATCATAGGATATTAAATAATAAGGAATTATGGGCAACTCATAAAGACCAAATAGAGTATCTTGATAGTTGGTTACCTAAAGGTGGTTTACAAGGTGATAAATTAAATGATTTGATGTACATAGAATGTTTAAATACATTAGCAGAAGATTTTTTAATAAGAAACGATAAGTTAGGTATGAGATTTAGTATGGAAGGAAGATTTCCATTTATGAATAGAACTTTTAGAGATTTTGTAAGGTCTATTCCTGGTAGAGTTAAAGTAAATAAAAAGTTTTTAGAAGAAAATTGGGCTTTTCATAATAAACCATTACTAAAGACAGCATACTATAAAAGATTACCAAAACAAATATTAGAAAGAGATAAAACTGGTTGGAGATTTCCTACAGACGAAGGTATAATTGGAAAGATGACACAACCAGCACCTGATAGTACACCTTTAAAAGAATATTTTAGAAGTCTTATGAAAAATAAAGATATTCAAAATATTTTTGAATATACTACTTCCGAAATTGATGATAAATATATGTTAAACAAGAATTGGAAAGTAGATGTAAATGAAAAAGGTGATCCTGTTGTTCATCCAAACGCAGGTCAAAAATCTCAAAAGGAGTTATTTACAATAGCTACATTTGCAGCTTGGTATAAAGTATTTAAAATGAACATATAATAAGGAAAGATTATGAAATATCCATTAGCCTGTGATACTTGGGACAATAGAGAATTAGAGGCGATACAATCAGTTATAAAAAGTGGTCGATATACAATGGGTCCACACGTCAAGAAGTTTGAGCAAGAGTTTGCAGAATTTTTTGGTTGCAAAGAAGCAGTTATGGTTAATAGTGGGTCAACTGCTAATTTATTAATGTTAGCACTATTGAAACACAAATATGGTTGTGAAGGAAATATTATAGTACCTGCTGTTTCTTGGTCAACAACATTTTTTCCATTACAACAATACGGATTTAAATTAAACTTTGTAGATATAGATAGGGAAACTTTAAACATAGACCCTAACGAAGTTAAAAAAGCTATTAATAAGGATACTTGCGCTATCTTTGCAGTAAATCTTTTAGGCAATTCTTGTAATTATAAAGAAATATTTAATATTGCTTTAAACCGAGATATTTGGATATTAGAGGATAATTGTGAAAGTTTAGGTGCTAAAACAGATACAGGAGATTATGCTGGTACTTTTGGTATATTAGGTAGTTATTCTTTTTTCTTTTCACATCATTTACAAACAATGGAAGGTGGAATGATTGCGTGTTGTAATAAAGATGACGCTAACTATTTAAGGTCATTAAGGGCACACGGTTGGTGTAGAGATTTACCAGATGATAATAAAGTTTATAAAAAAACAGGTGATAATTTTAAAGATAGTTTTACCTTTGTAACCCCAGGTTATAGTGTAAGACCTTTAGAAATGAGTGGTGCAATTGGAAGTGTACAACTTAAAAAATGGCCTGAAATGAGAAAACAAAGAATTAAGAACGCAAAATACTTTCAAGAAAAATTTAAAGATTTTCCAGGTGTACAAATACAAAAAGAAGTAGGAGAATCCAGTTGGTTTGGTTTCTCAATTGTATTGGTAGATGATTTAAAAGGTAAAAGAGACCAAGTAGTTAAATCATTTAAAGAAAATGGAATAGAGTGCAGACCTATTGTTGCAGGTAATTTTATGAAAAATCCTGTAATAGATTATATGGAATATTATAAAAATGGAGATTATCCAAATGCTAATTATATACACGATAATGGATTGTTTATAGGAAATGATATAAGAGATTTAAAAGACAACATAGAAATGGTGTATTCAATTTTGAAGGAGATAAAATGAAGCGAGCATTAATAACAGGTATAACAGGACAAGATGGCGCTTATTTGGCCAAATTTTTATTAGAAAAAGGATACAAAGTATTTGGTGGACAAAGACGAAGTACATCACCAAAACATTGGCGATTAGATGAAATGGGTATTACAGATAAGATTGAGTTTGTTGAACTTGATGTAATAGACCAAGCGAATATAAGAAGAGCAATAGAAGAAACTCAACCAGATGAAGTTTATAATTTAGCTGCTCAATCGTTTGTATGGTTATCATTTAAACAACCAGAACTTGCTACTCTAATAGACGCTATGGGTTGTTTAAGAATACTAGAGAGTATAAGACAAGTTAATCCTAAAATTAAATTCTATCAAGCAAGTACAAGTGAAATGTATGGTAAAGTATTTGAAACACCACAAAAAGAAACAACGAAGTTTTGGCCTAGAAGTCCATATGGTGTTGCAAAATTATATGCTCATCACATTACAATAAACTATAGAGAATCGTATGGTATGTTTGCTTGTTGTGGTATATTATTTAACCACGAAAGTCCACATAGAGGTGAGGATTTTGTAACCAGAAAAATATCAAAAGGTTTAGCACATTGGATACAAAATAGTACACCAATTGTTTTAGGAAATTTGGATGCTAAAAGAGATTGGGGACACGCTGAAGATTTTTGTAGAGGTATGTGGCAAATGCTACAACACGATAAACCAGATGATTATGTATTAGCAACTGGTGAAATCCATACCGTAAAAGAATTTGCAGATATGGCTTTAGATTATAAAGAAATAGAACATTATTGGAAAGATGGTGAGTGTTTTACAAAAGGTAACCAATTAATTATTACTACAGACCAAAAACATTTACGACCTGCTGAGGTAGATATACTACAAGGAGACGCTACTAAAGCAAAAGAAGTATTAGGTTGGGAACATAAACATAATGTACAAAGTTTAATGGAAGAAATGGTAGACGCAGATATTGATAGATATTGTAGTGATAGACAATCTGATATGTGGCCTACGATAACATTTCCAGAGGAATCACAAAGATATAATCAAGAAAATGATCCGTATCTAGGAACAAGTATTGAAGGTAAAGATTGAAACAGATATTAATTAGTACATATAATAAAAAGTTGTATGATGATTATGCTAATCAGTTAATAACATCATATTACCAAACTCAACAAGAATTAGAATTACATATTTTTGTTGAAGATGATATAAACCAATACCCAAAAGGTTCTAATTTACATTATCATAATTTATTTGAAGAAGAACCTGAAAGTTTAAAGTTTAGGGATAGAAATAAGAATAGAGTTGTAGGAGACTTTTTTCAAGACGCTGTACGATTTAGTTATAAAGTATTTGCTCAATCAGCAGCTAGAAAATATGCAGATAAGGTATTTTATGTAGATAGTGATTCAGTTTTTGTTAAGACAATACCTATGGAATGGTATGACCAATGTTTACCAGAAAATGTTTTTATATCTTTTTATGATAGACCAAAACAATATACAGAAACAGGTTTTGTTGCATTTAATAATACTAAAAAATGTACAGATAAGTTTTTTAAACAATACAAGGAATGGTATATACACGATACCGTTTATGATATAAAGATAAAAGGAAAGAAATTTTTTACTGATTGTCATACTTTAGATTTGTCCAGAAAAATGCTGGCAAATGAAGATGAATATATAGAACACAAATTGGGCGATAGTGGTATGGGCCATATTATGGCAAGAGACAAATTTATAAATCAGTACCTAGACCATAGAAAAGGTCCTAGAAAATACAAACCACATAGTCCAGAATGGAGCAGAAATCAATGAGCGAATTTGATACAACAGATGAACACGATAAGACATATGAAAATGAAAGTAATAGAGATTATTCACCAATGGTGTCAATCTCATTAAAAGAATATGATAAGTTAAAAGAATCACAAGGATATATTAAAGATAAAACTTTAATTGATATTATAGATAACATAGAAAGACTTGTTAGAGCTTTAAGAAAACATATTATTAGAACAGATGTATAATGATTAACATTTTTATTGGATATGATAGTAAAGAAAAAGTAGCATTTAATGTACTTTCATATAGTATATTAAAAAAGAGTACCAGACCAGTATCTATTACACCGATATATTTACCAAATATAAAGGATAATTTTACTAGAGAACGAAGTAATATAGAATCAACTGAATTTAGTTTTAGTAGATTTATAGTACCTCACCTTATGAACTATAAAGGTTGGGCTTTGTTTATGGATTGTGACCAGTTAATGATGACAGATGTTGCAGAATTGTGGAGATTAAGAGACGAAAAATATGCTGTACAAGTATGTAAACACGATTATATACCAAGAACTGAAAAGAAGTTTTTAGGTCAAACTCAAACAAAATATGTTAAGAAAAATTGGTCAAGTTTTATGTTAATGAATTGTGATAAGTGTACAGCACTAACACCAGATTATGTGAATAGTGCAACAGGATTACAATTACATCAATTTAAATGGTTAGAAGGAGACCATTTGATAGGAGATTTACCATTAGAATGGAATTGGTTAGTTAGTGAATATGAATATAAAGAAGATGTTAAAAATGTTCACTTTACAGAAGGCGGTCCTTGGTTTGAGGAATACAAAGGTTGTGATTACTCTATAGATTGGTTTAACAACTTTAATGAAACATCAAAAGTTAATTTATGATGAGTGTTGTGATATAGAATAATGGGAACAGAAATTATAGGTGAAAGTAAAAGTATAGAATATAGCACACCACTTAAAATAGTTGAACCTTTAATAAAAGAGTTTAATATAACTAGGGATGTTTGTGCTAGTTTTGAAAATCATAAATTGCCTGACTATTGGACTAAAGAAGATAATGCTCTTATAAAAACTTGGAAAGGTAATTGCTGGATGAATCCACCATTCAGTAGAGATTTAAATAAATGGGTAAGAAAAGCATATGCAGAAACATATGGTTTAGATGGTAGTGGAACTAAAGTGTGTTTAATACCTGTACGAAGTAATACAAAATGGTGGGCAGAAGTATCACCAAAATCTGAAATACGATTTATAAACGGAGAAGTAAATTTTAATAATGAAGAAAGAGGTTTGTGGTTACCAATGTGTATAATAATATTTGGTGAACAAGCAAAGATAGGAACCTTTTCAATAATAGATTATAGGAAATGATACAAGGATTATTAACTAGACCTATGACCGACCAAGTCGTAGAACCATTTGTACGGAGTGCAGGTGGTACATTACATAAAGACGGTCCAGATTTTCAATCGGTAGACACTACAAAACCAGTATCAATGTTTGGTGTATTAAGAGGTACTGGAGAAGTTTTAAAAAGATCAAAAGAATTTTATTACTTTGATCACGCTTATTATTTCAAAGAACAAAAACACGGTATAAACCCTATATTTAAAGATAGAATATATAGATTAACAAAGAATGCTTTATCATTAAATTATATTGACAAATTAGACGAATCAGATTATAATAGGATAAAGAAATTTAGAGAAAAAATAACAATAAAAGATTGGCAGTTAACTGGAACATATATTGTAGTATTACCACCTTCTCAATTTATGAAAAATTATTATGGATTAGGTGATACAACTTGGGAAGATGAAGTGAAAAATATTTTAAGAAGGTCTACAGATAGAGAAGTAAGGTTTAGATTAAAGACATCAAAAGTACCATTTATGGAAGAAATAAAAGGTGCTTGGGCAGTAATATCATTTCAAACTACTGCTGCTGTTGACGCTGTGTTGGCAGGTGTACCGTCCTTTTGCGACAAAATATCCTGTGCTTTACCTGTATCTAAAAGAGATTTATTTGAAATAGAGAAACCTTTATATGCTGAAAACAGAAGTGAGTGGATAGATAGTTTATTAGCAAATCAATACACATTAACAGAATTAAGAAATGGATTCGCCTGGAATAGATTAAAAAATAAATGAGTTATAGAATTAGAAGAGTAATAGTTAAAATAAGAATGTGGTGGGCTGATTTAAGAGGTCATCACGGTAAAAGGTGGGACTATGAACCTGGAGATCATTATTTTGGAAGAAAGAAAAAGAAGTGAATAAATTAGCAGAACTATTAGGGCATAAACAAATAAAAACTATAGATGAACTTGATTTGACCTACTGGCAAAAATTAGGTGAAATGCATTTTAATGATTTGAATAAATTAAGTATGAAATTTGCCTGTACAAAAGATGAAAGACAAGATTCTGATGGTAAGTTATATTTAATTGCTAATAATAAAAAGATAGTTAAGTTTGGTGGTTCACAAACAAAAGGTGGTATTGAAAGTACAATCAATGCTTATTTAAATGGATTTAGAGTTGGTCAAAGTAAACGAACATATAGTATTTGGAATTATTTACAAAAAGAATTAAAAGAGAATAATAATATAGAGATATGGTTTATGAAATTACCAACCGTAAGGACTGCTATTCCATCATTTTCAGGTGATGTAAATAAAAAAACAATGTCAGTTGATTACCATACAATAGAAAAAGAATTTGTTGATGATTATTATAAAGTAAATGGAGAATATCCATTACTTAATATACAAGAAGGTGGAAAGAAATGGGAAGATTTAGGACTATCTGAAGGATGGCCAGGAATGGGAAAATGAATATCTATCATAAAATAAATTGGGATAAATGTTTGAGTCACCAGATGTGGCCAGCATTTCAAAAGGGTTGGCCTGAAACAGATAAACCTGTCCATTTCTTTTGGGGTTTAGCAGGAAATAATAGAAAAGAAATTGCTAAATGTATGGAGAACGGAGAAGAGTGGTGGTATGTTGATGTAGGTTATTTAACTGAACAAATTACAAGATATCCAGAACCTATTATACACGATTATGATAGAACTTATTTTAGAATAGTTAAAGGTGGTTTACATACAATACGAGGTTCAGTTGGTGATGGTAAAAGAGTTAAACAAATAAGTAGCAAAGGAATAGATGTAGATTTTAAAGGTTGGGATACTGGTGATGAAAAGAGAAATCATATATTAGTATGTCCATCTTCTACTACCGTTTGCCACGAAATAAATGGTATGACGCAAGAACAATGGATTGAGGAAACGGTAGCACAAATAAAACAATATACAGATAAAGAAATAGTTGTTAGAAATAAACCAAGACCTGGTAATCAATGGTGGGGTAAACATATTAAAGATGATTTATCAGGTGCTCATTGTTTGGTAACTAATATGAGTTTAGCTGCTGTGGATGCTATAATGAATTATACACCTTGCATTACACATATAAGAAATGTAGCTTCTCCAGTATCAGGTAGAAAAATAGAATTAATAGAAAAACCATTTAGACCAGGAAGAAAGACGGTTTATGAGTGGTTGAGATTTATAGTAGATAATCAATTTAACCTATCAGAAATTGAAAATGGTACAGCATATGAATTATTAAGGAAACAAAATGTCGGAACTAAAAGCACTTGATGAGTTTTTTGATAAACTAACACAAAACGCAACACCAGTAAATCCATTAGAAGGAATGAATGGCGTTGAAGTTTTGTGGTATCTATTAACCAATTGGGACGAAGGAAGAGGTCTTTGGATGATTATAGGTATTGCTATGACGGTATTGATAATAAGTTTAATCTTTGATATAGATACAAAACACCATCCTAAAGACCATAATACCTGGATATGAAACCATTTAAGTTAGACAATGGCATAACAAATTTAAATGTTTGTTGTGTGTATTGGGGAGATAAGTTTAGTACCGATTATGTACAAACTTTATACTATATGGTAAGAAGACACCTTACTATACCCCATAATTTTATCGTTTTTACAGACCACGTTAAATTACCTAAAATGATTCATAACAAAGATGGTAATATATCTTTCGAATCATTTCCAGAACACGATTTACAAGGTTGGTGGAATAAGTTGCAGATGTTCCACCCATATTTTAAACCAATGATAAGCAATTGGTTTTACCTAGATTTAGATGTTGTGATATTAGACAATATAGATAGGTTTATAACATATGGTGATGTAAAGGATTTTTGTGTTATTAGAGATTTTGGTCAACCAGATAACCAGTTTAATTCAAGTATAATGAGGTGGCATAGTGATACAAGTCCAATTATATGGGATAACTTTTTAAATGATAAAAAGAGATACCAAAGAATGCAAGGTGACCAAAATGTAGTTAGTGATATAATGTGGAAGAGACCAGAAACCAACCCATATCCAGACGAGTGGTCTTTCTCTTATAAATGGCGAAATAGAACTAATCCAGTTTTCTCAAAAGCTGAACAAACCTTTGAACAAGTCCAGGGGGCCTCCATTGCTGTGTTCCACGGCAACCCAAAACCACACGAATCGACACAGGAATGGGTAAAAAACAACTGGAAATAGACTTTTAGAACAAAACCAGAACAAAATAATTTAGAAATCGTTGATTTTATTGACTTTTTTATTGAAAAAAGTGCTTGACTCCATTGGTGGATAGTGTATCCTATAGACATAATGGACGAAAAAACTATGAACAAATTGACAAAAAATGGTACATTTAACTTGGTTTACGCTTTAGAATACCAAGACGCAGAAGAAAATTACGATCAATTCTTCTTTATTTACCATACTATTTTTAGAAATGTTCCAATCAAATTTCTAAACAAATTAAACAATCAAAAATTTAAAGATAAAATCAAAGCTTATTGTGATAAGAATTACATAGAGAAAGCTAGTAATGCTACTGGTACTACTAAAGTTGAAATTATTACTGGTGATGAATATTATACAACTTATTCAGATGAATTTGGTACCGATACCGTTGGTAATGATAATGCATTATTCAATGATTATGGCCAGTTAGTAAATGGTAGACAATTTTTTAAATATGATTTTGAACCAGAATTAACAAATCAATATACTTACAAGAATTTAAACAAAAAAACTCAATATATGAAAGGACTACAATAATTATGGGTAAAGTGAAAAATATGGCTTGGGACGAAGCTACGAACTTTCTAGGTGATGTAGAAAGAAAATTAATGGAAGGCGAAATAACAAAAGAAACAGCCTTAAATAAATTAAAAAATGCTAAATGTGATTTAGGATTTGAAGGTATACACAATGAAGATGACGCTGAAGAGTGGATTGGAATGGTATTAAAAGAAAAAGAAAATGAAGTAGAAAATTTAAGAAACGGAGGAACAATATGAGTCAATTAACAGACATATCTGTATTTAAAGACGATTTAGGTAAAAACCTATACAGAAAAAAAACATACTATACATTATGCATAGAACAAGATGTATTGGCTAAAGATAAAGATGAAGCTGATAAGAAGTTTTGTGATGATGGTGGTTTAGAATATTCAGAAATAGGTAAAAATATTACCGAAGCTAAAAATGGTGTTGAAACATATATGGTAGACGCTAATTATACAGATTCAGATACTACTGAATATCTTGGTAAAGTTTGCTATGAAGATGAAGAATACGCTAAAGAAGATGGCTTTGTAGAAATAGATACTTATGCTTTAGAAGATGACATAATCAACGAAAAAGGAGATTGTGTTGCTAAAGAAAAAGAAGTAAAACCACTAGACGATTTAAAAAATATTTTAAATGAGAATAGTAATATACAGAAGATATAACGATTATATTATATTTGATGGAAGCAAAGATAAAGTTATGGAATTAAAACAAATGCTTGACAACGAAGGCTTCAGATGGTATATTATAAGTGGGAGAACTGAATAATGACATTAGGTTATGGAATAGGATTAGGTACAATTGGTATAATATTAACTATTATAGGGTTTGCGATTGCATATCATTATGGCAGTAAACCTAAACCAAAGAAACAAAGAAGTATATTAGATGAATTATATAAAGATGGAGATACGGATTAATGATTGAAATATTAAAATTTATAGAACAATTAGAATTATTACATAAAATGCTTACGGTTGAATCAAAAGATGATGACCCAGCAAAGATTATTACTAGAGGTAAAATTAGAGAATTACTTAAAAAGTATCAACACGAAGTTGATGAGTTTGAAAAGTATATAGAAGAAAACGAAAAAAAAGAACACGGTTCCTTAACTGAAAAAAATGGACAAATGATATTAAACCTAGGAGGCAAATGAGAAAACCAACATTACAATTTAAATATAACGAAGATACAACATTAAACGAAATTACAAAATATATAAAAGAAACATATGGTCAACATTACACGACCAAATCTGGTGCTCAAATCCAAGATGTTTTAACAGATTTAGATATTGGTAGAGACTTCTGCCACGGAAATGCTATAAAGTATTTAATGAGATACGGTAAGAAAAAAGGTTTTAATAGAAATGACCTTTTAAAGGCTGTACACTACATTATTTTATTAATGAACTATGATAAAGAACAAGATAAGGAGGACACTATGAACATTAATGGTTTTAATAACGAAGTAGACGTTATCCAAAATGTAATTGACAATATACAGAATGGTAATACCGATTCTGCTGTAGATGACTTGCAACAACTTAAAGAAGTTAAAGAAAAAGAAGAGTCAGATATAGATGTTTCAATACAACTGGAGAACGAAAGTAAGATAGGCAAATAGTATGGAATTGCTAGGAAAAGGGCCATACAGACATACACAAGCGGCTTGGAAAAGCGTTCCAGCGTGCTTGGAGAGACTTTCCTGGCGTGAAAACGTAGTAAATATAGGGCTTTTAGTCGGGCTTGACATTTTAAGCGTTTTCCATTATAATAGTAAGTTGAACAATTAAACAATAGGGAGATATGACATTTCAATACAATAAAGAGCTGATATTCCAAGAATTTAAAGTAGCAGCCGATAAAGATATTAATACAACTACAGGTAAAAAAAGAAAAAAAGAAACATACGATAATAGAATACAATTTTTTAAAGATCACATAGAAACAAAAAAATCACAACCAAGAGTTTATGAGAATCTTAATATAAATTTTGAGAAATTATTAGAGACTTGGTCAGCACCAAATCCAAGAGACGCTTTTTATATGGCAGTATTTGGTAAGACATATGCTGAGAAGATGAGAGAACAGGAAAACGAAGATGACATTGAAGAAGACAACAAAAAATAAAGACCCACAGGTTATAGCATATAACGATTTCTTTGATGTGTTTATTAAAAATGCTATTGAGACAAAACAACCAGTTATGGTTGCAACAACAATGTTAGGACAAGCATTAAGAATTTTAAGAACTGAAATGAAAGAAGAAGATTTTAATAATTTCGTAGAGTCATTTTATAATAGTAGAGACTCTATTAAACCTTTTGATATTCCAGATAATATCAATCGAACATTACATTAAGGAGGCTTATGAACAAAGTAATAATGTCAATAATTTTATTAGTTATGTTTGCTGGAACTGCTAGTGCAGGACCTGTAGAAGATAGAATTAATAAAATAAACACGTGGTTTGCTAATGAAAAAGCTGAAACCGTTGAATTTCAAAAAGTGAAATGGCAAGAAGGCAAAAACCAAGTTGCTAATTCAATTGCGAAAATCAAAAACTTATTTAATTGGGGTAATAATTAAATGATAAAAGGTGATTTTGTATGTACAAGTGCCAATGACGGCACACATTTAATCAGACCTATTACTGCCAGAGCTAATACTTTCTGGCAGGAAAAAAAGATGAACCGATATGTAATAGATAATAATGAAGAGTATTATATGATAAAGAGCGTTGACGCTCAGGAAGTTTGTGATGAAATTCGGAAAAATAATATGGATTTTACTAGTTAGTTTATTACTAACTAATTGTGCTCAAAGAACACATACAGGTGCTATTATGGGTGCCACAACAACAACAGCAGTATGTGTAGAACAATTAAATGTAAGTGCTTATATGGCTGCTGGTTGTGCTGTAGTAGGTGCTTGGGCTGGTGCAGAAATAATGTACAATTCAGATAAAGATATTCATAATGCTGTGTTTGTAGACCACTTAAATGTAAGTCCAAATGGAGCAAGTTATACAAATTGGTACAATCAGAAAACAGGAAATTCAGGAATAATTCATATAACAAGAACATATATGGTTGAAGCAATCAAATGTAAAGATTATGATCATACGGTTGATATAACAAGTCAATGGCCTATGATTGGTATTGGTAATGTGAATAGAGAAGTAGTATTTGGTACTGCTTGTCAAATGCCAGATGGAAGATGGATAGAGAAACCATAATGGACCCGAGATTTATTTTTAAAGCAATGTTATTTGCAATGTTATTAATGATAACATTTTTATTAACGTGGGAATATGCTCACGGAGGAGAAAAGGTTACTTACCCTAAAGTAGTTAATTATGATAAGCAGGATGCTTATTGTTTTATAGAAGTACAAATGGTTATAGAAAAAGATATTAATGGTGTGGACACCGTTATTAAAAAAGAAATTCTAAAGTGTAGTGATGGAAGAGAAGGAGTATCAGGCCCAAGTTATTGGGAATTGTTTGCTCAATTCTACTATAGAGACATCACAACACCAGAATATTGCAGGTTTTATTCAAGACCTGGGCATATTTTTAAATCGTTCGGAAAAGTATGTCTAACAAAGGACGGAGAATGGGAGGTACGATAAATGATTAGAAATTTAATCATAATCTTACTCCTATGTATGATAATTTATGGCTGGTCGTTTGCTGACGTAGGTCAGTATATTAAAGACCAAGACCTGGTTGACAAGCTAGCAGAATTGTTGTATAATATGATTAGGAGTGTGAAAAATGTATAAAAAACTATTAATTGGTTTGTTATTCACAACGCTTTTATCTGCTTGTAGTGGAGGAAACTATAAGATTAAAAGTGAGACATCTAAAATAGTCAACACGGTACCAAAATGGTATATGGCTGACTTTGATGAGAAGAAGGCTTGTAATTTAAGCCCTTGGACTAAAAAAGACAATGAAAAAATGTGTCTTTTTGGAGTTGCAACGGCTGTAAGTCCAGACCTTCAACTTGCTATTGATAAAGGTAAGATGATAGCGAAAGCAGAACTTGCTGACATTATCAAAGGTGAAATGAATAAACAATCTAAAGTGTTTGTTACCGAATTAGGTAAAACTCATACGAAAACGGTGGTTAGTGAAGTAGAGGTAACTCTAGTGAACATAATTAAAAATACACCAGTTAGAGGTTATGAGATATTTGCTCAAGACGTAACATTAACTAAAAATGGTTATTATAGAGTATGGATAGGATTATCTCTACCAATGGGAGAGTTTAACAAGCTGTATGCTTATAATATAGCAGACGCTGTTGACGCTCACAATATTAAACTAAAAGCTAATGAAGCTTGGGATAAACTTGTGGCAGACTCTAATAAATCAGATGACCAATAAGATTGTTGTATATAGCAAAAATAATTGTGTCTATTGTACCAAGGCGAAGAATCTATTAACTAGACTTGGCCTTGTGTATACCGAGCGAAAGCTTGAAGACTTTGAAAGCGTTGACGCCTTACAAGAAGCCATTGGCAAAAAAGTAAGGTCAATGCCACAAATAGTTATTGATGATGAGATAGTTGGTGGTTATAACCAACTTATAGAATATTTAAATAATAAAGGCGTTGTCAATTACAAAGGTGAGATTACCAATGACGGAAAATGATAACGATAAAGACAAGCCTAAAGACAACGTAGTAATATTTCCATTACATAAGAGATTAAGAAAAGATAAAACTGGACCTGATCCAGAGGCTGCTAGAAGAATTAAATTAGAACAAACAAAAGAATTTGTTGAAGGTTCAATTGACGATATAGGAATAGAATTATTAAAACGATTAGTACAAATGGGTATGAAATCAAATGTACATACTTTTACAACAGACTTAGCATTAGTTATTGATTGTTTAAGGGGTATGATTTATAGAGATTTTGCAGTAGAACACCCAGCACAGAAATTAGCAGATAAGATGGTGCAGATAAGATATAAAAATCAAAGACCAGTTGCCACGGTAAATTATGGAACCGTGATAGATGATAAAAGAAAACGAACACCAATTAAAGGTGAATTTAAAGAAGAATTAGATGATACAAGGGACGGATTTGGAGAATTTATAGATTTTGATCCAGACTTTGATTTATCATAACAGAATTCCTTTACGGAATCGCCTTGCTTGTCAGGTTGTAAAATGGATGAGTGATTTGAAAACTAAACATAGAGGAGAAAAATATGTTTAAAACTATAAAAAACCTATTTCAAGGTGATGAACTAGTAGTTAAAAAAGTTGCTAAAAAAGCAGTTTCTACTAGAGGTCGTAAAAGACTTTCTAAAACTCAAAAGGTATTAAATCTTTTGAATAGAGGAGAGTCAGTTTCTTGGAAAACTTTAAGAAACAGATTTGATTTACAATCACCTAGAGCGATGGTTGATAAGCTAAGAGCGCAAGGTAATATGATATATATTAACAAATGTGCTAATGGTACATCTTATAGAATTGGTACACCAACAAAAGCTATTATAGCTGCTGGTATTACTAAACTATATGGCGTAGATTATGCTTACTCAAATGTTGCATAATAGGCAATAACACAATTTGGAGGCCCTTTATGGGCCTCCAGATACAATGAGGAAATTATGGCATACGAAGTAAAAAATAAATGGAAAGATAGTACAGAAGTTGAACATAAAATCAGTACACTATCAAATAGAGAGTCGTATTCAAGAGAAATTAATGAAGAGTATGGCGAAGGTGGTGGTTTAAATGCTGGTTATGATGTAGTTGAAGCAGTAGCTAACTATGCTAATCAAAAAGGCAGATTAGATGGAAAAGAATATGGAAAAGATTTTATATTCAAGACTAGTGGTTTTGATGATGATGGTAATTCAACGGTTATATTTGAAGTTAAAAAGTGAATAAGAAAAAAGAAACAATAAAAATATTAGAAGAGAATCAACTTACTAACATATATTCACCTTCTCAACAAATGAGAAAAACACTTGAACAAGAGAAGGAAGAATTAGCTGCTGGTATGAAAGAGTCTAGACATCAAGAATATGTTAGAAAAGAAATGGATAAGATTAGAGAAGAAGGTAAAATGCCTGAATTAACCGTGTCTGATACACACGCTATTATTAAAGAAGCTGAAAGAAGAGTAAAAGAAAATGCCGAAGATAAGTAAAAAGCAAGAAGAAAAATACCAAGACCTTGCTGATTGTATTCGGTCAGACCAGGTATCTGCTGCTCAAATAGTAGAGCATTTTAAAGATGTAAAATTTAAAGAGTGGTACAGAAAAAGATATGCTCACGAAAAACTGGACTATGATAAAGCTAATGCTGTGTTTGTAGACCACTTAAATAAAAAAAAAGATTTACACCAACTTGCTAAAGAAAATCCAAATAAGACTTATAAAGAATTAGAGAAGATGAGAGACGAACAATGATTTTAGTAGACCTTAATCAAGTATTAATATCAAACCTTATGGCACAGACCAGAGGTAAAAATGATGTTAAGCCAAATAAAGAAATGGTGAGACATATGGTATTAAACTCTATTAGAGGTTTTAATTTGAAATTTAAAGAAGAGTTTGGTCAACAAATACTATGTTCAGACGCTGAGTTTCCTTGGCGTAGGAAGGTATTTCCACATTACAAACATACACGAAGAGCAAATAGAGAAAAATCAGGACAAGATTGGGACAATATTTTTAAATTGATAATGGATATCAAAGAAGAGATTGCTGAGAATTTACCATATATGGTTTTGTCAGTAGATAATGCTGAAGCAGATGATATAATTGCCACACTAGTTAAACAACAAAAAGAAGACAAATATATTATTATTTCAGGAGATAAAGATTTTATACAACTCCAAAAATTTGATGGTGTATATCAGTATAGTCCAATATTAAAGAGATTTATAGGTGAAGATATGGACGCTGAAGAGTTTTTACACCAACAAATTATTAAAGGAGATAGGTCAGATGGTATACCAAATATACTATCACCAAGTGATATATTCACAACTAAAGAAAAACAAAGACCTATTAATAAAAAGAGATTGGAAGAATGGTCTAAATTAGACGATATTCCACTAGGTAGTGAAACAAGACAATACTACCAAAGAAACAAACAACTTATTGACTTTACTGAAATTCCAAAAGAGATAGAAAATCAGGTTATAAATAGGTATGCTAGCTATAAAGTGCCTAATAGGTCCAAACTATTGCCGTACTTTATAAACTATAAACTGAAATCAATGATGACTAACATTAATGATTTTTAAACAATTTGAATTGGAGATACAATGGCAGATGAAGTAAGACAAAACCCTAACCTGATGAGTAGAGAAGCTATGATGAGAAGTGCTTCCACTACAGGTAATAGAAACTTGATGATCAGCGAGATTCTAACTAGGGTAAATAACGCAAAAGACAAGCCTAAAAAGGTAGAAATTTTAAGGCAAAATAATTCCGAAGCATTACGTATGGTACTAAAGGGTGCGTTTGACCCTAGTATTGAGTGGGATTTACCAGAAGGTACACCACCATATATGGAAAACGAAGCACCAGCAGGTACTGAACATACGGTTTTAATGCAAGAATCTAAAAGACTATGGCACTTTATAAAAGGTGCTGATCCAAGTCTTAATAAAACTAGAAGAGAGCAGTTGTTTATACAAGTGCTGGAAGGTCTTCATAAAGATGAAGCAAAGGTTTTATTAGATACCAAAGCTAAACGATTAAACAATGTTTACAAGGGCCTAACGGCTGCAGTTGTGAAAGAAGCTTTTGATTGGACAGACGATTTTATTAAGAAGGAAGAGCGAAAACCTAGCTATCCAGTATAGATTCGTGCTAAAATGATAGCGGAGGTTGTATTCTATGAATATAGCCGCTAAAAACCCTTGATTTTACAGCCTTTTTTAATGAAATTATGGCTTGATTTAGGCCTGGAGATATGTTATAGTCCTAAATAGAGAGAGAGGTATATTATATTATGAAGAAATTGACTTTATTATTTTTTATAATCTATATTTGGTCTTATAGTATTTTTAATGCTGTAAATGCCAAAGCAGATGATTATAATAATGCTGTAGTTGGACACGTTATTACACAGGTTATTCAAGGTGTTGATGTTGACCATTCAGAATTATTAGAAGCTGAACTTGAAAGAATTGCTTACAAAGTAGCTCTTGAAATGTCAACGGCTCTTGAAAAACACTTACCATTCATTTTAGAAGCGCTTGCTAATGAAATGAGACAAAATGCTGATTTAGCATATAAGTGTAAATTATTAGACAATACGACGTACGAGTGTAAGTAATGGATTGGATTAATTTATTATTTGTACAAGATGATATGTGGATGATATGGATTGCATTCATATTTGGAACTTTTATTATTTGGTGGAAAACATAAAGGGAGATCATTTTGGCTAAAATTACTAAAAAACAAAAATTAAAAAAAGTTGTTAAAGAGGTTACGACCAAGGAACTTGGACGTAAATATAGTACAACTTATAAAGACATTAAAACTTATTTCAGATTAATTAATGATGTAGTTTTCAATGGTACTTTAAACCCATTTAACGAAATATTAATAAAAGATTTGACAAGGCAGAAATGCATTGGCCAAGTAACCCATATGGAGTGGAAGAGAAGAGGTACTTCTCAATTCCATTTGGAAATGGATAGACACTATAAAAATAAGAGAGAGTTTTTGGATACACTTGCTCACGAAATGATTCATCTATATCAAATGGCAGAAGCTAGAGATACAGGTAATCACAATAGCTTGTTTTACAGCTTCAGACCGAAACTGAACGCAGTAGGACTTGATATTTAATTATAAACAACATAGGAAACTTATATTATGAAACTAGAGATTGACAAGTATCTAAAAGATATAATCAAAGAAGTACCAAACAAGGTACAAATTTTCAGAAAGAACTCGGATAAAGGCAAACAAATGGTATACTATACTGGATTTTTCCAGTCAGATACTTATAATAACTTTACCACAAAACAAGCGGAGACTATTTTTGGTAAGATGAGAAATCATTTAAATGATACATCTTTACTATTCTACCAGCGAAGACTACACGGTGGTGGTTATGAATATATTGTCAGGAGGCGATAATGAATTATCAAGGTATAGGGAGATACCCCGATAAAGTGAAATTGAAGGCTGATGAGAAGAGACTCATAGAAAAAGTTGTCAAAACTAGAGGCAACATTTATTTAACACCCTTAACATTAAGAAGTAAACCAAATCACAAAGAGTTTAATATAGCATTAAACTTAATGTTGAGAGGCATTTTAGTTATGCAAAGCACAGGTGAAACAGATTTTGAAGGGCCAGCAAAACCTTGGATATACAGAAGAGCAACGGTTAAACCATATTTTGGTAACCTTAAACAATTAAAGAAGGCATTGAAGAGCGGTACATATGAAAAGTAAATTAAAATTGAATTATAAACCTAGAACTTTAATTAAAAAAATAATATATGTTTTTAAAATAATGTTTGGTATGATTTTTTGTTTTACTATTGGTTATACAATGGGAACTTTTATGCCTAATGATTATACAGAAAAAAGAATTACAAAAAGAATAGAGACAAGAATATATCAAGAACACGCTGAGTCAGTAGATAGATTGTCCTTAAAAGAACCTGCTTTTGAATATGAAACTAATGTACAATTTATAAATGCTGTTCATAAATGTGTAGATTATATAAACTATCAATTACCAATACATAAGAGAGTACCACTAGAATTGGTTACAGCACAGGCAGCTTTAGAGTCAGGTTGGGGAACATCAAGATTTGCTAAAGTAGCAAATAATTTATTTGGTATTAAAACTTGGAATATAGATGAAGGAGTATTACCAAAAGGTTATTCAGAAAATACACCTTGGAGAGTTAGAAAATTTGAAACAAAATGTGATAGTGTAAAAGAATATATTAGATTATTAAATGAACATACTGCTTATGAATCTTTTAGAGTTTTAAGATCAAAACAAATACTTGGTAATAATATAGACCCAATTAAATTGGCATATACATTAACAAAATTTTCAACTACAGATGATTATCCAAAATTAGTTAAAAGAATTATATTAAAAATAAGAAAAATGGATTTAGCGGCTTTAGATGTTGTTGCTTTTAATGCAGAAAAAGCGATAAATATAGAAGTAGAATTAAAAGAGAAACCAGAAGTAATACTTCCAGAAAAGAAACCAGAAGTAGTGGAGTAATATATGTTGTTTACCCTTATAGTATTTTTATCTGCCATATCTATATCAGCAATTGCTGCTGGGTATAGTATCATAGGTTTAGCAGCCTTATTTTCTGGTGCTACGGTAGCAATTATTGCTATGGGTAGTGCTTTAGAAGTTGGTAAGTTAGTAGCCGCCAGTTGGTTATATCAGAATTGGAGAAATCCAAATCTGCCGAAAACCATAAAGGCATATTTAACAACAGCAGTAATAGTATTAGTATTCATTACCAGTATGGGTATCTTTGGATTTTTATCTAAAGCACACCTAGACCAAATGCGACCAGAAGGTAATAATGCAGTACAAATAACATTAATAGATAAACAGATTGACCAACAAAATGTTATTATAGTAAGAGCAGAAAAGACTTTAGATTTATTAGACGCAGGTTTAGAAGTATATATTAATAAAGAATATGTTACCAGAGGATTAAGAGAGCGTAAGAAACAAGAAGAAGAGAGAAACTTTTTAAATAATGAAATAAGAGTTGCAATGGATAAGATTGCAGAATTGACATTAGCAAAAGGTACTCTTGAAATAGAACAATTAAAACTAGAGGCAGATGTAGGTCCACTTAAATATGTTGCTGAATTAATATATGGTGATGAAGCAAAAGACCATTTTGATGAAGCAGTAAGATGGATTATTATTGTACTAATATTTGTATTTGACCCATTAGCAGTATTATTATTAATAGCAGCTAATATATCATTTAGAGATAGAAAATTATTGAAACAAGAAAAGGTAGCAAAATTAGACACTACAAAAGCAAGAGAAAAAAGAATTAGGTCGCTAGAGACTACAAGAAGAAACTTAAAAAGAAAAGAAAAAATATATAGTAATTTCTTTAAGAAACTAGGTGGTGGTTCCGTGACCAATGAAAACTATGAAGAGTTTTTTAAAAGTTTATCTAAAGAGTTTGTAAAAGCAGGTTTAGATCCAGATGAAGTGAGATTAAAACTAGACCAAATTATGGAATGGAAAGAACCAAAGATTAGTAAAGAGGCTTCGGCTTATGAGAAAAGCAAATATAAAGATAATATGTAGCATACTATTATTAGTATGTTTAAATGCCTGTCAAGCATTACCAGCGTGGGTTGGTACAAGTGCTAGCACATATGAAACATATAAAACAATAACATTTACAAAAACAGGTGTAGATTTATCTTTAGCTGCAAATGATATGCCTACTACAAATGACCTTGCATTATCCAAGATAACTGGATATGATTGTAAAGTTAGTAGAATGATAGATGAAGGATTAGAGGCGGTTTGTAAGGAGATAAAAGTATTTCCACCAGAAGAAACTAATATTGACAAAAGCAAGGAGAAGTGATATAATGGGTTATATGGAAAGACTATTTTGGAAAAGAGTAGAAAACCTTGAGAAGGCAATTAAAAATGCTGGACATATAGAATTTAAGGCGTTATGGACTGATAAGTTAAGAGAACTTATGAAGAAAATACCGAAACGATTAGTTAATTAGGAGTAGAAAATGATAAAAGAAGCATTAAAAAAGAAATTAGAAGGCGATATTGAAGTTGCAAGAGCAGACCTTAAAACTTTTTTACAGAAACCAATTGGTGTTGCTGAACATATTGATTATGTAGCAACTGCTGAGAAGAAGTTAGAAGCCTTATCAAATGCAGAAGATAAATTATCAGCATTAATAGAATTAGACTAAATGTACGAACCACTACCAAAAGGATTGAGAGTCCAAAAGAGTGAAATAAGCGGTCAAGGATTATTCACTTTAACATTTTTAAAAAAAGATACAGAATTGGGTATAAGTCATATAGTATTGAATCACGACCCTAAAGAAAATGATGATGAACTTATAAGAACACCATTAGGTGGTTTTATAAACCATAGTAATGAACCGAATTGTATCAAAGTTAAAAAAGGTAATAGATATTATTTAAAGACAATAAAAGATGTAGTTGGTGGTGATGAGTTAACCGTGAAATATACTTTTTATACAATACCAAAAGAAATAACAGAATCAGAAAGATTACAAGAGGAGTTGGAACCGTTACCTTTTTGTCCAATGGCAGATGATTAAAGAAGATATAATTAAAGAATTGAAAACCGTATATGATCCAGAAATGCCATCAATTGACATTTTTAATTTAGGATTAATATATGATATTGACATTAAAGATAAAGATGTTACCATTACTCATACATTAACATCTATGTTTTGTCCTATGGCAGATGAGATAGGTAAAAATATTAAGAAAGCAGTAGAACGAGTGAAAGATATTGGAAAAGTTAAAGTAGTATTAACACATACACCACCATTTACTAAAGAAATGATGAGTGAAGAAGCAAGGTTGACATTAAATTTATGAGTAATATCGAAAGAACGCAGGAAGAAATAGAAAAAAATATTAAATTTGTTTTGGAAGACAAAGTGGCACCTGCTGTGGCTCAACATAATGGTAAGATAGAATATATTTCCTTTAAAGAAGGCGTATTAAAATTATTAATGGCAGGCAGCTGTTCAGGTTGTGCTATGTCTAAACAGACACTTGTACAAGGGGTGGAAAATATGATGAAACATTATGTTCCAGAAGTACACACAATTGAAAGTGAAGATGATGAAACAGCAGCAGAACAAGGATATAATCCTTGGATGCCATTAGGTTAATATGAGTAAGATTAGGGAACTATTAGAAGATATAAAAAAAGTTAGAAATAAATTAGTGGCACAATCAAATCCACATTTTCAAGACTTAACAAATATAATATATAAATGGGAAACTAGACTTGCAACACAAACAAGTAATTGTGGTTGTGGTAGGTCACCAACAGGACTTTGTATTGGTTGGCACTCTCTAACAGAAGAAAAATATCAAGAGAAGAAAAAGAAATATGAAGAATTGGAAGAAGAGAAAAAGAAAAAGAATCCCTTTCACGCAAGAGCAATTGATGGTTTTGGAGAATAATGCCAACATACACATTTATAAATAAAAAGACAAAGAAACAATGGACAGAAATAATGACCATTGCAGAAATGGAAGAATTAACAAAGAAAAAGCACATTTCACAGGTTATAATGCCCCTAAATATTGTACGTGCAACAGGTAGCATTAAAACAGATAGCGGTTGGAAGGAGAATCTATCCAGAATCGCAGAAGCTCACCCTAATACGGCTTTAGGTCGTAGTCTTAATAAAAAAACTACAAAAGAACTAAAGACTAGGGAAGTGCTTAAAAAGCATAAGGTAATAAAGTAATGGCAAAAGACATACCAGATTATATGCGTGGGTTTGATACTACAGATGATTGGGGTTTTACTCCCGTTTCATCTAAACCTGGTGATTCAAAACCAGCAGTTGACAAACAACAACTAGATTCCAAATTTGAAGGTACAAATATAGAATTAGCAAAAGTTAAATCAGATGTATCTTCTATTAAGTCAATGATGAACGAAATAATGCAAATCGTTGACGAAAAAGAGACTATCACTAAATCAATAGCAGACGCCGACATAACAAAGAAGTTTAAGGACATTGAGAAAATTATTTTACCATTTCTATATAATTTATCTAAAAGTGATGAGCCTTATATTCATTGGCCTAATAGAGGTCCAATCATAAAAGCACAAATTGAGAAAATACTGAAACTTACAAGGGGGTAATATATGAGTCTTCTAAAGAAGATGATTAAGAACCACAAAAAGATGAAAGTACAAACTAAAGAATTAACAGAAACAAGAAAGAACGATAGGTCAACTGCTACGTGGGCAGATTTAAGAGACCTAAAGAAACTTAAATTAAGAGCAAAGGATAAAATTAATGAAGTTAAGTCCAAACTTTTCGCTTAAAGAGCTGATACAATCACAAACAGCTACACGAAAAGGAATTAATAACAATCCTAATGAGGACCAAATTTCTAAAATGGAAGACTTATGTAAAGAAATTTTACAGCCAGTCCGTGACCATTTTGGTAAAGTTGTAAGTGTGTCCTCGGGATTCAGATGTGAAGAGTTGTGTTTAGCAATAGGCTCTTCCGTAAATTCTCAGCACGCTAAAGGTGAGGCGGCTGACTTTGAAATTTTTGGTGTATCTAATAAGGAATTAGCCGATTGGATATACCATAACTTGCCGTTTGATCAATTGATTTTGGAATACTGGAATCCAGACGAGGCTAACTCGGGTTGGGTACATTGTTCCTATAAACCAGATGGTAGGAAGCAATATCTAAAGGCTGCAAGAGACAGCAATGGTAAAACTTACTATGATAAATGCTATCCTGCTAATGGTCCTACTAAAGATGAGATTAACGCAAGTCTAGGTGAAAGGGATTAGATAATGGAACCAGGAACAATAGTATTAATAATATTCGCAAGCTTATGGTTAGCTGGCGTTTTAAGTGATTAACCAGAGTATTGACAAGGCTACAGCTTTGTGTTATACTAGAGAAAGGAATATAAAATGGAACTATTAGATATGCTAATGTACGAATACAGCCCTTATTGGGATATGGGTATAGATGTGTTAGTAGTTATAGCTTTATTTTTAATTGCAAAACACGTGAAATAATATAATATGAGGATATAAATAATGAATAAGAAATTTAATTGGGTGAAACTTGACGAATCTAAACTACCAAATGTCAAAGGTAGAAATCAAAACGGATTCAGATTTTACGATATAGACGGAGAGAATTATCCATCAATCACGTCTGTTTTGGGGATAAAGAAGAAAAAAGAATTACAAAAATGGCGAGACTCAATTGGTAATGATGTTGCAAATTGGGAAATGGGTAGAGCAGCAAGACGAGGAAAATCTACACATACATTAATAGAACAATATATCAAAGGTGAGACACCGACCGAAAGGTCCGTCTTACCTTTAGGTATGTTTAGGTTGATGAAGCCATATGTGGATAAAATTGACAATGTACATTTAATAGAAAAGGTAATGTACAGCAAAAAATTGACTATTGCAGGTCAAGTAGATTGTATTGCTGAGTACGGTGGTAAATTATCCGTTATAGATTTTAAAACAGCAAACAAAGAACGAGTTGAAAGTTGGATTGAAAATTATTTTTTACAAACAACTGGTTATGCAATTATGTATGAAGAGCTATTCGGGAAACCAATAGAACAAGTAGTAGTGTTAATTGCAGGCGAAGACGGCTCAATGACCGCTTTTATAAAAGAAAAAAAAGACTATGAAGAAAAACTTGGACAAAGTATCAAAGACTTTTATAAATATTTTGATGAAAAGAATCATCAAAGTAGCAGCTAGTCTATTCTTCATTTTAAGCCTTTCAACAGCTTCATTAGCAGAACACGAATCAAATACCGAAAAGACACCCTTAAAACCAGGATTATATTGGCAGCAAATGCCAATAGTATGTGGTAACTTTGAATCTGTTAATCAATATTTGGAGATGGGACAATTTGAAGTAAATAGTATAAGTGTAGGAAGAAGTAATGCGAAGTCAGAAGGACAACCAGTTTATATTGTTACCTACTTTCTTAATCATACTAAAACAGAATCAATAGTAACCATTTCTGTACCAACTGATCCAGAAGTGTGTATGCTTTTCAGGTCATTTGATTTAAGATTTATGGAACCATCAAAAGATACAAAGGTAGAACCAGAAAAACACAAAGAAGAAAAACCATTATTACAAAAACAATGGGGTTTACCAGGAGAACTTAACAAAGGGTTACCAACGAATTATATGTTGATCGAAATGGAATAGATTTTAGGGACGTCGGGGCAGTACCGACCACCTCCACCATTTCAATCATCTAAAACACAAAGATGTGCTTTAGGGGGGTGAAATAGGATCGACCATTTTCAAAGACATTTCAGGAGTATAATAGTCAAGTGGACTTTAAACACATTAATAAACGCTAACTCACAAGGTTACGCTTTAGCAGCATAGACTGCTAGGGGTTTGTGGAGTACCTCGCAACAGAAACTCCACGCTTTACTTTTATAACTAAATATGATATAATACCTGTATGAACTCAAAAGAATTTAGTCTCATTGTTGAACAGATTAAAAAAGAGAAAACAGGCATTTCATATATGGACGCCATACTTCATTATTGTGAAGAACATAAAATAGAGCCAGATACCGTTGGCAAACTCATTTCAAAACCTCTCAAAGAAAAAATATCTGTAGAGGCACAATCATTAAATTTAATTAGAAAGACAGGAGCATTACCTCTATGAAAGTGGATTTTATAGACAAAATGGGGAGTGACCTATCAGTAGTGAATGCTGCTAGAGTGTCATTTGCAAAAGTTAAAAAAGATTTAGACGCCAAAGATGATAAGTTAATTAAATATTTGGCACATTGGGGTCATTGGTCACCTTTTGCTCACGCTACAATGTCATTTAGAATTAAGGCACCAATATTTGTTGCAAGACAATTAGTTAAACATCAAGTTGGTTTAAGTTGGAATGAAGTGAGTAGAAGATATGTAGATGACCAACCAGAATTTTATATGATAGATGAGTGGAGAAGTAGACCAGATAAATCTATCAAACAAGGGTCAGGTGATAGAGTTATAAAATATGATATTAACCACGCTGTTAATATTGCAAAAGAAACCTATAACGATATGTTAGAGGAAGGTATTGCACCAGAAATGGCTCGTATGATATTACCTCAAAATATGATGACCGAGTGGATATGGTCTGGTAGTGTATATGCTTTTAGTAGAGTATGTAATTTAAGAACTAAATCAAACGCACAAAAAGAAACAGGAAGTGTAGCTGAACAAATGGCAAATATTATGAGAGAACATTTTCCATTATGCAGTAAGTATTTGTTAGATGACTAGTAAAAAGAATATGAGAACTAATAGAAGTCCTAGAAGGATACACCGAAATAAAGGTGGTCGTAAGAAAGGGGTCCATTATATGAGTGAACAACAATATAATAAAGAAAAAAAGAATTATAGAGACCCTATGGATATTGTAGTTATAAAATAATGTATGGTGGATTTGATGTATTCAAAACCTATTTGGGTATCAAGTTGCATTTTACAACAGATACATATGATTGGTTCAAATATGAAGGAAAGGTTAATTGCAAATTAGACACATTTACAAAAAGAAATGATAGATATTTTTTTCATAAGATTAGTACAAAGTATAATAAAGAGGAAGTTGTTAATTATTTTGTCGCCAACTTTATTGATGGTACAGACAAATGGATTGGTAGCTTAGCACGAAATGATGGACACCAAACTTACCTCAATTACAAAAAATGGATGGAATCTTTTAGTTACCATTTTCGAGCTGATTGTGTACGGATTAATGATTGGATCAATGCTAATTCTATTTCTTTTGATGATTCTCTTCGAGGTAATAAGGGTCAGCATCCTGGAATTTTACGATTACTGCTTGGAAAGAAAATATCATACCAAACTATTGTCGCTATGGATGATTATTTGGGGTTTATTAAAAAATGGGATAGGGATATTGAAGAGAAGTTTATTTGGCCAATACATAGTAAGAAAATTAAAAGATATAGGCCTTTTGTAAAATATAATCAAACGAATTGTAAATTAATAATGAAAGAAGTATGGTTAAAGAAGTAAAAGATAAATTTGGTAACACATTTACACCAGGTAAATTGAGTGATAAAATCAAGGCATTAAATTCAACAAGAGTATTTAAAAAGGTAACACCAAAAGGTGACCTATCTTGGTATATAAAATGGATTTCTTCCATTTTTATATTAGTAGGTATGGCATTAACAAGCGCTAATGTACACCCATTAAATTTAGTTATACATCTAATTGGTGTATCAGGTTGGTTTGTTGTTGGTATGTTATGGCACGATAGAGCATTAATATTTTTAAATGCAGTTGCGATTGGTGTTTTCTTAATGGGAATAGTTAACGCAATATCAATATGGTAAAGAGAGTATTTTGTATTGGTAATGGTAAGAGTCGAGTAGGATTTGATTTATCACAATTAAGAGAACACGGAAGAATATATGGTTGTAATGCCATATATAGAGATTTTGTTCCAGATGTTTTGGTTTCTGTAGACCAAGCTACAATGCACGAAATATATCATACAGGTTATGCTTGGGAAAATGAAATGTGGTGTCGTGGTTGGACTAAAGTGCCTATTAATATGTACGAGTCTATGCTACAAGGTGGTTTAGATAAGTTAGAGTCTGAATCGTTGATAAGAGACGAAAATATTTTAAGATGTAATGAAAGAGATAATACCACAAATGAATTTGTTATGCACGGTTCTAATTTACAAGGACTTGCCACAATTATAAAAAAGAATAGAGATAGAAAAAAAGAATATATCAATCACAATAAAATATATGTTAGTTTTATAAAAGACAATGATAAATCACATATACTTGAAGAGGTGATGGTAGATAAAAAAGCAAAAGGTCAACCGCCAAAAGATTTAGGTTGGTCTGCTGGACCTACGGCAGGTTATATTGCCTGTGCTAGAGAAAAACCAGATGAAGTATATTTGATTGGTCACGATTTATATTCACAGGATAGTAAAGTTAATAACATATATGCTGGTACAAAGAATTATGTAACCAAAGAACACGATCCAACACCGTGTATAAATTGGATAAACCAATGGGCTTATTTGTTTAAAGAATTTGCAGATATTAAATTTTTTAAAGTAAATAAAGATTTAAATAGCGTAGATAAGACCAACCAGAAGATAGTGGAGTGGTCTGGAAGTCAAATCCAAAACCTATCTTACATAAATTATCAGGATATGCTAGACAAATTGCTCAAAGTATGATACAACTATAAATAGAATTATAACATTTATATCCAGGAGATCGGAATGAAAATATTAATATTGATTTTCATTATGCTGACTTTTGCAACTACAAGTCAAGCAGATGAACAATCAGAATTATTAAAACGAATTGAAGCTCTTGAGTCAAAACAATCTAATATTCCTGATGGTTTCTTTGTTAACGGAAATTTAGAAGCCTATTATGATGATAAGACTTATGATGATAGTTGGGACTCACGAACCGAGGTAGTTGTCGGAATTGAAAAGACTTTACAAAATGATTTTTGGGTAGGAGGTTCAACTAAATTGGATTCTCATTATTCATTAGATACATCTTTGAACAACACCCTTGTTGAAAAACAAATAGGTTTTGGTAATGACACCTGTAGATTATTCATAGGTGAAACAGACGCACAAAGATTAGGCTTTGCCAAAACACCTAAAATATCAGCACCATTAATATACACACAAAGCAATTTTAGAATTGACCATAATGAAAAGACGGTCATTGCTTGTGGAGGTTATCAATGGAATAATGAATTTGCGTTTGACTCTCATAGATTGAAGAGAGATAAACCTTATGCAGTTAATTTAGGTTATGATAGAAAGCAAGACACCACATATTTTACATCAACATACAATTTTGGAGTTGCTGAAATTTCTTATATGAGAATATCATCACCATCTACAGCGCCAGGTTACTCTACCGATAAGGTACAGGAAGGCTATGCAGTTGGAGGTGCTCTACATAGATTTAAGATACCTCTAGTTTGGGGTGTTGAAATGTGGGACGATAAAGATACTGGTTTAGCCGCTGATAACCGTTGGGATGTTGGTGGATTGTATAGTATTAGTCCAAGTCTATATGCAACAGCACATAGGACGATTAATGACGACCTAGGCTATACTGGAAACTACTATGGTTTGGTATATAACATATATAGCGATAATGACCATAAAGCAAGACCAGACCAAAGGGACGGCTTGGAATTTGGTGTTTATCTACACGATAAAGAACAAACTAGCGTCTATACAGGTGCCCATACTGATTATAACCAACAAATTATTGGCTCAATTAGATGGAAGTTTTAATGCTAGGAGGGTTGACAGGCTTAGCGTTTTATGTTATATTATAATAATAGCATTTAATTGTTAGCTGCAATTAAATTATAGTGCAAGGAAGTGCTGTCTTACCAGAGGCGGTAACTTGACTTTCGAGGGGTTGTACCCAGGCTAGTTGTGGAAAACACAAAGAGTCACATCATTGACAGATGGCGGGAGGTTGCTGGGGTTATAGAATGGTATCTGTGTCTCTGGCTTGTAGGTGTAACCAAGTCCTACCTATTTTGCTATAACAAAGTATTATAAATAATAATAATACAATAATACGAAAATACATTAATATAGGAGAATATAGAAATATGGATTTCGCACAATTAAAACAAAGTCGTTCTAACTTTGATAAACTAACAAAAGCATTAGAACAAAACCTCAATCCCGAGGATAAATCAACATCAAACAAATACCAAGACGATAGAATCTGGAAACCAGAACTAGATAAAACTGGAAATGGTTATGCAGTAATTAGATTTTTACCAGCAACGGATAAAGAAGATATGCCGTGGGTAAGAGTTTGGTCTCACGCATTTCAAGGACCAGGTGGTTGGTATATTGAAAATTCATTAACAACATTAGGCAGAAAAGATCCAGTAAGTGAAGAGAATACTAGATTATGGAATACTGGAGTTGATTCTGATAAAGATATAGCTAGAAAGAGAAAGAGAAAATTATCTTACTATTCTAACATATATGTTGTAAGCGATCCAAAGCATCCAGAAAATGAAGGTCAGGTAAGGTTATTCAAATTTGGTAAAAAAATATTTGATAAGATTACAGAAGCAATGCAACCAGCATTTGATGATGAAAAACCAATCAACCCATTTGATTTTTGGCAAGGTGCAAACTTTAAGTTAAAAATTAGAAAAGTTGATGGATTTTGGAACTATGATAAGTCTGAATTTGAGGCTGTTTCCCCAATTGCAAGTGATGACGAACATATCAAAGCATTATGGGCTAAGCAGTATGCTCTACAGCCTTTCCTAGCCGATAGTAATTTTAAATCTTATGAGGATCTTAAAGAGAAACTTAATAGGGTAATTACAGGCAAAGGAAGCAATGGTGCTACAACGGCAGCTGAAGTGGAACTCCCACCACAATCTGCTAAACCATTGAAAAGTGAAGAAGCGCCTGCTCAAGTAAGCAAGGTGAATGATGAGGACGAAGATACCTTATCATATTTCAGTAAACTTGCTGAAGACGAGTAATATCTCTCTCTAAAACTTCTGAACTTTGAAGGGGGGACCGAAAGGTCTCCCCTTTTTTATTGGAACTCTTATAAATATCCGTATGGCAAGTGTATTAGATAGTTTAGTAGATAAACAAGGCGATTCAGTCAAATCGGCTGCTTGGTATCAAGCAAATGTCCGTAAGATTGCAGGTAGGGCTACAGCAAGACAATTAATGTCTTCTGGTAAATTGAATAGCAGACCAAGTACAGGTAGGTTAAATATGTTTTTTTATGACCCTAAAACAAAAGTCAAACTGCCTTATTATGATACATTTCCATTAGTGCTACCTTTAGAAGGAATTAGAGGTGGGTTTATGGGTATGAATTTTCATTACTTACCACCATTATTGAGATTTAGATTATTGGAACTTATGCAAAGATATGCTACAAGTCCTGATTTAAAATCTTCAACAAGAATGGATGTAAGTTATGATAGAGTTGCAGCTTTACCAATAGTTAGACCAACAATTAAAAAATATTTATGGTCTCACGTTAGATCAAACTTTTTAAGGATAGATATACAAGAGGCAGCTATAGCAGTACATTTACCAGTACAACAATTCAAGAAAAGGTCAGCACAATATGTTTGGTCACAAAGTAGGAGAAGAATTTAATGGCAATATTAAGAGGAGGTAGACGTATCGGTAATATGGATATCCGTATGGGTATTCCTAGAGATAGGTCTTTGGATAATGTTGCAGGTGATAAAAGACTTAAAAGAACTATGGGAACAAGTCCTGAATCTGCTATGGGTAGATTTATGGGTTATGTTATTGAAGGAGAAGGATTTGCTAAAAGTAATAAATTTTTAGTTGATTTTATTTTACCCCAAGGTGTTGACCAAGGTTTTGATACCGTGGATATGGGAGGTGCTGATGTTGCTGCTACTATTCCATTTGAGGAAGAAGTTAGATATGCTACAAAGACAGGTGATATGCAACAAGTTAAAACTTTACAAAGAGGTTTAAGAGCATATTGTGATACAATTGGTTTGCCTTCAAGAAATATTGATACAACACCATTTAGAACTTACGGACCTAAAAGAGAAATACCTTATTCATATAGTTTTTCAGGTGAGCTTACTGCTACTTTTTATTGCGACAAGTATTTAAGACAAAGACAATTTTTTGAAATGTGGCAACAAGCAATATTTAACCAAAATACTCACAACTTAAATTTTTATGATGAGTATGTTGGTGGTATGAGAATATACCAATTAGGGGCATTTTCAGGAGGCAATACAGATCAAATGGGTGGAGAAGGTACTAGAGACAGAATTTCTTACGGTGTTACCTTGTATGAAGTTTTTCCAAAAACAATTACAGAATTAGGTATGGATTTTGCTAGTGCCGAAATACAAAAGATTTCCGTTGGATTTCAATATAGAAAATGGGAGAATTTTACATTTGACCAAATGGGTAATTATACTACAGGAACTGGATTTAGTCAACCTGTGGTTAAAGAAGGAAGAGTGGGATTATTGAACAGCATTTTAGGTAAATTACCACCTGAAATGAGACGTGCTGGTAGAGACGTTGTTCAAACAATAAGAAGAAATCTACCAATTGGGCCAATAACTGGTGGTAGAGTATTTCCACCATTTTTATAATTATAGAAGGAGTAAATTATGGCATTACCGATAGCCAATACGGCTAAATATGAGTTGACTTTACCGTCTCAGCAAAAAAAGGTAGAGTATAGACCTTTTCTTGTTAAAGAGGAAAAGATTTTGCTACTTGCATTAGAATCTGGAAAACCAGAGGAAATGTTAAAAGCAGTACAAGAGATAGTTAAATCTTGTACCTTTGGGACTATGAATCCCGAAGAATACCCAATGTTCGATTTAGAATATGTGTTTTTGCAAATTAGAGCAAAGTCAGTTGGTGAAATTGCAAAGTTAAAAGTTTTATGTCCAGATGATAAAAAGACATACGGCGAAATTGAAGTTGATTTAACAAAAATAGAAGTTTTTGTTGATGATGACCACACAAACAATATTGTGTTAGATGAAAACAGAAAACTAGGTGTTATATTAAAATATCCTGGTTTGAAAAATCTAACAGGTTCTATGCTTGGTGGGAATACTATTAAAATGTCCGATTCATATAAATTGGTTGAAAGTTTAATTGACCAAGTATATGAAGGAGAAAATATTACCTTTGCTAAAGACGCTGGAAAAGATGAAATGAAAGCATTTGTTGAAAGCCTATCTTCGGAACAGGTAAAAAAACTTATGAAATTTTTTGAATCAGCACCTAGACTTGAACATAAAGTCAAGGTTACCAACCCTAAAACAAAGGTTGAGAGTGAAATTACATTAAGAGGCTTGTCCGATTTTTTCGGATAGCCCTTTCTCACGATTCACTACAGAATCATTATGAGACTAACTTTGCTTTAATGCAACATCATAAATATTCGTTGAGTGAATTGGAAACAATGGTGCCTTGGGAAAGGGAAATTTATATTAATTTGTTAATAAATCACTTGAAAGAAGAAAAAAGAAAACACGAAGAAAGAGCTCAAAGAGGAAAATAAAATGTTAGAAGAGAGTTTATCGAAGGCAAAGAAAACAGGCATTGACACTATTAAAATGGTGTGGGAATTTTTTACAGATGAAATACCACACGTTTTATCTAATTGGAGATTTGTTCCAAGAGCAATGATGTTATTGTATTGCTACGCTTTCTATCAAACTATGAACTGGTTTATGGCATTACCTGAACCTAACAACGCACAAGCTGGTTTTGTATCAGTAGTTGTTGGTGCTGGCGCTGCCTGGTTTGGTTTATATGTTAATAGTGGCGGAGTTAAAAAAGCACCGAAGAAAAAAGAAGAACAAATAGGCTAATTAAATGGCAAATGAACCGATAGTATCACTTTCAGAAAAAGATAAAGGTATAAAAGCATTAGGTGATAAGATAGTTGGCAGTTGGAAAAATTTAGAACTTTCCGTTAAACAGAACTTAATGTTACCAGCACCTGCTGCTGTTCCTGCTGTACTAAAGCAAGACGCAGAAATGGAGGCTACTAATCCAATATTATCGGCATTGGACGATATTAAACAAGCAGTATTATCACTAGTAGATAGATTTACAGATATTCTAGGAATAGAACAAAATCAATTAGACATTTTAGAAAAACCACCTGAAGAAGATGTTGACGCAGCTGTGGCTGACGCTCAATCAACGGAACTTTTAAAAGAAAAAGTTGATGATACAGGACCTGGAGTAATGAGAAGAACTTGGGACTCACTAAAAGATAAGGCTCGTGGAATGAAAGATAATTTAATGGGTCTATTGAAAAAAGGTGCTGTAATGGGTTTGTTAGCAGGAGCATTTATTCTTATTAATAAGTATGCAGACGAAATATCAGCAGCTCTAACACCTGTGGTTGATGGTTTAAAAAGATTTTGGACTTCTATAAAAGAAGATATTGGTCCTTTATGGGATACTCTTATAGATACGGTGAAATCTGCTTTTGAATCTTTAAGTAATATTATTGTAGGATTATTTACACTAGATACTGGAAAATTTATGACTGGTATTAAACAATTATTTACAGAATTTATTCCTAATGTAATAAGTTATATCGGTCAAGGTATAACAATGGTTGTAAAAGCAATAGGTGAATTGTTTGGGTTTGATATGTCTTTTTGTCAAGATATTTTACAATTCTTTAGAGATTTTCCTGAAAATGTTAAAAAAATGATTGAAAACGCTATTAACTTTATTACAGATACGATACCAACAAAATTTAATGAAATGAAAACAGCAGTCTCCGAGTGGATAGGTCAGAAGATAGATTTTATAAAAGATGAATTTATGAATGCTTTTACATTTATTACAGAAGATGTACCAGCGAAGATTGGTGAAATGAAAGATAGAATTATAGGTGGTGTGATTAATATGGTTGATAAAATATTCTCACCTGTTAGGAATTTAATGCAAAGAATGATAATATCCACTAAAGAATTTCTTAATAGTGTAATTGATAAAGCCAATGTATTATTACCTAAAAAGTGGGAAATTCCAAAATTTGATATTCCACCAATGATGTCTGAAACAGAAATAGCAGACAAGGCAGCTGGTATAACAACAGGTGACGCTACAGGTGCAGAAGTAGAACATAAAAAAACTAAAACAGCAGAAGGATTTGATGGATTTTCCAAATCTTTGGATGCAAATTTAAAGAATATTGAAGAGTTTATGAAACAAACTGGAACACATTTAAATATGAAAACATCAGCTGATTGGTTTTCACAAGGTATGCCAAATTATTGGTTTGAAGACCATAAAAATGGTGGTGGATACTTAATAGCTCCTAAAAATCTTTCAACAATAAAAGATACAATGGAGTCTATTAAAGCTATACAAGGAGGTATGGGAGGTTATTTAGATTATTCGAGTGAATCTTTCAAAAACGGTGCTTCCAATATTGTAGATCCAGCATTACCACCAGGATTACAAGGTACAAATAAAATAGATGGCGCTGGATTAAATGCAGAATCATCAAAATATTCTGGTGCTGGCTCTGCCAATCCAAAAATTAATATTATTTCAAAAAACCAAGGTGATACAATTAGCGCTACAAAAAATGTATCCATCAATGAAGAAAAACCTGTAGGCGCCGATACGAGTCATTTGTCTAATACATTTTTCAAAAAAAGAAAATAGTTATTTAATTCCTAATTCTTTTTCAGTAAATATTTTAAAGAACATATTATTATCATCACAAAACTTCTCAGCGGCTTGCCATTTGGCTTTATTCTTGATATAGTCAAAACTCTCTTTCATAAATGCTTTACTTTTTCGTTTAGGTTTTTTAGGGGGTCTTGTATATCTATCAGGTTTAATCTCTATCATATACTTCTTGCCTTTTACCGTTTTTATGATAAAGTCAGGAAAGTATCGGTGTATTCTCTTATCAATCGGATTAAAGTATTTCACAGGCACCTCTTCACTAGACCAGTATAATATCTGCTCATTTAAATCACAATAAACCATAAACCTACGCTCCCAATTAGAACGGTAGTATATGTAATTGGTATTACCTATGTATTTCTTCGGGTTGGTAGGAGTGTAAACTCCTTTGTAAGTTTTGCTTCTTTTCATTATAAATATCCTTATATACAAAGGAACTATTTATAAATGGCTTCAATCAAATTAGGACAGATAATCGGCACAATGGCTGGAAACTTTCTAATGAATAAGTTTACCAGCACGGCAGCTAAAACATCAGCGGCCGCAGCTCAACTTTTAGAAAAATCACCATTAGAATCTGGTAATGCTCCAACTATGCATATGGAGGCAAACAAGTTAAAGTTTACCAGCATACAATTCCCTAGAGACCTTGGTAATAATGAACAAGGCCATTATATGATTTTCTACACGATTTCTAATAAACGTAGTGTTCAATTAGATAGAAGATTTAATACTGCTATTGGGATTAAACAAATTGGAAAAAAATATGCTTATTCTGGAGACGCTGAATCACAAGCCGAAGAGGAAAATATAGGGCCTTCTGGTTATGATATTCCAACTTTAAGAGACGCAACTTCACAAACAGGCTATACCGTTATTGGACAACCACCAACAAATAGTGTTGTTGGAAATAAAGTACATAACACGGTAACTTCCGCTATTGCTTTGTATATGCCACCAGAAATTAAAACTACTTATACTGCTGAACAAAATGTTAGTGAATTAGGTTTAGCAGGTATGGTTGCAAAAACTATTGGCGGTGTTGCTTCTGCTGAAGGTACACAACAACAAATTAAGGCTGCATTATTGGGAAGTGGTGCCGTGGCTTTAGAAGCTGCTAGAAGAGTATTAGTTGGTGCTGGTGAAGCGTTAGGTGGTGGTGATGTATCAGGTGCTATTAGTAAGGTAACAGGTTCTTCCGTTAATCCATTCCAAGAAGTGGTATTTGAGAAAATGAATTTAAGAGAATTTAGTTATACATTTACCTTTATGCCAAGAAATAAAGAAGAGGTACAAGACGTAGATAAGATTTTAAAAGTATTCAAATATCATATGCACCCCGAAATGGATTCTGCTACAGGCGGTCTGTTTATGAGAGTGCCTTCTGAATTTGAAATACATTATGCATATAAAGACCAAGTTAACCAATATTTACATAAATTAGCAAGATGTGTTTTAAAAAATTGTAGTGTTGCTTATGGAGATGGAGATTATAATACCTTTAGACAATTTGACGCCAAAGGTGCTGCTTCAAATAAAATTACAATGACATTAGAATTCCAAGAAACAGAAATGCTTACTAAAGGTAAAATTATGGAAGGTTATTAATGAGTACAAAATATTTCAACCAATTTCCAAAACTCTTATACGATATTGACGGTAAAGGTATAAATTTTAAACTTGTTACCGATATTTGGAGAAGAATAAAAATGAGAGAAGAGTTGAAGGACAATATTGCCTTATTTGCCAAGTATAATGTACCAAACGGAGAAACACCTGAAGTAACCTCTTTTAAACATTTTGGTTCTCCAGATTATTTTTGGATTGTACTGATAACTAACAATATGACGGACAGGTTTCACGATTGGCCTATGAGTAATTTACAATTTGAGGATTATGTTAAGGAAAAATATACAAATCCTGGTGCTATACATCATTATGAAATTGCACAATCAAGTGGACCTACAACATCAAACGGACCAAATGATTACGAACATTTAATAGAGGTAACTGCTGATACGGTAGGTGCTGCTTCTGTTTCCAATTACGATTATGAAATGAGATTACAAGATAAGAAAAGAGAAATTAAATTAGTTGACCAAAGATATTTACCTTTATTCTTGGAAGAATTTGAATCACTAGTGAGAAGATAATGAAATGTCAGATAACGAAACTTTAAAAAAAGCGGGTGAATATAGACTCGATATTTGTACTATAATATCATACCGTACCGACCCCGATAATGCTTCAAGACCTTTAAGACTTGATGTTCAAAAATCTTTAATCAGTTTATCCTTAATAGAAGATATTACTATGCCGTGTGTTCACGGTGAATTAACTCTCCTTGATAATACAGATGTTAGAACTTTATTACCTTTAACAGGAAATGAAAGACTAGAAGTAAGATTTTGGACACCATCATACGGTGCTTTTGAAAAGGTTGCTGCTTTAGAAGGTATTACTGAACCATTTTATATTTACAAAATGGATAGAGTGGTGCCAAGTCCAGGTGGTACATCAAGAGGTTCCGTAATACGGATAATGTTTACAACAAGGGAGGCATATAGAAATAATACTTGCCGAGTATCACAAGCATTTGAAGGACCTGTAGAAAATGGATTTTTCAATATAATGTATAGCGACAAATATTTGGATAGTAGAAAGCGTTTCTTTATTGAAGAGACAAAAACAAATACAAAAATGGTTATGCCTACGGTCAAACCATTTGAGGCAATACAAATGCTGGCAGCTTCTGCTGTATCAAAAAATTATAAAGCAGGTGGTTATTTACATTTTGAAACATTACAAGGCATCCATTTCCGTTCTATTGAATCATTGATGGCAGTAGGAGGTGCTACAGCAAGACCAGTTAAAAGAAGATTTAGAAGACAACAAGCAAATGTAAAAGACCCTGGTGGTAATACGGATATTATGAAAGATATGGAAATGGTAAGGTCATATTCTTTTGATAATCCAGTTGACATAATGACCAACATAGATGACGGAGTATTGGCAAATAGATTAATTGTACATAATGCTTTTGATAAGACATTTACCACTACAGATTTTGATTATCATAAAGAATTTGGTAATTATTTCCATACGGAACACGAACACCTTGGTACAAAGACGGCAAAGAAATATACTATTCCATTTACAACTTTTGATGGTACAAAGAAAACATTATCAGAATATCCCGAGGCATATGTTTCATTAAAATCCTCAACATCAGCTATACATAATGATTATGAGTCGGTGCCTGCTACATTAGCTGACCAATCCAGTATATCACAAAGAGGATTAATGTTAACTCACAATTTAATATTAAATGTACCTGGAGATACAAATTTACACGCTGGTGATATGATAAACTTTGAATTACCTTATCAAAAACCAGTAGAAGAAGGAGAGAAACAGGAATTAAACCCATATTGGGCAGGAAGATACCTAATTATATCTCTAAAACATATTATTGACCAGACAAGTCAAGAGCATATGATGGCGATAAGATGTGTTAAGGATTCAACATTAAATAGATTACCTGACCAGACCGAGAGTCATTTAATCAACCATAGAACAAAAACAAAACACCAGGTATGGTCAATTAATAAGATGGACGAAGAGTGGATAAACCAGAATAAAGCCTCTATAATGTCCTCTGGCCCTCCTGGCAGGAACTATTAGTTTATAGATATGCGATTTACTATGAGAAAGTCCGAATTTTTCCAGACGCTTTGTAAGGGCATAATACTTGGAAGCTTTGCAACTACAGATTACGCTGGCCACTTTAGAACATATGACAATATAAACTTACAAAAGCATAGAACAAATGAGAAACAAAGAGAGAATAATGAGAGAAACGAGAGCAACCGTAGCAACGCATAACGGATACGCCATAACCACTATAGGTGACCGAGAGAGTACCGAGTTGGTACGAGGTAATGAGTGGTTATCATCTTTAGAGGCAGACCTCCGAGATAAAGTCGGCGTAGCGCAAATATGGTCTACGCAACGCTTACGCAGGTCTCCTATACACGCTCTTATTCTGTTTTATAAGTATATGAGAAAAGGAGTGTAGCTTGCGTATGATTCATTTAAATGGTTTACTAATGCGTATGTTGACTTCTTTAAAAGTCGAGCAATATCGGTAAAAAATATGGAATATGATAGAAACTTTTTAGGACTAAACGGCTTCGTCTGGTTCACAGGCGTTGTCGAAGATAGAGAAGACCCCGAGAAACTTGGGCGTATGCGAGTACGTTGCGTAGGGTTTCATACGCAGGACAAAACTATTTTGCCAACGGAAGATTTGCCGTGGGCTCAGGTTATTTTACCCATTACAAGCGCAGGCATTTCAGGACTTGGCGTGTCGCCGTCTTTTGTAATACTTGGGTCTTGGGTCGTAGGATATTTTAGAGACGGCGATATGTGTCAAGAGCCTGTGGTGTTTGGTACTTTACCTGGCAAACCGAAAAATCTTGATACAGGAGTTAAAGTTGCAGGCGAGGTGGACACCAATAGGCTCGCAGTCAATGATGAAGAGATAGAGCACGCTTCATATACCGAAAGAAAAGAATACGCAGAACAAAACAAGAACATACCTACGGCGGACTTTGACGCAACTACGGACGCTAGCGGAGGCTCTATTACCGCCAGCGATTCAGAAACCTGGAATCATCCTGCCATTTTATATTTTGCGAAGTACCCATACAATCACGTGATGGAGAGTGAGAGCGGACACATAAAAGAATTTGATGATTCGCCAGGTTGGGAAAGAATCCACGAAAGGCATAAGACAGGAACAGGATACGAGATTGATACCTTCGGCAATAAAACAAGTATATACAAAGACGGCAAATATGATTTGATTGAAGGCAAGGCAATGTCCCATTTTAAATCTAGTAAGGACATTACAATAGATGGACGCCATAAGCTTTTTATTAATAAGAGTGGGTCAACCGATAACCATTATGACATACACATCGGCCCGAATGCCAATGTGAATATACAAGTAGATACAGGCAATATTAATTTGGTTACCAAGGAAGGTAAAGTAAATGTTAACGCAGGCGGAGATTACAATGTGAAGGTCGGCGGTAATTATACTTTATCAGTTGCAGGTAATAAGGCAGAAACAATTGAAGGCACAAAGACAAGTAATACTAGCGGCGCCGTTATTCATAGAGGTAGCACTATTGATCTTAACCCATAAACCACCGAAAACCTCCAGAAAAAGACGTCATTAATAAAAGAACGTCAACGTCTAAACTATAAATGCAATAAAGGTGTCTAAAGATATAACGATAGCGACTTTATCTCTAAATCAAAGGAATACTATATAAGGGTGTGGAACCCTCCGAGAAACCTTAAAGGACCAGCACCAGAAAAACACTATATAGTTTATATGGAAAATTTCCTCGGAAATAAATATATACTGGAAAGTGAGAAATTATGGCAACATCATTAGCGAGAATACCTGAAGCCTTTTATCAACATAAGGGAAAAGGCAGTACCAAAAGTGAAATCTTTCCTGGTGCAAAACCCCCTATATGTAAGATAACTCACAAAGCAGTTGATGAATTATTGAACCTATGTAAACAAAGGGATTTCTGGTGTTTAGAGTTAAGGCGTAGGTATGGTTACAAGTATGGAGAGTATGTATGGGAATTTCAAGATTCACCTGATACATCTATACACAGGCAATTTGAAGTCCCTTATCTGTTAACCGTCTTTTCGGTGACCAAGGAAATTGAGGATGAAATACGAGGTAAAACTCTTTGTTTCAAATATTTAAGGGATAAAACTTTTTTCTGGCCTGTCCTGTTTATAAGGGAAGGCAGTATAGAAAGAGAACGGTTGGCAAGAGAAGCGACTCGGCCAATGAAAAATAAAAGTGAACAGGTACGATTCGAAGACCTTTCACAAACAACAAAAGACTTTATAAGGAATAACAATGATAAAAGCAATAAAGAATAGTAAGTATTGTAAATGGTTATTGGGCGCATATGTAGGTTGGTCTATTATTGTTGATTTAACTTTATTAGCGGGGGTAATTATTTTACTTTGGAAATATGTTAGTTAATTTAAGTGATAACGCCAAGAAACAGATTCAAGTTCTTTGTGAGAAGAACAAAAAGGACTACGTGTTGCTTCAGGCTAAAGGTGGCGGTTGTGCTGGTTTTATGTATGATTGGTCTTTCGTGGAAAAATCGGATATAGGCGATAAAGATTCTGTAATACCTGTGGAAAAAAATGCGAATCTTGTTATAGATGGAAAATCGGAATTCGCTCTAATAGGTATGAATGTTGATTATGTTGAGGAAGTGTTTGGGTCCCATTTTGAGATTAATAACCCGAATGCGAAAAGTGGTTGTGGTTGTGGGGTCTCATTTTCTGTATAAATAGTAGAAGAAAAGGAAACAATGAAATATATACTAATATTATTAATTGGTTTTGTCCTAGTTGGGTGTAATGCAATTTCTTTAGGAAAGAAATGTACTTACTCAGCTGATGGTACAAAAGTTTGGTCATACGTGTGGTTGCATAAAGATGGCAAACCTGCTGATATACAAAAAATCAATTGTAATTAAAAACAATGACACACTATCAAGTTGCTGAGGACATTAATATAGATGTTAATAGGTTGCGTGATGAATATGTACAATTTAAAGAAAATTTGGGTTTTACTACAGATGACCCTAGCAAGGTGGACTTCAACGCAATTTGTATTAATAGAAAACCTGGCGATTCTAACTCTATTACTGGTGGCAACATAAGGGGATTATATTGGACTTATGCTAACGAAGATAATAAAGAAGAACAAAGACTCGAAAAGGTTGACGAAGAATCCTTTACAGAAATTTGTCCAGATTTTGAGGCCACGTATATCGAAGAAGTCTATAATCAAATCAAAAGTAAATACAAAGTAGGTCGAGTGCGTTTCTTAATGAAACCACCAAGAAGTTGTTTATCTTGGCATAGAGACCCCGATAAAAGATTACATATTCCTATTATTACAAATAAAGGATGTAAAATGGTAATTGAAAATGAGGCGTTCCATATGCCTGCTGATGGCAAAGCCTATATAACCGATAATACAAAATATCACAACTTTTTTAATGGGAGTGAATTAGATAGAGTTCATTTAGTTGCAGTATTATTATAAGGAGAATAAGTGAATATATTATTAACAGGTTCCGAAGGATTTATCGGAAGTCATTTAAAGAAATTTCTTATTAAAGAAGGTCATAGTGTTCTAGGCTATGATAATAAAATCAATAAACCAGTAGAAGAATTATTTACAAAACTTGATGAGTTTTGGAGACAAATAGATTATGTTATACACTTAGCCGCCCACGCAGGCGTGAGGAAATCAATAGAACAACCTGAACATTATTGGCATAACAATGCCGAATTAAGTAAAAGACTTTTTGATAAATGTTGGGACTTTGGTATACCTATTTTATATGCTAGTTCATCTACAGCAAAAAATTGGTGGTTATGTCCATATGGTGCAAGTAAGAAAGCAACAGAATTAGTAGCACACGAAGGACAAATTGGTTTAAGATTTTCTACCGTATATGGTGATGGCGCAAGACAAGATATGTTTATTGCAAAATGTAAAAATAGAAGTTTAGAATATGTAACCACTCAACGAAGAGATTGGATTCATATTGATGATGTTGTTTCTGCTATTGACCATATTATGAGTTATCATACAGATGGTCCAGAAATTTATGATGTTGGTTTAGGAAATTTATATAATGTTAAAGATATAGGAAATATGTGTTGTCCTGGAGTTGAAGTTAAAGAAGCATTACCTTGCGAACAAGAAAATAATAAAGCAGATAATTTACCTTTAATAAGATTAGGGTGGAAACCTAATAAGAGTTTATTTGAATACTTGGAGATACCTAATGATTAGTTTTCGACAAATACATAATTTAAAATCTTATATGAATGAAAATAAGAAAGTCTTTTTAGAAGAAATGAAGAAAATACATAAACGATTAGATAGAATTGAAAAAAAGATAAATGCGAAGTCTAAAAGAAATAAACAAACAACTGAATAAAGAATATCCTAAATTCTTAAAATCAATTCCCAAATTAAGTAATAAGGATATTTTAAAACACCCATTAATGAAACTATTAGAGGAGTTAAAAAAATGTCTAATGTAGAATTTGATGTCAAACTAGGTTTTGATGATGTATTATTGAAACCAAAAAGAAGTACCTTAACAAGTAGATCAAAAGTAAATTTAACACGCATACATAAATTTAAACATAGTACAAAAACTTTTGAAGGCATTCCTTTAATTGCAGCTAATATGGATGGAGTTGGAACATTTAGTATGGCAAAAGTTATGCAAGATTTTAATTGTTTAACGGTTATTAAAAAACATTATACAAAAGAAGATTGGGAAAAAGCAGTAGGTGAAGGATTAAGTTTAAGACATATTGCCGTTTGTACAGGTTCAAATATGATACACGACCCTAATGCTGAAGATTACTTTTTAACTAAACTTCTATTAGAGAAGTATCCTGATATTAATTATATTTGTATAGATGTTGCAAATGGTTACCAAGAAGCGTTTGCTAATTTTGTTGCAAGAGTAAGAAAAGACTTTCCAGATAAAGTTATAATTGCAGGTAATGTTATTACTCCAGAAATGACCGAACAATTAATTATTAGAGGTGCAGATATTGTAAAATGTGGTATTGGTCCTGGTAGTGTATGTACAACAAGAGCAATGACAGGAGTTGGATATCCCCAATTATCTGGTATATTAGAATGTGCTGACGCAGCTCACGGTTTAAAAGGACATATTGTTTCAGATGGTGGTTGTAGAACACCAGGAGATGTTTCAAAAGCATTTGCTGCTGGTGCTGATTTTGTAATGTTAGGTGGAATGTTAGCAGCTCATAAAGAATCTGAATTGCAATTAAAAGATGGTAAGTATGAATTTTATGGAATGGCGTCTGATAGAGCAATGGAAAATCACGGTAATAGAAAAGATGGTTATAGAGGTGCTGAAGGCAAATTAGTTCATTTACCAGATAGAGGTCCAGTACAACATACTATCAATGAAATATTAGGTGGAGTTCGTTCTTCTTGTACCTATGTTGGTGCAGAAAGATTAAAAGATTTACCTAGATGTGCGACGTTCGTACAAACCCGAGAAATACTTAATCGGGTTTATAGTGATTTTGAATAATTATCTGTAATATACTGAAAAAGTATCAGCGCCGTGTATATGGCAAAATGATTGAGGTCTTTTATACCAAGATTTAGACTTTCCTCTATATCTGTATCTAATATTTTTAGCTCTTTTAGATTTACTAATTGCTTTAAAATGTGGTAGATACTTAATTGGTATATTAGCTGCAATACAATTACCTTTATATTTCCAAGGATCAAGTAAATACTTTAACAATTGAGCGTTCATTATCTCAAAATGTTGGTCTCTAGTTAAATTGTCTATATTTTTTTGTTTTATATCGTTCATTTATATCTCCCTTGACATTAAATAGATTGAAATAACGCCAGATACTAACATAGTACCAAACATTGCAAAAAATAAGGGCCAATTATCATTACCTAGACAATGACCGCCACAATCCTCGATTGCACCAACAGCAAATATTGCTGAAAGTATTGTTATTGTTGAAAATAAAGTTTTCATAGTGTTTCCTTTCATATTATTGTTCCATCCTATCATAAATATCACTAGAGTCAAGCGAAAAATCAAGAAAAATGCCGAAAAAAGTCAATAAAATCAATGGTTTAGTAATTATTTTGTTCTGCTTTTGTTCTTTTTTACTCAATTCCTGCGTGAAAGTGCAAAAATGCGAAGTAAAACCTGATTATGAGCGAATCGGCGAATCAATTTCAGACAATGAAGGAAATTTAAGCGAAACGGAGTTGAGGAGTGGGATATTGAGCTGTAATTTTTAGATAAATAGTCTTAAAAAGGAAATTATGAGTCAAGTAGATACATTGGTTGAACAATTAGGTAAATTAACGGTTTTAGAAGCCGCTGATTTAGCAAAAAAATTAGAAAAAGCGTGGGGTCTTGATTATGAGAAAATTCTACAAGGCGCAAAACCTCAAATAGTTGAGGAAGTGAAAGAAGACACACTTTTAAAAGTAATTTTAACTGGTTATGGTGAACAGAAAATAGCAGTAATCAAAGCAGTAAGACAAGTTAAAGATATGGGTCTTTTGGAAGCTAAGAATTTTGTAGAAGGCGTTCCACAAGAATTAAAAAGTGATATAGAAAAAGAGGAAGCTGATAAAATCAAAGTTGCTATAGAAGCAGCTGGTGGTTCAGTAGAAATAAAATGATAGAAGAATTAGAAAAAGCAAAAGATTGGTTAGTAAATACAAAGGTACCAGTATATGTACTAGTATTATTAGTCATTATCTGGATATTAGTATAATGCCAGCAGTTAGTAGAAAAGGCGACACTACTACAACTGGTCATATTTGTGCAAGTACAACAATATTAGATACACCTGCTCAAAGTACGGTAAGAGCTAATAGTATTTTGATAGCAAGACAAACTGATCCAACGGTATCTCACCCCTATCCTCCAGCACCACCTTGCGCTCCTCACGTTGCAAATGTTAATGTTGGTTCATCAACGGTTCGGGTAGTTGGTTTACCAATTTCAAGAATTGGTGACTCAACGGATGCTGGTGCATTAACTACAGGTTCTTCAAATGTTTTTGCAGGCGGCTAGATATTTCTTATAAATATTACCGTTATGGCAAATTACGACTCATCAAGTTCAAATTTAAGTAAAAGTTCGGTAAAGACTTATAGCGATCTTAATTTAGACTTTACTAGAAATGTTATCACTAATGATATTTCTAAAATTAAAGGTGTGGATGCTGTTAAACGTAGTGTTCGTAATTTGATTCAAACAGCATTTTATGAAAGACCATTTCATCCAGAAATGGGTTGTGGTGTAAGAGAGTTATTATTTGAAAATTTTACTCCTGCAACTAGTATGTTTATTCAAAGAAAGATTGAAGAGGTTATAACAAATTATGAACCAAGAGCAAGATTACATCAAATATCGGTAAACGAACAACCAGATAGAAATGCTATTGAAGCTACAACATATTTTTATGTTGAGAATTTACCAGAACCAGTAGTGGTGACTACCGTATTACAAAGGATTAGATAACAATGGCGTCAAACAAATTAACGGTTTCAGATTTAGATTTTGATAATGTTAAATCAAATTTAAAAAACTTTTTAAGTCAACAAACAGAATTTCAAGATTACGATTTTGAAGGATCAGGTATGGCAATACTTTTAGATCTTTTAGCGTACAATACTCACTATCTAGGATTTAATGCCAATATGCTGGCAAATGAAGTTTATTTAGATAGTGCTGATGTTAGAAAAAATATTGTATCATTAGCAAAAATGTTGGGTTATACTCCAACATCACCAAGATCACCACAAGCTCAAGTTGACATTACGGTTAATAACGCAACAGGAACATCCTTAACACTTACTAAAGGAACAATATTTACTTCGATAGTAAATAATGTTTCATATCAATTTTTACCTAATGAAGATTTTACAATTACACCATCAAGTGGTGTTTATAAATTTTCAGGTGTACCATTATATGAAGGTACATTAACAACTTTTAAATATACGGTTGATAGTTCAGATGTTGACCAACGATTTATAATTCCAAATTCAAATGTAGATACAACAACTTTAAAAGTTACCATACAAGATAGTGCTACAGATACTAGCTCAAATGTTTATAATTTATCAGAAGGTTATACAACATTAACAGATACATCAAAAGTTTATTTTATACAAGAAAGTGAAGATGGTAGATTTGAAATTTATTTTGGTGATGGGGTGGCAGGTAAAAAATTATCTGATGGTAATATTGTTATAATGGAATATATTATAACAAACAAAAAAGAAGCTAATGGTGCTTCAAGTTTTGTATTAGCAGGTACTATTGGCGGATTTTCAAACGTAACGATTACAACAACATCAAATGCTCAAGGTGGTGCTATAGGAGAATCAAAAGATTCAATAAGACAAAATGCACCTTTACAATATTCAGCTCAAGATAGAGCAGTTACCACAAAAGATTATGAGGCATTGGTTAAATCAGTTTATCCAAATGCTTTATCAGTTAGTGCTTATGGTGGTGAAGATGATGAAACGCCGTCATATGGAATTGTTAAAATTGCAATTAAAGCAGGTAGTGGTTCTACATTAACAACACAAACAAAAGCAGATATAGTTACCAAATTAAAAACTTATAATGTTGCTTCGGTAACTCCTATGATTATTGATCCAGAAACTACATCTATATTGTTAACTTCAAGTGTAAAATATGACGCTAACGCAACAACAAAAAGTAAAGATACAATTAAATCGGGTGTAATTACTACATTGAAAAATTATAATACAAATAATTTACAAACTTTTGATGGAGTATTCAGACATTCTAAAATTACAGGATTAATTGATGATACTGATACAAGTATTCTATCAAATATAACAACATTAAAAATAAGAAAAGAATTAACACCTACATTAGCTACTTCAGCAAAATATAATGTTTATTTTAGAAATGCATTATATAATCCAGTTTCAGGATATAATGCAACAGGTGGAGGTATATTTTCATCTACAGGATTTTATGTAAGTGGTGACGCTAACGAAATGTTTTTAAATGATGATGGCGCAGGAAATGTAAGAAGATACCATTATGTTTCTGGTGTTATTACATATGATAATACAGCTCAAGGTACAATAGATTATGGTACAGGTGCTATAACAATTAATTCATTAACAATTTCGTCTGTATCAAATATTAGAGGTGCAGCTTCAACGGTAATAGAATTAACAACTCAACCTGCTTCAAATGATATTGTTCCAGTTCGTGACCAAGTATTAGAAATAGATACAGCAAATTCTACGGTAACTGCTGAGGCAGATACTTTTGTTGGAGGTTCAGCGGACGCAGGAGTAGGATACACAACTACTAAAACTTATTAAGGGATATATTAATGGCCAAGTTTGATAATAAAATATCCACACTTGTTAAATCACAATCACCAGAGTTTGTCTTAGCAGACCATCCAAAATTTTTAGAGTTTGTTAAAACTTACTTTCAATTTATGGAAGCTGCCGAATTAAAGGTCAGCGATATTCAAGCTACAGATGGTATTTTATTAGAAACAGAAACCAACCAGGTTAATACTTTACTTTTAGATGGTTCAAGATTAGCTACAGATAGAACACCATTAGATTCAGGTGATAAAGTTCTTCAAGAAACTTCTACATATGGAAAATTTTCATTTGGAGAAGTCATTACAGGTCAAACTTCAAAAGCAACAGCAACGGTATTAGCAGAAGACTTAACAACTAATTCAAGATTGTTTATATCATCACAAGATAAATTTAAAGAAGGAGAAATTATCACAGGTAATTCTTCTGGTGCTTCTGCTACAATAAGTTCATACAGACCAAATCCAGTAAACAATATTCAAGAGTTGGTAAACTTTAGAGATCCAGATAAAGTTATTTCTGGATTTTTAGGAAAATTTAGAGAAGAGTTTTTAAAGACAATACCTGAAAATTTAGATGGTGATGTTGATAAAAGAAAGTTAATTAAAAATATTCGTTCAATGTATCGAGTAAAAGGTACTGCTAAAGGTCACGAATTATTTTTTAGATTATTATTTAACGAACAAGCAGAAACTCTTTATCCAAAAGAGAATATGTTAAGAGCTTCAGATGGTAATTTTAATACTAAAAAGATTATGAGAACAATTGATCCAACTGGAGAAACTACAGATTTAATCGGTAAAAGTATTTCAGGTGCCACATCACTTGCAACAGCTAGTGTAGAAAACGTTTTTAAATTTCAAATTGGAGATAAAACCGTTTCAGAATTTATATTAAATGATGATAGTATTACAGGTTCATTTCAAGTTGGTGAAATTGTACAAGGTCAAAAAGAAACTACAGATGACGTTTTCATAAAATCTACAATAACAGGTATTCTTTCAGGAGAAACAATTACAAATAATGGTACTTTATATTCAGACGCTCAGAATGTTGCAGTATCAGGAGGTGGTAAAGACGCTTTAATTCAAGTAAGTGGAATAGGTTCTGGTGGAATTGACCAAATTATATTAGATAATAGAGGAACAAATTATGCTGTAGGAGATACTTTAACTTTTAATAATGCAAATACAAGTGGTGGTAATGCTTCAGGTTTTGTTTCAGTTGTTAATGGCGGATTTAATTTGGAAGATGGAGTAACCGATCAAGCAGAAACAGAAAATCATATTTTATTAGAAGAAGGTACAACTGGTGCAGATGTTTATCCAGGACAAAAAGTTGTACAAGAAGCAGCTACGACTAATACTGGTGAAATAACAGATGTATTTTTAACCAATGAAGGTACTAACTATACATCTTTACCTATTCTTTCGGTAACTTCAGGAACAGGTTCAGGTGCAAAATTAAAAACTTATGGTTCTAAAATAGGTAAAGTAGAAAATATAAAATTAATTGAGGCAGGTATTCAACACGAAGTAGCACCTACTCCTCCTACGGTAAAATTTAATGCTCATTTAATATTAACAGACGTTGAAGGTACTTTTGTTCTTAATGAAACGGTATCAGGAGTTGCTGTTGATAGTTCAGTCATTACAGGTAAGGTTACTGGTTGGGATGCTGATAGAGGTTTATTATCATTAAAAGAAACAACAGGTAATTTTGCAGTTGGAGAAAATTGTACAGCTGGTACTTCTGGTGCAACAGGTAAACTTGCAGTTTATGACCAAGCAACATCAACCTTTAGTGTAGTTGCAACTTCAACTACAGATGGTGAATTTTTAAATGAGGATGGTTTCTTATCTGAAACAACAATGAAAATTCAAGATAGTTTATACTATCAAGATTACTCTTATGTACTTAAAGTTGGTTCTTCAATAAATGTTTGGAGAGACGCTTTTAAATCTACAATGCATACAGCAGGTTTCTATTATGCTGGGCAAGTTAACATAGCAAATAGAGTAAATGCTAGAATAAGATTTCCTGTTAAAGGTATTGAATCAGGTTCAGTTGAGAGTCCGTTCTTACAAGTTCTTAATACTCTATTCTCTACCGTACTTGGTAGAAGATTAGGAACGGTTGATGATGGAACAACTTTAAGAGTAAAACCTTGGGAAGCAGGAAAACCAGATTTTGATACATCAACTTTAACTCCGTTTGCTAATACTACTAGAGATATTACATTAAAACGAAATCCAATTTTAATTGATTATACATCAAGACCTAGAATACAAATTACAGGTGGTGATGGTTCAATTCATACAATTAAATCTGGTTGGGCATATGCTGGACCAAGATTTGGTACAATTAATAGAGAAGCATTAAGTTCTTTTTCTGGTAGTGGAACAAATTATTCTTTTGCAGAATTAAGTAAAGCTCATATAATGGGAACAAGAACGGTATTAGATGGAACACCAGGTTCTTTATTAATGACTTCTAATTTTGAAGGTAGAAAACTAAAAACAAATTTAACAATACCAGCAACAATAGGAACATCAGCAGACTTATTCTCTAATACTTTAACTAAATTTGATAGTAATAGTATTAGTTTTGATGATACTACCGCTTAACGTGTATAAATATAGGGAGAAAAAGTAGGAATCTTAAATGGCAAAACAACTCATAGACCTAGGTACTAATCCAAATGATGGAACAGGTAGTAATCTACGTGCTGGTGGTACAATTATTAATAATAATTCTAATGAAATTTATACAGCAATAGGTGATGGAACAGATTTAAAAATAGATGTATCTGGTGCTTCGTTAAACGATTCACTAAAATATAATGGTACAAAATTCGTAGCAGGTACATTTCCAACAGAATTAGCAAATGATACTACTCCTCAATTAGGTGGTAGTTTAGATGTTAATGGTAACTCAATTGTTTCAGCTTCAAATGGTAATATTACAATTACACCTGACGGTTCAGGTAAAATAATTCTTGATGGTCTATCACACCCTACAGCAGATGGTTCTTCTGGACAATTCCTTAAAACAGACGGTGCAGGTAATTTAAGTTTTGATACCGTTACCACAACTTTAACTATTGCTGACGATTCATCTACAACAGATACATTTTCAACAGGTTCAACATTAAAATTTTCAGGTGGTAATGGAATTACCACTACCGTTAGCAATGATGAAGTATCAATTGCTTCAACAGGTAAAATATCATTTCAAGATGACGCAAGTACAATTGGTCAAGTAGGTTTAGGTGAAGTAATAAGATTTGCTGGTTCAGGTGGTGTAAACACTTCTATATCAGGTAATGATTTGACAATTAGTATGGGTTCAATTACAAATGCCAATTTAACTGGTTCTGCTGGAATTACAAATGCCAATTTAGCAAATTCAGCGGTAACTTTAGGAAGTACATCCGTTTCTTTAGGTGCAACAGCAGCTTCAGCTGCAGGTTTCAGTTTAACTGGTGCTTCTAGTTTATCAGGTACAGGTACAATAGACCTAACTTCTATTGGAAATAAAGTAAGAATGCAATTCGCAAACGTAGGTAGTTTGCCAAGTGCAACAACTTATGAAGGTATGTTTGCAACTACAGCAGATACTTACAAAGCATATTATGCTGAAGCAGATTCTTGGATTCAATTATTATCAGAAAACGAAAGTATTGGTAAACACAATGATGTTGACACTACTACAACTGCTCCTGCTAATGGTTCAGTATTAGCTTGGAATAGTTCAGATAGTGAATGGGAACCACATAATGCATTAACTGCTACAACGAATCAAGCTGTTGCTCAATATGATGTAACCAGTTCAAGTTTAAATTATCTATTTGGTGATTGGGTTGCAGGAAACAATCCAACAATTACGATAACAGCTGGTCAAACGGTTTGTTTTAATTTAGATGTTGGTGGAAGTCATCCTATAAGAATTCAAACGGTAGGAAATAATACAGCTGGTACCCTTTATAATACAGGACTTTCACACGTAAGTACAGCAGGTGTAGTTTCAACAGGTTCAGGTGCTCAAACTAAATCAACAGGACAATTATATTGGGAAGTTCCAATGGGAGCAGCTGGAACATATTATTATCAATGTGAATATCACCAAGCAATGTATGGACAAATTAATGTAGTAGCACCAGGTGCTGGAGGAGGAAAACTTTTACAACAAAAATATTTCCAAACAGGTGCTGTAAATTCTGGAACAACATTGTTTGTAGAAGACGACACAATTCCTCAAAATACTGAAGGAGATGAGTATATGACTTTAGCAATAACTCCTGTATCTGCTACAAGTACAATGAATATTGAAGTAACCGTATTTTATTCCCAATCATTTGGTACTAGAGGTGGTACTGGATTGTTTAAAGATTCAGACGCTGACGCTTTAGCGTTTACATCTAACTTTATAAAAGACGCTACAAGTATGGGTAATATGCAAGTGATGTATTCAGAAACAAGTGGAAATACTACTGCTAGAACATATAAAGTAAGATGTGGAAATATTCAAAATGCAGGTACATTTACCTTTAACGGTCAAAGTGGTGCAAGAAAATTTGGTGGAACCGTTTTAAGTACAATTAGAATTTTGGAGATAGAAGCTTAATATAACTTGTATAAATATAGAATAAAGGATTAAGAATGCCAGCAATTATAACAAATAAATTTAGAATTCACAACTCGGAGCAATTTCACGAGTCATTTTCAGAAGCTTCACCAAATGTTTACTATTTGGGAATTGGTAGACCACAACCATTTGCTACTACAACTAGACCAGACGCTAGAAATGAAAATGAAGGAACAGATACAGCACCAATAACACCTGTAGATGATGTGGTTGAAGAGTTTTACGCTTATGATGATATGCTGGCGGCTAAGAAAATTGCAGCTTCAGATACTTCTTTTGTAGTACCAAGACGAAATTGGACAACTGGTACGGTTTATGATTATTACAGACACGATTATGGAAGAAGAATTACAGGTACTACAACTCAACAAACATCAACAAGTTCTCAATCAACATTGTTTGATTCAACTTTTTATGTTTTAACTTCTGCTAGAAATGTTTATAAATGTTTAGACAATAATGCTGGTGCAACTTCAACGGTTGAACCAACTGGAACATCTACAAACATATTATCAACAGGAGATGGATATAAGTGGAAATTTATGTACACTTTATCTGCTGCTCAACAATCAAATTTCTTATCAGTAGATTTTATGGCAGTTGCTACAAACGCAACGGTCTCATCAGCTGCTGTTGACGGCGCAATTAACATTGTAAAAATTAAAGCAGTTGGTACTGGTGGTACAGACGGAACACATACAAGTATTCCTATAAGAGGAGACGGTAGTGGTGGTACGGTTTCGGTAACAATCGCTTCAGGAATTGTTTCAGCGGTTACGGTTACTGCTGCTGGTACAGGTTATACTTACGGTTATATTAGACTTGCAGATATTAATAGTGCAGGTGGTGGTTCGTTAGTTAGTGCTGAATTAGATTGTATAATCGAACCAAAAGGCGGACACGGATTTAATGCTGTTAAAGAATTAGGTGGATTTTTTGTAATGGTTAATGTCAATTTAGAAGGTGCTGAGGCAGGTTCTTCTGGTGACTTTACAACTTCAAACGATTTTAGAAAAATTATGTTAATAAGAGATCCACAGGCAAGTGGATCTGCTGCTACTGCTACAACTTTGCGTGGTGTTAAAGTTGTTAGATTTGCTGCTTCACCAACACCAGGTACTTTTACAATAGATGAAAAGATTTCTCAATCATCAACAGGTGCTATAGGTAAAGTGATAGAGTGGGATTCTGCTAACAGACTTTTATATTATATTCAAACAAGATTTACAGATGAAGGAGTTGATTCTAATGGTAACGCTACAGCTTTTAGTGGTGCTAATGTAATTACAGGCGCAACATCATCAGCAACTGGAACACCTTCAACAGCTAGTGAAACGGTTGATAGTGTAGTTCTAACTAGTGGATACGCAGCTGCTGAAATAGACGCTGATACAGGTGATGTTATTTACCTGGAACAAAGAGTGCCTATTACAAGAGCTTCAGATCAGACCGAGAATATTAAGCTGATTATAGAATTTTAGGAGATAGAATATGCCAAGTCCAACTGACTTTAATCTATCGCCATACTATGATGACTTCTCTAAATCAAAAAGTTTCCATAGAATACTTTTTAGACCAGCATTTGCAGTACAGGCGAGGGAATTAACACAAGCACAATCAATCTTACAAAATCAGATAGAAAATTTATCTGACCACTTGTTTGAAAAAGGTGCTATGGTTATACCTGGTGAAATTGGGTATGATTTAAATTACCACGCTGTTAAACTTTCCGCTAAATCTCTATCTACACTTTCCAATTATGTTGGAGTAAAGATTACTGGTGCAACATCAGGAGTTGAAGCATTAGTTATTAATTCAGTAGTAACCGATGGTACTGATCCAGATACCGTTTTCGTAAAATATACAAAAACAGGAACAGATAATGTTGCTACAAGATTTACAGATGGAGAAACTTTAAATTGTACGGTTAATTCTGCTGCTGCTACTCTTACCGTAAATACAACAGCAACAGGTTGTGCTGCTGAAATACAAGCAGGTACATATTACATTAATGGATTCCAAGTTGAAGTTGTAAATCAAGTTTTAGTTTTAGACAAATATACAAATACACCTTCTTATAGAGTAGGTTTATCGGTAACAGAATCATTTATAACACCAAACGAAGACGCTTCGTTAAACGATAACGCTCAAGGTTCTTCAAATCAATCAGCACCTGGAGCTCACAGATTTAAAATAGCATTAACATTAGCTAAACTTTCATTATCATCAGCATTAGATACAAACTTTGTCGAGTTGTTAAGACTTAAATCAGGAATTATCCAAAACCAAGTTAGAACAACCGACTATGCTGTGATAGAAGATACTTTTGCTCGTAGAACATTTGACGAATCAGGTGATTATGCAGTAAGAGATTTTGATTTAGATTTAAGAGAACATTTACTATCAGGAGATAATAGAGGTGTATATAGTTCTGGTGAAGGTGGTTTAGAAACTAAAGTAGCTGGTGGTATGGGACCAGGTAAAGCATATGTTAAAGGTTATGAAATTTCAACAATAGGTACTAACTTTGTTGATATAGATAAAGCAAGAGAATTCGATACTCAACAAAACTTTCCAACTAGATTTGATGTTCAAAATTATGTAAAAGTTGATAACATTTATGGAACACCAGACGTTGGTTTCGTTTCTGGTGATGTTGAACCTTTTAAAAATATAAACTTATATGATATTCCAAATGCTGCTAGAGGTACACAAGCTGCTACAGCAGGCGCTGATGTACCACAAATAGGTCGAGCAAAATCAAAAGGGTTTGAATATAATTCAGGTACTGCTACAGGTCAGTTAATGGCAACTAGTTCAGGTACAGCTGCAGTTTACAAACATTATCTATTTGATATAGAAATGTTTACACATTTAGAAGGTACTACTCCAATTGCATTTACAACAGGAGAAACGGTGACAGGTGGTACTTCTGGTGCAACTGGTACCGTTCAAAGTATTTCAGTAAACTTACAACCAAATTTATCTGCTGCTACGCAAGCAAATCCAGTAGTTTGTACTTCAAACGCTCACGGATTACAAGAAGGTCAACAAATTAAATTTGAAAGTGTTGGTGGTATGACTCAATTAAATGGTAACACATATACCGTTAGAAATCCAGCTGCTAATACTTGGGAATTATACGATACAGATGGAACAACATCAACAGATGGAACAGGTTTTGGTTCTTTCACATCAGGAGGTGGAGGTGGTCATTGTGTTGTAGTAGTAAATAATGTATCAGGAGAATTTGTCGCTAATGAAGTTATAACTGGTGGTACTTCAGGTAACTCTACAACTTTACAACTAGACGCTGTTGGTTATAAAGCTGTAAGAAAATATGATTTTGTTGATGTTAAACAATTAGGAATGGCAGGTACTCCAACTTATACAGCAAACGCTATTATAGATGGAATAGATAATAAAGTTTTAACAGGTACAATGACCGTGGCAAATAGTGGTACTGCTTGTCAAGGATTTGGTACATTGTTTAATACAGAATTAAAAGTAGGTGACCAAATTAAATTTGTAACCGACGCTGGTACTACATTAAGAAGAACAATAGAATGTATTATCTCAAACGAATCATTACAATTATCAGCTGCTGTAGGTGGTTCAGATGTTTCAACTAAAACAGCAATAACTAGAGAAAGAACAAAATTACAAGGTTCAGATAAAAATATTTCTTTATTTCAATTACCTTATGATACTATTAAAACATTAAAGACAACTGCTAATAGTGGTTTAACAGATACAAACTTTTCAATTAGAAAAGCATTTACAGAAACTTTATCAGCAAGTGGTACTGCTTCAATAACAGCAGGTACAAACGAAACATTTGCTGCTCACGCCGAAGGTGATTATTCAGTTTCAATTATGACAACTGGTGGCGGTGGTACTGGTGCTGTAGGTGATGTTATTACTTTAGCAGGTGGTTCTGTATTTACTTTAGGAGGTTCTCCAACAGGTAAAACTTTAACAATAGATTTAGGTAGTGCTTATGCAGGACATAAAGTTAAAATTTTAGGTACGGTTAATCGTACGGTTGCAGGTTCAAAAAATAAAACATTAAATCAAAATCAAACGGTTGCAATATCAACTCAAGCAACTATTGAAAGTGGTACAATTAGTTTATCAAAAGCAGACATTTATAAAATCAATAGCATTTATATGGCACCTGATTTTAGTACAGCTGCAACAACAAGTCATACAGATATTACAACTAGATTTGAATTAGATAACGGACAAAGAGATAACTTCTATGATATAGGAAGAATTAAATTAAAAACTGGCGAAATAACTCCTACAGGAAGATTATTAATTAACTTTGATTATTTCTCACACGGTACAGGAGATTACTTTGATGTAGACTCTTATTCAGGTACTATTACATATGCAAATATTCCAAGTTATACTTCTGATACTACAGGAAAAACTTATGAGTTAAGTGATGTATTAGACTTTAGACCTAGAGTAGATGACGCTTCAACTATTTCTGCTGGTGTACAAGATCGTTCTTATGATGGAACAGGTAACTCGGTTGTAGATGTTGTTAAATTTAATTCAGACGTTACAAGTGACCACGAATACTACTTAAACAGAATTGATAAAATATTTTTAGACAAACAAGGTAGCTTTAAAGTTTCTAAAGGTGCAAGTGCAATAATTCCACAAGTTCCAGAAAATCTTGATGGTGCTATGCATTTATACACATTACAAATACCTGCTTACACATTAGATCCAGCTGATATTTCAATTAAGAAAATTGATAATAGAAGATATACAATGAGAGATATTGGTAAGTTGGAAGATAGAATCCAAAATGTAGAATATTATACTCAATTATCTTTGTTAGAACAATCAGCACAATCTTTACAAATACAAGACGCTAATGGTTTAGATAGATTTAAAAATGGATTTATTGTAGATAATTTTACAGGTCATAATATTGGTGATGTAGGAGATAAGAATTATAAAATTTCAATGGATATGGCAAAAGGTGAATTAAGACCAATGTTTAATGAGGACGCTATTAAACTTATTGAGCGTGATGATGATGGTACAGCAATTGTTGCAGCTGATAGAGTTTCAGCTAATTATCAAAAAACTGGTGATTTACTTACAATGCCTTATACTGAAACGGCATTAATAACACAATCGTTTGCTAGTAAAGCAATTAATGTAAATCCTTTTGATGTATTTAATTGGTCAGGTACAATAGCTTTATCTCCAGATTCAGATGAATGGAAAGAAACAGAAAGATCACCAGAATTAGTAATTAATAATACTGGTGGTTTTGATACTTTAATTTCAGGATTAGGAAATCCTAATTTAGCTGGTGTTGAAATTGGTACAATGTGGAATGAATGGCAAGATACTTGGACAGGTACACCAGTTGATGTTGGAAGTACAACAACAGCAAGAGGTCGTTCAGGAAGAAGAGTTTGGGAAAGAAATACAATCTTAACTGCTCAACAAGTTAATCAAACAAGAACAGGAATTAGACAAAGAATAGTACCTCAAACGGTAAGAAATAGTATTGGTGATAGAATTATATCCGTTGCGTTTGTTCCGTTTATAAGAAGTAGAACGGTAGCTTTCACAGGTACAAGAATGAAACCTAATACTAGAGTTTATCCTTTCTTTGATAATATTGATATAACTGCTTATTGTACTCCTTCAGGTGGTTCATTAGGAGGTAATATTGTTACCGACGCTAATGGTGCTTGTGGTGGTTCATTTGCAATTCCTGATCCAACTAATAATGCAAATCCAAGATGGCGTACAGGTGAGAGAGTATTCAGATTAACAAGTTCATCAACGAATTCACAAACAGCAAGTGCTGTAGAAACTTCTGCTGAAGCAGATTATGTTGCTAGAGGTATTTTAGAAACGGTACAAAATACGGTTATTTCAACTAGAGAACCTAGAATTGAAAGAAACAACGTTACTGATAATAGAAATAACGTAACAAGAACATCAACAAGAACAACTGAAAGAACGGTTGGTTGGGTTGACCCATTAGCACAAACATTTATGATAGATGATGTTGGTGGTATTTTCTTAACATCAATGGAATTATATTTCCAAACTAAAGATGACGCTATACCAATTACGGTACAAATTAGAGAAGTAGTTAATGGTTATCCAAGTAATGTAATTTTACCATTTAGTGAGGTAACTTTAAATCCAGGTTCGGTTAATGTAAGTACGGATGCTTCAACAGCAACTAAATTTACTTTCCCAAGTCCTGTATATCTACAAGAAAATGTGGAATATTCTTTTGTTATAATGTCGAATTCAAATGCTTATAATTGTTATGTAGGTAGAATGGGAGAAACCGTATTAGGTTCTAATAGAACAATATCAGCACAACCATATGCTGGTGTAATGTTTAAATCACAAAACGGTTCTACTTGGTCTGCTGAACAAAACGAAGATGTTAAATTTATTATGAATAGAGCAGAATTTAATATTGTAGGTGGTACGGTTACTTTAGTTAATGATACATTACCTACAAGAACATTAAAAGATAATCCAATTAGAACAACAAACGCTTCAGGAACATTTAGAGTTTTCCATCCAAATCACGGAATGCACGGTACATCAAATAATGTTACCATTGCAGGAGTTCCTTCAGGAACATATAACGGTATTGCTCATAGTGTTATTAATGGTACACATACAACAATTTCAAATATAACTTTAGATAGTTATGACATATCACTTTTAGATTCAACGGTAGCAACTGCTACAGGAGATGTAGGTGGTTCAGCGGTTACAGCAACACAAAATAGAGCATATGATGTTGCTAATTTAAATATTCAAACTATGGCAGTTCCAGGTACTTCACTTTCTGCTAAGATGAGACCAACAACTGGTAAATCTTTACACGGTTCAGAATCAGAATTTAGTTTAACAGCAGCTGCTAGTGCAGGTTCAGTAGTAACCAATGATAATATCTATTGTACTTCTCCTAAAATTGTAGCAAGTGAAATTAATGAAACAAATGAAATGTCAGGAAGCAAATCATTATTTGTAACCTTAACATTAGCGAGTACAAACTCTAAAGTATCACCAGTTATTGATACACAAAGAATGTCAATGATTGCGATACAAAATAGATTAACAAATCCATTAAGTGGTAATACACCAAGTTTTGTTGCTGACACAGCTGCTACTGGTTCATCATCAAGTGCTCAATATATTACTAGAGCAATTTCATTGGAAAATCCTTCACAAGCGTTAGACATAAGATTAACTGCTAATGTAAGATCAACTTCTGAAATTGAAATGTTTTATAGAACAACATCAGCAGATGAATCCAGAAAAATAGAAGATTTAACTTGGACTCCATTTAATACAGATGGAAGTCCTGATACAGCAGTTTCACCTGCCGAAGATGATGACACATTTAAAGAACATAAATTTAGTGCTTCATCTATAAATTCATTTACAGGTTTCCAACTTAAAATAGTTTTAAAAGGAACCGTATCATCATATCCACCAGTTATTAAAGATATGAGAGGAATTGCATTGGCGGTATAATATGAGTAGATTAAAAGTACAAGGTTATGGACATTTGGTAAGAGAAGTAAGTTCCAATGCTATAATCAATACGGACAAAAGCGAATATGAATTGTATATGAAAAGAACAAGAATAAGAGAGAGTGAGAGAGACTTAATATCAAATGCTGTGAAAGAGATAAATAATTTAAAAACAGAATTAAGAGAAATTAAAAATTTGTTAACAAAGAAAGATAAGGAATAATGGCTGTAACCGAAATATTACAAACAGATACACTAGAGCAAATGCGTGTGAAAATCAATAGCCTTGCGGCTAGTGATTTTGGCGATATAGCTACCCTAGACTCTTCACTTTCAGCAACCTCGGTAATAGGTGCTGTTAATGAAATTAATGCTGTTGTAACGTCAACAGCTGGATGGTATCTTGAGGATTTATCTTCAAGTGTACAAGCAATTGGTTCAGGACAAACTTTAAGAGCACACGGTACAGCTAATCAAACGGTAACAACCGTATCAGCACCTGATACTTTAACTATTAGTTTAGCAACTAACGTAACTATACCAAATAATTTAACGGTAACAAATAATCTTACTGCTTCAGGTACAACACATACTTTAGGAACAATTGAAATTTCTGGTAATGATATAAGGTCAACAGATTCAGGTGAAATTAATTTTAATGATAGAACACAACATAATTCTGGTCTCTATGCTGGTTTAGTAGAGATAAAAGATGTAAGTGGAAAAGGTGGTATTAGAGGACTAGGAACAAATAAAATTATTAATTTTGACGCTTGGCCAGTATTCAATTCTTATCTTTCTTTTGAAGGATCTGTAGCAGATGGAAACGAATTAGATCTTTTTTGTACTAACCCAACAGCAGATAGAACGGTAACAATACCAGACGCAACAGGAACAATTATTCTGGATTCAACAACGGGCTGGGCAACATCAACGATCTTTTCAACTTCCGTATCACTAGTAATTTATGATTCATCAGGAGTAGCACAAAAGACCATTGTTGGAAGCTCAACATAATGAGGGAAACAAATGGCTGTAAGAGCTCCTTTATATCTTGATAGTGGCAATCTAAAAGAAATGTCAACTGCTGAAGTTGACGAAATCATTGCAGAAACAATTTATCAATACGCTACAGGCACAATAGGTGTTGCGTTAGGTGTAGTAGCTTCTGGTGGTAATTTAGACCAGATGACTGATAGTAGATTAATTTCTGGTACCGCTTCTGTAGATGTCTCAGCATTTCCTAATGAAGCAACAACAGCTGAACCGACAACAACTAACATAACTTACGATAAGATAAATCAAATTATAACTTCTGGTTCTGGAACACCAGATGATGGAAAAACTTGGCCAGTTTATAAAACTTCAAGTGACCATATACAAGCAATGAGTTTACAAGATGTTAAAGATACTTTTTTACATCCTGCTATAGACTTATTAACTACAGGTTCCACAACTTCTCAACAAGCAGGAACATATCATATTAATACTTCTAATTCGGTAACTGGTTCAACTTTGGTTTCAGCAACACCAGTATTTGTAGATACAAGAGCAGACGCAGCTTCTTACACTTCTGCTGGTATAGGTACTGCTGGAACAACGCAAGATATTAATACAACAATTAATAGTTATTTCTTACATAGAATAGATGGTGTTGCTGGTACATTTAAAAAACCTATTTACATTAAAGCAATTGGTGATATAGATTTACAAGAATATACAACAGCAAACTTTCAAGCATTATTAAAAGGTTGGATTCAATATACAGCAGCTGTTTCAATTGATGGATATAAAATAACTTATAATGTAAATGGTACAGGAAATAATAGAGGTAGTGCTATGGTGGATACCGTTTTAACTGGTGGATCTGGTGTTCATACAACAAGATATGTTGGTACAGACGATTATAGAGCTCAAGAATTTCCAAATGGTTCAGCAACTACAGCTGCAACCAATTATCTTAAAATATTGAAGTCTTAATATTATGAAAAGTTTATTATGTCAGAAATCGAATATTACTCACGCAAATTAAAAAATTCAAAAATTTTTAAGCTATGTAAATCTCCATTTACAGGCTTGTACATAGGTCCTCAAGGACATATAGTTCTTTGCTGTATGGCGCAACACCATTTTCTAGGACATATTGATGATATTGAAGATTTAGAAGAATTTTATAATGGTCCTAAAATGGAAAAAATTAGAACAAAACTTGAAGCGGGTGAATATTCTACAATGACCCCTTGTAAGATATGTTATGATAGGGAATGCCTAAACTCTCATCCTTTCAAACTCAATATGGAGAAATGGCATACTTATGAAAATTTTGATGATGATTGGAAAAAAAGAAAAGAAGGTAAGAATAGACCTATAAGATACCTAGAATATACATTAAGCAATATTTGTAATGCTACCTGTGCTACTTGTAAAAGTGAGTGGAGTTCCTTATGGTTACCATTAGATAAAAAATTTGGTAGAACGGTTACTCCAATATCCAAACTTTCAGAAAGTGCTATACCTAAAATAGAAAAAATTTTATATGGTTTAGAACGTATATGTATTAAAGGTGGTGAACCATTTGCTGATATTAGAAATTTAAGAATACTTAAAAAACTTTTTGAAGTTAATCCAGATTGTATAGTAAATATAGTATCAAATTGTCAAACTATAACAAAAGAAGCAATGGATATTTTAAAAATGGGTAAGAATATATATCTTCAAGCTAGTATTGATGGTGTGGGTAAAACATATGATTGGATAAGAAGTGGAAATTGGGAAAGGACTTGTAATACTATGAAAAGATACCACGAAGAAACTGGCCAGAGCGTTCACGTAATAACCTTTACATCTTTGTATAATTTTTTTATTTTAGACCAGATTGATGATTTCTTTAAGGATTTTAAACCTGTTTGGTTGAATACTTTTAATAATTGGGGTTTTCATCCACATTGGATTAGACCTGATTTGTTACCTGAACACATATATAATAAGCAGCTGGAAAAATTAAATAACGTGATAAGAGAAAAAGAAAGACACGCTGCTTTAAAACAAAAATGGAGAAAAATTGGAACACCTGAAGAAAATAGAGAAGTATTTTTTACTGAAATGGAAAAAATGAATAAACATAGAGGATTTGATTTATGCGATCATATTCCAGAATTAAAGGATTGGAGAAATGGCAGATTTTAGTGGAAGAATTATTGAAGCTTATTTTTTAAATCCAGAAAATACCATAATAGAAATTATCTATACAGCTGATGATTTAAAAAATCGTAGTTATTGTATAGAAGTTGATAACAACCATCCAGATTTTCAAGATTTAATATCTGAATATTCTTTAGAGAGAGTTGAAAAGACAACTATAGCAAGACATAAACATCATAGATCAGAAATGAAAAATCTTACCAATGTATTGGCAAAAGAACATATTATAGAGTTAAAAGAAAAACATAAAGAAGAAATTAAAAAATTTAAAACAAAATATGGATGGATGGATGTTTTGAAATATATTAGAAATGATGATGAGGATGAATTGTTTAGATTGAAAATGGATATATTTAAATTAGATATAATAAGAGAAACAAGTAATTCAGAAAGTTTAGATAAGATTAGAAATGCTAAAACATTTATTGAAGTCTTGGAGGAATATAAAAAATTATAATGAAAGTATTTTGTGTAAAATGGGGTGATAAGTATGACCGTTCCTTTGTGATAAGATTGAGAGAAAGTCTTAAAAGAAATTTAACAGGTGATTGGAAATTTTATTGTTATACGGATAGACCTGAAAAGGATTATGATTTACCAGTAGAGTATCCAGAATTAAGAACGTGGTGGCATAAGTTAGCTTTATTAGAATTTAAAGGTGAGAATTTATATTTTGATTTAGATATTCAAATAAATGGTAATATAGATTTTTTAAAACAAGATTTTGGAACATTAACTTTAATTGATTCAACTCCTTGGAAAACGGAACAAGATGAATTAAAGTTTAAGTATAATAGAGATACTTTAGTTAATAGTTCCATTATGAGGTGGGAAGACCAAGGTTATATTTTTGATAAATTTTTAAGTAATAGAAATACTTATTTAAGACTTTATTCAGGTATTGATAGGTGGATATACAATGAAAAGATTGATTATAAATATTTTAATACTGATAAAATATCAAGTTGGGTTGAAAAAAAAGATAATGTGATTGTAATAGAAAATGGAAAATATATTAACAAGTAAACAAACTGAAATTATAAAAAGAATAATTAAGAATTATCCTCAAAGATTATATGATGTTCTCAATGCTTTTAATAAAAATCAATATGAAAACAAAGAATGGTTGATAGAAAAATTAAATCATTATTCTAATAAATATCATTTCTTTAATAAATCACAAAAAGATATAGACATAGCTATAATGGGTGGTTGGTATGGTTTGTTAGGTGAATTATTGTATAGTAAATTTATAACTAAACCTATCCATAGTATTGTATCATACGATATAGACCCAATGGCAAAAAAATTAGGCTGTATGTTTACAGATAATATTACATTTCAAACAGAAGATGTAAAAAATGTAGATTGGAAAAATAAATCATATTCTATTTGTATTAATACTTCTTGCGAACATATGGAACAATCACTTTTAGATGATGTCATAAATAATATTAGAGATAAAACATTGGTTGTCTTACAAAGTAATAATTATAAAAATGTAGACCAACATATTAATTGTGTAGATAGTTTAGATAATTTTAAGGAACGATATAGTAAATATTTTGACCAATTAAAAGGATTTGAATTGTATATTAAGAAAGAAGATTATACTAGGTTTATGATAATAGGAATAAAAAAATGTCAATAGATTCAAAAAAAGATATTATTATTAAAGATGTTATGGATATTTTTGAAGCAAGACATCCAGGAGTTCATAATAAAATTCAGCATAGTAAATGTGTAAGAGATACAGGTTATAATTTTGACGCTTTAGTTCACGATTTATATGAAGGTGGTATTACAAAAACATTAAAGGTTGCTGGAAGATATTGGTCTGGTGCAACATCATTTTTACCTAAAGCTGATAGAAAATATGCTTTAGAGGTTAATAGAATATTAGAAAAAAGAATTAATAAAGAATTATCATTACAAGAAGATAAAGATAAGATAGGTTTTCTTATTAAAATAGTTAATGAAATAGTTGAACACGGTTTTGGTTATCAAGATATAAAACAAGTATTAAAAAGAAGAACCAATTTAAGATTTTTTCAAGTGGACAGATATCCTGATAAAGAAACTATTGAAGAATTATTATATGACGCTCATAAATTAGTTCCTTACAAAAATAATATACCAGAACATAATATCAAAATTTATGGTCCCGAGTATTTTGAAGAAAAGAAAAAATTGGTGTTGTATACCGTAGCTGGTAGAAAAAAAGCTGGTGAGTTCAATAAGTACGGAATGAATCAATGGAGACCAAAAGGTAAACACGAAGGTGATTTTAAACTTTTAAAATCTCTTTATGATGAATGGAGAGAAAGACAATTAAAGGGTGTCAATAGAGGTTTAAAAGGTAAAACTTTTGGTGGACTTTTATTCAATGAACAAGTTAGAGCACCTTATTTACTAGTTTATACACAACGATTAAGACGACCAACTGATAAACAAAAAGAACAAGCATATCCTTCTGATACTTTTGGCTATACAAAATTAGAAGATGAGACTTTAAATTGGTATATATCAGCTGCTATGCACGGCATTGGTATGGCTTGGTTAGCAAACAATAAAGGTATTGACGCTTCATTTTGTAAATGTTTTTTTTATGATAAAACACATCCTAATAAAATATTAGAACCTATAAAATATGGAGATTCTAAAAAGATAGCCTTTATGTTAGGTTTAGGTTTTGAAGACCAAAATTATGGACAAGGATATAGATTGCCTGAAAGTAAATTGGAAGAGTATGTTGAGTGGGAATAAATTATGAAAATATTATGTGTCAGGATTGGCGACAAATATGGTCCTGAATATGAAACTTACCTAGAGAAAAAATTACCTGAATGCGAATTTATTTGGATAAGAGAACCTTACGATAAAAGAATTGCCTTACAATGGAATAAAATGTGGGGTATGCAATTAGATATAGACGAACCTATTTGTGTTATGGACATAGATATGTTGTTAGTCAATGATTACAAAAAAGTATTTGAATTTCCTATTAAGAGAGGACAATTTGTAGCTATACCAGGTTGGTGGAGAGAACAAACACCTGAACATAAAATCAATGGTGGTTTTTTTAAATATTATCCAAAAGATTGTAAATATATTTTTGATAAATTTATGTCAAATATAGAACATTGGCAATCTCATTATATTAAAATTGGTTTAACAACAGGTCCTGTAAATGGTGAACAACATTTTGTGGAAGATAGTGTGAGAGAGAAATTAGAATTAGTTTTAATACCTAATAGTTGGGTTACCAGATGGTGTGCTGATGAAGAAGTTTTAGGTGTAGGTAAAGATATAGAAAAATGGCAAATGAAGATGGCTAAGAAATATAAAGCAGCTTCAGGTAATATGTATGTTTATCTTGGTGGTCAATTTCATAAAGATATAAAACTTGTACATTTTACACAATCGCAGAATAAACCACATCTATGGGAGGACTATCATAAATATACATAGGAGAAAAAAATGGCATTTACGGTAAAATATAAGGTTACATCAAAAAGAGATCCAGATAAGGTCTTTGAAAGTGTGGAAGAATTTTGGGCATTCCACGATACTACAACTACTAATGATGAACCTGAAGAAAGAGCAAGATTGGAAGGTGATAATTTATTAGATAAGTTTTCAGTATTAGATGAAGATGGAAAATCTGTAATTCATACTAAAATTTGGATTGATGAAGAAGTATTTAATGAGTATCACAAAGCAATTACCAAAGATTTGATTGAAGAAGACGAAGACTTGACTTTCACTAGAATTTAGTTATAATAGGATAGTTATGAATAATGATGAAAAGGCGCTAGCCAGATTATATACAATGTCCGATTGGATAGAATTTCCAGGTTTCAATTCAAAGAAACTATTAGAAGAAATTAAACCATTTGATGGTGATTGGAAAAGATATAATCCAAAAAAACCTAATAATCGTTGGGGGTTAAGTGTAACCAGTATTGATGGTGGACTCCACGGTGTTCCTGATTTAACAAGTTTAAGAGATTGGGAAATCCAAACTGGACAAGAAATACATAACCACGATATAATTGTTCCAACTCCTGTCTATAAAGAAAGCAAAGAATTACAAAAAATTTTAGAACCTTGGGCTAGATGGTTAGGTCGGTGCCATTTTCTACGTATGGATAGAGGTAGTTTCTTTCCAGATCATTTTGATGTTAATAAACATAACTTTGAATATGAAGAAATTAGATTGGTAGGATTTGTCAATGCAAATGAATATCACTTTAAATGGATATATGATGATAAACTTATCAAAGGTAATAGTGGTTCTCTTTGGTATTTTAATGGTAATAAAAGACATAGTGTTTTCTCAATGAAAGATGGAATAATGTTATTAGTTATTTGTTTAAAGTTTGATAAAGATTTATTTTTACATATGTTGGATTATGGGAAAGTAAAATAATGCTTTCTTTGTTATGGTGTTTATTTGGAATATTATCAGGAGTTCTTTTTGGAGTTATACCTGGTGCAGGACCATTTTTGGCAATTGCAACATTATATCCTTTACTATTTGCTTTAGACCCTTTTAATATATTACTCTTTTATATTTCACTTCTTATTACAACGAATTATACTAATTCGGTAACAGGTATTTTATATGGAATACCTGGTGACGCTTCAGCAGTATCTACTGCTAGGCACGGACATAACTTATTCTTAAAAGGAAAAGGACATCTTGCTGTAAGCAGCAACGCTATTTCAAGTACAATAGGGTCTATCTTTGCAATAGGTCTATTCTTATTATTTCTTCCAAGTATCTATAGTATATTTCAATTCTATAATAGTACCTTACAACTTGGTATTATATGCGTAGCAATTGTATTATTAACTCTTCTATCAAAACAAAAGATATGGAAGACAATACCCCTTTTTATATTTGGTGGAATATTAGCGAAGATAGGATTTGATAACACATCATACGAAACTTGGGGAACATTTGGTATTGATTACTTAACTTTAGGTATTCCTTTTAGTGCTGTAATGATAGGGTTGTATATTGTGCCTGAATTAATGAAATTTAAAGATGTTAAAATTGGTAGACAAAAGGAGATTAAGAAATTTGGTTATGCGCCTAGTACATTACCAGCAACAAGTGTAGGAAGTTTTGTTGGATTTTGGTGTGGTCTTATTCCAGGAGTAACCAATATTTTAGGGAGTTATTTGAGTGCTAACTTGGTTAAAACTGATATTAAGAAAATAGCGGCTGCCGAATCAGCAAATAATAGTGGTGCGTTAAGTTCCTTATTACCTTTAATTGTACTTGGCATACCTATTGTGGGTAGTGAGGTATTAGTTTATTATCTAATTGTAACCAAAGGTTTCACTTTTGGTGTGGAAACAATGTCCCATTTTACTAATATACTTTATTACATACCAATTGTTTTAATAATTTGTTTGATATTATCTTGGAGTTGTTTTAATTTATTAGGTCAATTAGCACATCTATATAAGAAATATAAAAATACATTGGTGTATGGTATTGTATTATTCATTTCTATAATGAGTATTTACATATATCCAGTAAGTGAGTGGTTATTAATAACATTAATTGTATTAAGTATAATAGGTTATTATTTAAAGAGAGTAGATACTTTTCCAATACTATATGGATTTTTCTTAACAGATTTGTTTTGGGATAACTTAATGAGAGTAATGGTAATATACGGATGAAATTAACAGACGATAAACATTGTTTTATACCAGAAGAAGACCAATGTGGTTGGCGTTGGGGTAAGGGTTATGAATTAAATCCTTTTTTATCCACAATGAAACAAATTTATAAAAGAAATACAGCGTTAGATATTGGTGCTCACGTAGGCATTTGGTCTAAAAGACTTGCATCCGAATTTTCAGACGTGGTATCATTTGAACCAATACCTCAACATATTGAATGTTGGATAAGAAATGTAAAAAATGATAATGTTGTTTTAAATAAGGTGGCAATTTCTGATAAGATAGGTACAGCAACTATGAAGTATATAAATTATTTTACAGGTATGTCCACTTTACATTATAATGCTGAAGATATGGATTATGAATTTAAAAGACTTACAAAAGAAAAGATTTTACAAAAACCAGAAGATGTTATTGTTGAGACCAAGACAATAGATAGTTATAATTTTCATAATGTGGATTTTATTAAAATGGATGTAGAAGGTCACGAATTAGAAGCATTAACAGGTGCTGAGAATACAATAAGAAAATATATGCCATCAATTTATATAGAAATATCAAATAAGGATGCTTATATTTTTTTAACTGAATTAGGTTATAGACAAAAGGAGGATTTTGGTAATGACCATTATCTATTTAAATGCGTAATTTAATTATAGGATATAAAAGAGGTTGGAACAAATATGAATGCCTTGAAAGGGCATTGAAAAATATTAATCAGGAAGTAGATGTAGTTACCAAAGACTTTGATAAAATTGAAGGACCTTATGATAGAATTTTTACGGTTGCAGAAAGTTTATTACCAATACAAGCTAAGTTAGAGAAAAAATGGGGATTAAATAATCTATCAGAAAGAGCAGCTGAAGTTTTATCTGATAAAAAAAAGATGGATGATTTTTGTAGTGTTATAGGTCTTCAAGACTTAATACCCTATAGTATCATACCTACAAATCCAGGAGATTTAGATAGATATAAAGAAAGTCCTTTTATAATAAAACCTATTATTGGTTCAGGTGGAAAAGCTGAAGGCTTAAATTATGTTTCTTTTAAAAATAAGAAAGAGTTTTTACTTTCAATTGGTACTACTGAATTTTTTACTAATAATGTAAAAGGTTGGAAAGATTCAAAATTTAATAATCGTATTAATCATTATATGGTTCAAGATCAACTTCCAGCTGAAGCTTACATTTGGGGTCCATATTATTATGTAAATGAAAAAGGTAGTTTAAGAAATGTATTATGGTTTAGAGGTAAAATTGCGTATGGTAGAATTGACAAATATAGATATGAAACTAAACCAATTGAATGGATGAGTATTAATGAGAAAGATGTACCAGAAGATGTACGAAATAAATCTAATAATTTTTTTGAAAGATTGGTAACTACTTTACATTTAAAAAATATGTTTTTTTCTGGACCTGATTTTTATAAATGGGATAATGATATGAAAATGATAGATTGCAATCCAAGAATTGGTCAAGGTTTACAACAAATGGATGATGTACACGGCAATACAATAGTTTCAAAAATTTTAGAAAGTAAACCTATATCTTATAATAAACAAATATATTGGGTTATGTCTGATTTAAAACCAGGCAAAATAAAAAATATAAAAGATTTATCTCATTTAAAAGAATATTTGGTGGCAACCAATCATAAGTTAAAACCTGAAATGGAAATTCCAGATTATGTTCATATAGTATCAGCAAAAGCTAGAACAGCTTTTATTATAACTGGTGCTAACGAATCTGATATGAAAAAAACATATCAGACCGTTAACAAACAATTTCAGGAATGTATTGAATATTTTTAATTACTATTTAATTCTATAGCAGCGTTCACTTTATTAATAAGTGAATCTTTATTATCATCATTTAAAACATATGTAGCTGTACCTTCAAAGGCAGTTTGCCACGCTTCAGTATTTGATAATTCTAATACTATATTTCTAAATTCTTCAACAGCACCATTTTCAGCATTAACAGCTAATAATACATCAACAAACGCAAAATCTAAATCACCATTAGCACTAAAAGCAAAACAATTTCCGTCTGCCTCCACTTTAGATTGTTTAGTTTGAATTGTAAAGATAGTATCAGCGTCTTTACCTAGATAACCTCTAACGGTATCACCACTTCCACCGTAAGGTACGATTACAAAATCAATACCTAAACCATCAAGAAATTTTTTAATAACAGGTGAGTCACCCCAAGTTGCTATCTTAACCGTTTGGCCAGACATTTCTTCTATTGAATTGTATTTGCGGCTACAAAGTATTGTTTCATATGCTTGAACAGCAACGATTGTGTTTTTGTCCATTACTACAGACGGCATTGATTCGTCACCAGGCCATTCTGTACTCCACATAGTTAAGACATTTGATTTTTCAAAATGTTTACTTGCAATTATTGGATTGCCTGCTTGTACAAATTTGTGGTCCACTTTATTCCCAATCATAGTTAGGACTTGATGGAATGCTCCAGAGTCACTTCCTGCATTTATGATATTTGTTTGACCAGCGAATGCTGTATGGGACCATAACAACATCACTAGGGAAATTATATATTTTTTCATTTTTTTATTCCTTCAATTTAATTATATCTAAATTTATTTATAATAGTTCCTATTATATCAATTTTCCTTTAAAAGTCAACCTTGGTGTCGTATAAATAGTAATAGAATAATTGATTAAATTAAGGAGAAACAATGGCAGAAAGTGAAATGAACATCATAAAAATTGATGGAAAATCATATGACCAAGCGAAATTATCTGAACCTGTAAAAAGGTGGATAGTAGCGAGACAAGAAATTATTAATAATCGTACTAGAATTGAAATGGAATTGGAGAAAATCCAGGTTTTGACTGACTATTACGATAAAAAGATTTTAGAAGGTATTAAAACGACCAAACCAGAAGAGACGAAGTAATTAAATGGCTGCTAGAGCAAATTTGTATATAGACCAAGGCGCAAGCTTTTCATCTGACGTAACCGTAAAGGACTTAAATGCTAATGCGTTTAATCTTACAGGATTTACAGCTGTCGCAAAGATGGCTAAAGGTTATGAATCAACAAAGACTAGGACTACCATATCTACAACGATAGCTGCTGACCCTTTAACGGGGGTAGTAACGTTATCGTTAACTCCAGCACAAACTACAGCTCTTTCCGATGGCCGTTATGTATATGACCTTGAAATAACATCTAGCACAGGAGAGGTTACTAGAGTTATTGAAGGCATTATTACGGTAACTCCTCAAGTCACCACATAATTTCAAGTCTCTTTTGTTATAAATATAGTAAAGAGAGAGATCAATGGCTGACGTAACTGCAAAAATTAGACCAAGTTCAACTGGACCGAAACAGGTTTCGGTTACTTTGCCTTCAGGTAAAGCAGCTGATAATGCTTCTCTACAATTAAAACTATTGGGTGATGTTGATACAACTAATCAAAATGATGGTGCATTATTACAATACCGTTCAAGTGATTCCAAATGGGTTGCAAGAACGGAAATAGTAACCACAACAGGAACATTAACTTTTAACGGCGGAAGTTTTTAGGTAGAATATGGCAACAATAATTCAATTAAAAAGATCGTCAACAGCAACAGCACCAGCAACATTAAAATTAGGTGAAGCAGCTTATACATATGGTACAGGTACACAGGCAAACGGTGGTGATAGATTTTATATAGGTACTGGTGGCGTAGATAGTAATGGTGACGCTTTAGACGTCACGGTAATAGGCGGTGAATATTTTTCCACAATGCTGGATCACGTACACGGTACGGTAACAGCTTCATCAGGAGTAATAACAGATTCAAATTTAGCAGTAGACCAATGGATAATTGGTAATGCTACAGGAACAGGTGGTACTTTAAAATTAAATGAAGGAACATCTAACGGTTCTAATTTCATTGCTTTAAAAGCACCAAATTCGGTAACTTCAACAACTACATTTACATTACCAGACGGTGATGGTGCAACAGGACAATTTTTAAAAACAGATGGTTCAGGAAATTTAGATTTCGCAACCGTTGACCAAGTTTTAACTTTTGAAGATGACGCAAACGTAACAGAAGATTACCAAACAAACGAAACATTTACATTTACTGGTGGTGCAGGTTTAACAACTGCTCTAACAGCAAACGAATTAACAATTACAGCACCAGATTTAACAAACGCTAACTTATCTGGTTCTGCTGGAATTACAAATGCTAATCTTGCAAATCCAACAACTACATTAGGTTCATCTACATTAACTTTAGGTGCAGCTACAACTGATATTGCAGGAATAACATCAATAGTAATTGATGACCTAACAATTAATGGTCAAGATATTTCTACAACTGCTTCTAATAAACATATTACTTTAACACCACACGGAACAGGAACAATTCAAGTTCCATCTGGTTATGAAGATAGAGCAGGATTTTCGGATGTTTCACTTGCAAACAAAGCTTATGTTGACCAAGTCGCTCAAGGTTTAGATACTAAACCTTCTTGTAGATTAGGAACAACTGCTAATTTGGCTGCAAACTATAATAACGGTACAAGTGGTGTTGGTGCAACTTTAACAGCAACATCAAACGGTGCTTTAACACTTGATGGAACAACTCCAAGTGTTAATGATAGAATTTTAGTTAAAGACCAAACAGACGCTTCACATAATGGTATTTACAAAGTTACCACGGTTGGTGATGGTTCAACTGCTTTTGTTTTAACAAGAGCAACTCCAGAAGACCAACCTGCCGAATTAACAGGTGGTGCTTTCGTATTCGTAGAAGAAGGTTCTGCTAACGCTAACAATGGTTATGTGTTTACTCATACAGGTTCTCCAACATTTGGAACAACCGATTTAGATGTAGCACAATTTTCTGGTGCAGGTCAAATTACTGCAGGTGCTGGTTTAACAAAAACTGGTAACCAAATGGATGCTAATCCAGATGACTCTTCAATAGAAGTTTCTTCTGACCAATTAAGAGTTAAAGCAGCTGGTATTACAAATGCTATGTTGGCAGGTTCTATTGCTAGTGATAAATTAGCAGACGGAATTACTTTAACAGACGAAACTTCTACAGCAGGTTTAGTGAGAGTGGGTGGTACTTTTGAATTTTTGGCAGGTGCAGGAATTAATACTGCTATAAGTTCAGGTGGCGCAGCTCTTACCATTTCAGGTGAATTAGCAAGTACATCAAATATTGGTGTAGCTTCTTTCAGCTCTGATAATTTCACGGTTGCTTCAGGTGATGTAACCGTTACCACTATTGATGGAGGTACTTACTAATGACTTTTTTACAAAAAATGGAAAGCGATTTAAAAAGAATTACAAACTGGTTAACTGGTGGTTATGAAAATTTAGCTACAAAACCTAAAAAAAAGAAAAGAAGTAAAAAGAAAAAAAAATATTCGAAGAGAAGAAAAACATCATTATCAGGATAAATTAGATTATGCCAACAATTATTAAACCAAAAAGATCGTTTACAGCGACAGATATACCAACTACCTCGGATTTGGTAGAAGGTGAGATAGCAGTTAACTTTGCCGATAAGAAATTTTATGGTAGAGATAATTCTAATAATATTGTAGAAGTTGGTGGTGCAGCTGCAATTAACTTACAACAGGTTACTGCTTCAGGTGCAGAAACAACTTACGATATTAAATTAAACAATTCAGATATTATATTTGAAGGAACATCCGACGCTTTTGAAACATATCTAACAGCAACTAATCCATCACAGGACGCAACGGTAACTATACCAAACGTAACAGGAACGATAATAACTACTGGTAATTTTTTAACGCCGTCTGGAGATACAATTGCTGGAGAAGGAGACGCATTAGCCTATGGCATTGTGTTTGGTAGTTAATGGCTTCAGCATTTAAAAACGCAGGAATGACGGTTGGTGTAGTAAATTCATCAGCTGGTAATTTATATACTTGTCCAGGTGGTTCAACTGCCGTAATACACGCTTTATATATTTCAAATAAATCTAATACCAACCAAGCAAATGTAGATGTTATGGCTACAATAGATGGTGGTAGTACATTTAAATACATTATTAAATCAGCTTCAGTTGACTTTGAGAATACTCTAGTTTTAGATAAACCAATAAATTTAGAAGCAAGTGATGTTTTGAGAGTGGTTGCTGAGTATAATATTGATTCGTCTCTACCAGATGTTGAGGCGTTTGCAAGTATTTTGGAAGTTAGTTAATGAAAACTTATAAATATAATATAAATAGTATAAATAATAGAATTAAAAGGTTATAGACTAAATGGCTTATGTTGCAACATCATCCGCTGCTACTTCACTACAAAATAACTTAACGGTAGCGAGTTCAGCATTTCACGGATTAAAAGTGGACGCTGATGGACTTTTAACATATAGCAGGGTTTTCTTAACTGAAAACGCAACGGTCAACCTATCAGATGGTTCAGGTATTCCTATAAGTGGTTTATCTGGATTAGTTGCTGGGACAAATAATGACGCTGCTAAAGGTACCGTATCAGGACAACTTTATCAGCAAGTTCGTGTAGATGATATTAAACTGACTTATTATTTAAATGCAGATGGATATTTGGTTGCAAAATATTTTGGTGATTATAGTTATGCAGGTCAGCAAGATGGTGCAACAAGAAATTGGAAGTCAAACGGATAAAGGATAACAAATGGCAGATTTTGTATTAGGTAGAATTAAATTTGTATGGAAAGGCGATTGGGCTACAACAACAACTTACGTTGTTGATGATGTTGTTAAACACGGTGGTTCAGCGTATGTTTGTAAAACAAATCACACATCAGGAACTTTTGCTACAGATTTAGCAGCTACTAAATGGGAGGAAATGGTAGGCGGTACCGATTGGAAAGGTGCTCACGCTAATTCAACTGCCTATAAAGTAAACGATTTAGTTAAACACGGTGCAAGTGTTTTTATTTGTACAACTGCTCATACATCAAGTTCAGCAGTATTAGATACAACAAAATTTACAACATATGTCGGCGGTGTAGAATTTGAGGATTCATATGCCTCTGGAACAGCATACCAAATTGGTGATATAGTTACCTATGGTGGTTATTCATATGTAAATATTCAAGCAGCAACAGGTCAAACACCATATAACAACACTTCTTATTGGGAAGTTTTAACAACTGGTTATAGTGCTCAAGGTACTTGGTCAAGTGGTACTGCTTACAAAATAGGACACGTAGTTATATACGGTGGAAATACCTATGTAATGAAAGTAGATACTTCTGCTGGACAATTACCTTCAAATACTTCTTATGCAGATTTATTAGTTCAAGGAGTTTCTTTACAAGGTACTTGGGCTGCTGGTTCAACTTACAAACCAGGCGAAACGGTAATTTATCAAAATTCAACTTACAGAGCAAAACAAGATGTAGTCGCTGGTGTTTTACCAACAGGTTTAGGAGACAATTGGGAATTATACACGCAAGGTGATCCTGCAGGTGTATTAGCAACGCAAGGTGATATAATTGTTAGAGGTTCTGTTTCAGGTGAAGCATTATCAATTGGTCGTGCAGGACAAAAATTAATAGTAGATAAAGATGGTACAGGATTATTATATGCAAAAGAAGAAGTTGGAAACAAATATCACGTTTCAGTAAATGGTTCAGATACAAATCCAGGTACTTTAGAATTACCTTTTGCAACAATTAAACACGCAGCTGCTACTTGTACAACAAGCGGTATTGGTCAAATTACTACAATAGCAGGTGGTACGGGTGGTACTCCAGGTACATATAGAGGAGTAGCGGTAACAGGTGGTTCATCTTCAGGTACAACTGCTGACGTAACTACAGACGGTTCATCTACTCCAACGGTTACAATAGTTAACAATGGTGAAGGTTGGACAGAAGGAAATACAGGAACAATTGCTTTAGGAAATATAGGAAATTCATCAGCAAATTTAACATTTACGGTTGATACGGTAACATTGGGTGATATTATAGAAGTTCATCAAGGAACATATGAAGAGCAATTCCCAATTATCTTAAAAGCTGGTACAGCAATGCAAGGTGACTCATTAAGAGGTTCAAGAGTAGAGCCTTCAGACGCAACTTCAACAGAAGTAAAAACGGTTGACACAATAGGTGCTAACAATGCTTCAAGAACACCAGGAACATATACAAATGTTGCAACAACATCAAGTGGTTCTGGTACAGGTTTAAAAGTAACCGTAGTAATTGACGGTTCATCTACAATAACGGTAACACCAACTTTTGGTGGTGCTAACTATGCAGTAAACGATACAATTACAATTGCCGATTCAGTATTAGGTGGCGGTGGTGCTCCAGCATTAACTTGCGACGTTGCAACACTATCAGCTAATAACGCAACAACAATGTTCTTGGTTAACAACAATGTTAACTGCCGACAAATGACTTTCACAGGAATGTACAACGGCGCTAAAGTTTTTGCTTTAGATCCAAATGGTGCAATTACAACTACATCACCATATATTCAAAATTGTACTTCTGTTAATACAGGTACTACAGGTTTATATATTGATGGTGACGCTCAAGCAAGTGGTTATAAATCAATGCTTGCAAATGACTTTACACAGGTCAATTCAGACGGTAAAGGAGTTCACGCATTAAACGGTGCTCGTGCTGAGTTAGTATCAGTATTTACATATTATTGTGATAAAGGTTATGAAGCTGATTCAGGTGCAACATTAAGATGTTGTAATTGTTGTAATGCTTACGGAGAATATGGTGCTTATGCTCAAGGAACAGATCCAGATGAAACGCCAGTAACCATAGTTGCAAGAGGAAAAGAAATAGTATTCCAAGCTGCAACACTTTCAGGAGTAACCGCTGTTTCAGTCGGTGATACTCTAACAGGTGCTACTTCAGGTGCAACAGCAACGGTAGTAGGTTCGGTTACATCAACTAGAAAAGTACAAATAGATTCAATTACAGGAATTTTTAGTAGAGGTGAGGTTGTTAACGGATTAGATTCAAGTTCAACAGCTTATACATTTACACTTAATACAACTGGCGGAGAATTTACAACTGCCAAAACAATAACAGGGGTGACTCAAGCAAACCCAGGTGTGGTAACATCAGCTTCTCACGGATTATCAAATGGTAATGAGGTGACGATTAAAGATGTTGCAGGTATGACTCAATTAAATGGGAACAAATACTTTGTTAAAAGTGTTGCAACAAATACTTTTGAATTAGCAAGTACCGTTGGTGGTACAAGTGTTGATACTTCAGGTTTTGGTGCATATTCAAGTGCTGGATCATTTATACCAACAAATGCAATTTCAGGTCAAACAGGTTATTTAATAAGAGTAGACTCTTCTGATGGAACATTAGGAACAGCAGGTAAAATTTCAGTTGGTTCAAATATAGAATTTAATTACGGTGCAATGCCTAACGCTTCAGCATTGATTTCTGCTAACAAAGAATTTATTAAAGATGAAGCAATGTCGTGGTTTGATACCACATATCCAGGTGCTCACACTTCTGAAAGACATATTAAATGTGAAAGAGACGTAGGTTATACCGTTGACGCTTTAGTTGCCGATTTGGCAAATGATAATGCAGATTTAACAAAAGAGTATGCTCGTAAATATTGGGTAGGTGCTGTATCACAATTGGCAGACGCTACAGAAAGAACATATGCAGTTGCAGTATTTAATAAAGTTAAAGATATAATTAATACCAAAATATTAGTTAACTCAGCTTGGACTACAGGTCAATCTCCTGTGGTTACAACTCAATCATATACAGCTTCAGATGGTGAAAACGGTTCAACTACAAGAGTTACCGATTTAATTACAATTTTCAATGATGTATCATCAAATGGTTTAGGAGTAGTTCCAGTAGGAAACGGTGGTAAAAACTATGCTGTTGTAGCGGTTACAGACGAAGATACAAGTAACCAAAGAGCAACGGTTAAAATTGGTTCAGAAATAACATTAACAACTACACCAGTTGCAAATAATGTAAGTGTTAATGTAAGAAGTGATTTCTCTAATATTAGATTAACAGGTCACGATTTCTTACACATAGGAACAGGTTCATATGCAGATACAAATTATCCAAATAGTGTAGGGGTGACTCAACCTGCTGACCAATCAAAAGAGACAACCGAGTTAAGTGGAGGTAGATGTTATTTCACTTCTACTGACCAAGCAGGTAACTTTAGAGTAGGTCCTCAATTTAGAGTTGACCAGGCTACAGGTACTGCTACATTGAATGCAGACGCATTTAACCTTTCTGGACTAACTGAATTACAACTAGGTTCTATTGGTGCTCAAATTGGTGCAATGATTAACGAGTTTAGTACAGACGGAACACTTGCTGGTAATAGTGATGTTGCCGTACCAACTGAACAAGCAGTTAAGAGTTATGTTGATACTAATTCAGATCCAATATCTGGTCGTACAGCAGAAGCAACGGTTAATGACGCTGATACACTTTTAATATATGACGCCTCAGCTACAGCAGTTAGAAAAATGACAAGAGCTAATTTCGCTTCAGGTCTAGGTGGAATTTCAATGGGTAAAGCGATAGCAGCCGCTATTGTTTTCGGGTAGGATAAATAATAAAAGGATTAAAAAGGAAAAAATATGGCAGCTCCAAATATAGTAAACGTCGCAACGATCACAGGTAAATCTGTAGGTGCAGCTTTAGGAACAACTACTACAACAGCTATTTTAAGTAATGCTGGTAGTTCAAATAAAGTTTATAAAGTAAATTGTATCATATGTTCAAACATAGCTGGTACTGATACTACGGTAACTTGCAGTTATTATGATGGTTCTACTGACTGGAATTTAGCTTCTACTATTAACGTACCAGGTAACACTACTTTGGTTATTTCTGATAAGAATTCATCTATCTATCTTGAAGAAGGAGACTCAATAAGAGCGGGTGCTTCTACAGCTTCAAGACTAGAATTAGTTGTTTCTTACGAGGAATTAAGTTAATAGTTTTATATATAGAATATAAGCTAAATACTAAATTTCAAGTACAGGAGAAGTAATGAGTTTACCAGGACCAATTCACGGACGTAACGAATCAAGAAGATCAAATAACTCAATCATTGGGTTTAGAGGTGGATTTGTACGTTCTGCCGTATCCAAAGACCAAACAATTAGAACAGCAAATAGTAATTTTGGTAATACTAATCTTGGTGGTCCAGAATTTGGTATTAGAACATTAGCACAACACGAATCAGATACTTATAGAGATAAGTTTAGAGGATATTTTTCTGGTACCAATGCATATACTGGAACAGGTAATGACACTTCTGAAATAGGAGGTGGTGGTTCAGTAGGTGAAGCACACGGTGGAGGTCAACACGGCTCAACACCAACTCAACAAAATATGGCTAGTGCCAATTTCCAAAATATGTATTGTATAGGTGGTTCAACAAGAGTAGGTCAAGCTTCTTGGCCGCCAAAATTATACAAGCATACTATGAACGATATGGTGGATATGTACCACTCAACGGTTACAGCAAATGGTTGGGGAAATTATTTAAATACTCAAGGTTTTAAAGATTTAACTTCTTCAGGTGCATTGTGGAGATATAGACAAATTATTAATGTATGTTATACCTTTGCAGGTTATAAATCAGGTTCTCCTTGGAAATCAGTACATAGAACATATCATCATAACGATCAATCAGCAAATTTAGGAGATAATCTGGATTATCCAGGTTCATATACTTCTGGTGGAAATAATGCAACAACTTATTTCTTATTCTCAACACCTACAGATAATGCTCACTCAACATCTTCAAGTAGAATGTCAGCATTTCATATGTACAATGAGACAAGTAAGTCTCACAATTCCGCTTTTGATATGTACAATTCAAGAATGGATTTAGGTACGGTATTTAAAGAACACGAAGTGCTTTATATATTTGGTGGTGGTCCAGGTTCAGCTAACGTTGATAAGTTTAATATGACAACTGAATGCAGACAAGGTAATTTAGGTTTAAGTGCATTAACAACTCAATGTTCAGCATTTTCTGATAAAGATTATGGTTACGCTTGGGATAATGGTGGTGGTAGAAAAATGAATTATAGTAATGATACAGCTGCTAGTTCAACTCAATGGGGTCAACACGGACAACAAAAAGGAATTCCTTCAAAACATAGACTTGGTTACGGTGGTAATGAAGGAGAATATTCAGGTGGTTACACTTACAGACAATGGAATTTAACAAATGATACTAACGCAGGTAATGTTGGTCGTCCAAGACAAAACAATGGAGAGGAAAACTTCTCTATGGGACAAGATTGGCAATATATGATGGGGGAATATAACGGATTACAAAATAATGGTTCACACAAATGGTATTATGCAAGTAATACTGGAACAGCTGATCCATCAGGTTTAGCACCTACTGCTCAAGCAGGACAATCTTCAGGACATTGCGGCTGGCGTACTTAAAAAGTTTATATATATAATTGAAGGAGACAATATTATGGATGAAAAGAAAGCTAACGGCGCATTAACCAAACCACTTACAGATGATGAAATTATAGAATTCGCTGAGGAAAAGGTTAGCGGTGCCAATCCTAAATTTAAGATAAAGCATTTTATTGGTCGTTCTATGATAACGCCATACCAAATGCTTAAACAATGGTTTAGAGAATTACAAACAAGACAAGACGCTTGGTTACATTGTGAATGGGAACGAAAAAGAAAAGAAATAGAATTAGCCCAAGAACAAGCTAGATTATCTGCTACAGACGATAAGTATGAAAAAGAATATATTGAAATGGATATTTTGAATGTTAAGAAAGACTTACGGAAGTTCCAGAAAAATGAAGAAAATGCTATTGCAGAAAAGAATAGTGTAATGGAATTAATAAAAGAGTTCCTTGCTGACCCTAAATTGAATCAGTTAAAAGATGGTACTCCTTTGCTTGAAGTATTTGGTAATAAAGAGAAGGAAGAAGAGCAAGAAAAAGAATATTGGACTATAAGAATGGCTAAACAATCTGCTATGGAAATTATGGCATACGGCCGAATCGGTTCAGGTAACCTTGATTCCATTGCAATGTTAGAACCACCTCAACAAGACGAGGTGTTATCAATAGCTACTGAATATTGTACAAAAATGAATAACCAAATGCAGATCGTAGCAGAAAAGAAATGGAACGATTTAAGAATTGGTTATACAGGTAAGAAAGACCAAGAAAGACTAGAGCAATTAGGCATACCTGAAAGTGTTAAACCAGAGAATATTTTATTAAATAATCAGGTTGAAAACGCTAACGCTCTTATAAATAATAAATATAACGAAAAGGGTGAGACTAAAGAAATTAAATATAGTCATCAACCCAGCGAAGAAATTAAAGGACAATAATTTATGGCAAAGCAATATGTACTACATAGGACTTCTTCATTAGAATCAAGACCAGGTTGGTGCGCTCCATTCGGTGAGTATTGTGGTTATACAATCAGCGTAATAGAAGACGAACAACAAGACATTAGAGTAATGTTGGACCATATGGACGGTGAAGTAGTTGATACAACAACAGCAAGAGGTATCATCTATGCAGACCCTAAAATGACATATGATGGTGCAACTTTACAATCAGAAACAATTTCAATTAGATCAGGTACCAATGTAGCAGACGCTTTTCCACAATTAGTGGATTCAGGTGAAGCTGCTAAAACGGTGGTAACATTAGACGCTGACGCAAAATCAGTTAGTGTTGCTATTCAAAAAGTTATATTCAAAAAAATGATTAAAGATAGATTTAATCAAAGATGGAGAATTTTAGTAGGTTCTACTGCTTCAGCATTAGAGAAAGCAACTTGGGAAGCACAAAAGTCCGAAGCTGCTGCTTGGAATGCAAACAATAGTATTGACGCTGCTGATATTCCAGTATTAACAAAGATTGCAACTGAAAGAGGTATTACGGTTGCTGCTCTTGTTGGTAAAATTGATACTAAAGTAGCTGCATTTAATCTTGCTTGCGCTACTGAATTGGCGAAACAACAAAAATTAGAAGATTCTGTGGACGCTTGTACTACAATTCAACAATTACATACATTTAGACATACAGAATTAGGCGTTTCATTAAGAGAAGAGCAAAGAGTTGCTGAAGGTGTTGCTTCATCTCCTGCTACTACTAAAGTTAATTTCTAATTAATTTTTTGTTTGCCCGAAAGGGAGTTTTTACTATGAGTTTATTATGTTTAGTGTACCATTAAATCCGAAATTAAGTCCCGATCAATTTGATTACTTCTTAAATTTCCTAAAAAAGCATAAACATTTAATCTATGATGTATATTTTACATCTAGGATTCCACCGTTCTCACAGGACGCAATGGGTGATGTTTATAAAGATTCACAATTTGATTTACTATTAGATAATGCCCTTATAATACCTAAAGAAACAGGTATCCCTTTATCCGCTACATTTAATAATATCGAAGTTCCCCCTACAATGGGGAACCTTGATTTACTCATCAAAAATTACAAGAAACTCTATGACAAAGGAGTTAAAATAGTTACCATACCCCATACTCTATGGATGTTAACAGGTAAATTTCAAAAAGCATATCCAGATGTATTAGTTAAGAATACTATTTTAAGAAATGTACAACGACCTAACGAGGTTGTTAAGGCAGTAGAGGCAGGCTTTCATTACATAAACTTTGATAGAGATTTAATGAGAGACGAAGATACATTAAAAAGGATGCAAGATGTAAGAGTATATTGTAAAAAGAAATTTAATGTAGATGTTAAGTATAGTTTACTTGCCAACGAAGGTTGTTGGGGTAATTGTCCTGTACAAGACGAACATTTTTTATATAATAATACACGGTCACGAATGACCGACCCTACTTATTTTGGACAAGAAATAAGTTATTTCTCTTGCCCTATGTGGGAAGAAAATGACCCAGCATATATGTGGAGAGTTGCAAACTTTCCACCTTGGAAGGCAGAATGGGATAGATTACTTACTTACATTGATGTTGTTAAAATGCACGGTAGGGAAAATGTTCCTAGACTATTTGAAACAATGCGTATCATTGAAAGGTACGAACAAAATAATCCAATACTCTTTGAAGAGTTTGAGGAGTATGTAAAAGATAATAAATTTCCAGGTAAAAGAATTAATGTTTGGAGAGAAACAATACGAAATTGTAAGTTTAATTGTTGGGATTGTAATGTATGTGATAGAATAGTGGAAGCGAATACAAAAGTCAATTTAGCAGACGCCGTTAAGAAAGCATTGTCAAGCTCTAAAGCAAAAATATCAAAGATTAATAATGATGTAAAAGCATTACCAGGTCTTACAGCTGAAAAAGTTAAACATTTTGTTAACAAATTATGCGAATTGCCTGAAGCAAGATATTTGGAGTTAGGTGTTTTTCAAGGAGCTATCTTTAGTTCGGCACTATATAATAATACCATTTATGCAATTGCAGTAGATAATTGGCAAGGTAAGAACACAGCACCTGCTAGGCCAGAAGTGAATATAAAAGCAGAGGTTGGAAACGATAGGGAAATATTTGTAAAGAATTTAAGAAAGTATATTGGTAAAAGTGAGGTTAAAATTTATCAAGGAGATTTTCTAGGGTTTGATTTAAAACAATTACCTTGGAAATCTAATATATTATTTTATGATGGTGACCATAGTATTCATAATGATATATTACCTAAATGGGATTCGGCAATGGATAACCAATTTGTTTTTATAGTAGATGATTGGAATTGGGATAATGTTAGAGTGCCAACACTAGAAAGTATTAAGAAAATGGGATATAAAGTTTTATATAAAGAAGAGATAACTGGAAAAATAGAAGATTCAACTGATTATTGGAATGGGTTAGGTATCTTTGTATTAGAAAAAAATCGGAAAATGTTTGGGATAGGTCAATAATGAAAAATATAATAATTCTTGGAGGTGGTTCGAGTGGCTGGCTGACGGCTGCCTATATGTTGAAAAATTTAATGCCAGATACTAATATTACTTTAATAGAAGATAAACGCCAAGGTCCTATCGGAGTTGGAGAAGGCACACAACCAGCAACAGCACAATTTTTATATGATTGTGGATTACATCCAGTTGATTGGATGTCGGCAACGGATGCTACTTTTAAATATGGTGTTGAGTTAGATGGTTGGACTAAAAACAAATACTTTGTTGATAATGAACCACCAGAAAATTCTTTAGTTAGTCAACACTTACTTATTACAGATTATTTTGGTTCCAAAAGTAATGAAGAGTGGACAAGATTTCAACCTTCTTATCAAATGGCAAAAAAGAATATAAGTCCAAAATGGTATGGGTTGGATACTAATTTTAATATTGCAGACCGAAGTTATGGTGCTGTACATTTCAATGCTTTAAAAATAGTTGATGTATTAGCTAAACATTGTGTAAATTATAGAAGTACAACAAATAGATTTAAATTAGTTGAAACAAAAATAACAGATTACAAAGTAGATGAGAATGGAATAAAAGCACTAATAGATGAGGAAGGTAATTTTTATAAAGCAGATTTATATATTGATTGTTCTGGTTTTAAAAGTATGCTTTTAGAAGGTGCGTTAAAAGAACCACATATACCATATAAAGATATTTTATTATGTGATAAGGCAGTTGCAATGCCAAAATCATATACAAATCCTAAAGAAGAATGCCACCCATATACAAAAGCAATTACAATGAACGCTGGTTGGAGATGGCAAATACCAACCTATGAAAGAATAGGAAACGGTTATTGTTATTCTAGTAAACATATAACACCAGAGCAGGCAGAAAAAGAATTGAGAGACAGCATTGGTGAAGATAAATCTACAGCATTACATATTGATATTAAAGCAGGTACACATAAACATATAGCTTTAAAAAATGTATGTGCTGTAGGTTTAGCTGCAGGTTTTATAGAACCTTTAGAAGCAAATAATCTTACTTGGACTACTAGTATTGTTAGAGCAGTTGTAGAGTTATTAAATAACAATAATTGGCAATCAAAAGAAATGATTAATGGTTACTTTAATGAAATTAATGATGAGATACTTGCATTTATATTTTCTCATTATTATTATAGTACAAAAGATGATACACCGTTTTGGCAAGAAATTAGAAATCAATCTAAAAGACAATTACCACAACCTTCTCAACAATTAATAAATGATATTCAAATTAATAAGACTGCTTTTTTCTATAGAAGTTCCTCAATGTTTAACTTAACACAATGGTTTTCAATGCTACACGCAGGTGGAGGTTTTAATTCTAAAAAATTACCAGATGAAATAGAGAAGTATGCCAAATATTTTATTGCTAATCAATATAATAGAGTAGAACAAGCAAAACTATTTTTTAAAAATCATTATGAATATTTAAGTGAATCATATGGAAAGAATTAAGTTTGTATCTAAATTAAAAGGTCTATCTAATTTAATGCCTATAGTAGAGGCAAAAGAAATAGGAAGAGAATGGACTAAAAAAGCAAAGGAAGATTATTTAAGAGTAAAAGAGTTATTTACAGATTTTGACCATCCATATAGATGTCCAGGAATGTTTGAGTTAATGAAAACTGGTTACATTGTCCGTGCTTGGTTTGATTTTACAATTAAAACAATGCCTGATAATCCTGGTTTTAAATGGGAAGTAAACAAAGAGACAATAGGTCCTAGAAATTTAATAGATACACATACAAATGATATTATGAGTTTAATACCAAGGAGTCCAAATACATTAAAGAGTATTATTAAGATACATACACCTTGGAACGTTGTAGCACCAAAAGGTTTAAAATTTATATTTTTGCCTATAACATATCCAGACCACTTTGAGTTTTCAAATGTTATGGGAATCCTGGACCCTACGTTAAGCAAAGAGATAAATATACAATTAGATTGGCATATATTAGAAGGTGAACATACCGTTAAATCGGGAACACCATTAGGTCAACTTGTACCTCTTACTGAAAAGAGTTATGAAATGATTTGTCAAGATGAGGAAAAATAATGATTGAAAATGTATTTGCAACACCAATATATAAGTCAGATGATTTATATGATTTTTCGGTAGAGGAAAGAAAAGTATTAGATGATATTGATATGCACCCCAATAACGGTGGTAATTTCACAACTACTAATAAGAAGATGTTAAACAAACATCAATTTTCCAAATTAAAAATATGGTGTAAAAAACATTTATACAGATTTTGTAATGAGTTAGGTGTAGATGACAAGTGCCAAGTATATATTACACAATCTTGGTTTAATATAAACAGAAAATTTACCAAACATCATACACATTACCATCCAAATAGTTTGATTAGTGCTATATTATATGTACACGGTACTTCCAATCAAGGTGAAGGACAACCTACAATATTTTATAGAGATACTAATACCGTATTTGGAAACTTAACAGCATTCAAAGAAGGTAATACTTACAATTCTCAAAAGGTTGCTATTAAGTTTGAAATAGGTAGATTGATTTTATTTCCATCTACATTATTACACGAAGTTTCTACAACAGAAATTGATACACCTAGGGTATCAATGTCCTTTAATACATTTTTTAAAGGAGACATTGGAACCGAAGCAGATTTAACAAAGTTGGTCATATGAATTTAATTATACAAGGACAAGTTTATCTTTTCTTACTGGCATTTATAATGATAATTGCAGGTATAGTAAAAGACCATAAATTATTTGGAGACTTTTATGGATATTTTCATAAAATATTAAAATCCAAAAAAGCATTAATAGCTTCAGTAAGTGCTTTAACAGGTTGTTTACCTATTAAAGGACGAGTCACCTTAACAGCAGGCCTATTAGATAGTATGGCGCCTAGAGGAAAAGAACGGCATAAACTAGGTGTTATAGATTATTTAAGTACACATCATTATTATTTTTGGTCACCATTAGAGAAGACGGTCATATTACCTATGGCAGCTTTTGGTTTAACTTATGGTGCTTGGTTTGGAATTATTTGGCCTTTACTTGCAGTTTCGATTGCTTTTATTTTAGGTTATTTAATTTGGTTTGTAAAAGAAGATGGAATAGAATTAGACGGAATTAAAAAAGAAATTAAGATAAGCAGAATAACCAGATATGTGGTGCCTTATGTATTAGGTATTGCTGGTGTTATGGCAGGTATCCATTTCTTATGGGTATTTGGATTACTAACATTATATTATATGTTGGTAACAGGTACTTTTGATTATAAGAAAATATTAAGTTATATAGATTGGAAACTTTTAGGTTTTATTGCTGTTATTATTGCAATGGCAAATTACGCTAGAGTTTATTCTCCTCTCATACACGAAACATTATATAATTCAGGATTAGATATAACATCACCTACAGGATTTTGGTTAATTAGTTTAATGAGTTTTATAGGTTCTTTCATATTAGGAAGTTCCTCACGGTTCGCAGCCATAACCGTATTGTTAGTAAGTGTTTATGGACTTGCTTACTTACCTTGGTTTTTTGCTGTTGATTTTTGTGGTTATATATTATCACCAATGCACAAATGCTTGGCGATAGGCAAAGGATATTTTAAGACACCATTAAAATATTACCTAACTACATTAATAACTTGGTGTTCAATGGTTATCCTGATAGGAGGGGTAATGTTATGGAATTAAAAAAGAGTAGATTTCCAAAATGGATGTGGTACACTCTTGGTATGTTGAGTTTAGGTATGGCGTACATAGGTGTGGTTACTCCAGGGATTCCATTTAGTATTTTTTTAGTATTTGCGGCTTATTGTTTTGCTAAGAGTTCAGAAAAAATGCATAAGTGGTTATACAATCACAAATACTTTGGTCCTTTCTTAACTGGTTGGATGAAGTATAGAGTTTTTCCAAATTATGCTAAATGGTCAATGGTCATAGTAATGGCAAGTACGGTTGCTGTTCTATGGCACAGCACACATAATCTTAATGCAATTTTATGGAGTGGTGGTAGTATGGCGTTAGTGGCAATTTGGGCTTGGAGATATCCAGCAACTAAAGAAATTCACGACCAAAGAATTAATGAAGGGAAAAGAGTAGCGTGGTTGAAGTAAATAAAACGGTCAAAGGCTTGGTAGAAGCAACTATGAAACATCATAGAGACGCTGAACGTCAAGCCTTTGTAAAAGAAATGTTGTCAGGTAAAATCGATCCAGATTTATACGCTACTTTTCTTTATAATAATTTACAATGTTATTCGCCTTTAGAGGTAAATGCTAGGGCGAATGGCTTGTTTAAATGGATGCCTGGTATTGAAAGAGCGGAATGGATTGATAGAGATTTTAAATCATTATGGAAAAGAGAAGAAAAACCATATACTTGTCCATCTACAATAAGGTATATAGAGCATATGGAGAAGATTAAAGATGACCCCGAAAAACTAATGGCTCACATTTATGTTAGACATTTAGGTGATTTATCTGGTGGTCAAATGCTTAGAAAAAAGGTACCTGGACCTGGTATGATGTTTAAGTTTAAAAATCCAAATGAATGTAAAAGAGTGATTCGTGAACAGATAAATAATTATTACAATGCTTATCAAATGAATATAGTAAATGAAGCGCTATTATGTTTTGATTACGCAACACAATTATTTAGAGAGTTGATGGAATGATTTGGGAGAAATTAATAAAAACTACAGATGAGATAGTAAAAATCTTGAATATGTATGGTACCGAATATTCGGAACCAGGTATGGAGAGATTTAATAATGATACTTGGACTAATAGGACTTGGAAAACTAAAGAGTGTAGAAGAGCCCACGTTGATATAGTGGACGCAAGAAAACAAAAGGGCCTTTGGATGGCCCATATTTGTCTATTTCCAAATCTTAATAATGACGGACCAATTTATGGTTTTGATGTTATTGCTGGTAAGAATAAAATCACAGGTGCTTTCCACGATTTCAGTCCACTATTAAAGAAAGACCACGAATTAACGGAGTGGTTTGTTAACGAAACAGAATGGTATAGACCAACTAAACCTAGAGAATTGCCAGATTGGGCTAAAAAGATATTCAGTAAAGGTATGATAGCAGCTGGTAACATTAATACTGAAAAAGAATTGAATAAAGTATGTGGTCTAGCTACATATAATCTAGTACAATACTTGGAAAAAATAGGAAAATACGCTGGAAGGTCAAAAGAGGAAGATGTTATAGAGGCTCAAAACTATTATTGTGAGCACCAACAACAAAATCCACATACTCCTAGAGTAATGTTATCGCTAGGATTACCAGAACCAGATGTTAAATTATTCTGTACGGATAATCTGTTCCCAAAAATACAGATAACTGCTTAATTCTTATAAATATAGGGAGTTAAGTTAGGAAACAATTATGGCAGAACCAGCAAGCAGAGAAAATTTAAAACAATATGCCTTGAGGTCTTTAGGCAAGCCAGTTATAGAGATAAATGCTGATGACGACCAACTAGAAGATAGATTGGACGAAGCATTACAATATTGGTCTCAATATCATTATGATGGTATTAAAAGAACATATTTAAAATATCAATTAACTCAAGCAGATAAAGATAGAGCAACAGCTGATAGTACAGAAGCGGTTACTGGTAAAGATAGTACGGTGACCAACTGGAAAGAAGGTAACAATTATATAATTGTACCTGAAACGGTTATGTCTGTCATTAATATTTTTCCATTTTCTAATAAAGGAAATTTAAATCTATTTGATGTTAGATACCAATTAAGATTAAACGACCTATATGATTTTTCATCAACATCTATTATTAACTATGATGTAGTTTTAAGGCATTTGGATTTCCTTGACCACGTACTAGTAGGTGAAAAACCATACAGATTTAATATGCACGATAACAAATTGTGGGTTGATATGGATTGGAAAAATGATTTAGCCGTTGGAGAATATCTAGTTATCGAAGCATATAGAAAATTAGACCCGAACACTTATACAGATGTTTATAATGACCTTTGGTTAAAGAGATATACAACTACTCTATTTAAAAAACAATGGGGGACAAATTTAAGTAAATTCGCTGGAGTAGCTATGATAGGTGGAGTTACCTTAAAAGGTGAGGAAATTTATACACAAGCTTTACAAGAACAAGACAAATTAGAATCAGAATTAAGGTCATCATACGAATTAAATCCAGCAATGATGATAGGATAATGCAATGCCAGTTAACCACTACTTCCAATCAGGAAATGGCATTGGTAATACTGCCGAAAAGAGACTATACGAAGACCTTATAATTGAAGGTTTAAAAATATATGGTCACGACGTATATTACCTGCCAAGAAAACTAGTCAATAGAGACCTAGTATTAGGAGAAGATACATCTTCCAGATTTGATGATTCATATTTGGTTGAAATGTATTTTGAAACTACTGAAGGATTTGCTGGTCAACAAGAATTAATTAATAAGTTTGGTTTAGAATTAAGAGACGATACAACTTTTGTCATTTCAAAAAGAAGATGGCAAGACCAAGTTGATAGTCGCCATACATTAATTACCGAAGGTCGTCCAAACGAAGGTGATATTATCTTTATGCCTTTGATGAATTCATTTTTTGAAATTCAGTTTGTAGAAGACCAAGAGCCTTTCTTCCAATTAGGTAATTTACCAGTTTATAAATTGAGGGTAACTAGATTTGAATACTCTTCTGAACAAATAGATACTGGTCAGGAAGAGATAGACGCAGCTGAAGACAAATACTCTTTAGACCAATTGCGTTACCAATTCCAATTAGAAACTGGTACTGAAGCGGCTACTGGTAGAGGTTCAATTCAATTAGAAGATTATCACGATACAGACACAGGTCAACCTTGTTTCCTTATAAGCGAGGACTTTGTGAAGACCGTAATACAAACTCAATCTACATATGCAGATAATATAGATTTAGATACAGCAGCAGGCTTTGATACTGCTTCAGTATCGGATGATATATTGGACTTTACAGAAAGAAACCCATTTGGAGAGGTAGACTTTACAGGATAATATATGTTTGGTAAATATTTTTATAACGAAGGATTAAGAAGATTGACTATTGCATTTGGTCAAATCTTTAATAATATTATAGTACAAAATACTTCTTCTACAGGTGCTGTTACCAAAAGAGTTAAAGTACCTTTAGCATATGCGCCTAAAGAAAAGTTTTTAGTTAGATTAGAACAACAACCTGATTTAGAGAGTAGAGAATTTGCAATAACTTTACCAAGATTGGGATTTGAAATTTCAGGTTTGGCATATGACCCTACTAGAAAATTAACAAGAGTAGAAAAATTTAAGAAAGTACATACTAAAACGGATACAAGTGGAAAAGTTTTAGATTATAATTATACACCTGTTCCATATAATATAAGTTATAACTTATTTTGTTTTACAGCAACTGCTGAAAATGGTTTACAGATAGTTGAACAAATATTACCGTTCTTTCAACCAGATTATACGGTAAAAATTAATATGATACCTGATTTAGATATTAAAAGAGACGTACCAATAGTTTTAAATAATATATCTTATGAAGATAGTTATTCTGGTGATTTTACTACTAGAAGAGCTGTTATATATACTTTAGGGTTTACGGCAAAAACTTACTTATACGGACCTATGTCCAAAGCTGGCGTTATTAAAGAAACACAAGCTGATATGCATAGTGATACCGACGTAACAAGTGCTAGAGAATCTAGAATTATTGTTATACCAAATCCAACAACAGCGGATGCTGATGATGATTTTGGATTTACAACTACAATAAATTTTTATGATGACACAAAAAAATATAATCCTTCAACGGATACGGATGAATAATTATGAGTAAATTAGAGAAAAGTGTAAATGAAATTTTAGGTTTAGATATTCCTACTGGCGAACCAAAACAGGAAGTAGTAGAGAAAAAATTTGAACCACCTGTACCAAGAGGTAATGGTAAGGGAGAAGATGTTGATACAGATTATGATTATAGTAGAGAAAATTACTATAACTTAATTGAAAAAGGACAAGAAGCAATACAAGGTATTTTAGATATTGCAAAAGAAGGTCAACACCCTAGAGCTTATGAAGTAGCAGGACAATTAATAGGTCAAGTTGGACAAACGGTAGATAAACTACAAGACTTACAAAAGAAATTAAAAGACCTAAAAGAATTGCCGAACAAGACAACAGCAACAATTAAAAATGCATTGTTCGTAGGTTCTACTGCTGAATTACAAAAGATGTTGAAAGGAAAAAATGAAAATACTAAAGGCGTCAAGCAACCACCCAAAGAAACAAGTCCTAGCAATTAAGGATTTAACTTACATCAAGACAATGACCGCTTTGTCTGAAATAATGAAAGGCGCTCATATGGTGGAACCAATACAAGTTAATCAACATCATATTAATGAAACACCTAGAAAAGGTGCTAACGGTGCAGAATACGTTGAAAAGAAATATAGTGTATGGAAAGGTAGTCAAAGAATACAGGCTGCTATTTCATTAGGTTATACACACATAGAGGGGATAGTTTTAAATGCGTGAAGAGAATTCAGCATATCTAGGTAATCCTAATTTAAAAAAGGTTAACACACCACAGGAATTTACTAAAGAACAAATTTTAGAATACCAAAAGTGTGAAAAGAATCCATCATATTTTATTGAAACTTATTGTAAGATAGTTTCCCTTGATGAAGGACTTATACCTTTTAAAATGTATAATTTCCAAAAAGATATTATAGGTACAATTCATAATAATAGATTCACCATATGCAAATTGCCTAGACAATCAGGTAAATCGGTTACTATTATTTCTTATCTATTGCATTATGCATTATTTAATCCTAATTCTAATATAGCTATTCTTGCCAACAAATCATCTACTGCTAGAGATATTTTAGGTAGATTACAATTAGCATATGAAAATTTACCAAAATGGTTACAACAAGGAGTATTTAATTGGAATAAAGGTAGTATAGAATTGGAAAACAAATCGACCATCATAGCAGCTGCAACATCATCAAGTGCTATTCGAGGTGGTTCATATAACATAATATTCCTTGACGAGTTTGCTTTCGTACCTGCTAATATTGCCGAACAATTTTTTAGTTCAGTTTATCCTACCATATCATCTGGTTCAAGTACAAAGATGATTATAGTTTCTACTCCTCACGGAATGAATATGTATTATAAGTTATGGACGGACGCTGAAAATAAACAAAATGATTATGTACCTATTGAAGTACATTGGAGTGAGGTACCAGGTAGAGACGAAAAATGGAAAGAACAAACAATAAGAAATACATCAGCTGAACAATTCCAATCGGAGTTTGAGTGTGAGTTTTTAGGTTCTGTAGATACTTTAATTTCACCTAGTATTATTAAGTCAACTCCATATATGACACCATTACAAAATCAATCAGGTTTACAAATGTTTGAAAAACCTATTAAAGGTCACCAATATGTTTGTACGGTTGATGTTGCTAGAGGTGTAGTAAAAGATTATTCAGCATTTTTAATAATAGATATTACAAAAGTCCCATATAAAGTAGTTGCACAATATAAAAACAATGAAATTAAACCATTTGTTTTTCCTAACATTATTGAACAAACTGCCAAGGCATATAATAAAGCACACTTACTTGTAGAGACTAACGACCTTGGTCAACAAATTTCGGAAACATTACATTATGAAATTGAATATGATAATATATTAATGACAACTCAAAGAGGAAGAGCAGGCCAAATATTAGGTATTGGATTTAGTCAAAGAGGTACATCATTAGGTGTCCGTATGACTAAACAAGTAAAGAAAATTGGTTGTTCTAATATCAAAGACATTATAGAAAGTCGCAAATTAATCATCAATTCTTTTAATATCATAGAAGAAATGTCCACTTTTGCTAGAAAGGGTAATTCCTGGATGGCTGAAGAAGGTTGTAATGATGACTTGATGACTTGTTTAATACTATTTGGTTGGTTATCTAATCAACAATTCTTTAAAGAAATGACGGACTTAAATGTCAGAGCTCAGCTATATGAAGAGCAGAAGAATTTAATTGAGCAAGATATGGCACCTTTTGGTTTTGTAGATGACGGAGTAAATGAGCCAGATCCTAAAAGTCAAGTAGATGAATATGGTACCGTTTGGCATCCAGTTGTTAGAAAAGGGTTGTAATTTAAGTATTTTATAAATATAAGCAATGAAAGAATTTGATTATGGGCGTATGAATAATACGATTTTTGAGAAAATGTTAACATTAAAATTAATTAATTAGGAGAACAAAAATGGCATTTCAAGTATCACCAGGTGTTCTCGTACAAGAAAGGGATTTAACAAGAATAATCCCAGCTGTTTCAACAGCTACAGGTGCTTTTGCAGGAGAATTTGCTCAAGGTCCTTTAGATGAAGTTGTATCAGTTTCAAGTGAAAATGAATTAGTTAGTTTGTTCGGTAAACCAAACACTTCAAATTTTGAAGATTGGTTTTCGGCTGCAAACTTCCTACAATATTCTAATGCTTTAAGAGTTGTACGAGCTCAAAACACTTCAATATCGAATGCTACTGCTTCAGGCAGTACGTTTGTTATTAAGAATACTACTGATTATTCCAACAATTACTCCACAGGACAAGGTTCTGTAGGCGAGTGGGCTGCTAGAACAGCAGGCGCTTGGGGTAATAGTTTATTGGTGTCTATATGTCCTTCAAGTACAGCATACGAACAAACAGCGGTAACAACAATCAATGACGCAGGTATGGCAGTTGGCGATACTACGGTAACGGTAACTAGCGGAACTAACATTAATGTTGGAGATATTATAAACTTTGCTGAAACTGGAGGGTATGAATACCGAGTAACCAGTAAAAGTACCAACGACATTACATTTGTCCGTAAAGAGACAGGAACAGGTGGTTTACACTCCGTTCCTACTAACGGTGGAAATGTACGAAGACGTTGGAGATATTATGATCAAGTGTCAGGCGCTCCAGGAACATCACCATATGCTTCAGCAAGAAGCGGTGTTAATGACGAAATGCATATAGTAGTCATTGACGAAGATGGAGATATTTCAGGTACTCCAGGGGAAGTTTTAGAAGTTTATGATTCAGTATCAAAAGCTTCAGACGCAAAAAATCCTCAAGGAGATACTAATTACTATCCAGATGTGATTTACAATAAATCAAGTCATATTTACTGGATGGACCACAACTCTTCAGGTACAAACTGGGGATCAGCGGTAGCTAGTTTAACTTTTACAGACGTAACAACACCAACTTTAACATCATTATCAAATGGTGCTAATGGTTCGGCGGTTACGGTTGGTCAAAAGAAAACTGCTTATGAAAAATTCCAGGATGCAGACACAACTGACGTAGGACTTATAATTGCAGGTTCAGGCGACGCTACACATATAGATAATCTTATCACAATAGCTGAGAATAGAAAAGATTGTGTAGTATTTGCTTCACCTGAAAGATCAGACGTAGTAAACATAGCTTCAAGTGTGACTCAAACTTCAAACGTAAAAGGATTTTTTGACGGAATCTCATCATCATCTTACATAGTATTCGATTCAGGATACAAATATATGTACGATAGATATGCTGATGTCAATAGATTCGTACCTTTGAACGGAGATATTGCAGGTTTGGCAGCGAGAACTGATTTGATTGCAGATAGTTGGTATTCACCAGCTGGTCTGAATAGAGGTCAAATTAGAGGCGCTATTAAATTGGCATATAATCCAACTAAAACTGAAAGAGACGATTTGTACAGAGCAAGAGTAAATCCTGTTGCGACCTTCCCAGGTCAAGGCACGGTATTGTTCGGAGACAAAACTGGACTTTCAGCACCGAGTGCATTTGATAGAATAAATGTAAGACGTTTGTTTATTACTTTAGAAAAGGCGATTTCAACTGCTTCTAAATTCCAACTCTTTGAATTCAATGATGAATTTACAAGAGCTAACTTTAGAAATATAGTAGAACCGTTTTTAAGAGAAGTACAAGGCAGACGAGGTATCACAGACTTTTTAGTAGTGTGTGATGAAACTAACAACACAGGCGACGTTATAGATAGAAATGAATTCAAAGCAGAGATTTATGTTAAACCTGCTAGAAGCATTAACTTCATAACGTTATCATTCGTTGCGACAAGAACTGGCGTATCGTTTGAGGAAATCGCTGGGTAAGGATAGAAAAGGAGAATAACAATGGCAAACATTAATGACTTCAAAGCTAAACTTGCTGGCGGTGGCGCTAGACCGAATCAGTATAAGGTAGTAATGCCTTTTCCTGGTTTTGCACAAGTTGGTGGAGAAATAGAAGAACTGGCATTTTTATGTTCAGCTGCTCAAATACCTGCAATGACGGTATCAAAGGTAGCAGTACCTTTTAGAGGCAGAAACATATTTTTAGCTGGTGACAGAACGTTCGAAGATTGGACAATAACGGTACTAAATGATACCAATTTCAAATTGCGTAATGCGTTTGAAAGATGGAACAATGGTATGAACAATATGACTGATAACGAAGGATTAACAAATCCTGCTGATTATCAAGTTGACGCTTTTGTTGATCATTTAGATAGAAACGGTGCAACGATTAAATCTTATACTTTAAGAGGAGTGTTTCCTACGGTAATAGGGGTGACTGAATTATCATATGCTCAGGCAGATGAGATTGAGACATTCACGGTAACTCTAGGATACCAATTCTTTGAATCGAATACAACTACTTAATATCTTCTATAAATATTAGGAGAATTTAAAGGAGAACTAAATTATGGCTGAATTATTTGGGTTTAAGATAGAACGGTTAAAACCGACAGCAGATCCAAAACAAAGCTTCACGGTACCACAAGCGGATGATGGCACACAAGTTATCTCCGCTGGTGGTTATTTTGGCCAGTACCTTGATATGGAAGGTACTGCCAAAAGTGAGCAGGAACTAATACGAAGATATAGAGAAATTGCCCTACACCCCGAGTGTGATATGGCGATTGAGGATATCATCAATGAATCTATCGTAGCAAACGAGCTAAAAGATCCAGTAAGATTAAATCTGGATAATATCCCATTTGGAAGTGAAGTAAGACGTAAGATAGAGGATGAATTTAAAGAAATTCTCCGTCTTATGAATTTTCATACCAAAGGACACGATATATACAGACGTTGGTATGTTGATGGTAGAATATATTATCATAAAATAATTGATAGAGATTCACCTATCAAAGGTATAACAGAATTAAGATATATTGACCCACGAAAAATTAAAAAGATTCGTGAAGTCAGAAAGAAAAGACCAGACGGTCCAACACCATTTGGATTAAGTGTTATAGATGAGTTTGAAGAGTATTTTATATTCAATGAAAAAGGTGTTGTTAATCAAACTACAGGCGGTCTAAAAATAGCAACGGATGCTATTGCATTTTGTCCATCAGGACTTGTAGACCAAAATAAAAATATAGTCTTATCATATTTACATAAGGCAATTAAGCCTGTCAATCAGTTACGTATGATTGAGGACGCTGTTGTTATATACAGAATAGCAAGAGCACCTGAAAGAAGAATTTTTAAAATTGATGTTGGTAATTTACCGAAGGTAAAAGCAGAACAATATCTCCGTGATGTTATGGCAAGATATAGAAATAAACTTGTTTATGACGCAAGTACAGGAGAGATTAGAGACGATAGAAATTATATGTCTATGCTTGAAGACTTTTGGTTACCAAGTAGAGAAGGTGGTAGAGGAACAAATATTGAAACTTTACCAGGTGGTCAAAATCTAGGAGAAATAGGAGATTTAGATTACTTCCAAAGAAAACTTTATAGAAGTTTAAATGTACCAGTAAGTAGATTAGAAGCTTCTAGTGGTTTTAATTTAGGACGAACTGCTGAAATATCAAGAGACGAAGTTAAATTTACTAAATTTGTTCAAAGATTAAGAAAGAAATTTACTGAATTATTTAACGATTTACTACATACACAATTGGTACTTAAAGCTGTATGCAATGAAGATGATTGGTTAATGATAGTACCACATCTTAATTATGATTTCTTACAAGACGGTTACTTTGCTGAGTTGAAACAATCAGAAATGATGAGAGAAAGACTTACTCTAGCAAATGAAATGAGAGATTATATAGGTAAATTCTATTCCGTTGAGTATTTAAGAAAGCACGTTCTTAAACAAAACGAAAGAGAAATGGAAGACATTGACCGTCAAATTAAGAAAGAGATTGATAAGGGAGTAATTTCAAGTCCTGAAGACCAGTCTCAAACACCAGACGCTTCATCAAGCTTTGGTGAAAGTAAAAATAAGAATAGGAGATAAATACTATTATGTCAGACAATGTAAAAAACTTTATTGATAAACTACAATCAGGCGATAACGCCGACGCTGGAGAAGCATTTAAAAATGCTTTGAGAGATAAAGTAGGAGATCAATTAGATACAGCAAGACAGAATCTAGCTGCTAATATGTTTACAGGAGAGGCTTTGCCAATAAGTGATGAGAAACCAGCTGTTGCAGATCCAGACCCTAATCCATATAAAGTAGTAGATACTACTGGCGCAGAAATGAATTTGGAAGCTCCAACTCCGCCTGCTCAAGAGGCACCAGCGGAACCAGTTGAAGCACCACAACCAGAAGCTGCAAATGAACCTGAAGGTCAGTAATATATTTGAAAGAAAGAATCTTTTTGATTCTAATGCTTATAGTAATCTTTCACCAAAATATAAAGCTGCCGTAAGGGATATATTTGAAGACTTTGAATATAGAGACGAATCAATTAGACTTGGTTCGGTTGTTAAAGACTTTGAGGAAGCAGTAAAGAAAGCTGCTAAGGCTTTTGATTGTGATGAATATGCTATATGGGAATATCTTGATGAAGAACTTGACGAAAATTTAAGTTTGTTTAACATTAAAGGTCGATTAGATAAAGTAATCGAAAAGAGAATAGGAAATTAGGAGAAAAAGATGGCACAAACATTTATAGTAAAAGGTGATGTAGTTGCAAATCCAAGTGCTAATACAATTGGGTCTGCTCAGTTTGTAAGAATAACAGCAACAGCCGACGTGACTGGTGCTGTGTTAGATACAGACGATACTCAACTAGGTCAATTTTATTTGGAAAATGGTGACACGGTAATTATTGAGAAGGCACCTTCCGATAAAATTACTTGTGGTACAAGCAATGCTAGCGCTGTAGGATCACCAAGAAGTTAAAAATTAATAAGAAGGCTTTATGAAACGATTGGATATATCAAGTGAATCGGCAGTAAGTATGCCAATGAAAAACCTGCTTGCCATAATTTCGGCTGTGGCTGTCGGAGTGTGGGCGTATTTCGGGGTAATTGAGCGGTTAAATAAATTGGAAACTAATACAACATTACTTACAAAAGATTTAGAACAAGCAGAAGAAGCGCTTGGAGTAGATATAGAAAAGAACAACGAATTTAGAATCAAATGGCCAAGAGGGGATATGGGTTCCTTGCCAGCGGATTCTGAGCAATTTATGCTGATTGAGTTTTTGAGTGGCCAAGTGGAAGCAATTCAAAAAGATTTACAGAATATGATGAACAATGCAGTTAACATTGAAAGATTGCAAAAAGATATGGATAAGGCTTTAGCCGATATTGAGGAATTAAAGGACAAAATAAGAGAAGCCAAGAACGGATATAAAACAGGAGAATAGATATGGACGCAACTACTTTAGTTACCATTATCACAATGTTTGTTGTGACCAATACTTCTAGCGAATTTATCAAATATGATGGACTAATGGAGTGCTTGAAAGATAAACGAGCAATAGAGAAATTAAAAGACGGCCGTAGAGTTATTTGTGGTCCGTCTATGGCAGAAATAGACGCTGATGGTAACATTATTAGTATTAAAAATAAAATGCCTGACCAAT